>Ga0154020_10003680_pt1 | contig 18397 bp, 31 predicted proteins | sample Klosneuvirus_201_FD_109709 | JGI IMG/M metagenome (GOLD analysis project Ga0154020, IMG submission 109709) | Active sludge microbial communities from wastewater, Klosterneuburg, Austria - Klosneuvirus_20160825_MG | ecosystem: Engineered > WWTP > Aerobic digester > Activated sludge | place... | reverse complement strand
TAGTTGGCAAATATGTTTGATCTGCTTTTTTGATGACTTCAATAATTCTTGGAATTACCATACCTGATCGTTTAACTTTAACGATGGCACCAATTCCAATATTATTTTCGACAATATATTTAGCATTATCAGCAAATACATTTGAAACAGTTGCTCCATTTAATAAAACCGGTTTAATTTGAAGTACTGGAGCTAAGAAGCCTTGTTTTGTCATTTGTCCGGTAATACCTATTATCGGGGTTTCAGCGACATCTTCGAAATCACCTTTAAAGGCTCTGGCGAAACAAGGATTATTTGTTGATGTTTCTCTCCCTAATTCTTCTCTTACATGATAAAGATCAACTTCAATAATAATTCCGTCAATTTCAAAATTTGTATTCCATTCTCTGAATAAATCGTGTAAAACATCTTTGGTGATATCTTTTGCAAGAATTGTTTTATATGGGACTTTGGTATGATTAATTTGGTTCAACCATGCCAATTGAACAGATTTGTTCACATGAGATTTTTCATCATCACTAAAAAGTCCGTAGCGCATGTATACGCAATGTTTTAATACATCATTTGCTTTCTTGTCGTTGATTTTGCCGGCAACTAAATTCCTTGGATTCTTAAATGGAGTACCATCGTCTTTTAAAAATTTATTTTCTTCAAAAGTTTTACGAGGCATTATAACCTCACCAATAGCATAAAAATTATGTGGTTCATTTTTACCAATTGCTCTATTCAGTAGTAGTTTATAATGTTCAGGACTGTACTGCCCTTGTTTGCCATCTCCACGACTCCAGGCATCATTATTTCTTTCATCAACACAAAATGATAGCCCATCATATTTTGGAGTTAGAACCATCAATGTGTGAGGTTTTATATCTTTGTTCTTTAGCCATTTTTGATAATCTTCAATGGTTTTGATTTTATTCATCGAAGCCATCGGAACCGGCAAATCCTGCATTCTTGATTTATCAGCAGGAAGAAATCCAATTTTATCAAGTAGTGAGTTATTAGGATCAAGTTGTTCGAGTTCTTCAATTAAAAGATCATAATCGGAATCGCTCATTATGGCTTCTCCAGTACGATATTGTTTGTTGGCTTCCTCGATCTGACGTTCAAGGTCAGAAATTCTTTGTTTAGAAGTTGTTTGCTCGGATTTCATTCAGTTGTTTTTCGATGTCTTGTTTTAAATTATAAACTTCCATAACACGTTGCGTATTCTTGTTGTTGTATTCTTCATACACTTCTCTCACATTTTCTTTATCAGATACAAAAACCGGATAATCATCATGTTCAAAAGTATCACAGACAACAATTAAATGTGTTGCATTTTGTTCTTGGCCTCTTTTAATCCAACCTCTTATATCTTCTTGAGTTGTTCCCATTGTGAATTATTTATTTTCTATATTTCTTAAATCAACAAAATTAAATCTCAGATTATCCAATACAATTTTACTTGTATCATTTTCAATTATAATATGAAATGTTACAGCTCTTTTTTCTGTATAATCTGTTTTTACAAAATAATAAAAGTTATAAATTCCATCTGGGCTCACTGAAACTTTACGAAATTCTAATGGATATGAAAATTTGATATAGTTTTCATAATAATCACGCACATTTGCTTCTCCGAAACGCTTTAACGTCATACTGGAAGTAAATTGAACCATCATGTCAAATTGAGCACGATTATACATTGTCTGGAAGTTCTCAATAAATGGTTTTCCAAAGATAAAACGTGGGTTAGCATAATCTCCACCACCCTGGGCTTTGCCAACGATAGTAACAAGTGTAAAAATCAGAATAAAAACAAGCTTTTTCATAGATTTTGTTTTATATCTGTTTAAACGCTAAAAACGAGAAATGTTACATAATTTACTTAAATTTCAATAAGGTAGTGGAATCCACGGAATGGTATTGGTTCCTTTAATAATAGGAACCCCTGCCTGAACAGCATCATCAAATGTAATAGTCTCTAATAAATAAGAGATCAGTTTATTGGTTAAAGTAAGTGTTTGAAAATTAAAAAACCACATGATTGACATTAATGGTGAAACACAAATTTCTAACCCGACATCCTCATTAGTAGCATGAAAGTTACCAAATTCACCTTCAATAGAAGGGATAATTCTTCTATGAACCGGTGATGTTTTTTCGTTTTCATTGAATACATGAACACACGCTTTCTCATACATTTTGTAGGAAACCATATTTTTGGTCATACTACAACATCCAAAATATGCTTCATTTTTAATTGCTGCAGCAATGTTTCTCAATACACTTAGGTTACAAATTTCTTGTTCAATTTCAGTTGCAAATCCGGTGGTCACAACTATTTTATCAATACCATTAATTTGAGACAAGGCAGCAATTGTTATTGAATCTGAAAGTAATGTACCACATCCTTCTTCAACTCCAGTGTTAAGACTATCCATTCCGGAATCAATTAAGATAATCATATCAATTCCTAATTCTTTAATTAGATGTTCATAATTTAAACGTAGTGGAATTACACCAACTTTTTTAAACATCCAAATTGGAATATCTTCCTGGAACATTATTTTAAACCATTCAGATAAATAACCTTCCGGAAAATGTGCAATAGGATTTTTAATTGTTGCCGTTGCCGCAATAAGGTCTGGATTAATAACAATCGGTGAACTACTCTCTGCAACAGATTTAAAATCAGTGGAACCAAAATTAGAAAGATGTACTTTTTTATTGCGAGCTTTTAATGTATAATACAAAGGCATAGCTCCAAGGACATCAAAGTCTCCTCCAATTCCGGCAAGTAAAATGTTTTCCTTTTTATCAATTACATCTAATAATTGAACTGGTATATTTAGCATATGATATTATATAACAATTGCACCGGTTAATTCTTTGGAACCATCACCCAATGGAATAACATCATCATATACAAGTGGTGATATTTGGAACATTTTTTTTGACTGTGCAGTTTCACTTAATATTATCATAGCAGTTGATTCAATCCCTTTAACGATGCGAGGTTTTAAATTTAGAATAAACGGCAAATGATGATTTAACAATTGATTCACTGGAAATTGATGTGCAATTGAACTGACAACTATTCGTTTGTCAATACCAGTGTCAATTTCCATTTTGTATAATCGATCTGTATCCGGAACTTTTTCTACCGATAGAATTTTACAAATTCTAATGTCAAGTTTTTCAAACTCAGGAAATTCTATAATCTCTTTTATTGGTCTCATTATTCGTTTTCAATTTTTTTAACATCAATACTATTGCCTTCTGGAGCCTTCTTTACATTTTTGAAATACTCTGTAGCAAGTAGTGCGTCCAACATGCCATTACTTCCTCCTTTTTCTCCAGTGATTAAAATATCCGGAACTAATTTTATATTGTGTTTAGCAAGAGATTCTGCAATTTGAATTTGAGCATATGCAATTTCACCTAATGCTTTAGTTTTCTTTTCCAAAACGCTTGCTTCTGCATCACCAATAGACTGTGTGATCTTTGCAGTTGCACTACCTTTTACTGTTGTTGCTTCAGCTTCAGCTTTTGCATTAACCGTAGTTACGGTCGCATCCGCTTCGGCATTAATTGTTTTTGATTTAGCATCACCGGTGGCAGTTTTAATTTTTGCATCCGCAACTTTTTCTGCAATCTCAACATTTCGTTCAGCTTTAATAACCTCTGCTTGCATGTTAGCGGCAGCTTTTGATGATTCGAATTCTTTACGTTGAACTTGAGTTTTTTCCTGAGTTTTAAAAGTGATTTCTTCTTGCTCTGCTAATTTACGATCAGTCAAAGTTTTCATTAATTCAGGCGGTGGAACAATATCTCCTATTAATGTATCAACTCCAACAACATCATATTCTTGCAATACATCAATTATTTTTTTCTTTGCTTCATCTTGTCTATCGCTTCGAGATTTCAAGAAATCAATTACATCTGATTTCTGTGCTGAATTTCTAAAATAGTTTCCAATGGTTGGCTCTAAAACTTGTGATACAAGATTTTGAACACTTCCAAACCGAGCAATAACTTTTGCTGCAGCTTTGTTAGAAATATTTATGATTTGTGAAACATCCATATTGAACGTGTAACCATCAGATGAACGTACAGTTATTGTGGAAAGTTTTTCATCTAATTTATGAGACTCTGATCTTGCTGTTGCCCAGTTTAACACAATGTTTGTTGTTGGAACAATTGTAATTGACATAATATCAGTATTGATCGCATACTTACCTGGGTCTAAAGTTTCCTCCCAAACCCCTTTCTGTCCTTTTTTAACAATGTTACCATGTTTAAAAGATTCACCCGATGTATCTGTACCAACTGCGCCTACATAAGACACAATAACCCCTACTGTACCAACTGGGATAAGAGTCATGTCTACCAACTTAACAGATGCAAACCATGGATTTATAAACCAGGTACCGGCAAGAACAACTTGCTCTTGTAAACCTCGATTACCTCCAGCTTGTATAAAGGCATCTGCATCCTGAAAATTACCATGAGTACTGATAATTTTTCCTGCGATCTCATCTTTTATTAAAGGTGTACCATCTAATACAGTTACAATTCCAACTTTATCTCTTGGTATTTGAACCACATCTGTTTCAAATATAGTAAACAATGCTGTATTAATTCTATATACACCCGGAGTTAAGTAAGCTCTTTGTGGTCCCTTTTGACCACCATTGTTTAAAAATTCAACAGCATCTTGAAATTTATTACATTCTACTGTCTTTGCAGTAATATGTCCTGAATCAAGAGGGGCTCCATCTTTTGCTTCAATCAAAGCCATTTTACCTTCTTGAACAACTGTAAATGTAATTTTTTTGATACTGTATTGCCAAAACCATTTCCAGAAATGCAATCCAGGAGGAAGCATTTCAGCTTGGTATCCTGCTTCACCTTTAGTTGCAATAATTCTTCCTTCTGGAAGGTTTTTATTTTCGCCAAATAAAACGAATTTTTTCGTAACGATTCCAGTTTGGTTTTCCGGAATAAATACTACTCCTAAGATTGATTTTGTGCATAAAAGCAAAAGCAATAAAATACCAAAACCAACAGCATAATTCATCCACGATGAAGCAAATAACAAAATTGATAGTATCATATGTTTGTCCATTAAGTTGTTTAATGGAGTCAAAGGTAGAAAAAGATTCTAATTATAAAAAAAATTCTAATTATATTTTTATAGTTGATCTATAGCGTTTTCTAAATCATCACGAAGTTTAGTTAGTACTTCTCCTAACCAATTTGTTCCTTGCCATGTGGAGCGATGATTTGATCTTGGGTCATCAGCAGAAAGTTTAATTCCCCAGATATTATCAAATGGAGAAGCTTCTACTAATGTAGTTCCGGAAGTGTCCATCAGTCGCTTTAATAGCTTTGGATTTTGAGTAAACTTTCCCTTATTGCCTTCATAAACAATTTGTTTACAATTTTCTTCCCAAATTTTTTTATTAAAATTCTTTACCAGTCGTCCCAGTTTTTTTTGTTCACGTGGTACTTTTTCTTTCAATATGTCTGCAGCTGTTTCTTTATCACCAAACAACATGGCCTTACCATACATCATATGCTGTTCAGTGCAATTGAACGTAATGTCATCAATGGTAAAACTTGCTATATACCAATTAGAAAATGGAGAATTGCTCTCAAAGAATTTTGTAAATTGTTCAGGACTCATTTATTAATTAATTGTTTAAATTTTTAACCCATTGTGGTACATATTGTTCAGCAATTTCGAGAAACTTAGTAACTTTACTTAAATCCAATTCATCTTTTTCATTCCTTACTCCTGTTTCAACATCTATCCAGATCATATTATGTGGTCCGGTTACTTGGTCAATTAAAGTAAACTGATCTTTTAAATTAGAAGGATTAAGCCCTCCGGCATATCCAGTGTAGTGGTTTTTTATTGGAAGTGGCCACTCTGAACGACCGGTACCTCTACCGCCTGATGAATCATAAAGAAAATTAATATTTTCAAGTTTACCTTCAACTTGATTGCATAATCTAAGATTTGAATTATTATGCTGAAAAATAAAATTAAGATAATGATTGTCATTTATGATCTCAAGAACTTTTGTTAAATCATAAGTATTTTTGGTCGCATTAAAATTCAATTGAATTCGATCAAACGTATCTTCCGGATGTAATGGTAAAAAATAGTTCTGGAAAGAAAAATCACCATCAAAAAATTCACGAGTCCATTGTCCACAAATATGCGCAGAAAGCTGAATGTCAATTCCTTGTTCCTCAGCTAATGCTTTTAGCACATAACCGTAGTAAGGGTGAGGATAACGAGCTGTGTTAGTTCGTGATTTGGAAAATAGAATTCCCCATTCGACAAACGGGAATCTTCGTGAAAGATTAACCAATTCTTGAGGATTGGTATTATTATCAGCACCGGTAATAGTTACTCTTGTTAAAGCCATTGTATTTTTGAGTATAAGTACCCAAAAATACAAAAAGGTTTCGAATTCTAATTAGAAATCAAAAAAAATTTTATGCTAATCGGAATTGTTTTAAGAATTCTTTCAAAAAAACAACATCCTTACCTGTTTTTCTGGTGTATTCTCTTTTCTCTTTTTCAACCAATAAACTCCATGCTACCTCATCATTAAAGTGAGCTAAATTTACAAATAATTTTGGATTTGGTGATTCAAAATCCGGATAATCCTTTTTATTAAAGACTCTTTCATCAACCAGAAAGGCGATTGCTGAGCAGGAATGATTCAAATCAGGTTCATAAAAAGCTGCACATTTAATTTTGTTTGTCTTTAAAGTTTGAAAGTGATTTTCCATGGAACCTAATTGCTTGGATTCACCATATTCTGAATGATGACCTTTGTTTGATGTGCCACCATTCAACACGATCACCGTTTTATACCTCAAAGCCCATCTCCAGAATTCTTTATCTTTCCAGTGTTTTAAAAAATATTCTACAATAGCATGGAGCGCCTGAATTCCTTGTTGAATCGGTGATAAATTATACATTACAAGGAAATACATGCGTAATTCCGGTTTTGTGTTTTTATTTTTCATCATCGTTGTTTAATTATTCATCATCATCTTCATCTTCAAGGCCGATGTTATCATCAGTATCTTGATATTCATCAACTTTAATTAACGAACAATCGACCGGGCAATTATAGAAAATTATTTCAAAATCTTCCGGTAATAATGAAGTTGGTATTGCAATACCTGCAGTTTCATGAGCTAACTCTTCAACTTCTAACCCTTGATCATTGAAGTATTTTTTTATTTTTTTAAATGTTTGAGCTTGATATACATGCTGTTTAAAATTAATATAAACAGTGTTTGTTTCTTTTTTTACAACCTGTGTGATACGCTTATTGTTATCATACAATACCATATCACCAAGACCAATTTCAATATTGAGTGAAATCCCTTTTACAATTGCCGTTCTTTTGGTAATATATTCTACAAGAACCCAATCCTCTCCTGTATTCAATTTTTCTTTATTCATAATTAAACGTTGTTTTCTATAAATGTTACAAAATATTCTGTTTTTCACCTTCAACGATATATTCCACATCGTGAGCTTCGAATATGTGTGGCATTTCTAATTTGTTAATAAATCGCTCCAAAATTTCTTCTTTTACAGGATATTCACGATTTAAATTTTGGTGTTTTAACCGTTTATAAGGTACCTCCAGGTAAATAAGTTTTACCTTAGCGCCATAGGATGCACAAAGATCAATCGGTTGCTGACGGACCTGGCGAGTTAAATTTGTACCATTCCAAATAAAACTTTGATGCTTTCTTAAATATTCTTTTGCCGTTTCTTTTGCTTGCTGTATTACCTGGCCGGTTCCGGAAGTATCATCAGGTTTAATTTTCATTTTCAATCGCAGAGCGTCAAGTGATAAAACTGGTAAATCTGGAAGATTGTGTTCAATGAAATAATCTTTTCCGGTTCCTGGAAATCCACACATGACATACACTTCACATTTTTTATCATCAAATGGATCATAATCAGGATAACATTCATCTTTTGCAAAATATTCATGTCGGGCAAGTGTTGAAGGAAATTCTTTTGATTGCATCCAACATTTATTGTCCATAGCTAATTCACGAAATAAATCTAACCGATCAAACAATTCATTAGCATCTTGACATATTCTCCCATTAATATCCGCTTCCGCTAATTCATGAATCAAACTGTTCTTTACATATAAACTGGATTCGATAATTGCTTTATTTGGATTTGGTTTTTCTAAAACCCATAAAGGTAAACCATGATAGCGAACTAACTTTGCAATTTTTTCTCGCTGTAAAAATGGTATAGGAATGTCCCGGTATAAAATTAAACGAGCAGTTTTCTCACCTTTTTTTGCATGCCCCGGTGAAACAATTCTACCATCTTCCTCAAAAGTGGTTGAACGCTTTTCAACATCATGCAGTAGAGCTGAAACAAATAATAATTGTCGTTCCTCTTCAGTAAAAGAATCTGAATTGAATTCAGAATCTGATATAAGTGATTCGACCACCATCCGGGTATGTGTTTCCACATGACCTTCCATATGGTGAATAGAATCCTGGGGCACACCACGCATGTCTTGCACCCAAGGATAATTTTTAAAAATTTCCTCCCAGTTAAATTTATTTATATCTGAAGTATATCCAGGTATCATGATATTAATTCTTTATACACTTTGTCAATATATTGACAAGATAAAATTCTTTTAATCATTTTATCTTGCATATTTTGATATGCTTTTAATATTTCTACATTAGTTAAATCTTCAATTTTTTCTTGTTTTATATATTCGTTTAAAGAATAATTAAAGTAAGTTGTTAATTTTTCAATTCTTTTTTTTGATTCACTTTCATGTTCATCATATTTAGCATCATACTTAATTTTTTGTTCTTTTAAATCAATCATTATGATATAGCCTCCTCTCTATTAAGCCATTTAAAATCATGCGACACTTTAGTATCGTAAATAGAAAATTCCACAATTTCTTTTTCAAACTCAAATAAATAAGATGTTAAATCACGTTTTAACAAATCGAGATCGTGCCGGAATAATTCATATGTACCTTCATACTTTCTTAAAGTCACCATTTTAATATATTTTCCTTCGGTGATCTTTTTGAAAAAATTTCTTGATAAATGTGCATTATGATTTCTGGCAATGTCCATAAGTAATTCATTTCTTGGATCGTTTGAAATAATTACTGAAAGATGTGATTCAAAATAACAACCCTCTGGCATTTTTTGTTGAGCGGTTTTATTACTTGGCGCTGCAGGATGAAAAGGAACTGTTTCAATTTTCTTTCTGATCACCTCATAACCTGCATTTTTTAATTCATTACTAATTCGGTTTGTTTCCTCATAAGCTCCACGGTTGTCGCCATAAAAAACTGAAGAAGTCATTACATCGATTGATGCTTCTTTGTAATTCTCCAGATCAAGAACAATGGGTTTTACGCCTACTTTAGAGCAAGTCTCCTTGTATAGTTGAATGTCATCTGGTTTTTTGACTGTTACATGAATTTCATATGGTAAGGGATAAGTAATTTTATCTTCCGCTCCCTGAAGAAGCATCCAATAATTACTTTTCTCTTGCATCATTTCAACAATATCTTCAGTTGTAAAACCTAAAGAATACGGAAGCGATATCGCTGCAAGAATTGTATCCACTGCTTCTTCCAAAATTCTTTTATCCGTTACAAACCGGTGAGTGGTGGCATACGAATTTTCATATGGAAGAATGACTTTTGCAAGTTCTCCGGATTCTTCAGCTACTTTCATTCCTTTTCCAAGCAATGATTTTTTATCCCTTATAGATAGACTTTTAATGAATTCAAATAATTGTTCCATAATTTTTTATTTTATCCATCCAATTGAGAATACCAACCGGTATCCTTTATTTATTTTTGTTACTGAATGTGTTTGATCACTGGGACAAAAATAAACTACTCGCCACCATTTAAACTTTGGTTTACCTTCCAGTAAAAATTTTCCTCCTGTTTTTGCTTTTATTAACTCAACATTGATTCTATAATGTTTTCCTTGTTCCACTTTATCTATATGACTTGGAATTTCTGAACCTTCCGGATAATAAAGTAAGTACGAATCAAAACGAAATTTTTTAGACTGAAAAAGGCGAAAAATTTTGTATCCACCTTCTTGCCGTCCATTCGTCCATTTAACTTTCATTAAAAGATTATGTAACATATTTATTTACGGTCTACCAGAATCAATCGTCTTAAGTAATAAATATATTTCATGCAAGGTTTTTAATGGGATGTTTTGTAATTTTTCATAATTCCAACACCAGCAATCTGCAAAACCTCCTTCCATTCTGCCGTATTCTTTTAACGCATCAGGTATTTTATGTTCTTCATCTAAATCATAAGGTGGTAATTTACTTTCAACTAAATGAAATAATTCTGCTTGATTTAATGACATCGTTACTAATTCAGTTTCTTTCATCTTTTACTTTATTTACAACAATGATAAATGAGAAGTAATCGGGTCAACATCTTCCGGATAAGCTGGACCAATAGCAACAGCAGTTTTGGTTGGAACACCACCAAATTCTGTTAACCCAGCATCAATGACCATACTACAGATCAATCTTGCAGCTTTTGCTTTATCATATAGATCAATCAGTTCTTGTTCAGAATTACAAGAAACACATATTTTGGTAGACCTTCCTTCCAGCCATAACCCTAATGCTGTACCGGGATCACTATAAATAATAGTTTCCGATTCAGCTGGTAATTTATGAGCATTATCAAATATGGCTTTTAAAGAAGCATGAGCGCCCTGGGCGATTAATTTACCCGTTCTTAACTTTTGTCCGGCTAAATTTCGAAGATCAGCTCTAATTATTATTACTTGCTTAGGTTCGTTTTTTGACATATTGATCTTTAGATTTTAAAATTCGCATGATTAAATATTCAGACAAATTATATTTTTGACATAAATTTTGTGAAAGTATATAATTATTCGATTTATAATCATTAATTATTTTTTGCTGTGTATTTTCATCAATATTAACAAAGTTTGGATTTTTATTTCCTTTTTTGGAATAAGACATTTTTTCTCTTCCTTCCTCTGTTAAATCTATTCTTTTGCCGGACTCATCTAATCTATATTTGTAATTATCTCTTATTGCTTTAATTCGTTTTTCAGTATTTTTTATTGAATTTAAACTTTGTAGTTTCTTTATTTTTTCTATTTTTTCTTCGCTGTATTTTTCTGTATATGGTTTTGAAAGTTTATTTTTTAATTCAACAGATTTTTCTTTTCCATATAATTCTTCATAAGATTTGCCTCTGCAGCGTTTTCCGATTTTTTCTTTAGTCGTTTCTGATCTTTTTTTTCCTATATTTTTTCCTTTAGACGATTCAGAAATTTTTTTCTTTGTTTCACTTGAATGCTTCCAACCTATTACTCCTCTCCCTCCGGCAGTTTCATTATATCCTAAATTTTTATATGTTTTATATTCTTTTATATAAAACATTTCTTTTTCTAAAAGGTCGGCATGATCAGTGCTTTCGTAAATAATTTCCCATTGAAAATTTTCCCATCCATATTTCCTTATTGCTCTATAAAAATAATTCTTTTTTTTATGAGTAAAAGCGGAACAATAATGTGCTCGTTTTCTTTCATCTAATTTTTGAATTGTACAACCTATATATTTAAAGTTGTTAATTTTGTTTGTTACACAATATATAATCATAATTTCTAACTATTTTATATAAATAGAGAGAAATTTTATCCTTCCTTAGTACAATTATTTGTTTTAGTTCAATCATGTTTTTATTAGTCTCTTGGTATTCCATCCAGATAACCGTATTGTTTCCAGTGATCTTGATAACGCTTAACTTGTTCAGTTAAGTTTAATTCTTTTCCAACCAGATTACGATAGAATGAGGTTAATAATATTGAACTCATATCATCAGCATGAGTTATGCCGATCTTTTCAAATTCAGTATTTAATTTTGGCTGTTCTTTTGGCCACTCTTTATAATCATGATCTTTGTGCCACCAAAGTAGCCATTCGTTCCGTATAAACATTCCGGCTCCAAAATGTGAAGATGAAAGAAATTCATTTTCTGACATTTTTAAAATTTCTGTGATATGCTTTGAATAAAATCCTTTAAGGATTTCAATTGCTTCTTCTATACTTTGTGGTAATATGTCCATTTTATTTATACTTTAACTCGTTCCCAATTTAATTTTGCTCTTTTCCAATTTCTTGTCCAATGTTCATCAGTTTTGACATGTTTTGCCCGGACATATTTAAAAACATTCTTATCGAAATTTCTTAATAAGTATTCATTAACATTTGCAATAACAATTCCTTCTCGTGTGCATTGTTCCTCATTGATCAATTCTCCAGTTGGGCTCATCACATGATTATAAGAATCAAAATCACTTTTTTTAGAAGCATAGTTTAAAATTAGATTTTTAAATTCAGCCTCATCGAGATATCCACTTGGATGTACAGTTTGAAGAACTGGAACAGTTGGTAGATCAAATGAATCAGCCCAAAATTTAACTTCATCCCATCCAGCACATCTCCCATTCTCTCTTACTGCAAAAACATAATAATGATGATCAATATTTCGATATTCAATAGAATGAATTGCATAAAGATTTTCTAAAAAAATTTGAACACCACCTTTTAAATCATATTTCATCGATTGCCATCGCTGACGGATATCTTGTGTCCACCTACTTTCTGTGGTGGATGCATGTGATCTTGCAAATACCCCGTGCTCAGATAAGCAATTATTTTCACCATCCAATTTTTCAGTAATGACCAATTGATCAATTTTTTTCACATCATTCCAATAGTCATGTGCTATGCGATCATCAGAAGTGGTGCCGGGAGAAAAGTTCAAATGATAGGTTCTTCCGTACTTTCTTGAAATAATTCCTTCATCAACTTCCTGACCCCATTTATCGTAAATAATACCCGGCAAAAGCCCAGGAGGTAAAATAACCTCAGTAATGCCGGCTGCGTGACGTATTTCTTCAACGGTAAGATCACACTTCTCAGCTTCAATATGATGCTCTGAGCAAAGTGTGGCACCGTTTGAGAGATAATAACCACCATCAGGGAATAGTTTGCGATCTAAAATATGGTGAGCGTCTAATTGTCCTACTTCAGCTTCTGTTTTTTTACATATAACACATGCATGTCCATCTCTTTTGAAGACAGCTTCCCGAAAAACATCACGTGATAACAGAATGGTCATTTTATTAATCCTGAATATCGAACTAACCAATAAGCAAATGCATAAGGTGATGGTTCAAAATTAGGAGAAGTCTCTCTTATTTCTTCTACTTTTTGATTCCACATTTTCATCATTTCATCCAACAAATCTTTTTGTTCTGGATTAATGCATGTCAATCGAATACTACTTTGATTTTCCATATTGATTTACCCATTTTAGCCAAATAAATTATCATCACCCCATTTCCATTTTGATTTAGGAGGATTCCAATCTTTATTTTCCTCGCTTAGTTTTATAACCTTTATCATATCCGGAATAAAACTATCATTACTAATGGTCAAACCATATAGACCACCTGCAGTCACTTTAGAGTTCAAATATTTCTCTAAGTTCTCTTTTAGTTTTTTGTCGTTCATGGTTTTGAATAATTATAAAATACTGGTTCTTCAACCGATTTTGTTCCATCAAATAAGTAAAGATTTCTTAATGCCTCTTCAAATGAATCAAAACTATCTTCACAAGCTGCTCCGAGAAAACTATTAACCCAGGCATCTACCCACCACCAAAAAAACAAAAAGTGTTTTTGCTGAATGACATATTTTGGACTGCCATTGGAAAATGTCCTTTTAATAATTCTTACTTTTTTCATAAGATTCTCCTTTGTATATATTAAACGTAAAAAACGAAAATTGTTACAGTTACATTCAAATTTAAGCGAAAATAAGGAAAAAGTTCTAATTAGAAAAATTATAAATCATCCCAAGGTGTAGGTTGGCCATCCGGATGACGTTTTTTAAATTCAATTGTTAAATTTTTTAAAGTCAAATCATCCAATTGAGTGGTGGTAAACCCTTCATTACAATGATCACAATGATAAAAAAAGCACTCTGTCATATAGGTTTCATCCCTATATGACAGAGTACGAATTTCAGTTTTAAAATGAGCAATACCGTCACATAAAGGACAAGGTATCTTACCAATAATCCCATCTTGCTCTTCCATATGTTTCTTTTAATGACGGAATCTCTTTATGAGCTCCTTTTGCAATTTGTTTAACAATCTGCTTACAATTTCTGCGATAACCACGCTTGTAAGAGATCATGTAATGTTTGGGAACACTTCCATTATACCATTCATCAAAATGATAACGATAACGATATAAATCAAGTTGAGCGTCAATATCTGCTGCTTCCTTTTTTAAATCAGCATCAATTAACTTGACTTTTGTAATGAAGGAGCGGACCAATTTTGTTTCCCAGTAAAAATTGGGAACCTGATTCTTGTAGTGTTTTCTGCCTCTGTAATCAACACCATTAGTCAACCCTTTACCATACACATCAAGATCAAACCATTTTTGAACTGCTGCCGGCAAACGCTTTAATTCGTCCTCAACAATGGTAAAGAATCCCGGTCTGTAAGGATATTCCTGATAATAAAATTTTTTGGATTTGTACCAGTTTTTATTCCGGATGAATCCTTTTCTCACACAAACAGAAATGATCTTCCAGAAAACCCAGGCATCCTCACGATTTTGAATATCAGCACGAGGTATAACGATGACATCCCATCCACGAGGAATGGGTTTATCTAATTCTACATAACCCAAAGCTGCTTGAGCTTTAGAGTTTTTTCGGTCAGCTTCTAAAAGGCGTAGATATTCCTTATAGCGCTGTTCTTGTTTTTTAAGTTGCATATGTTTCTAAGTTGCACAATCGGCACTTAGAAGACAGTATGTTTTTGAATTGGGTTATACATAGCATAGTTGGTTATAAATATTTTATTTTTTTACAAGTTCGTACCGTTCAGAATCACAATGAGGACAATGTAATGATTGATAAATTGTCAATCCACCTTCTGAATATTCATTTTTAAATTTACGAACAAAAGAACTGAATTTAGAAATTTGTTCACAATTTAAGCATTTAAAATCCATATCTACATATAAGTAGAACGATCTAATTTCAGGAGCCGGGAGGTACATCTAATTTAGTTTCAGGTTTAAATAGTGTATCAATATTACTGCTATCACACACCGGGCAATGTTGTGAAGAACGTCTTATAACATTTGGGTTGTTTGAACTAATAGGAATTTCTACATAACGGTAAATGAATTTTACATGGTCATCACTATAATTACATGCTTTGCATTTCCAATAAATTTTACTTGTGTAATTTTGCATTCTTTTTACATTATATGATTCCAATTGTCCGTTCCAAACATTGGTTTACGGGGAGTTCCATCTTCATTGATTCCAAATGATGTTAATACCCCTTTCTAAATTTGTTCCACACCGGTAAAACTAAATCCTCTTTTCCGGAAGATAGAAAAGTGCCAATTATATTTTTACACTTTGCACGATATACTTTATTGGAATATCGTTTTCTCCATGTTTCATAATCACATGTGTGACAATGATGATCTGCATACATGCAGATGGAATAATATTCTTTATAAAGTTCACAGACTTTTTCATCTGTATCACTATCAATAAAGATACACCAGGGATACTTACCTTTGCCCTGTAATTTTTCTATTTCTTTTCTAAGTTGCTGATAGCGCTTAGATCGCTGATGATTTACGTTGGTTGAATACATACGATGTCAGTTGTTTAATACTGAATACCGCATGTGTTCTTGAATTTCTTTTTGTCATCATTATGTTAATTGTCGTTCTTTATCTTTTTGTAAATATCATTATTTTTTTGTAGGTAGTCATATCTGATAATCATTGCGACCTTATCATAGCTTGATGACAGAATTGGAGTAAAGTCATAAATTACTATGCCTTCAATTTTTTGGTATGCTTCCCGGTGTATGTCATCTTTTTCTATAATGAGATTTCTTTCCTCGGTTTTCCGGTGAATCCATTGTTGCATAGTTTCATCTATTTTCATGCACTCACTCCTTACAATCCAATGATAAATTTTTCCATCAATCAATTGTGGATTTTCTGTTTTATCATCTTGGCGAACTTTATCTACAAAATGTACTTTCATGTTAATTTTAAATAAATGCCGGTCTTTCCCGGCTGTCAGCTTTGTTATTGTTCGTATCGGAGTTACTGCCGCTCCTGCACATGCTTTCACCCATGGGATGGTAGCTTTGTAATACCTTGGCTTTCGCCCACAATTACTTGTGGCTACTAAGGCTAAATGAAAGGGAAGAGTAATCTCCCCTTTCAAATTACTTACGTGGAAAATGTTGTGAATCAAACCATTTTCCACGTTTTTCGTGATACATTCGTCCAGTGTCTTCAATGTACACTGTCCAAACATCCGGAAAGTCTGCAAGCCGGCAACATTTTTTTGCCTCTTTCAAAACTTCACTGTACTTTCTCCCTTCGATTAATTTCCAAGGGCCGGGTATACCTGTTCGGCTCACCCAGTTGGCTCTCCATAGCCTTACCTTTTCGGTAGTCATCATAGATCAGTTGATCTATCATGTGGAGTCGGTATTTTGAATCATTTTGATTTATAATTATGATGATGTTCAACCTCTTAAGAAGGCTTTTGATTTTATCTCTCAGCGGGTTTCTACTTCGTTCCCATCATCAATTTTATTTATGCAATATATCAATTTTTCCTTTAAGAACATCCTTTAACCTGGCACTTTTCCCAGAAATGTGATCAATCACCAAATCGTCCTTTTCCCGGTAAGTTCTTCTCTTGTCTGAACGTTCTCCTGTTCCAATCTGTCCATTGCGTTCACTAACAATTTTTTTATTTAACTTATCCTTTTCCAATTGTAGTAACTTCATTTTCAGTAATCGCCAAGCTTCTTGTTCATTTTGATGTTGGGAACGATGTATTTCACTTTTACAAACGATGCCGGTTGGCACATGTTTTAAAAATACAGAACTTTGAACTTTATTACGATGTTGACCGCCTGGTCCAGTTCCAATACTTGTCCATCTTTCAATATCAGATGGATTGATTACTATTTCGATATCGCTTTGCTCGGTAAGAACAGCAACTGTCACTGTGCTGGTTTGAACCCTACCTCGTTTCTCCGTTGGTGGCACCCTTTGCCAACAATGAGACCCAACATCTTGTTTAAAAAAATTATAACTGTCTTTTCCTTCTACACTCAGTACTATGAATCCGTCACTTCACTGCATTATGTCTGCTGCAAAGTTGTTTTTTTGACAGGCTTTAATGTAGATTTTAGCCATGTCTTCGACCAATAGTTTAGAGTCATCTCCACCTATGGTCGCACGAATTTCAATAACTGTTTTCATAGGTTTTATAATTATAATGATGCAAATATACAATAAATATTAGAAAAATAAAAGCTAATTAGAAAAAGATTTCAGCGACCACATGTTTCCTGTTTTTTCCACCTATTTAAAAGGAAACACTATGTCTGAGAAAATATCCCCTCAATCAGCTGGTGGAAGAGCCAGAGCAATCACATCCAGGAAAGAAGCATTGGATAAATACTATGCAAACCCATCCATTTGCAAGGAGTGTCAACGAGTTATTCAAGTTCAAGATCGCCAGCCGGTTCCAGCTGTTAGAATTAAAAAGTTTTGCAATAGAGTTTGTGCAGGTAAATATAATAATAGAGGTAAAATGCCTTTAGTTGCACTTTTAAATAAGCAGGCTAAAAAAGATAAACCTATTGTAGAAAGGATTTCTACAAAAAAACCTCGATTTGATGCACTAATTAATGAAAACAGAACTAAGGGCGAATTATTTAAAAATTCTTCCAGTTATCAACATGCAAGATCACATATTGCTCGACATGCACGTTTCATATATTTTTCATCAGAAAAACAAAAAAGTTGTCTACTGTGTGGATATGATAAACATTTTCATGTTTGTCACATTAAAGATGTAAAAGGATTTCCGGGTGAAGCAAAAATTGTCGATGAGATTAACCACATCGACAATTTGCTTGCTTTATGTCCTACTCACCACTGGGAGTTTGACAATGGTCATTTAAAAATTTGACCTTTTAGAAGCGGGACTCCGACTCGAACGGAGAACCTTGACGTTATGAGCGTCACGAGCTACCAATTGCTCTATCCCGCAATATGAATGTAAATATACACAAATAAAATTAGAATGCAAATTTTAATTAGATTTTTTCATTTTTTTGATTTAAATTCTGAATTGGTGTGAAACTATTATCTGGTGAAACAAAATTCATTGTAATCGGTATCTGCGATTCATCGATAGATT
>Ga0154020_10003679_pt1 | contig 18398 bp, 16 predicted proteins | sample Klosneuvirus_201_FD_109709 | JGI IMG/M metagenome (GOLD analysis project Ga0154020, IMG submission 109709) | Active sludge microbial communities from wastewater, Klosterneuburg, Austria - Klosneuvirus_20160825_MG | ecosystem: Engineered > WWTP > Aerobic digester > Activated sludge | place... | reverse complement strand
TTTTTCAATAAAGCCAACGGCCAGTTCCTGACTGAAAAGGAGCGAACCCTCAACACCGCCCACAACGGCTATTGCCGGATGGGCTGCGCGGTCGCCACTTCCAATTTCCATCAACCAGATATCTTTGCCACCGGCCGTTTTTGTTATGGATTGAAGTTTGGCTGATCCGCTTGAGGAAGCTTCAAGGCTTTTAAGTTTTTGTGCAAGCTGTGCCTGAGTTTGATATTGAGCCGAAGCGCAAGACACCCATAGCCCAAAAATTAGTAAGCTGAGGTAGTATTTTCTCATAGTTAATTGAATTAAGGGTGAAAGTTCGGGAATCCAATTGTATAGATGGATGCCTTTTCCCTGAACGGTAGAGAGCTAATCAGATTCACACAATTTGTATATTGTCAAGATAAATAACTTGCTACTTTGGCCGTTTTTAAAAAGGTTATATTCCCAAGTACCTGATACCAAATACAACCATGCTACTTTATGACGCAACAAGAATTGATTGATAAACTTAAAGAGAATCACACCGCCTTTACTGATTATATTAATTCTCTCACTATAGAAGAATTTATGCTTAGTCGAAATGAAAAGTGGACGGCTGGCCAACAACTTGATCATATCCGCATAAGTGTGAAACCTGTAACCCAAGCGCTGGCCATGCCAAAGATGGGATTGAGGGCGATGTTTGGAAAAGCTAACCGCCCTAGTAAATCGTATGATGAATTAGTAGCAAAGTATAAACTCAAATTGCAGGAAGGTGGTGTTGCCACCAGTCGGTTTCTTCCTGAAGAAGTATCGTTTGATCAAAAAGAACAACTTATAAAATCTGTAAACGATATTGTTAATAAGTTATGCAAACAACTTTTTGACTACTCGGAAAAGGATCTTGATGAATTAATATTGCCTCACCCATTATTGGGTAAACTAACCTTGCGGGAGATGATGTATTTTACGATGTATCATGTTACGCATCATTATACAGCTACAGGGAAGAACTTGAAAAAATGAAAACTAGTCTAAATAAAAGTCTATGAACTCCCGAAACATTAAACTCTTTCTTCGTGTTGCCATTGCACTCAGTTTCCTTTCGGCTGTTGCCGACAGGTTTGGCCTATGGAGTGAATCCGTTTCCGTGTGGGGAACTTGGGATAATTTTGTTGCCTACACGCAGATAATTAATCCATGGATTCCTGACTCTATAATAACAGCTGTTGCTTTAACAGCAACGGTAGCGGAGATTGTTTTTGCTTTGGCCTTGCTTATCGGATTTAAAACAGAATTAGTTGCTCACCTTAGCGGATTGCTCTTGCTTCTTTTCGCCCTCTCCATGACATTCTCAGTAGGAATAAAGGGAGTATTCGATTATTCTGTTTTCAGTGCCTCTGCGGCAGCGTTCGCATTGAGTTTAATGAAGGATAAATTTTTAGAAGTGGATGGTCTATTGATCAAGCCAATAGAAAATTAGCCGCGCAGGGTTAGCTAAACTAGCTCATGGTTTGTGTCCTCACAACCATTAATGAATAAATCTTTCTCGTACTTTTGCGTTTCATTTTTTGGTAATGGAACTCAAGCTGACCACCGGCTATAAGCAAATCTTGTTCATGGCATTGCCAATCTCCTTGGCGATGGTTGTGCCACAAATCAATTTTATAACCAACAATATATTTTTAGGTGCGTTGGGCGAGCAAGAATTGGCGAGTGCTGGTATTACAGGTGTTTACTATCTTATTTTTGCCGTAATCGGCAACGGATTAAACAACGGCCTGCAAGCACTCATTGCTCGAAGAGCTGGACAAAACTTGCCTAAGGAAATAGGGCGACTTTTTTATCACGGGGTTTGGATTGCTTTAGCAATTGCCTTTTTAGGAATCGGCATCACCTATTTGGTTGCTCCATCTATTCTACATTATACAATCCATAATTCGTTGATTGCCGAGCAAGTGATTAACTTTTTGCTGATCCGCATTTGGGGGCTGCCGTTTCTTTATCTGTATGTAATGCGCAACGCTTTGTTGGTGGGCACAAACCAAACCCGTTTTTTAGTTTGGGGAACATTAGCGGAGGCCGTTGTAAATATTTTCCTCGATTATACATTAATCTATGGCCACTTTGGATTTCCAAAATTAGGATTTAACGGAGCTGCTTACGCATCTATTATTGCAGAAGGTTCTGGACTATTAGTGCTATACGTAATTATAAATGCTAAGGGCATCCATAGAACGTTTGCATTCTTTGAGCAGACCAAAATTGAATTTAGCATAGTTAACTAATCTTAATTATTTCAACACCTTTGATTTTGCAGTATGCGATCAGCATCATGAGCTGGGAATATTTTTATATTCTGGTGGAACACCACGGGCCGCGAGCCCTCGCCATCTCTAACACCATGCGAAATATTTTTGGACTATTCGGAATTTTTTGTTGGGCTTTTGCCAGCACCACAAACACGATGGTGAGCAACGTGATAGGCCAGGGAAAACAGGAAGAAGTTATTCCATTAGTAAACCGAATTATGAAACTCAGTTTAGGCATCTCTGTTTTCACTTTTATACTTTTGAATTTAGTGCCGCAATGGTTTTTAGCTTTTTATAATCAGGGTAATGATTTTATAGTGGAGGCTATTCCAATTGTACGCATTGTGTCTGTGGCCTTGCTTATGATGTCGGTTGGCACCATTTGGCTAAATGCAGTTACCGGTACAGGAAACGCGCGCGTGAATTTGTTAATTGAGTTTATCACTATTGTTATTTACTGCATCTATGTTTTTTTAGTGTTAGAGAAATGGAATTTATCTATCGCGTGGGGTTGGGGTAGCGAGTGGGTTTACTGGATCAGCATGTTTTCGATGGCGTTTTGGTATATGCGATCCGGCAAGTGGAGGGGTAAAGTAATTTGAAACTCCTATTCTCACCGGGTCATTGCGGCCGAGGAACGAAACGCGCAATCCAGTAATTAAACCCCAAGCCTTATTTGAATGTTTCAAGCTGTTCATTTGCAATGTCGAACGAAAGATGAAGTGGATTTAAAATCCTTTTCATCAACGTTCGGGATTACAAATCCCGAACAGCGCAAATCTTGTAAGGAATAGAGATTAAACTAAAATCCTCATCTCTTCGTCTATTATCACATGTTAAAAAAATGGGCAAAGGAATACTGATCTTTGCCTTTCTATTCGCACTAACCGTATTTTTATTTATGCAACAAGCATCATTTGGCAAACTCCCGAAAGGAGCACGTAAAGAGAAAATAGAACAATCAGTAAACTATAAAAAGGGCTCGTTTCAGAATCGAATTGAAACCCCTATGATGGCGGATGATGTTTCCTACTTTTCTATGATGCGGGAATTTTTACGCGATAAACCAGAAACATATCCGCATTCAAAAACCCCTTCAATAAAAACTAATCTAAAAACATTCTCTTCCGAAAAACCATCCATTATCTGGTTTGGCCATTCTACTTATTTGATAAGTATAGACAATAAGAAAATATTAGTCGACCCAGTATTTAGTCAACGGGCCTCACCGGTTCAATATGCGGGTTCAAAAGCCTTTGATGGTTCTATGGTTTATGCTGCCGAAGATTTTCCTGAAATTGATTTGTTAATTATTTCACACGATCATTACGATCATCTGGATTACAATACCATCTTGAAATTAAATGCAACCGTAAAGAAGTTTTGTGTTCCGATAGGAGTCGGTCAACACTTAAATAGTTGGGGTGTTGATGAACGTAAAATTACTGAGTTTGATTGGTGGGATTCTGATGAGGTTATTCCCGGCTTACAATTAACATCAACTCCTGCCCGACATTTTTCCGGTCGTGGGTTTATTCGTAACAAAACGTTATGGTCATCATACGTGCTTCAATCAAACAACTATAAAATTTTTATTGGTGGCGATTCCGGTTACGATGATGCCTTCAAAGAAATTGGAGATAAGTTTGGCCCCTTTGATATTGCTTTTTTAGAATGCGGTCAATACGATCGTCAATGGCCAAACATCCACATGACGCCTGAAGAAACTGTGCAAGCTGGCGTTGATTTAAAAACTGAAATCCTGATGCCTGTGCATTGGGGAAAATTTGTTTTAGCGAATCATCCGTGGAAGGAACCCATTCAGCGCGCAAAGAAACATGCTGAATCATTGCAGATAAAAGTTACTACTCCCCGCATTGGTGAGCCAATAATACTGGGTGAAGAAGTGCCGGCCACTTTGTGGTGGGAAGGTGTTGAGTAAAATGTTTTCAAAAGCGTAAGGCGAAATTCCGTAAAGAAAGATTATTTATTTTTTCTCAACTCAATTCCTGTAAAGTACCCCTCTTTAATCAGCACCATTAATTGCGCGGGCGTGGGGTTAATTTGATAAAACGTATCTTCTCCCCTTACAATTTCTTTTACAGAAACCTTCCGGGATATTTTTCTTAACATCTCTTTTCTTTTGGAATCATCTTGAATGTCGATGGATAAAAGTTCAAGCACACCGGGTGATTTCTCTTTCATCAATCGAAGCACCCATTGATCGCCTTCCTTGAAATTTACGAAGTAATAGTTTTGATAAAACTTAATAACTAACGAATCGCTAAGTCTTGCATTCCCTAGCCAGTCTTTTTCGTCAGTATCCTTAAAATGATAACCCCACGACTCAATAAATAAAGTATCGCCTATTTCTCCAGTTGATTTATCGCGAGTTAGGTATTCGCCTTGTAGCTTTTGTGGAATCTCTTTTAAAGGAGCAATGCCAACGGGTTGTGGCTCGCGAAAGGTTACCTCTTTGCAGGAATAAAGGAGTAACGACCAAAACAAAATAAGGATCACAAATCGCATAGCTTCTATCGCTTAACGTGGCGAAGGTATTAAGTTACAAGTGAATTTACGGTTTCAGCAACACATATAAGTCGCCTTTGCGTGCATACCTCTTTTTTAAAGCCGGGTTTTTGTTAAAAACCCCAGCCATCAAATTCTCTTTATCTACGATAACTTCGGGCATATCAACAGCAAATGAATCTGCAATCAAAACTACATTTTCAAAATAATTGGGTTCGTTAAAAATTTTCTTTGATAGCTCCCAATCGTAAAAGTATGTCGCTAATTTATTCGATTCAAAAAGACCCCAATCTGTTCCTAACACAAGCACTCTCTTTTCCTTTACATTGTTTTCATAGTCCGATTTCTCATAAAAGATTTCTGAGTAATCAATGCTACTTAATTTGTTATAGCGCGCCAAATAACTGGTTGTTACAATTCCTACTATAAAAAACCAAAGCATGAATTCTCCTATTCTTTTTCTTCGAATAAGTAAAAGGTAGTGGCTTATGAAATAGGCGAGCGGAGGCGCAAAGGCTATAACCTTTTGCGGAGTCATACTACCTGATACTATAACCTCCACCATAGCAACTAGTAGCCAAAGAAACATGATCTGAAGAAGCTGCGATTGATATTTTGTCAGTCGGGCTTCGCGGTTTACCATCACAAGCGAGATCAAGAAATACAAAATCGGTATTGCCGAAAGGCAAACCATAGACCACAGCGTAATGATATTGCTACTTAGCCACACACTGCCAACGTAAAAATTGTTCCACACAAAAAGCATGTCTCCTATAGCAAAATAGTAGGCAAGTAATAGAAGGTGTGGCAACGCAAAACCCAAAACAAGCAGCAACGATTTTCGGATTGTTGTTCGAGTGAAGATATTTAAGATAATTAATGTGCCTGGTAAAAAAACCGCATAACTAAAAACAAAAAGTGAAGCAATACCAAGATAAACCCCAAGTTTCAATAGGGTAGTGTCGTGCTGAACGCGAAACTCAACTTCTTTAAAAAGATTGTTTAGGGCAAAAATTAAAAAAGTGGCGGCCATCAGCTCTCCCGAAAGAGTAAGCATATCAAATGAGTACAAGCAAAGCACTCCAAAAATTAATGCTGGCAAATATGTATTCTCATTTTGGGCTTTATTGTTAATTAATAGAATAGCAAAATATGATCCCTGAAAAAATATAATCAGAAGTGAAAGTACATGCCTGGCTGTTAATGATCTTCCAAAGATCCACTCAACCCACCCCGAAAACCAGGCGGCAAGCGGAGGCGTGCTGGTGAATAACTCTGAGTATAGGGCTTTATGATCATTCAAGGCCTCGCCCAAAACAATACTTTTAAGTTCGTAAAGCGTTTGGCTGGCCGGGTCAACAAAAAACCACAGACTAATAACTATCAAGGCAACAAAAATGCCTAATAAGCGATACGGATCATTTACACGGAAAATGCGAAGCAGCACGAAACTCTATTTGTTGCGCAAATAAAATAAAAAAGTTGACAGTCACGCAGATATAAAAATAGGATAACTGATCTTTAGTATCTTTGCAGCATGAGTGGCACCATTCGGCAACAAAAATACAGTAAACTGATTCTAAAAGAATTAAGCGACATTTTTCAAAAAGATAAACGCGGAATAATAGGCAATGCGTTTGTTACTATTGCCGATGTGCGCATGAGCCCCGACTTAAGTATTGCTAAAGTTTATTTAAGCATGACGCTTGCCAAAGACAAAAATGTTGTCTTGGCTAAAATTGAATCGCACAAAAGCGAAATCAGAAAGGCTTTGGGCGACCGCATCCGCAATCAGGCCCGTATTATCCCGGCTTTACTTTTCTTTATGGATGAGGTTGAAGAAAATGCGCAACACATTGAAGACCTGATCAAAAACCTGAACATACCAAAAGAAAATGATGGGCAGGATTAACCCTTGTCATCCAAACGCTTGAATCTTTCCTTTTTTATAGCGAGGCGATATTTCTTCTCTAAGAGAAAGAAAAATTTCATTAACATTATTTCACTCCTTTCTATGCTGGGCATCGCCTTTTCAACGGCTGCCTTAATCATTGTGCTCTCTGTATTTAATGGATTAGGTGATTTCCTTCGATCTTTAAATTCTTCTTTCGATCCTGAAATAAAAATTGAACTCGAAAAAGGGAAATCTTTTGAAGTTACTCCCGAATTTATTTCCAACATAAAAGCGGTTGAAGGCGTTCAGCTTGTTACTGAGGTAATAGAAGACTTTGCCTATGTGCGTTACCGCGATGCGGATATGGTTGTTACGTTAAAAGGAGTAAGCAATAATTTTCTTGATCAACACAGGTTGGATGACCATCTGGTGCAGGGTGAGCTTGTGTTAGAAAACAAAGGAATTAGCTACGCAATCATGGGGCGTGGCGTTCAATACGCGCTATCTGTTTCTGTTAGCGAAAACTTATTTCCCTTGCAGGTATTCTATATAAAAAATTTGAAAGCAACTTCAATGGATCCTTCCCAGCTATATACGCGCAGAACGATTGAACCCGGTGGCGTTTTTTCTATTGAGAAAAATTATGACGAAAACTACATTTTCGTTCCACTTCAATTTGCTCAGGACTTACTTAGCTATGGTAACAAGCGCACTTCATTGGAAGTGCAAACTGATAAAAAGATCGATTCAAAAATCATTCAGAAAAAAATTAAGCAAATTTTGGGTAATCAATTTAAGGTGCTTACCAATGAAGAACAGCATCAAGACATTTATCGTTTACTAAAAATAGAAAAACTTTTTACAGCCGTTGCTTTAATGCTGCTTGTGTTGGTTGCTTCCATCAACATTTTCTTTTCATTATTAATGTTGGCCCTCGATAAGAAAAAAGATATTTCAATCCTTATTGCTATGGGCGGACAAGAGCAACTGATACGAAAGATATTTTTAAGTGAGGGCGCATTGATTGCTTTTTCAGGAGCTGCGGTTGGCTTGTTATTAGGTGGCATCATTTGCTGGCTGCAGGATAGTTATGGATTAGTTGGGATGGGGATGGAAAATGCCATCATTTCAAATTATCCGGTCGAAATGAAACTTAGTGACTTCTTGCTGACCTCTATTGTTATTATTGCCATCACAATGCTGGTTTCTTTTTATCCGGCACGCCTGGCCGCCCGATCTTATTCGATCGATAATCTATAGCATGTAATTAACGAGCATGATTTTGGGTCAAAATCTCAGAAAATACTGAGTAGAATTGTCTATTTTGCGAGTCTGCATATTCTGTAAAATGCTAAAAATGAGCGTTTAGTGCTCCTTTTGGAAGTTAAGCAAATTTGCGGGCATTGTATTTTAAGAAAAACGGTAGCCATGAAAGTATCGGCAGCACAGCCATTTCAAATCATTTACTCGCTTTATCAGCACGAGTATTTGGGCTATATTTTTGAGTCATTCATCGTTCATCTTGACGAGAAAGGGAAGCTCACGTATCAACATCAAAACATCTCACATAAAAACGCCCGCGAGTTTTCGAAAGGACTTGACGATCGCGATTTTGAGTTAATTGAAATGATGGATAACATGAGCCAGGATGCCGTGCTAAAACATTTTTCAAAAAAAATAATGAAGCCTGATGAGTTCTTCAGCAAAGTATTTAATAAGGACAAAGGCGATGAATTATTACAAGAGCAGATTGAAGCGTTCATGGAAAAAAGGCGCGCAGCCGTGCTTGAAAAAATGCGAGGCAAAATGCTTTTCGAAATGGGCAACGATGGTGAACCTACCTGGCGCCAGGTAGAAGTATTAGACAAGCGAGCCACCATTAAATTTCATTTTAATAGAAGCAGCGAAAACACTAATTATTTTCCAACCATATCGTATGAAGGAAAACGAATAGACATTCCAAACCCAACTGCCTACTTAATTTGCAAGCACCCAGCATGGATGGTGTTTAATGGAAAGTTATATGGCTTTGAGAAAATGGTTGATGGTAAAAAACTTCTGCCGTTTTTAAGTAAGAAGCACGTTGTTATTCCTAAAAATTTGGAAGAGACTTACTATAATCGGTTTGTAGCGCCACTCATTGCTTCTTTCGATGATATTGAAGCGCATGGTTTTGAGATAAATAAAAACGAATACGATCCTCATCCGCTGCTTACTATTTCTGAGTTGCCGCCAGCAAACTCAAAAGAAATAAAAAGTTTATTTGGTGAATCAAACGATGAGGGCGTTGCGAGTGATGAGGCCGGCAAAATTGTTTTTGATCTTTCGTTTAAATATGGAAAGCATCGCTTTCGCGGAGATGCGTTTGGGCCTGTGAGTGTTACCGTTGAGAAGAAAGAGAATGACTATGTATTCCATCGCATAAAGCGAAATATAGAAACCGAAAAACAATATTCTCAAACGCTTGCAAAACTTGGGCTACCCTTGCGTGGCTTTCGCACCGCTGTTGAAAAAGCCCAAGCGTTTTCATGGTTGAATGAAAACAGAGTTAACCTGCTTAATCTTGGTTTTGAAGTAAGCCAGCCCGACAATCGCGACAAAAAATATTTTGTTGGTAAGGCCGTGATTGAACTTGAGGTAAAAGAAAATATCGATTGGTTCGACATTCATGCAAAAATCCGATTTGGTGAATATGAGATTTCGTTCAAAGATTTACGCAAGCTTATTCTTAAAAAGAAAGTCGAGTTTAAACTTCCTAACGGTGAAATTGCAATCATACCCGAAGCCTGGTTGATAAAATACGGAGATCTTTTCGCGATGAGCGAAACGCATGGAAACAATGAGAAACCCGTATTGAAGAAACATCATATCAACTTGCTGCGCGAACTGGAAGAAGGAAATCTTGCTAAAGTGCACATGAGCGAGCGGTTGCGTAACCTTCAATCGTTTAGCGGTATTAAAGATTATGCACTTCCTGCAAAGTTTGAAGGCACACTTCGCCCTTATCAAAAAGCGGGTTATAACTGGTTGCGCTTCCTTAACGAATTTCATTTAGGTGGTTGTCTTGCCGATGACATGGGTCTTGGAAAAACAGTTCAAACCCTTGCCTTGTTGCAATCCCAAAAAGAAAAAGGAAATGCCGGAACTTCTTTGCTGATTATGCCTACATCACTTGTTTACAATTGGGAAATGGAAGCCGCGAAGTTTACCCCTGATCTTAAAATTCTTACATACACAGGCACGCTGCGAAATAAAGATATTAGTCGTTTTAGTAAGTATGATGTTGTCCTTACTTCGTATGGCATTACACGATTGGATATAGAATTATTTGAAAAATTCTATTTCAATTATATCATCTTAGACGAATCACAGGTCATTAAAAATCCAAGCTCAAACATTGCTAAAGCGGTTAAGGAATTAAAATCAAAATATAGACTTACTTTAACCGGAACTCCTTTAGAAAATACTACCATGGATTTATGGTCTCAGATCACATTTATAAATCCTGGTTTACTTGGCGGGCAAACTTTTTTCAAGAATGAATTTCAAATTCCCATTGAAAAAAGGAATGATGAATCAAAAACAAAAAAGCTTAATGCCATCATTAAGCCGTTTCTACTGCGCAGGCTAAAATCACAAGTAGCGACCGATCTTCCCGAAAAGGTGGAAAATATTTACTACACCAACATGACGGTTGAACAAGAGAAAAAGTATGACGAGGCAAAGTCATTTTATCGTCATAAAATTCTTGACCTGATTGATAAAGATGGTATCAACAGTTCGCGCATGATGATTTTGGAAGGCCTTACTAAGTTGCGTCAGTTGTCCAATCACCCTAAAATGATTGACCCGATGTACGAAGGTGATTCCGGAAAACTTGAAGATGTATCGCACATGCTTGAGAGTGCGCTTATGGAGGGGCACAAACTTTTAATTTTTAGTCAGTTTGTTAAGCACCTCGATATTGTGCGTGAAATGGTGAAGAGCAAAAAAATTCCGTTTGCTTATTTGGATGGTTCGAGCAACGACCGTAAAGAGCAAGTCGAGAAGTTCAATAAAGATCCTAACATAAAAGTTTTTCTAATCTCAATAAAGGCCGGTGGCTTGGGATTAAATTTAACCGAAGCTGATTACGTATTTATTCTTGACCCGTGGTGGAACCCAGCGGTTGAAGCGCAGGCGATGGACCGCGCTCATAGGATTGGGCAAAAGAGAAAAGTGTTCAGTTATAAATTTATTACCCGTAATACTGTAGAAGAAAAAATCCTTCAGCTCCAAAAACACAAACTAAAACTTTCCGAAAACTTAGTTCAAACTGAAGAGAATGTGGTTAAGTCGCTTTCGCGGGAAGATATTGAAATGCTTCTCAACTAACCGCGCGTCTTCCATCGGTTGTGCGACCACAACCAACCAGCGGGATATTGATTAATAATTTTTTCGGCAGCCCTAGCATAGTCCTCCACAATTTGTTGACTATCCTTTACGTATGGCGGCCTTGAAACAACAAAACCTTCTGCCTCGTAAAAGCCGCGTTTTATTTTTCTTACCCCATAAAATACAGCTGGGTATTGAGTCATATAAGCTACCTGACTAAGTCCCAAAAAAAAGGCAGTATTCTGATTCAGGAATTTTGTCCATAGTTTTTTATCACGCGCGTGGCCGGGAAACTGATCGGCCATAATTGCCACCCCACGTAAAATATTCTTTCTCTTAATTGTCTCGCGGCCAACTTGTGATCGCTCAATAGGAAAAGCTCCAAATCGGTTTCTGCCCGCTAACGAAAAAGCGTTAAACGTTTTGCTGCTTTGCTTTTGATATACGTAGTCAACTCCCAGTGGCAAGTATAAACATCCTGACGTTAGTAACCATTCCCAATTAAATTGATGTGACGTAAGCAGTAAGATTGATTGATTCTTATCCGCAAACTCTTTTACAATTTCGGGGTTTTTATAAACCATCCTTCGCTTTAATTCCGTGGCTGAGATTGAAAGTAGCTTTAGGGTTTCAACGGCATAGTCGCAAAGATCTTTGTAAAATTGTTTCTCAATGGCTTTGATCTCCGCCTCCGTTTTTTCAGGAAACGAGTTTTGAAGATTTTTTCGCACTATCTTCTTGCGATAGCTGATCAGCCGATAGCTGATCAAAAACAAAAAATCTGAAAAGAGATATAGAATTGGAAATGGCAGATAGGAGAGCAGACGAAGCAGAAACATGTTTCAAAATTAAAACAATGTTTTGATTACTTTTGTTAGGCGAATCAGCACATGAAAAACAAAGTTGTTGTAATTACGGGTGGGTCTTCTGGCATAGGCAAGGCACTAGCCGAAAAATTTGGTGCCGAAGGCTCTAAAGTTTTGATAACTGGTCGCAATCAACTTGATCTTGAAGCTACGGTTAGCGAGCTAAGGGGAAAGGGATATGCAATTCACGGTTTTCAGGCCGATGTTAGTAACGAATCCGACAACAAAGCAATGGCCGAAGAGGCCGTGCGAACTTATGGCACCATTGATATTCTTATCAACAATGCCGGAATCTCCATGCGGGCCTTGTTTTCTGAAGTAGACCTGAATGTGGTGCGCAAAGTAATGGATACAAATTTCTTTGGTGTGTTATATGCCACGCGCTACTGTCTGCCAGAAATTATAAAGAACAAAGGTTCGGTGGTTGGCATTTCTTCCGTTGCCGGCTTTCGCGGATTGCCCGGAAGAACGGGATATTCGGCATCCAAGTTTGCGTTGAATGGATTTTTAGAAGTGTTAAGAAATGAGCTTTTAAAAACAGGTGTGCATGTGCTCACGGCCTGTCCTGGTTTTACAACATCAAATATTCGCAAGCGCGCTTTAACCAAGGATGGTGTGATGCAAGGTGAATCTCCGCGCAACGAAGAAAAAATGATGACCGCTGAAGAATGCGCGCATCACATTTATAAAGCCATAGTAAACCGCAAAAGAACGTTGGTGCTTACTGGGCAAGGAAAAATTGCTGTTTGGTTAAACAAGTGGTGGCCATCTATGGCCGATCGGTTGGTCTATTACATTATGTCTAAAGAAGATCATGCCCCGCTCGGGTAATTAAGTTTTGGTTACAAACACCATCTTAATGTTATCCGCCTTATTCATGCTTTTGTAAAAATCCATTAACTCGTTGTAGGATTCAGGAGGATATTCGCCCTTGTTCATTTTTACTTTACGGATGTACAAAAGGCTTCCCTGATCAATTTTAAAACTTGATTCATACTCTCCAAATCGCGAACTGAACTTAGTTGGCTCAGGAATAAACTCCGGATATATCTCTTCAGGAATTTGGTAGCGGATTGTGTCAAAATCCACATAAGGAGTTCTTCTTACTATGTTAGTTTTTCTTTGCTCAATTTTCTCAGGTATAAATGTTGAGCGGTTCATTAAGTTTGGGGTGATAAATAGTCGCTTACCACTAACGGAAGCAAACCGATTTAACGTGAGACTAACATTTACCGTGGCTGATGGAATTTTATCTTTTCTATTGGTCATTGAAAATGTAGTGATGTCAAAACTGGGGATCTGAGTATTTTCTTGTACCCATTTTTTTTGATCATCATACTTATCTACCAATACACCATCAAGATTTCCGGTTTCATATTGCAAGCCTGTAAATGTTGTTTTTACTATTGCCTTCGCATTTCCGGTTTTATCAATTGTTACTTCGGCTACGCGCGATTGCACATTTTGCTCGGCCATATATTTTGGTGTGTTTACAATTTTTGCACCTGATTCGGTAATCATCAATGCCTTTCTATCTCCGGTAAAAGAACCCATATAACCGAATGGGTTGATTTGACTTGTGCACTCTAGCCATAGCGTATCTTTTTCATTTGGCACCGCTACAACGGCATGATTAAATTGAGAGCTTGGAAAATCTTTTTTCAATTCGGGCTCATTTGCACCCGCGTTAATAAGCACATAGTTGGCCTTAATACCTGCGGCTTCTAATAGCGCAACGGTATAATTTGAAAGAGCTTTGCAATCGCCATACCCTGTCTTGTCTACAACGCTTGCCTCAAAGGGTTGAAACCCTCCTATGCCTAGCTGAATGCTTACATACCGTGATTTGTTTTGCATGTACTCATATACCGCTTTAATTTTTTCTTCGCGTGTTTTAAGATTTGATGTTAGTGCTTTAATCTTTTGCTTGGTTTCCTCCGGCAATACATCGCGGCCTTTGTTTAATGATAAAATCCATTTACCAAATTCGTCCCACGAATTCATGGTGCCTTCGTAACCATCATAAGCAAATTGAGAAGGGGCAGCAGAAATTTTTGGCACTAATTCCCCACGAAGCGGACCCATCGATTCAAATTTCAATGGCATCAGTTTATCAAAACTCCAGGTCAGGCTTTCCTGCCCTTCTTTTGTTTTCTCTTTTACCGGGCTTGCACTAATATTTCGTGGATTGACGCGGGGTGCAAGTTCGTGCGGAAAGATAAGTGTGTATGAAGAATGTTCTAAAGAAACCCGTTCGCGCGCTAACACAACAAATGTTGGAATATAAAATAGAAATTTATATTCCAACTCATATTCAAACTCAACTGTATAGGGGTATGTGCCCTGTGTTAGATCTGCCGCTTTTAATCGGTTGTCGCTATACAAGCTAAATCCATCAAATGCACTTTGATCCTTAATATCAGAATTCTTTAATTTTTTTATTTGTTTCCCGGTGGCATCATAAGCCGTTGCATCAAAATTCACCACGCGTATTAGCTTATCGTATCCAATCACTTCGGAGGCATAGGCTTTACCCTTTGCATTGAAGATCGTGTACACCTCTTTAACGTATAATGAGGCTTTGCTCTTTGAAGTAATTTTAAATATTGTTTGTTCATTTCTTACAACAACATCCGCCCCCTCCTTAAGTTCAGCAGGTATTAAACTTATAGGATATTTGGGGTCGCCCGCCCGCACATGGGTTAAAATACTCAGGCCAACAATCAACAAAAAAGTTTTTTTCATTACACAAGGTTCATTTTTTCTTCAATACAATTTGCTCAGCCTGCTTTGCTACCACTTGATTATAAAATTCACGTAAGTGCGCATACTCCTGCGGAACAAAAATACTTTGGTTGATTTGGAAGTTGCTTAAAATATTTAGCACACGCCCAGCCTGTGTTACGCTGTAGGTATATCGGCCGGCATTGGCAGGCAAACTAATTGCTTTTGGTTGAGGTAATTCATCCACATCAAATCCTTCTGGCAATGTTATTCTACATATAACAATCCTTTCAAAGGGACTACTGAAATCTACCGGATACTCGCGGGTTTCAAGTTTAAGTGGGTTTTCATCTATTCTGTAAAGTAGAAGTGGATTCAAATAGAAAACATTACCTGCTGCGGTGATATGTTCACTCACCGTTAAATCGTAGACTTCCTTCATAGGTTGATGAATTTCTTTTGCATTACCGATTTCGGATTTTGAAATCTCCCACGAACGCGTACCTATAAAATCCTTCACATAGTCTGCTTCATCTTTCGAGAAGTATTTCTTTCTTCCAGCCAACGCATCATAGCCACTTCGGTCAATCTGCAGTTTTCCCACAAGGTTTGCTTCTGGAGTTAGTGTCAAATCTGCATTAACAACTATTCTTGATTTCGTTTTCGTTTGAAGGGGTGTCCATCTAAAGCCTCCTTTCGATACAATCAATCCATTGCCATTTAAACATCTTTCGGGCAGCATCCCCACGGGCAATAGTTTCTCTGTTGCATCCAGTAAAAAAGTTTTGTCACCAATAGCGGCAAGGCAAACCACATAATTGAATTGAGAGGAGATGGGAGTTGCTTCTCTAATAAATCCATGATCGCGTGTGCTAAGCAACACTGGATAAACATTGATAGATGCTTTTTCTAGCATAGATGCTAATAGAAGATTTATCTCTGCCGAATTTCCTTTTTTCTCATCTAGTACTTTTCGCATTGGCTTGCTCGTAACCTTTCTGCTATATCCATCCCAAGCTATGTTTTGTTTTACATAGTTTACTATGGCACTAATTTTTTGTTCCGGTTCCGCAATACCAGTCGTGACTTCCTCCACCGTTTTCTTTAAAAACCCGTTGCCAGTTACCTCTCCACCAAAACTTTCACTATCAGCATATTGTTTATTTATATCTTCCCAACTGCCCATATACTTTTTCAAAGGAGAATTTGGAAATTGTGTGGATGATAATTCAAAATTCATACGCGAAATATAATCGCGAGATGAGGTTATGTATGGCTCGGGTTTAAATGCCGGTACATTTTGAGCCACCCATCGAAACCGTTTTTCTTGATACTCTATTTTTTCTTGACTAAATCCCGCTGAACGACCAGAAAGATTGTTATCCGATTTTTCTTTTGTCAACACAGCTATAGATGCCGCTACTTTATTCTCTTCGTTTATCGTCAAAGGAATATAGCCCTGCATAAACTTGTCGTAGTTGTAATATTCAGGAATGCGCGCACGGTATTCACTCCATACTACCGGTATTTCACCTTGGAAGTCTCAATCCTGAAAATTAAATAAGAAGTCGGAATTTACTTTATAAGAAATTTCTACGATTGATCCTTCCTTCACGTTGGGCAGTGTAATCTTTGTTATATCAAGATTAGCATCAGACTTTTCTCTAAAGACACCATCATTCTTCATTTTAGTTTCTACAATTTTTCCGTTTTCAAGGTTGTAGGTGTATGCTTTAAGACTTCCTATTTTTTCATCTGAACTGCCATCATGATAAAGTGGAATACTAAAGTTGGCATAGCGAAGTCCATCTTTGGTAAGGATTTTTATCCGTTGTACACGTTCAAAACGCAATACGAACCGATCTTCGCTTTGGTCATACTCAATAGTAGATTCCCCATAGTCGGCAAGAACTAATGCAGCGGCCGAAGAATCTTTTTCATAGCGTGTCATCTTTAAATCTTCAATGGGCACATCACCAAATTTTATGGGTGGCTTTTGCGCAAAAGAAAGTGCGGGAATTATCAGTACGAATAACGTTTTGGTTATCTGGTTCATCATAGGTTTAAGTGTTTGGTCTATCTAAATTATTAATTTAGATAGAGAAAGTAAGAACATGTAAGTTTCTTTTACTTTTGAAGAATTAAAACAATCCTCTTGGCCAAATCAAAAACCCTGTTCTTTTGTCAAAGCTGCGGCTACGAATCCCCAAAGTGGATTGGTAAATGCCCATCTTGCCAATCGTGGAATAGCTTTGTGGAAGAAGTGGTTTCAAAAAATGAAACGGATAAAACTGGTTGGCGCCAGGACTCAACAAAGGGCAGAGCAAGCAAACCTAAAACGCTCAACGAAATTGAATCCACAGGCGAAATTCGCATTGAAACGCCTGATCAGGAATTAAATCGGGTGCTTGGTGGCGGCATTGTGCCTGGGTCTTTAATTCTTATTGGAGGTGAACCGGGCATAGGTAAATCTACCTTAATGTTGCAACTCGGCTTAGCCCTTGGCAAAGCAAAAGTGCTTTACGTTTCGGGTGAAGAAAGTGAACAACAAATAAAGATGCGAGCCGAACGGCTTTCTAATAAACCTCAAGCGAGCTATGAAAATTTTTACATGCTTGCTGAGACTGCAACAAAAAATATCTTTCAAGCAATAGAATCTTTAGAGCCCAATGTGATAATTATTGACTCTATTCAAACTTTGCATTCACACATGCTTGAGTCTGCTGCTGGTAGCATCGGCCAGGTGCGACAAACTGCAGGTGAGCTTATGAAATTTGCCAAAGAAACCAACACGCCAGTTTTCTTAGTGGGTCATATTACCAAAGATGGCATGTTGGCCGGCCCAAAAGTATTGGAACACATGGTTGATACCGTGTTACAATTTGAAGGCGATCGACATCTTGCCTATCGTATTTTGCGCACGACAAAAAATCGTTTCGGGTCAACTTCCGAAATCGGTATTTATGAAATGCTGGGCAATGGCTTGCGCGAAGTATCCAACCCTTCTGAGATCTTAATCTCACAAAAAGATGGGCAAGTGAGTGGCGCAACCATTGGCGCAACCATTGAAGGTAACAGACCACTTCTTATTGAAATACAATCGCTGGTAAGCCCAGCCTCCTATGGCACGCCACAGCGAACACCAACCGGTTTCGATCAGAAACGATTGAACATGCTTCTTGCGGTATTAGAAAAACGGTGTGGTTTCCGCATGGGCACTCAAGATGTTTTTGTAAACATGGCCGGTGGAATTTATGTAGAAGACCCGGCTATTGATTTAGCACTTTGTATTTCCATCATTTCATCGATGGAAGAGGTTTCGGTAAGCGATAAAATTTGCTTTGCCGCGGAGGTTGGTTTGGGTGGTGAGCTTCGCGCAGTAAACAGAGTTGATCAACGAATTTCAGAAGCAGAAAAATTGGGCTTTGAGAAAATCTATATTTCTAAGTACAGCAAAAAATCATTAGACCTCACCAAGACTAAAATTACGGTGAAGTCATTTGGTAAACTTCAAGAAGTTTTTGAGGATTTGTTTAAATAATCATGGAGTCATTCTTTACAAACACACTGGGCCTTTCAGGTGACCTGTTTAGTTTCGTCATTTTACCGCTACTCATTTTTTTTGCGCGGATCTGCGATGTTTCCATCAACACCGTTCGTATTATTTATATGTTAGGTGGACGCAGGTTCACCGCAACCTTGCTTGGTTTCTTTGAAGCCTTT
>Ga0154020_10003677_pt1 | contig 18406 bp, 9 predicted proteins | sample Klosneuvirus_201_FD_109709 | JGI IMG/M metagenome (GOLD analysis project Ga0154020, IMG submission 109709) | Active sludge microbial communities from wastewater, Klosterneuburg, Austria - Klosneuvirus_20160825_MG | ecosystem: Engineered > WWTP > Aerobic digester > Activated sludge | place... | reverse complement strand
TCGCAGAAGAGCTATTCAACAATATACCGGACACATATTTCTGAGTTGATTTGTGTGATTAGCGGAATGAGCGAATTAAGCCCTGCCTTGCAGGGCCAAAGGTGGTTAATCCACCTTTGATGAGCGAACTGCGAGCTCCGCGAACAGCTTCCTATATTAATGTTAGTGTAAATAAAGTCTTTGATGAGCTATTTCTAAGTACCAAACTATTTCAGCAGCATATTGACGTTCTAATAAATAATTCTCTAAGGGCTATCGCCTTCGCGCGCCTGTACGCTGTCGCTTCAGCCCTTCGGGTTCAGGCGCTCTCCCGCAGATTTCGCTGATTTTCGCAGAAGTCCTATTCAATAATATACCGGACACATATTTCTGCGTTGATTTGTGTGATTAGCGGAATAAAAACACCTCCATCGCATAGCTCTAATTTTCGTTTTAAAATCTCCCGCAGATGTCGCTGATTTTCGCAGAAGACCTATTCAACAATATACCGGACACATATTTCTGCGTTGATCTGCGTGATCAGCGGGACAAAAAGCTACTTTTCACACACCCCATTCATCCACATTGCGATTATCATTATCGGGTATGGGTGGCACCATGCCCCATAGCTTATAGGAAAACATCCGCGCCTTACGCGCTATCTCAGAATGGGACCGCATGTAATTCAATGAATTATAATCGTAGATAGATTTCGCAGGCAATACACCCAGCGACTTGGGCATATTGTTCACACTAAAGGTAGTACGAGTGCTATCTCGCCAGTCGAGTGTTCGGTCGATATGAATTAAGGCCAGGTCATGCCAGGGGAATATCTCCTCGTTCCAAGGCACCATGTTGTTGAAGATTTCAGGGTCGTCATCATCGCAGGCGGTTCTCAACTGGATGGACAACAGGTAAGTAAGCGCCTGCTTCTTAACCCTATCCTCGTATTCATACTTCAAATAGTTTCTTCCCCTATTTTCATACGGCAGAATACGCTGATTGGCGAGATCTTCTAACGAAGGATCAACAATGATACCGGTCTCAGCCTCTCTGTCATCCGGAATAACTCTATATTTAGCATAGCGCTTTATACCGTCTTTGCCAATAAAATAAAAAGGCGTCTTACTGAAGTAGTGCATATTATAGAAAGAAGAGGGATTGCGTCTCAATGCTTTTACACATCCAAATTCACCGTCGGGATATTTTCGCAAAAATTCAACCTCTGACACTCCCCATTTTTCTTTTCCTAAGTTAGCAAACTTAAAGAAACTGGCAACCGACCAAAAAGCACTCCTTTCTCCGGTATTTAATTCGAGATCAAAAGGGCTATCAAAATGATGATAAGAAAATTTAATTGAGATACTTCTGAAGCAATTCATTGCATCGTCCAAAAATGAAATTGATGCATGTCTAATCCGCGCCGGGTATCTTCTACCAGCGACAAAAAAGTCATGCTCCGGAAATTCAGGTTGATCGACTATCTCCACCCAACCGGTAGCCCCAATCCCATTGTTGTGACTCATTCGCTTGCGATGCGGAAGGCTGAGGAATAGCGCGAGCATCCAGCCGAAGCCCTTTGAAATGGCCCATAAAGAAATTTTATCTATCCCCTCTCCAAGCCAGATATAAATCACCCTGAAGAAAGATGTAATATTTTTCATAAATTAATTATTTTTCAAAGACATTTCAAACAAAGTCTTCTGCAGGTTAAATATTCGTTCTTGATTCGATCTTATGAATGTCCACTCCCCAGGCAGCAAACTGCTCTTGCTTAGCTTCCAGCAGTCTGAGAAAAATCGGATTTACGTCCTGCTCTTCATTGCGGGTTATAAAACCGTATTCAGTGCGGGATAGGAAGTTAGTAAACCAAATCATTTCTGTAGCACGCGTAAGATCAGGCGCAATATGCAAATCAGACTCGGGACCAAGCACGCCAGTCTCTGAAGTTCCAAATCTCAATCCACCACAGTTGTACAGCACCTCACCCAAGTCGTCATATTGATGCTCATTGATCCAGGTATGCATAAAGGTGGCCATCATGATGGCATATTTGCAGGCCTTTTTCAGATTCTCCATTTCTTCGGGATGTGACTCATCATATTCCTTTCGCTTAGTAATCGGTGACATAGATCTCAGTTGACCTTTGACTCGTTCACGGTGCGCTTCAAAATCAAAGTGATAGAGAAAAGAATAATACTTTTTCCTTCTTTCCATCTGATCTCTTTCCTGTATCGAAAGTGAATTGACATCCACCTCTGACATAAATACCGGCACACTGTGTTTTACCAAATCCTTAGAAAAGTAATATACTTCCATCCAGTGCTTTTTTATCATTTCAATATTTTCGTTGAAAAATATTTCTACAAAATCACTGACAATATGCCAGAATAAATTCTCCGCCAAAGCATAGTGGTGCATTTCATTTAGTGGAGTCATAGGCTCCCAGCCTTTCCAGTCATGTACTCCCAAAATATCGTACGTGCGATCTTTGAGTCCCTTTTCAGTAAGCGCAGTAGCCCGCGGAAGATATCCACCAATTATGGTAACATCTGCAGCAGCATTGATCAAAGCTACCTCTTTCAGATGCGGGCGTAATAACCAAGAAAGCGGATTTAAATGAAAATTACGGTGTGCAGCTATGGCAAATTGTTCGGTGTTTAAATGAGTGCCTGTGAAATGCTCATCTACTTCTGTCGAAACAGCTCCATTTACTCTGGCTATTCGTTTTGCAGCCAGCCACAGATCGCCATCATCTTTGGTAAATACCCGTTTTTGCCAGGGATCCTTATTGATGCCATTCAGCGCTCCGGTAGTATGAATTTCCACAGGAAGAGGTAAGCCATCTGTTCCTAATTCAAATTTAATTTCCACATCAGGCAGCGCAAATTCAATATTGTGATCGTAATTACATATCCCAAAATAACTGATCCAGTATTTTGAGGGGTCAAGATCATCAGGCATAAAGCTTCCGCAATTCATCCCATTCATCATTCGCTCACCAAACCATTTATCTGAACGGGTATAGCCGGGCAATTTTTTTTCAATACAAATGGTCAAATTGTCCGGATAATCTGCCTGAATTCCGGCGAGAGAAATTACTTCAGGAGTATGCTTTATCTGCCAGATGTGCTTGGCTTTAATACTTTCGATGGGTATTAATTGATCCCAAAGAGCATCTAACCGACCTTCCGAATACTGTTCGGTCTGATCGCCATCAGCATCAGTGATCATCGCTCTGGGAACGACTGAATCTGGCCGGTAAATCCATAGATCCAATTGAATCTCACGTAGATTATATCCCATACCGACCAGATCTGATTTTGGAAGTTTTATAGTGTGATATAACTGGTGAATTGCCTGCGGCTTTTCATCAGTACCAAAATAAATATCAGAAGTGTGGTGAATTTCAAATCGAACCTTGGATTTTATAGCCCGCTTCCGCGCAGCGCGTAGATCAAAATCTAATTTAAAAAATCCATACTCATCACTATATGCAACACCCAGATTGCGCCATTGGAGCCACCGAGTACGGGCCCAAAACTCAAGCCTTACGTGTCGTATGGGGGTACGGTGAGGATATCGCGAGGCACGCACTATCTGTCCTGTGAGATAACTATCCTTTATTTGACCCCATATCTTTTCACGGCGCGGGAAGAAAAACTGATTTATTTTATGTGACGTTTGCTTTATATCATCATATACGTCATATATCCATTCACCTATCCTTGCGAGGATATTGTGCATCAGTCCTACAGAAAGTGTTCCAAGATTATTCATCTTACCTCCCACAGGGCCAAATAATCTCCTGCGCTTTAAATAATTAATCTGTGTTTCCTTTAAACACGCTTCACATATTTTTTCGGCGTCTTGAATTTCCATTATCCTCACTTATTTACAAGGTGTATATGATTGTTCTATTTATCTCCTGCTTGAAAAATTGTCTATTTTCCGTTTACGAAATACATTTTTACCTTTCCTTTTCCTTTGGCCTCCACTTCTCCCCGATATTCACAGTTATAATGTTTTTTGATCAGCTCATAAGTACTTTCGGATATATTGATTCTGCCTGGCTCACTATTCTGTTCCATACGAGAAGCAGTGTTGACGGTATCGCCCCATATATCGTACTGAAATTTTTTATGTCCCACCACGCCGGCTACCACTGAGCCACTATTTATACCCAATCGCAATTCCAATACCGCATGTTTACCATCACTATTCCGTTGGTTCATAAATGTCAATATCTCAAAAGCAGCAGCCACCATATTCTCTGCATGGTTGGTATTTGGCACCGGCAATCCTCCCGCAGCCATATAAGAATCACCAATGGTTTTAATCTTTTCAATCCCGTATTTTTCAGTAATATTATCAAACGCCTGGAAGCATTCATCTATCTCGGCTACCAATTCGGAAGGTGACAACTTTTCTGCCGTGGATGTAAATCCGACAAAGTCGGTAAACAATACGCTGGTACTTTCAAATTGCCGGGCTTCGGTCCTACCAAATTGCTTCAATTCCTGCGCAGTTTCATAAGGCAAGATATTGTACAACAAATCATCCGACTTCTTCTTCTCGGTAGCTAATTCTGCCGTCCGCTCTTCTACCTTTTGCTCCAGTTCGTCATACAATAGTGCATTGTTAATTGAAACCGCGATCTGCCCTGAGAGCAATTGCAAAATACGAATGCGATTTTCGGTAAAAGCGCCGCGGACTAAATTATTTTCGAGATAAAGTAGTCCAATAAATTTACCCAAATCAATAATGGGCAAGCATAGAACAGAAATAGGTTTATGCAGTATGATGTATTCATCAGAATTAAAGCGCGTATCAGCTACGGCATCATCAAGCACAATACTCTCCTTGGTTCTGCTTACATAAGTCACTACCGACTCGGCCAGCTTACCACTCTGAATATAAGGAATGTGTTGAATTTCGGCGACCTGGTTATTGGTCTCGCCTTGTGCTTCGATAAACAGTTCGCCTTTACGATCAAGCAACAGAAATCCTCGCTCAGCTCCTGCATTCTCGATAACTATTTTCATGAGCAATGATAATAGTTTGGACAACACGACCTCCCCAGATATAGTAGTAGATGCTTTCAGAAGCGAAGCCATATCCAGCTCAGAAGCATCATATGAAGTGCTTATTCTTTCAACTGATCCAGAAAGTTTTACTCCGGATATGTTTCCCTTAATATTTGATATAAATTCAGGATATAATTGTTCTAATTGCTTTAATTTCGCTTCAGCTCCCCAACTCCGGTAACGCTGATAGGCATTTTTCATATACATCTCTGCCAAGTCGCTTTTGTCTCTTTCCAAGAAATACTTTGCTGCCAGCTCATTCGCAAGCGCTTCTTCCTGCAGGAAACCAGCTTTGCGAGCCAGTTGTATCGCCAGATCGTAGTGATCGAGTGTTTTACTAGTTTCTCCTTGTATTCTATGCCATTCAGCCTGCAACAGATGAAACTTGTGCAGTTGATTTTCGGGTGCATGCTCTGCCCACATTTTAATTTTTGAGATATTCCCTTTTATACGTCTTGCATATTGTCGTCTTACGCTAGATTTTACTTTTCTATACTGACCCATACGTGCTAGTGCCTCATAAAACAAGAGCAATGTACGGCAGTATTGTGCTGTTACAGAACCCACATGAGGCAATGCCATTTCTCCTGATTGAATGGCCTCATCATAGCGTTCAAATAGGGTTTGTAAAATCATCGTTTGAAAATGATATTTATACAATGCAGTCCTATCATTTCCCTCTATATGACGTGGCAACATTTCGCTCTTGCGATATGCTGTTCCTTCTAATGTACATGGGTCGGCAGATTGGCCTGCCAGGCTTAAGGCAGCTTGATGATGGATAGCCAAGTAATTAAATGGAGTAAAATGGCCCATCTGCTTAATGGCCCTTCCGTTCTTTTCAAACTCATCAATAGCGTGCTGTAAATTCTTTCCAGACAAATAAAAATGCTGCGCATAGAAATACAAGCTAAAGCTTGCAAATTCTCCATTACCTGTTTCTAAGCCAATGTGATAGGCTTTTAAAAATGGCTCAAATGTATTCTGCAGTGGTTCACACCAGTGCTGAACAAAACAGGAATAATTAAACTTAGTACGACAGCTGGTAGCTCTTGCTTCGTTGCGGTCGGATAATTGCAACCCTACTACACCGGTCTTATATCCGGTCTTCAGAAATCCCAATTCGCACAATACTGCTCCATAAGAAGTATAGGAATAATAAGAGATGCCACAATTGCCCTTGAGCAATGACATGCGCATCATCTTAAAAACAATCATCAACATCAAGTTGGAGTTTACCCAATAAGCGGAAGGCAATACCTCAAACAATACACTCATGGCTTCCAGATCTTTACTTTGTTCCATCATGGGCAGGTGAACAAGGTCGGCAGGTTTGCGAAAGCCCAATACCAGTTTAGTATGTATCAGCGCTAATACTGCATGTGCCAACGTCGGCTTTGTGGGAAAAGTAATATTGAATTGCTTAAGTAATTTCAAGCCTGTTTCCAATGCTTCGCTCAATCGATTCTGTGAAATATGGCCTTGCACCCGAATCTCGTTTGCCCTCACAGTGTCCTTAGCGTGCTTGGCGTGCTCAGTAATGGTCTGTATGTACGATTCCATGTCAGGCACATCACTACACAAAAATGAAATTTCCGCAGCCAGCGTATTTAGCTCTAATGCTAATGGGTAATCAGTTTTCCAGACCTTATCGGGCAACAGGCCAATGGCCATTGTGATATATGTACGCGCGTGTTGAAAAGCAGATGCATTCTTTGCGCGAAGAGCAGCCTTTCGGTTTAATTCAAGTAACAGCTTTCTCTCCTCTCTTTCAAGGAGTGCCAGACCCTGGTTATAATGGTCGGTAATATCAAATAATCTGGTCGCTTGCTCTTCACCAATTGTATTTTGCAAAAGTAGCCGACCAATTTTTAAATGCGTAGCCGCCTTATCTACTTCCGGAATCAAAGAGTACGCAGATTGCTGAATGCGATCATGTGCGAATTTATACCCCACCTCAGTAGGAATTACAATACCTTCTGTAAGTGCTTCACGCAAGTTGCCTTTAAGACTTTCAACATTTAGGGTCGATATGACCCCTAGGGTGTTAAGATCAAACTGATTACCGATGCAAGCAGCCAAGGTCAATAAATTTTGAGTGACAGGATCCAGTGTTCTAATTTTATCCGCCATCAGAACCACCACATTGTCAGGCATATTAGTGGCTCTGATATGGTCTATCTGCCAGTTCCAGCTCTTGGATTCAATATTAAAGTGTAGGAACCCTTTCTCATGCAGCGACTTTAAAAACTGAGTGAGAAAAAATGCATTGCCTTGTGTTTTATCGAATAGAAGTTCAGTGAGTTCACTCACTTGTTGCAGGTCAGTACCGAGTGCATCAGCCAGCAATTGCTTTACATGAATTTTTTCAAGGTTACCTATCTGAATAGTTTGGACAGGCAGACCGGTTTTGGTTATCGCACTCAAGGTATGCATTAGAGGATGCGTAGGTTCAACTTCATTAGTACGATAAGCGCCTATCACTAACAAATGGTGAATATCTGCATCCAGCATTAGGCTTTCCAGCAAATTGAGTGAGGCGCTGTCAGCCCATTGCAAATCATCAATAAACAAGACGATGGGATGATTGCGATGAGTGACTGCTTTGACAAATTTTCTAAATACGTATGTAAATCTCTTTTGCGCCTCCAATCCACCTACGGATATAAGCTTCGGTTGGGTTCCAATAATGTGTTCCAGTGCGGGAATCACATCTACCATTACCTGTCCCTCATTACCCATTGCAGCCTTTATTTTTTCACAGAAGTAATTGAGCTTCTCATTACTTTCAGTTAAAAAAGTATTTATAAGGTCTTTAAAGGCTGTAATGATGGCATAGTAAGGCTCTGAACGCTGAAATTGGTCATATTTCCCATTTATAAAATACCCTCGATTAGTAGTTATATGCTTGTGCACTTCATTCACTAAAGCCGACTTGCCGGTACCTGAATAGCCAGAAACCAAGAGCAACTCCATAGCCCCTTCGGAACAGCGATTGAAGGCCTGAATGATAGATGTGGTTTCACTTTCACGACCATACAATTTTTGAGGCAGCAAAAATTTATCGGTAAAGTCATCAGCACCAATTGGAAAATCAGAAATGCTACCTGTATAAATTAAATCATACAGACACTTATCGAAATCGGCCTTTACACCCAGGGCAGATTGATATCTATCTTCTGCATTTTTGGCCAATAGTTTTGAAATGATCTTCCCAATTTGAGTCGGAATGCCCGAATGAACTTCATTCACCGGCTTGGGTATCTGGGCAATATGAGCATGCACCAGTTCCAGTGCATCGGTTGCCGTAAAGGGCAAACTGCCAGTGAGCAGTTCATACAGAGTAACGCCCATTGAGTACAGATCGGTTCTATAATCAATTATTCTGTTCATTCTTCCGGTCTGCTCCGGTGAATTATAGGCCAGTGTTCCTTCTATTATATCCGGATTAGCAATGTACTCTTGCTTCAAGTCAAATGTGGATGAAATCCCAAAATCGATTACTGTCACCTTATTATTGGTCAAATCAACCAGTACATTACCGGGACTAATATCCTTATGGATTATTTTATGCAGATGAATTTCTGCTATTGATTTACTAAGCCCGATCGCGATGTGTAGAAATTGTTCAAGTCCCGGTTGCTTGTCTACAAATGCCTCTGCTAGACTATTGCCATCTATCCATTCCAGGTAGAGCAAATGACGATTCTTTTCCCTTTTCTTCTCCAAAATATTTCTGGAGTTGAGTAAATGGAGCTGACTAAGAATTTCAAACTCATTGTTAAACACGTCAATTTCCTTTGGCGAGGGGAACTCATAGTTGAGTTCCTTGATGACAGTAGGACTCCCATTACCCTCATTCCGGTGGTAATAAACTTTGGATTTGATGCTCTCATGTATAAGCTTGTCTGCCATCTGCTCAGCTACATATTCAATACTGAGTGTACAAATATACTAAATAGAAATAAAAAAAATAATACGTAAAAGTATTCTATTACAACCGAGAGTTGATATAGGTAGATCCCACTGACACTGACTTTAAGTGATAACCAATGGATATACATGATGAAAACATCGCATCGCAACTACATCAGGATTCCAGACCATCTAATCAGATCCCATTTCTAAAATCTTTTGTTCTGTAAGAGGCTATTGATTTAGTCACCACTACTTATGCTTGCATTGTACAAATTATCTATTAATAAAGGCTTATCAGTGTTCGTCGGAATACCATAGCGAAACATCGAAAACATTTTGAATTTTTCATAGGTCATTTTCTTATCGTTGTATTTAAATGAATTTTCACCGCTTAGGGCACCTATTGTAGTCACCACTAGATTAACAGGTGCCGAATATACAATATACGATCCATGTGTTATGTGTCACTCCGAGGCAAGTTATAATTGACCAACTATAATGTCTAGGTAAGGTATATCTAACCATAACCGTTTCAATATTGGATATTGGAATGATAATCAATTAGTATCCTCTTCAGTTAAAATTATAGTTCCCTTTTTTCCAAATGAAATTAATTCGCCATCAGTACGTGTATCCTTATAGAGCTTGATTTTAATGTAGGAGCCTTATCTATTTACATCTATATTTCTCTATAATGGCAAATGCTTTGAAGAGTTACTACTGCTGAGAGATATTGCAATGAGACCAATTACTGCCTACTTAGTTTTCTTAGTTGGAAAATGATTTTGTATCAATTTTTGAGCTCCAAAAAATATCTTCCATAGTAGCTTCGTAGCGCTTAAAATCATTTGCCTCTACTTCCAGATACTTTTTAGGGTTCTCCACCATTTGTCTCAGTTTTAGTAGATCCTTATCTTTAATCCAATGCTCACGCATCCATTCCAGGTAATATCCTTTCGACTGGAGAAATAGCTCGTAATCTACATTTTGCTCTGGGAGAGTGAAGTTAAACTTATATTCACTTCCCGGCATAGAAATCAAATACTTTCCTGACTTATTGAGTGAAGCCCTTGCCTCATTATCTATCTTACCCTTATTCAATATACTACTAGGTGATATCTCTGTTGGGCTGACCTTCTCCTTAACATTGGTCAATGATAAATAATCAATACGCCACAGACCTTTATTCAGCACAAGTTTTAATTTAATTTTAGAATTTGAACTACCATTGACTAGCGGTAGTATCTGCCTGTTGATTGCAATCGGTCCCGTCTCGTAAATTCCCCCCTGCAGTTCCCAAGTAGTTTCTTGCTCATTCCACAAGTAAACGTCAATGTCACCCAATTCTTTCTTTATTCCATTCTTTAGCTTGTCACTTGTCTCTGAACTCCTTTCCATTTTTGCAAAAATATCTCCAACCTCATCGCCCATGTACCCCATAGCACTATATATAAAATACGTAGTCATCAATGTTTGCCGAAAATTGACGATGAGACCCAAATCATTTTGATTCCTAACATCGTCAAAGTCCAGGTATATTTCTTCTTTACTGCTTAAATTATGTCCATCAGCCGGACTGAATCGTTCTTGCCGGTCTTCGTATTTCAGTAGTGAAGTTAAGTCACCTTCAGTTCCGGTCGCACTGCTAATAGAATAATTGTTCTCACACAAATAAAAATTATTATCCGGTGATTGATATATACGTTCTCCTTTCTTCCTCGGGTAGGCCAATAGTTTCACTTCATTCAAACAATGGGTTTCAAGCGCTTCATTTTTCATCGTGATTGAAAATGAATTATCTGACAAGGTTTTGTTATTCAGAGCGTCGATGTCAGAATATTCCATTGAAGGAGCGATTGCATTTGAGAAGCCCTCTGCGTCAGCATAATGAAAATCGTCTTTTTCATTAATGTAAAATGTAGGACAAGAACCGAAGCAAGCTTTAGGCACTACAATACAATATACTCCAACCACCGAATTGACTGCCAATAAAATAGTGAGCGCAGCTATCCTGCCTGCCTCAGGTTTTACTATCTTCTTGTTTGTTTCAAAAATAGAAACGCTGTCAAAAGGAATAGCCATATTACCTTGATAGGTCTGGACCCGATTAAAGTCATATCGAATACCGTTACCGGAAACCAAGTTTTTGTTGGTATCCACCTCCCAAGAATTTTCGAGAATACATACATCACCATTGATCAAGTGCGCCTTTAAGAACAACTTTGTCTGCATATTTTGCGAGTCATGCAGCAGCGTATTAGCATCCTGATAATTGCTCCGAAAGTAATACGTCTTGCACGCCTGTATCGCTATGATTCCGAATATTAAGGTAGCAATGAAGAAGATCCATTTTGCATTTTTCATATTGTTTGATTTAGAATGAGTGTTAAATTTTTAAAAGATCCGAAAAATTAGTCCTATTTTCAGCCACAAATTGTCAGACTAGTCACCTAATATTTTCTATTTTAATGCTGGCCGGGATTCCTTCAGGAAACCGCGCAAACATTTTTAATTCTTCATATTTAATTTTCTTATTGGTGTATGTAAATGCATTGTTTGCGCTTATAATTATTAGTGTAGTCGCAATGAAATTTACCGGCAGGGATATAGCTCCTATAAATTGATGTGTCGCTGATAGTAAGAGGAAAACCGGATATGCCCAATAGTACTTTTTTGGTTTAGCATACAGCAGTTTAAAACTATGTACATTAGCAATTGGAATGATCTTGCAATTCCCATCAGCTTTTGAAAGGATAACCATGCTAGTACTGTCGATTGCAATTAATTCTCCCTCTATCTTTGATTTGGAGACTAATTTAGTTTTAATATAAGAACCATATTCATTTACATCAATATTGCCTGAAGTGGGAAGAATCCTTGGTGTCTTGCACCCAAAAATTATTATTGCTATGAGCGCAATCATTAAATATTTCGATTTCATAATATGAGGTTGATTTGATAACTAGTGAGAAAATATCCATTCTTAATCGTCGATATCGCTATGACTCCGATGCTGAGTGTAGAAAAGTAGAAGATCCCTTTAGAATTTTTCATATTGTTCGATTTAAGAACTTGATGATAAAATTTTTTGTGATTTATATAATAGTTTCCAAAGTAAATTGCTTTTTATAAAGGTTCTCGCTATGCCCAATTTTAAAGGTGACTAGAGGAAGTCTTATTGTGCATATCATAAATATGCTCACACTGAGGAAACTCACTGAAGAGAACTTCCAAGTGCTCATTCTGGTAAGACGAACACTCTCAAAGACTCTTATACTTTCCACTTTAAATTAAGCTAGTGTCGATTAACTCTTTCCTATTCTGAAGTGAAACACAGATTTACAATGGTAGCTGTTAGGTGACCGGGATCTGCTTCCACTAAAATATAAATATAAATAGAATTATCTACTTGTGCAAAGATTAATCTAAGAAAAAGAGATTTTTATTTCGCCAACTTAATTCACGTAAGCTGCTGGCAAGTGAGCGCCTGAACTCTTCGGGCTATAGCGACAGCGTACCGAAGATCATTTATTTTGACATACTTGGATGTGAGCATATCAACATCTGCATCATTGTCAATTACTTTTTTGACTTCTTCAATATATGGTGCAACTTTATCTAGGAACCTTTTGCAAGAGTTTGATCACCTGATAAGTTGCTGATATTCTTTAACTTACCCAAAGTTGATCCTAATTTTTTTTGCCTTTTTTACAGGTTTTTTTAACTACCTAAACTTGAGTAGTATATAAATTGAAAATACCGAAACGGTAATTATTTTCCAACAATAAAGCTACAATATCATACTATAAGCCCGATAGTCAATTTTAGCTATCTTCATCGGCTATATATTTAAAATATCTATATATGTAATAATTTACTTTGTTTATTCATATTGCCCAAAAAACGTACCTTTGCCGCCGTTTACAACAACTTATAATCGGAACTTTAATCCATGACAGAAATAATTAAACTGGAGGAAATTGCAGCTCAGGTCAGGCGTGATATCATTCGTATGGTATCATTTGCTGAGAGTGGTCATCCGGGAGGCTCACTCGGCTGTGCCAACTTCATGACAGCCCTCTATTTCAAAATAATGAAGATCAATCCTGTCTTTACGCTTTCCGCTCATCATGAGGATGTCTTTATCCTCAGCAATGGTCATATATCACCTGTATTGTACAGTGTATTGGCCAGAAGAGGGTACTTCGCAATAGAGGAATTATCCACCTTTAGAAAGATCAACAGCCGTCTGCAGGGTCATCCCACTACGCATGAGGGTCTGCCGGGTGTCCGCACTGCTACCGGCTCATTGGGTCAGGGACTGGGTGTGGCTGTAGGCTTCGCAGTAGCTAAAAAGATAGACAATGATTCGGGATATGTCTTCGCTATGACCGGTGATGGAGAGCTACAGGAGGGATCAATATGGGAAGCGGTTATGTTTGCACCTTTCCACCACCTGGACAATCTCATCGTGACAGTAGACTGGAATGGACAACAAATAGACGGTCCCACTGATAAAATATTAAGTCTGGGTGATTTGGAAAGTAAATTTACAAGTTTCGGTTGGCGCGTACTCCAGTCAGATGGAACAGATATGGCTGATATCATCAGCAAGCTTAATGAGGCAATGACTTTCAAAGGGCTGGGCCTACCCACTGTCATACTGATGAAGACCATCATGGGAGAAGGCGTCAGCTTTATGGCTGGTACACACGATTGGCATGGCAAAGCTCCCAATAAAGATCAGACGGCGCTGGCGCTGTCAGAACTGCCCGAGACACTGGGTGACTACCCCTACAATGAAAATTATATAGCGGACACAGTAAACCATTAAAATGAAAATTCAAGATATTACATATACCGAAAAAAAAGCAACTCGTGATGGCTTCGGTGAAGGACTGCTGGAAGTCGGCCGAACTAATAGCCAAGTAATCGCACTCACTGCTGATCTCACCGGGTCTCTAAAGATGGACGATTTCAAGGAAGAGTTTCCGGAGCGCTTTATTCAGATGGGCATCGCAGAGGCCAATATGATGTGCGTCGCAGCAGGCATGGCTACTACAGGAAAGATACCCTATACCGGCACATTTGCTAATTTTTCGACCGGCAGAGTATATGACTTCATTCGCCAGTCGATAGCGTATTCAAATAAAAACGTGAAGATATGCGCTTCACATGCCGGTCTCACTCTGGGTGAAGATGGCGCTACACATCAGATCCTCGAAGATGTGGGTATGATGCGCATGCTGCCAGGCATGACGGTAATCGTGCCTGCAGATGCTAATGAAACAAAAGCTGCTACTATCGCCATCGCCGAGCACATAGGACCGGTCTACCTTAGATTTGGCAGACCTTCATGGCCGGTATTCACTCCGGCAGATAAGAAATTTGAAATTGGTAAAGCCACAGTGCTGGCAGAAGGCAGCGACATTACCCTATTTGCCACCGGACATATGGTTTGGAATGCAATAGAAGCAGCAAAAAACCTCAATGCAAGAGGTATCTCAGCTGAGGTCATCAATATCTCCACCATCAAACCATTGGACGAAGGCACTATCCTGGATTCACTTAGCAAAACCCGTCGAGGCGTGGTCTGCGAAGAACACCAAATTAATGGCGGTCTGTGTGATGCAATTGCTCATGTGTGTTCTCGCTCTATGCCTGTTCCACTGGCCTTCGTAGCAGTACAAGATACCTTTGGTGAGAGTGGCAAACCGATGGAACTATTAAAAAAATATGGCTTGGATGTCTCCGATATAGAGCGGGCTGCTGAGACACTTATACACACACATTCTAAAGTAAAATAATAAGCAAGAAATGGCTAAAGGTAAATCAATGAAATTCAATACCAAGGTTATACACGCCGGAGTGAGTCCTGATCCATCTACCGGCGCCATTATGACTCCCATATTTCAGACCTCTACATATGTGCAGGAAGAGCCGGGAGTTCATAAAGGATATGAATATGCACGTACAGGCAATCCCACCAGAACCGTACTAGAAAATAATCTGGCTGCGCTTGAAAATGGGAAATATGGCCTGTGCTTTTCCAGCGGACTAGGTGCGCTTGACACGCTACTTAAGGTACTGAGTCCGGGTGATGAGATCATCTCCACCAATGACTTATATGGCGGTTCTTATCGACTTATGACCAGAGTGTATGGTCGCTTCGGCATTAAATCTCATTTCATAGATCTGAACAATACGGCACAACTCGAAAAACTTATCAATCCCCGTACCAGACTGATCTGGATAGAGACACCTACGAATCCGATGTTGAATATCATTGATATCCGCAAGGTGACCAAGGTGGCTGAAAAATTCGGTATTCTGACCTGTGTAGACAATACCTTTGCTTCACCCTATCTACAGCGTCCACTGGATCTAGGCGCTGATCTGGTACTGCACTCGTGTACCAAATACCTGGGTGGACACAGTGACGTGGTGCTCGGTGCAATTATAACCAAGAAGAAGGAACTGGATGATCAACTTCGTTTCCTTCAGAATGCCTGTGGCGCAGTCCCAGGTCCAATGGATTGCTTCCTGGTACTTCGAGGTATCAAGACGCTCCCGGTGCGCATGAAGCGAGCCTGTAGAAACGCTGCAACACTGGCTGATTTTTTAACTACCCATCCTGCAGTAAAAAAAGTGTATTATCCGGGCTTCAAGACTCATCCCGGCCACGAACTCGCAGCTACACAAATGAGAAGTTTCGGCGCAATGGTCTCTTTCACACTGAAGAAAGATACACTGACCGAAGCAAAAAAGGTCTTGCGTAGTTTTGAAGTATTTAGCCTAGCCGAATCATTGGGTGGTGTAGAATCTCTGGTGGGACATCCCGCTACCATGACACACGCTTCCATTCCTAAAGAAGAGCGGCTGAAAGTTGGCCTCACCGATTCTCTCATCCGACTCAGCGTCGGCATCGAAGATATCGATGATCTGATTGCAGATCTGACTCAGGCACTGAAATAAATTTCTGCAAGCTTTGATTTATTGATGTGTACAACTTTCAGTGAACACATTTACGCTAGCGATATATAAATCAGGTTCGGAAGCTGAAAAGAATCAGTAATTAATTACAGAACTAATTGTAATTACATTTATTTATCTCTTAAGCGAACTATCTCTGTTCAATAAATTCTAAGATAATATTATCAAATACTTTATATTTATTTTTTATTTAAATATACATTTTTGACCTATTCTTAAAATAAATCCACATCAGCTCTTAAGCCAATCTGTAAAGGATTAATAGAGTAAACAGACTGAGTAAAAGTATAATCCGATAAATTAATTATTTCATATTTAGTCAAATTCAATAAGTTTACCCCATATAGTGTAAACTTGAACTTCTTCCATAAATTAAAGTTAAAATCCATATCGAGTACATTAATTATACTTGAACGGTCAATATAATTATAATTTGAGTATTTTATTTCAATTTTAAATCTTTCATTGTTAGTAATAAATATCACGCTAGGCGAAATTCTAAATACTATATCATTACTAACGAAATCTCTCGATTTAGATAGACTACTAGACCAACTAAGTAAACATCCAAGAGCCCAGTTTCGCTTTTTCCATTCCAAGTCAGAGCCAATATTAGTGTATTGACTTGACACATCAATATATTCATTATTTAAAACAAACTTACCGGAATTATGTATTTCAGCCAAAGTGAATTTTATTTTTAATGGTGTGAATAAAAACTTATAAGTTAAATCTCCAAAAGCATTGAAGCTCTTTCCAAAGGTAGCTCCTACATAATAATAACCTGCCAGCAAATCCCTTTGAGTAATACCGATACTTTGTTTAATATTATAAGTATACGTTATCCCTACATTGATCGGAATAGGATCCAGAACCTTTTGCTTATGAAATCTTATTGTGGAAGATAATTTTTCTGTAAATGGCCTAGTTAGTATTCCAGAATTGAATAAATATTCCTCTGTGATAAAATTTAATGGCATTAAATATCTATTACCCAGAGGCTCTTTATTATAGGTAAGATCTACGGAAATATCCTTTCCTATTGAATTACCTATCCTATAGTCCATCTTATAATCTAACTTATATCCATAATAAACATCTGTATTCTTAATTGCAGAGTCAAATAATATATTTGATCTAATTTGTGACACCTTACTATCCAGAGTGAACTTCACAGGAAGTTTTTGTAACTCAAAACTTAATAAATTACGAAGATATACTGACAAATTGTTATAGAAATTATCATTGTTTGAAATATTGGTCGAGTTTGAGTAACTAACTTTTCTTACTAAGATTCGTTTTGATCCTTCATTGGTGTATCCAATTTCCCCTATTATTGAAATCCTTCCGACCTTTGATTTTAATGCTAAATAACTTTGTAAATCTCTTATCTCAGATCCTATACTGTCAAAGACCGGTAATTTAGTACGAAATAAGCTCATTGCTCGTTCACTTTGAAAAGTATGTTGCTCCTTAAAATACTTATATCCAGCTTTAAGATTGTATTCAAATAATATATTTTGAGCTATTAAATGTGAATAAATCAAATTGAGATCAGCTGTTTTAGATTTATTTAAAGTAAATTTATCTGCCATAAGGTCTTCGATGTTTCCAGTAAACTTTTGCAGATGGGTAAAATTTTCATCTGGAAGTAATATCTTGACTTCGGCTTTAACAAAATCCCTCTTATTTGAATACTTATATTCATTTTCAACGCTTAAAGAGGAAGTATTAATCATATTTTCATTAAATATATCAAATCGATATATTGTATTGTCAATAGTAACTTGATTTAGTAAATTGATCTCTTGATTATTCGTTAAATTCCCATAATACGCAAAGATCCGGTTAGTACTTTTATTACTAACTCGGAATACAGTTTGAATCAAAGCTTCGCTTAATTTACTAAAAGAAGTATAAGGTATAGGCAAATTAGGTACTTGAAAAATATAATGAGGAAATGACACATCAGAATCTTCCCAAAAATTTCCAGTATTAACAACAATAGCACCCACAGGTCTATTTATAGTTTGACCTAAACGGGTTCTACCAAGCGCACCATATGTCTTAATCTTTTCACTTAGAGAATATCCATTTAAATTTAATTGATTTAGATGGACATTCGAAAAATCTACTTTTGCATTAACCGCACCTACTTGTTTACTATTATTTTTTGAGTTAATTTTTATAGCAACTTCTGGCTCCACAAAGCCATTCTCCAATGAATTGTCATGATAGTTTTGAATGACATCAACTCACTCGAAGGATTCTGCCTTTAGTTGCTCTAACAAACTCATATAATTATTTCCATTTAGATCCATATTATCTAAAATTACTTTACTAATAAGCTTTCCTCTAAATGATATCGAATTATTGCTGACTGAAAACCGATTATCTCTCTTAAGCTGCTCTATCAATTTGTTGGAAAG
>Ga0154020_10003676_pt1 | contig 18407 bp, 20 predicted proteins | sample Klosneuvirus_201_FD_109709 | JGI IMG/M metagenome (GOLD analysis project Ga0154020, IMG submission 109709) | Active sludge microbial communities from wastewater, Klosterneuburg, Austria - Klosneuvirus_20160825_MG | ecosystem: Engineered > WWTP > Aerobic digester > Activated sludge | place... | reverse complement strand
GTTCTAGCCTATTTTAAAGTCCCGAAAGTTAAAGAATTCGTGGATTCCAAGGTTTTTCGTAAGAAATTGGAGCCTTCTGCTCCCGAAATAGAAGCTTATAGCTATGGTCCCGACAAGTGGAAGCACGTACAGCCTTCCAAACCTGCCGTAGAGCCTTCCAAACCTGTTTTGGCTACCACCCCCTTAACCCCCCAAAAAGAATCGACTGTAGAGCCTGTATTAAAGCCTCAGATCCCTTTTGAACCCACTATTGCACCTTTAAAACCCATTAGCTCGGAAGTATCTACCTTGCATGGCTCAAATATGTATGTACAAACAAGTGTTTCTTTTAAGTCTCCAGAAGAGGTTAAATGGTTTCCTATAGATATTCTACCTGATTTTGAAGGCAGGATTAAGATTACAATAAAAGAATCTGCCCTTTCTCTAGCTGGAGATAAACCCAATTACACGATGGTTCTGTTAGATAATCATGGGGTTCCTATCAGTCCTATTATTCCTTGTCGGTATACTGGTGGGTCACTAACTGGAGCCACTGAAAATTTTAAGCGTTTTGGAGATCATTTTGTAGTAACTCCGGGTGTTACTTATATGTTGGCTGTTAAAGTAACTACACCTATTGATGCTATTGTTATATATACACTTAACGGCTCGGCTATGTAATGGCAATAGCCCTCACAGCAGAACTGGTTGAGGGCTTTGTTGGTAGTTGTTTAGCAAGCAGGTTTGACTCACCCACAAAGACACCCCAGTTTCACAGAGATTTATGGAATTTGTGTTGCAGTACTGCCCCACTAGTTGCGGTAGCTGCTCCACGGGGTCATGCCAAGTCTACAGCAGTTAGTCTCGCATATGTCCTAGCTGCTGTGTTGTTTAGAGATCGTCAGTTCGTAATTATTGTCTCGGATACTGAAGGACAGTCAAAAGACTTCCTTGGAGATATTAAAAAAGAACTGCAAGCCAATGAAGATATTATAAGTCTCTTTGGTGTTAAAGACCTAACAAAAGATACAGAAACAGACATTATTGTAACACTTGAAGACGGCTACCAGTTTCGAATCATAGCCAAAGGCTCTGAACAGAAAGTACGAGGTCTCAAGTGGAATCACAAGCGTCCAGACCTAATCATCTGTGATGATATGGAAAACGACGAGATTGTGATGAATCCTGATCGTAGAGAGAAGTTTCGTAACTGGGTTATGAAGGCTCTTTTACCTGCTAGAGCACCACATGGAATTGTTAGGGTTGTTGGTACTATCCTTCACCTAGACTCGTTCCTAGCTCGCATTTGCCCTATTGATGGGGTTAAGTGGAGCGTCAAGGAAGGCCTAAAGTATATCAACACGAATAAGAGGTCTATGTGGAAATCTGTTGTTTATGTAGCTCACGAAGGTTCTAACCCTTCTGACATTACATCAAACAAGGAAATTTTATGGCCCGAAAGATTCTCGAAAGCTTACTTTATTGAAAAGTATCAAGAAGCTGTTGACATTGGACTTCCTGAAGCTTACAGTCAAGAACAACTTAATAGGCCTTTGGATGACACTCACGCTCTTTTTCGCAAATCTGATTTCGTAGGAATGACTGAAAGTGAGAAGGAAGAAATTACCTCTGGCAGAAAACCCCTTACTCACTATTGTGGCATAGACCTAGCAATCTCACAGAAAGAACGTGCTGACTGGTCTGTGTTTCATGTGGTAGGAATGGACGCAAAAGGATATCTATACCATCGTAGGACCATTCGTGAACGGATGGATGGACTTCAGATTGTAGATACTATCCTAGCACTACAGAACCAATATAACCTTCAGTGGGTATCAATTGAACAAGATAAGATTGGAAAGGCAATTGGATCATTCCTTCGGGAAAAGACGATTGAACTTGGTATCCCAATCTCATTAATGCCTATAGTACCATCAGCAGACAAGCCCATGCGGGTGCGTAGTATACAGGCTAGAATGCGGGCTGGTGGTATCAAGTTTGATAAAGATGCAATAGAGTACCAAGACTTAGAAAACGAATTCCTGCAATTCCCTCGCGGTAGACATGATGACCAAGTTGATGCGTTCTCATGTATTGGACTGGCTCTCGATAAGATGACAGCAGCCCAGACCTACGAGGAAGAGGAAGAAGACGAATATAATATCGAGCTTCGTGCCACTGAAAGATATGGTGGTGGGCGCTCAATGACCACAGGCTACTAAATGGAAATTGATGAGCTAGTCGTTAGTATAAACATAGCCGAGAGCATTAAGGATGAGACCCTAAAGAAGATAGGGACTGATGCTGTTCGTGGGTATCAAGCAGACCTTGAGACTCGCAGTGGTTGGGAAACTCAGAACGACAAGTGGATGAAACTAGCACTTCAGGTGGCTGAGGAGAAGACATACCCTTGGCAGGGTGCTGCTAACATCAAATATCCTCTTCTTACTACAGCCGCTCTTCAGTTTGGTAGTCGTGCTTATCCTTCACTAGTTCCTTCGTTTGATGTGGTTAAAGCCAAAGTTATAGGTAAAGGTCAACCCTCTGAGTCACAAATTCCACAAAGTATGTCCCCTCAAGGTGGACCTCCTCCGACGGCTACTCCTCCAATGGGTATGCCTCCAATGGCTTCAGCAGTAACTCCAGAACAACAAGCTAAAGATGATCTTAATGCTATAGCTACCACGATCTCCACACACATGAGCTATCAAGTTCTGTATGAAATGGAGGGTTGGGAAGAGGATATGGATAAGTTATGCTTAGTGCTTCCTATCCTTGGGTGTTGCTTCAAGAAGACGTACTATAGTGCAATTAAGAAGAAGAACTGCTCTGAACTAATTCTTCCTAAAGACCTAGTTATTAACTACTGGGCTAAATCAATTGATTCAGCAATTCGTAAGACTCATGTAATATACCTAACCCCAAATGACATTATAGAGCGTCAAAGGCTAGGTAACTATAAAGAATATGAAGATTTCGATTTCACTGGTGGTGTAAGAACTACAGATAACACAGTCTCAGACAAAGTATCACAACAGTCTGCTCCCGGCACTGAAGAAGATACTCCTCGTACAATCCTAGAACAACATACCTTTCTTGATTTGGATGAAGACGGCTACAAAGAGCCTTATGTTGTTACTGTGGACCTTGAGAGCACAAGGGTTCTTCGTATTGCTGCACGGTACAATACAAAGAGCATAGAGCGGACTGCAAAGAACAAGATAGCGAAGATTGTTCCTATCGAATATTTCACGCAGTTTAACTTTATTCCTAACCCTGAAGGGGGTATTTATGGAGTTGGCTTTGGTCTCTTGCTTGGCAGTCTTAATGAATCCGCAAACACTGTTCTCAATCAATTGGTGGATGCAGGGTCACTCTCCAATCTTCAGTCTGGATTCCTTGCAAAGGGTCTTCGATTAGGTAAGGCAGGAGATTATAGATTCACACCCGGAGAGTGGAAGTGGGTTAACTCTTCGTATGATGATTTGAAGAAGGGCATCTTTCCTCTTCCTGTCAGAGAACCATCTAATGTTCTCTTTCAACTTCTTGGGATGTTGATTCAATCTGGTAAAGAGTTGGCCTCTATTGCTGAAATCTTTACTGGTAAGATGCCGGGACAGAATACTCCTGCATCTACAACGATGGCTACGATTGAGCAAGGCCTAAAGGTCTTTACCTCTATTTACAAACGTATCTATCGGGCACTTGGTAAAGAGTTTGAAAAGCTCTACAAGCTGAATGAAATGTATCTGCCGGAAGAAGGTGCAGATTACGCTATGGATCGGGATGGAGTGATTGTTGATGGAACAGTAAGTCGTGACCTTTACAAACAAGCTAAGGTCAAGATTGTTCCTGCTGCTGACCCCAACATGGTTAGTGAGACTCAGAAGCTTATTCTGCTTCAAGGTCTTCAGGAACTTGCTCAGTTCGGGAACATCAATCCACGCGTTCTTACCCAACGTGGTCTGGAAATGCAAGGACAACCCGGCATTGCTGAACTTATGGAAATGCCTCCCTCTGGACCGCCTCCCGAGATTCAAATGCAGATTGATGAGTTAGCATTTAAGAAAGAGTCATTCCAAGCAGAAATGGTACTAGAAGAAAAGAGGATCAAACTAGAGACAGAGAAACTGTCCTCAGAGAGCCTAAAACGCTCTTCGGAAGTGTTCCTGAATCTTGCTAAAGCTGAAGCTGCTGGAACAGAAACAAATCTTGCACAAATTCAGGCGTATGTTCAAAGTTTAAGTGGTGAAGAAGAAGCCCATCGTAATCGGATTGGTATGATGGTAGATATGCACAACGCAGAGGAAGATCGTAAACTACAGGAGGCTACAAATGCTGCTAGAGCAAGTAAACAAGGAGGAATGGGTTAACTGGAAGGAACACCCTATAACAGAGCATTTCTTTGCAATGATTAAGGGTAGGCGTGAAGATTTAATAGAACTACTAGCATATGGTAACATAGAAAGTCCAAAGAAGCAAGATGTAATTCTAGGTACTATTGGTGCCTATACGCAAATAATGGGTGTAACCTTTGAGGATGCCAGCGATGGAAAATAAAGAAGAGGTAGTTGTTGATAAGGAAGTAGTGGTAGAGAAGGAAGAAGTAAAAGTATCACCAGACGAAGAACGGGCTATTAGTCTTGGTTGGAAGCCTAAAGACCAATGGCAGGGAGAAGAGGACGACTGGGTTCCAGCTAAACACTGGCTGAAGTATGGCGACCTAGAACATGAACTAATGTCTGAGCGGCAGTCTAGCAAACATAAAGACAAAGTGATGGGCGTAATGAAAGGCCATCATCTGCGTCTTAAAGAAGATGCCAAGAAAGAAATTGAACAGACCATTAGGCGACAGAAGCAAGATGCCCTTAAAGAAGAAGATTTCCAACGAGTTGCTGTTCTTGATGCCCAACTAGATGTACTAAAGGAAAATCTAGACAAGCGATTCGTTGATGCAGACTCACAAGCAAACAAAGAAATTCCGCAAGCTTCCGGACCACCCCCGGAATTCTTTGAATGGAATCGCAGTAACTCTTGGTACAAACTGGGCAGTTCTACTGATGAAATGACTAGTGAAGCAGATACGATTGCTATGGGTTATCAAACACGCAATCCTAGTGCTCCGTATAAAGAGTGTTTAAAGTATGTGGAGGATAAGATCAAAAAGCTATATCCAGAAAACTTTAAGAAGGAAGAAGTCAATACTGCTGTAGATGATGGCGGTTCTACAAGGTCAACTTCTACAGTCTTTAAGAAGGGTGGATACAAGCTTAATGAAATGGAAAAGGCAGCAGCAGCAGGTTTTGGTATGACTGAAGCCGAGTATGCTAAAGAGCTAGAGGTCTATGATAAGCGCCGAGGAGTTCTATAATGAATATCCTACCGGCTGGTCATAAGATTCTAGTTAAGCCTAGAGAAGTTGAGGAAGTAAGTAAAGGTGGGATTTTTCTAGCTGTTGATAAAGATCGCTACCTTGAAGCTACAACCGAAGGGACAGTCCTAGCGATTGGTCCCACGGCGTATAAGAAGGTTGATGACGGCTCCATGTGGTGTGCAGTTGGAGATCGAATCACCTACGGAAAATACGCGGGAGCACAGGTCGTCAATGAGGAAACTGGCGAAAAGTTCGTGGTAATCCACGATATTGATGTGGTTGCGATTCTCAAAGACTAGGAGAAACACATGAAAGACGAAAGACTAAGCAAGACTACGAATCGCCCTACAAGAGAGGGCACTCGCTCCGATGCACGGCCAGCCCGTGTACCCATTAATGGTGATAAGAATATCCTCACTGTCACTGGTGTACGGCCTGACTACCATCCATGTTGGGTGAATGAAGCAATGGTTCCCCGATTTTTGGACGCGGGTTATACCTTCGTTGATAATGATGTTTCTTTTGGAACGCACCATGTTCAACAAGCTAACCCTCTGGGTGCTCGATATGCGAGAAACGTAGGGATGGGTGTTACCGCCTACTTAATGGAAATTCCTCAGAAGTTTTATGATGAGGATCGGGATGCTGAAGAAGCAGAACGAAAAGCCAATGAAAGTACAATGCGGAGAACCGCCCGTTCTGAGGGACTCGATCACGGCGACCTAATGATCTCACGCGGAAGACTTGAGTAATTGGAACAACGTGACGGGTCATTTATCATTCTCTAGGAGATATTTGAATGGCAAATACTAGCCGAATTAACGGCTTTAAGCCCGTCAAAAACTATGAGCGTGCCAACCTTTATTACATCCCGTCTACGGATGGTACAGCAGTGTACCCCGGAGACGCTGTAAAACTGGCTGGTTCTGCTGATACTGTAGGCGGTGCCCCGACTGTAACACTAGCTTCGGCTGGTGATGCAATTGTGGGTATTGTAGTGGGTTTCCTTCCTAACCCCGATAACCTTAATATTGGTGGCACTTATCGTGCTGCTTCTACTAATCGTTATTGTTGGGTTGTGGACGATCCTGAAGCTGAATTTGAAGTTGAGGCTTCTAACGGGACTCCCGCTGTAACTGATGTGGGTCTAAACGTGAACCATGCTGTCGGCACTCCCTCCGCGACTTTTGCGAAGTCTGGTGCCTATGTTGACTTTGGTACTGAGGCAACGACTGCTACGCTAACCTTTAAGGTTCTGCGTGTAATCGCTCGCCCCAATAACGAGGTCGGCGCGTCGGTTAAACTTTTAGTTAAGATTAACAACCACCAATTCGGGTCGTCTACCGGAACGGCTGGCGTCTAATTAAAGGATAACTAATATGTCTATGCCGATGACAACTGGTAGTCTTGCGAAGCTTCTTTACCCCGGTGTAAATAAGTTTTTCCAGACCAAATACAAAGACCACGAAACTCAGTGGACTGATCTATTCGATTCGTACACCACGAAACGAAACTTCGTTGAAGACGTAGCCCTCACGGGTCTCGGTCTCATGTCAGAGAAATCTGAACTGGCTCCGATTACGTTTGATACGATGGGACAGAGCTATACAACCCGCTACACCATGACTGTCTATGCCCTCGGGTTCCAGATTTCCAAGGAACTTGTGGAAGATGACCTTTATGGCGAAGTGGCGTCGAAGAAGGCTTCGGCCCTAGCTCGTTCAGCGCGGCACACTCAGGAAATTATCGCTACTCTAATCTATGATCGCGCTTTTAACGCATCATACACTGGTGGTGACGGTACTTGCCTGATTAACAACGCTCACCCTAACAAAAACGGCGGCACCTACTCAAACCTGCTTGCAACGGCAGCTAACCTGTCCGAAGCGGCAATTGAGCAAGCGTGCATCGACATTCGGAAGTATACGGATGATCGTGGTCTTCGTATCAATATGAAGCCTCAATCTCTGATTCTTCCCGTCGATTATGAGTTTGAAGCAGATCGTCTGTTTAACAGCACCATGCGTGTTGGAACTGCTAATAACGATAAGAAGTCGTCTGCTCTTGGGAAGTTCTCAAAAGGCGTTAAGCTCAATAACTTCCTTACCTCCACTACAGCTTGGTATATTCGAACTGACTGTGATGAAGGTATGAAGTTCTTCGAGCGTCGTCCGATGAGCTTTGATACTGATAACGACTTCCTCACGGAAACCGCTCAGTTCAAGTGTACCCATCGTTACGGCTATGGCTGGACTGATCCGAAATCTGTATACGGAACACCCGGCGTTTAAGTAGCAAATCCTACCGGGGAGGAGGACAAACCTCCCCACCTTTTCTTAACTTAATTATGCTGGAGATTAATTATGGCTATTAACAATCCTCGAACTGGTCTTGCAATCAACGAACCTATTGTTTTCTCACCGCGTTCTACGCAAGCCTCCTATCCTTATCGCTCAGGCATGGGCATGGTCCCTTCTGCTGAGTGGCACGTTTTCTTCGATGACTTCGATAAAAGCGTAACCTCAAACTTGCCTCTAGGCTGGACAGCCGCCATCATCGACACTGGTGCTACTACTGTTGTTGATACTACGGCCACAGCAGGTGCTACCGGCGTCATGCTAATGTCGGATGCTACTGCTTCTGAGGGTGCTGCTTTCTATGGCCCCAAATCAGTTCAGCTAATCTCGGGTAAGAAGTTTATGATGGAGTGCCGAGTTAAACTGAGTGACGTAACTGACCACGCCTTCCAGTTTGGTCTTTCTGATCTTACTGCTGTCACGAATCCAGAAGATATTTGGACTACTGCTGCTGCCAACCTAGTGACCTTTGGTATTCTAGATGGTGCTGCTACTACTTCAATGCTTGCTGATAAGTCCAACTCAGGCTCTACTGCTGAGACTGGAACAAGTTCACTTGTGGTTGATACTTGGCATACCCTAGCCATCTTTTATGATGGTGGTTCTTCACTAAAAGGTTATGTTGATGGTAAGCTATCTTCTACTTGGGCACAAACCTTTGCCTCAACTGTCCCTCTTGCGACTGCCCTAGCTCCGTTCGTCGGAACTCTAAATGGTAATGGCGCTGGTGCAAATACTTGCCAAGTGGACTTTGTACGCATCGTTCAAGAGCGATAAGACAATAGGGCCGGGGAAACTCGGCCCTTAACTATATAGGAGATTTTAATGCGCCCTCGGACGTTTACTTATGCACCATTAACAGCAAACCTTACTGGTTTTCTGTCTAACGCTACTGGAGCTACTTGGACTCTAACCAACACAGCTACCACAGATACATTAGGTCATGCAGTTACTATTAGAAATGACACTGCTAATGATCATAGTGGCAAGACAGCAGTGCTTACTGGTACAGATGCTAGTGGAAATGCTCAAACAGAAACCATTGCTCTTCCCGGTGTTTCTGCAACCGTGACTTCAACACTATATTTCAAAACTTTAACTTCTGTTGTGCCATCTGCAACTATTGGGGCAGATACAATGGACATTGGTTGGGCTGCTCCTGCTGTTGGTCCTACCTACCCTGTAAGCTATGTTGATGTTACTGGTGGAGGTATTAGCGTCGCGGCTTCTATTACAGGCACTATCAACTGGGGTGTTCAACACACTCTAGAGGATATATTTGCGTCTTCAACTGCCGGACAAACAGTTAATTGGCTTAATCACTCATCCCTAGCCTCTAAAACAGCTAGTGCAGACGGGAACTACGCTTTTCCTATTCGAGCACTACGCTTTATAATGACCTCAGTGACGGATGGTGCTACAGTCTCTTTTAGCATAATTGAAGGGAACCGATAATGGGTCTTTCTAATATTGATTCCACCACACTAGAGACTCTGCAACAGTTTAGTGCTTTCTTTGATATGATCAAAAACCCAGACAAATATGCTTCTGTGGTTGCTGATGCTAATAAAGTTATTAAAGAAATGAAATCTGTTATAGAGACTTACACTACTGTTATTAAAGCTAATGAGTATTTAGAGTCTGCAAAGAAGATGCTTGCTCAAGTACAAAACACAGCAATAGCTGATAAAGCAGAAATCGCAAAACTCAAAGAAAAAGCTAATCAAGCTGCTAATGCTAAAGAACAAAGGCTTGCTGAAAAAGATCAACAAAATAATGAAGCTCATCGTGCTATTGTAGAGCGTCAAAGTGATGTAGAAAAGAAAGAAAAAGAACTGAAGAAAGAGCAAGAGGAGTTTTATTTGCTTCGTACTCATCTTAATGATCGTGCAGCTATTCTTGATGCTAAAGAAAGAGAGCTTAACGATAAAGCCTCGAAACTCAAACAACTATTGGGTTAATTAGTGGCTCATATTAAAGCCGATCTTGTCTTAGAAACCTCTACTACTACTGGTGTAGGAGATTTAACTCTTGCCGGAGCAGTAACAGGTTATCAGGCCTTTTCTGAAGTGTGTGCCAACGGGGACACGGCATGGGTGGCTATTCGTCATACCACCCTTGCTGAGTGGGAAATTTGTTTAGGGACTTGGGCGACGGGCGGGACGCTTACTAGAACAACTGTTATTAGATCAAGTAACTCTGATCTAGCTGTTACTTTTTCTGCTGGTACTAAAGACGTTTTTATTACTCCTATTGCAGACAAGACTCTAGTAATTGATGCTGATGGGACTGTGACTATACCTACACCATTTAAACTTGGTGCAGTAACCGTCAATGCTACCGGAACAGAAATGAACTACCTGTCCGGTGTTTCTAGTAGTTTACAAACACAGATTAATGCTAAAGCTCCTTCAATAAGCCCTTCTTTTACTACCCCCTCTTTAGGTGTAGCAACAGCAACAACAATTAATAAAGTTACACTCACTACTCCTGCTACGGCATCAACGATTACAGCTACTGACGGAACAACTACTACGCTTAGTGGAGGAACCCACTCAGGTACAAATACTGGGGACCAAACAAACATAACTGGTAATGCTGCCACAGTCACTACCAATGCCAATCTTACAGGACCAATAACATCAGTAGGTAATGCCACTTCTATTGCATCACAAACCGGGACCGGGACTAAGTTTGTTGTTGATACCTCTCCTACTCTTGTAACCCCAATTATTGGAGTAGCAACCGCGACCAGCATCAACAAGGTTGTCTTTACCGCCCCGGCGACTTCGGCAACAATCGTGGCAACGGACGGGACCACGACGACGCTATCGGGCGGGACGCACTCGGGCACGAATACTGGCGACCAGACGAATATCTCCGGGAACGCGGCGACGGTAACAACCAACGCGAACCTTACTGGCCCGATTACTTCTGTTGGCAATGCGACATCGGTTGCCTCGCAGACTGGAACTGGGTCCAAGTTCGTCATGGACACCAGCCCGACGCTGGTGACTCCCCTGCTTGGAACGCCTACGAGCGGGACGCTGACGGGCTGTACCGGGTTGCCGCTGACTACCGGGGTTACTGGAATCCTGCCTGTGGCTAATGGCGGGACTAACAACGCCTTCTTCACGATTTCGGGGCCGGCCACATCGGCCAAGACGTACACGGTCCCAAACGCTACCTGTACGCTCCTGACGACTAACGCCAGCGTAACCGTGGCGCAGGGCGGTACGGGCAGGGCTACCGGAACAACGGCATATTGCCTTGTGGCGACCGGGACAACGGCCACGGGGGCGCAGCAGTCGCTCGCCAATGGTGCGACTACTGAAATCCTTGTTGGTGGTGGCGCGTCGGCTCTGCCGGTGTGGACGACGGCAACGGGATCGGGGGCGCCTGTTAGGGCCACTTCGCCCACCCTTGTTACCCCCGCGCTTGGGGTTGCAACGGCTACCACGATAAACAAGGTCACACTTACGGCCCCTGCTACAGGGTCAACGCTCACTGTAGCCAATGGCAAGACGCTTACGGCGTCAAACACGCTTACGCTAACCGCTACGGATGGCTCGACGCTTGCGGTTGGGACTGGAGGCACTCTTGGCACCGCAGCCTATACAGCCTCAAGTGATTATCTTGCTGTTGGTGGCACGGCTGCAAACTCTTCACAATTGCTTGGTGGGACATGGGCAATCCCAGGCACGATTGGCTCTACCACCCACAATACAGGCAAGTTCACGACGCTTGAGGCTACGGGGCTTATCACGGCTACGGGCGGGCAGATCAAGTTTCCCGCCACCCAGTCGGCATCATCAGATGTCAACACACTGGACGACTACGAGGAGGGGACTTGGACACCAATTGACTCAAGCGGAGCGAGTCTTTCATTCACAACAGCAATTGGGACATACACGAAGATCGGAAGAAATGTAACTGTACATGGCACAGTGGCATATCCAAGCACCGCTAGTGGGGCAGGAGCTTTGATCGGTGGACTTCCATTTACTTTGAACGCGACCTATTATGGTATCGGAAGTTGTTATACAACGGGGGCGACTGTTCTGACTGCTGTAGCAATCATTTCTTCGACGATGATAGCCCCATTTTCTGCGGCTAGTGCAGCACAGAGAACCAATGCACAGATGAGCCTGACGAGCCTTATCTTTACTCTCTCATACGAGGTATAACAAATGGCTTTATCACAAGATGTTAAGCATGAACTAACAATTCGAGACGATGGAGTAATTCATTGGCTTAGAAAAAAAAGATACTTCGACAATGTAGAGCTTGTCGCAGAGAACAACTGGCGCAAGGTTCTGGAACCTGGGGACTCTACTGTTGCTCTCCCCACAAAAGTTGCTGCTTTATGTAACTTTGTATGGACTCCAGCGGTTGTCTCGGCATATGCGGCGTGGAAGGCATCACAATCTGTTAGGCCGCTTTAGTGTATAGTGTCGGCCCATATTCTAAACTAGCTTACAGTGAAGAGGTAAGGATTTATACTCTTATTGATGGTGGGGGGCCGATATATGTTAGCTCTCTTTCTCTTGTCAATATACCAAGTGTGTCAGGCGGTAATGGGTTAGGAACAGAAGAACTAGATGCTATCTTCGTAGGTAAAGGACAAAGAACATAATGAAACACAATGACCCATCCAGAGGAGTTTGGAAAGCTACTTGTGCAGTTTGTGGCTTTGTATACAACTCTAATGAACTGATGATGCGATGGGATGGAGTTTATGTTTGTCATAAGGACTATGAACCACGAAATATTCTAGACTTTTTTAAGGTTAGGGAAGGTGATATTTCTGTTCCTTGGACACAACCAGAGACAAATGTTTTTACTAACTACGCCTCTATTACTGATACAGACAGCCCTTACACAGCAGTAGTTACTGAAGAAGTTATAGATGTTTCAGCCAGTGGTGGAAATGTAACAATAAACTTACCATTAGCAAATACATACACATTTGCAAGAACACAACAGTTAAAAATTGTTAGAACAGATAGTTCAGCAAACACTGTTACAATAGCACGACAGGGTTCTGATTTAATTAATGGGGCCACTAGCGAAACTATCCCCATCAATACTATTAGAATTTATGATAATGATGCTGTGTCTAACTGGAAAACTTTCTAATGAATCAATATGAACAAATGGGAATGTTAGTTGGTGCTGGCGCAATTGCTGCTGTGGGTAAACTCCTTATAGGTAATACCCCCCTCTGTTGGCGTACTCTTTTAGGCACTCTAATTGTTGGAGGTTGTTTGGGTACTCTAGCTGCTATTGCTCTTCTCTGGCTTCCTGAAATGCCTTTCATCATACAAGTAGCAATGGCTTCTGGTATCTCAACCCTTGGCTATAAGCTCTTTGAGAACACTTATGAAGCTGTTATTTTTAAGTTAACGGGTAAAGATATAGACCAAGATAAAAAGGTCCCATAATGGCCCAGAATTTCTACCCCACAGCCACAATAGTTATTCAAGCAGCCTTAGAAGCTATTACTGCTGTTGATCCTGAAGCAACCTCAGCACCAACCACAATAGAGTCGGCTAGTGCTTTAACTGTCTTTAACTTCTTAGTTACTTCATGGCAAGCACACGGAATGCAAGTGTGGCTTCAAAAGCTAGGAACTTCTACGCTTACAGCTACTAGTTCATTTACTGTAGGTCCGTCTGGGGCAATCAACCAAGAACGTCCTCTTGCAATCACACAAGCATGGCTTCGTAATAGTGCGACTGATCCTGTAGACACCCCTCTTGAGATTGTGGATAGAGATACATATAATATGAACTCTACAAAAACTCAAGGTGGTATTCCAACTCAGCTATTCTATGATCCAGAGTATGCTAAAGCAGACGGAGCAAATGCCAAAGGTAAAATCTATCTCTGGCCCGCGCCAGATGCATCAGCAGTAGCAGAATATGATCTTTATTTTGTTTACACTAGGCCTCTTCAAGATTTTAGTGCTGGTTCTGATACTCTCGATTTTCCGCAATATTGGTTTAATGCTGTAAAGTGGAATTTAGCTTATGAGCTATCTTTTAACTATGGCCTTCCTATTGAAACACAAAATAAGCTTAAGGATAAGGCTAAAGAAACGCTTGATCTAGCTTTAGGATTTGATGTGGATCAGCAATCTGTGTTCTTTCAAATAGATGCTAGAAGAAAATGTCTATAAGTAAACAACTACCACTACTTCAGAAAACCAACACTTATATCTGGCGAGGCATTAGTGCTGATGGTGGTCAGGCCGTCGCGTCGATCCCTGTTTGTACGAATGGTTATTTTGAAGTCTCCACAGAAGCCCTAGATAAAACTCGTAAGTTTGCTTTCTGCAAACGTCCTGGTGTGCTTGATCTGGAGTATGTTACTGGACTAACTAACCTAAAGACCACCAATTCTGGGGAGCGTATAAAGGGTCTTTGTTCTAGTCTTGATAAAAACCAAGTTCTATTTGAGACACAAGACGCCACAAAACGATATAGCAACATCTTTACTGCAAGTACTAACACTTTAACTCAGACAGACATATCAGCTAACTTTCCTGCTGAATTCTATGCCATGTCTGTGTTGGACGGTGTTAACTATGGTTCTAATGTGTACTATGCTGCAATGTCTGTTGAAACAGGTATTGGAGCCTTAATTAATTCTTCTGGTGTTTGGTCAAAAATCACAGACGCAGACTTTACTGGTAATGGAGTTAAAACTAATTTTGTAGGCTTAGATGGTTATTTATTTTATGGAGTAATCTCTGGGACTGGTGCTGGCAGAATATACAACTCTGATCTAAGTGCCGCTGCTGCTGCTTCTGGTTGGACCTCCACTAGCTTTGTTTCTGCTAACGATATTCCTGGTAATCTTGTGTGGCTTTCTCGCATTCGTAATATGATTGTGTGTTTTAAGCAATACTCTATTGAGTTCTTTGAGGACACAGGCAATCCAACTCCAGGCTCTCCACTAACACCAAGACGTAATCTCATTAAGCACGTTGGTTGTGTATCTGCCTCCTCTATTCAAGAAGTAAGTGATGGTATCATTTTTGCAGGAATTAACAAACTTGGGAAAATGAAATACTATAAACTTCTTAGGGATTCTCTTGAGCTAAAGGATATTTCTGATGCTCAATTAGAAGCCACGCTTAATACTGCTCTAGGCTCTATTGCTGGTTTCCGTTCTTGGAGCGGAGATTGGGAAGTAACTAGTGCAACCTCTGCCACTTTTCGTGGTCAATCACAAGTAATTAATTATCAAGATAAAGAACTATATACTACAATAATTCCATCTAATGTTATTGATACCCCTCTAACCTATGTCTATGATAATGATTTAGAAGTATGGGGACACTGGAGCACATCGTTTGGTGGAGAGTCTTCTATGGATGGAACCTTTATTCCAGCCATGTCTTTCTTATTAAATATTGGCAACTCTAGCTATACTACTTGTTTTATCAATAACTATACAGCAAATACCAAGTCACGATTTAGTACTTTTGTGCCAGTGGACTCTATTTACAGTTTCAAAGATATGAGCTATTATTCTGGATCAGGTGATCCAGATGCAACTTACTCTAACAATTTTGTATTCTCTTGGCAATCAGACTTCTTTGATTTTGAGACAGGAGACAGAAAGTTTCTGCACCTAATCGAAGTTTTTTATGACTCAAATCCTAATGATACTTCAAGTTCAAATACAACCTTTAATCTAACGCTATTTCACTATGATAAAGACTACAATAACTCTGTAGGGGGAACTAGAAATTGTCTAATAGATAGTGCTGGTCATCGAAGAGCCGTATTTAGAAAGCTTGGTTCTTTTAGACGTAAAGCCTTTAAACTCTTAGATTATAGCAATTACCCTCTTCGTATTTGGGGTATTGAGGTTGTATACTCAGGGGGGCCACAATATGCCTAACTCTGTACAAACTAGACCTCTATATGATGAAACTGTTGGAGATCAAACTAGAGTAAACATGGAAGAGATTTACAAAAAGTTTTCTTCTATTTTCTCTAATAATAATCTTGGTTTAAACGATAAGACAGTAACTTCAAACACAACATTAAATAATGAGGATGGTGTAGTTTTTGTAAATACTAGTGGCGGAAATATAACTATTACTCTTCCTTACGCTAATTCATGGGGATCAAATAAAACGCCTGTTTTAGTTGTTGTTAAAACTAGTGAGTCAAATCTACTTACTATTACAACACAAGGAAGTGATACGCTCTCCTACTGGACACAAAATCAACTAATTGTTGGGGCTTTTTATAGTAAAGGAGCTACAATATTAGTTAGTGACGGAGCCTCTAAATGGTTCTCTTTAGCCGACGAATTAGATGTAGAATTTCCTTATACTAGAACAATAACTGGAGCGACTACGTTAAATTTACTAGATCGTATTGTTGTGTGTGATTCCTCTGCCGCTAATTATAATGTGACTCTACCACTAGCTAATAGTTCTAATGGATTAGGTCAAATTATACATATTCAAAGAAACAGTTCTGGTGTTCTTATTACAGCAACAATTATCCCACAAGGAGCAGATTCCCTTGTTGTAGATTCAACACAAACAGCAGCTTTAGGAGTAGGAAGAGGTTGCACAGTAGTTTCTAATGGTTCTAATCAATGGCTTTTACACTAAGGATTTATTATGGCAGACTATTTTGGTAATACTCCTGTAGGAGAAAGGCCTTCTTGGTGGCCGAATGAAGGAGGTAATAACACTAATCCTACTGGTAGTAATACAGGACTGCCAGGATTTAATGATTTTGTAGAGACCGCTAGAAAATTTAACGAGAATATGTATGGCACTAATATGCCTCCTGGGGGAGTAGCAGGAGGTAAAATTTCTCCTAATGGTCTTTATTGGATCAATCCAGACGGTAAAACCCACTCGATGGCTAATAAAAGAGTTACGGGTGCATTAGCAAATGGAGTAGATCAATCTTACTGGAATATAGGTAAAGGAGATATGTTTTCTGGGGTTCGGGATGGGTTTTTATGGGTTGCCGGTAACAGAATTATGCCACAAACAAGCTCTAACGAAGAAGATATAGCTACTCTTTATCACTTTGGTTATCGTCCTAATGGGGTGTCTCAAGGAGGAATTCCTGTTGGTTGGCAATCCTATGATGGTCTTGGGGTAGGTGCTCCTACTGGTGGCGCTCAGGGTCGGTGGATGGGTAGTCGCCCTATTGATGAATTTAGGTCCTCTGCTGGTTGGGCACAACAATACTCTGATGAGGATTTGAAGAAACAACTTTTCACTATTACTCAAAAAGATTATGATTTATATTCTCCTGAGCAACAGAACAGAATACGCGCTATTTTAGGAAACTCTAGGCCTGATCTCGATTGGGGAGATTTTAGTGCTGATACTCCAGCTACAGGTAATACAACTAATGGAAATAATTCACAGTATACGACTAACCCATTGTCTGATCCTCTAGCTGGTTTTCGTCAATGGCAACAAAGAAGGCAACAATAATGCCAACTAATTATCCTGCTGGTCTACAACCAAGCGAGTATGCTGAGTATGATGCTTACTTAGCATCACAAGGCGGTGGTGTCACCAATCCCCCTCCTGTTGCACCACCAGCCACTCAACCAGATGGCACACAGGGAACCTACTACGGGTTCCAAGGTAATGTCATGCCCACTGGAGAGAATAGCTCTTTTAATCAAGAAGCTTTTAATAAATTACCTCAGTATCTAAGAGATCAGTATACTCAATCTCTAGGTGATTCTGAGGGAAGCTATGCCGGGCCTAAATGGCAAGCTCCTGGGCAGATTCTAAAGGACTCCTCTGGAAAAATTGTGTACCAGCTTGGGCCTAATGGTGAAACCTTGGGAAATGGCTACAAACTAAAAGACCCCAGTAAAAAGACCTGGGACCCTGATCTTGGGTGGGTTACTGATCTCTCAAATCTTGACAGCACGAAATGGGACGCTAGGCACAGGGCATCTGGCCGACGAGCCATGATGATTATGGCTGCTGCTGCTGGTGCTGGCGCAATGGGTGTTGGTGCCGGTGGTGGAGGTCTAGCTAGTGGTGGAACAGTTCCTACTATTGCTGATGCTGGTCTATTGTCTGCTTCTGGTATTGCTCCAGAAGCAGGTGCCCTAGCTGCTGCTCCTGCTTTAGCTGGTGGTGGTGCTGCTGGAGGTATTGCTGGAACTGGTCTCACTCTAGGCCAAATAGGTACTGGTATTAGAACTGCTGGTAGTGCTTTAGGTCTTGGTAGGGCTTTAGGAATAGGTGGTAATTCTAGTTCTGGTGGTAGTAGCTTTCTTAACACTCTTGCTCAAGGTATTGGTGGTTATAACAATGCACAACAAGACAAAGGCACACTAAACGACTTTAAACAAGCCATCAAAGATATGATTATCCAAGGTGATCCATATGCCCCTAAAAGAGCAGAAGCTATTAGGCGTCTTGGGGAACTTGAGGCTAATCCCGGCTCTGTGACAGCTAACCCACTATTCAAGAGCATGAGTGATAAGTCCCAAGAAGACCTATCTCGTATCTATGCTTCCAGAGGTATGAATGTTTCTGGTAACGAAATGGGTGGTTTACAAGAGAACTTCTTAGCCAATATGAATAAGTTCTATGGCGAGGAGTGGAATCGCATTGCTAAAGAGGCTGGAGTTTTTGTTGATCCATCTACTATGGCCTCTGCTGGTATCAGGGCTGCTGG
>Ga0154020_10003675_pt1 | contig 18411 bp, 16 predicted proteins | sample Klosneuvirus_201_FD_109709 | JGI IMG/M metagenome (GOLD analysis project Ga0154020, IMG submission 109709) | Active sludge microbial communities from wastewater, Klosterneuburg, Austria - Klosneuvirus_20160825_MG | ecosystem: Engineered > WWTP > Aerobic digester > Activated sludge | place... | reverse complement strand
TTGGACTGCGGGGCGAGAACACGGTCGGCGACTCGCGGCATGACGCCATCGTGATCCTCGACGGCGACCGAAACAAGAACCTCAGCTAGCGCGCCAACTTCCGGCTAAGTGATCGGCATTGGGCCTAGTCGCGGCGCAGGCGGAAGACGCCGTAGAGGCTGGCGGGGCGCAGGATGCGGACCTCGGCGCGATCGCCTGGCAGCAGGCTGACCAGCACCAGGGCGGCGCCGCCACCGTCGGTGGTCGCCGCCGACGTGAAGTAGGTCCGCAGCGGATCGCCCGCGAAGGTGATGTCGCCCAGCACGTCGTTGGCCGCGGGTCGGATCGGCACCAGCGGCGCGTCGACCAGGAGACCGTCGCTGGTGCTGACGCGGCCGGCGATGTCCCTGGTGTCGACGCGCTCCAGGCTCAGCGTCGCGGTCACCGTGGGGCCGAAACCCTCGCGCACCTGGGCGCTGGGCGAATCGACCACCGCGCCCTGCCACGAGCCGTGATAGCCGCGCACGTCGGTGCACCCGGCGCCCGTCGTGACGCAGATCGCAACCAGCAGCAACGCAGCAGGCCTCACACGCACGCACAGAGTATACTTCCTGCGCGATGGGCGTGCGAACGCGGGTCGGTCTCGGTGTCGTCTTCGGTGCAATGCTGCTGGCCGTGTTGCCAGCCGGCTGCTCGCGCAAGCGGGTGCCGGGTGCGCGGGGCACGCCCAGCCAGGCGGTGGAGAGGTTCTTCGCGCTGCGCCAGAAGGGCGACTTCAAGGCCGCCGCCGGCATCATCGACTTCCCCGCGCTGGCGCGCCGCTGCGCCGGCGACCTCTGGGATCTCGGTACGCCGGCCGACCGCGCCACCCTGGGGCGCGCCTTCCAGGTCAGCTGGGAGCGCGGCGCCGCCGAGGAGCGCGAGGCCTTCATCGGCGCCGACCTGCACCTCGAGGACGGCCGCGTCGGCGCCACCGGCGGCCGCGCCATCACCCGGGTCTCGGTGCAGGGCGCGCGCGCGGGCTGGTCGGGCGTGCGCGCCATCGAGTACACCATGCAGCGCTACATGGGCCGCTGGCGCATCGTCGGCCAGGTCTTCGAGCAGCAGGGCGGCCAGACCTTCGACGAGGAGAACCTGTGTCGCCCCATGATGCGCCTGGCCCGTGAGCGCGCCGAGCGCGCCCGGGTCGAGCTGACCCTGGGCCACCTGGCGCAGGTCTTCCTCGACCGGCTCAAGAGCGGCGCGCTGCCGTCGCGATGAGATGAGCTGAGCCAGCGCATGCGCGCGACGGCCCTCGTGCTCACCGGTGCCCTGCTGTGCGCGACGTTCGCGCGCGCGGGCGCCGACGAGCTGCCTGCCGAGCCCGCCGCCGGGGTCGCCGAGGCGCGGCTCGAGGCCAGCGCCGGCCTCGAGGTTTTCGGGCCCAGCTACCGCATCCAGGCCGTCACCGTGCGCGGCAACCGCAAGACCGCGCGCTCGCTGATCATGCGCGATCTCCTGCTGCACGTCGGCGACCTGGTCACCGCGGGTGATCCGCGCGTGGCCGAGGCGCGCGTGCGCCTGCTGTCCCTGGGCTACTTCCTCGATGTGCGCCTGTCGCTGGAGAAGGGTGGGGCGCGCGGCGACGTCATCCTGGTGGTCGACGTCGTCGAGCGCGGCACGCTGATCCTGAACAGCATCTTCCTGGGCGGCAGCGAGGCGACCTCGTTCTGGGGCGGCCTCGACGGCAGCGACTCCAACTTCCTGGGCCGCGGCGTCGGCGTCGGCGCCGCCTTCGTCATCGGCAGCGAACCCGAGGTGGCCGGCGTCTCGGGCCTGCAGCAGGCCTACCGGTTGCGGGTGTCGGATCCCAGCTTCGTCGGCTCGACCGCGGAGGCGCGCGTCGAGCTGCTGTACAACCGCGCGGTCGACTTCTACCGCGTCAGCGGGCGCGGCTCCGATGGCTCGCCGGCCCACTTCCGCGGCTTTCGCTACTCGCGCGTCGGCGGCGCGCTGGGCCTCGGGCTGGATCTGTCACGCACCTCGCGCATGGCCGCGGGCTATCGCTTCGAGTCGGTCGGCGCCGACCTGCCCGACGCCCCCACGCAGAGCTTCCCCGACGGCAGCGAGGCCCGGGTCGACCTGGGCCTCTTGCCCGGGCGCACCACGGTGTCGTCGCTGACCGGCGCCTTCGAGCTCGACACCCGGCCCGACCCCATCCTGCCGCGCTCGGGCACCCGGCTGGCCTTCACTGGCGAGTGGGCGCCGCGCCTGCTCGGCTCCAGCTATGACTTCGCCAAGGCGACGCTGTCGTTCGAGAAGTGGCTGCGCGTCGGGCGGCGCGGCGCGCTGGGGCTGCGCTTCGGCGGCGGCATCATCATCGGCGAGGCGCCCAGCTTCGACCGCTTCCACGTCGGCGACCTGACCCGCCTGGTGCCTGGGCGTCCGCTCGGCCTGGTGATGTCGACCGAACCCGCGCGCGACTTCTTCGGCACCGACATCGACCGCCAGCGCTACGGCGTGCTGGCCGGCCTGACCAGCGTGGAGTACGCGCACCGCCTGTTCCGGCGCAGCGGCCACCTGTTCGGCGGCGACCTCTTCGTCGGGCTCGGCGTGTTCGGGCTGTCGGACGCCGATCACCTGCGCGTGCGCGACCGCAACCTGGCGCAGGCGCTACCGGTGGATCTGACCTTCGACGTCGGCCTGCGCTTCGACACCTACGTGGGCGTGTTCGAGCTGTCGCTGGGCAACACCCTGGGACGGTTGCCGTTCTGATGTGGCGGTCGGCTGCGCTCGCTGTCGTGCTGGTGCTGGCGCTGTCCGCCAGCGCGCGGGCCCAGGTCGACGACGATGACGACGACGAGGTCACCACCCGGGTGCTGCGTTTCGAGGAGAAGAACGCGGTCATCCAGACCACGCTCAGCTTCCCCGACCTCGTCGATCGCGAGCTGGTCAGCAAGCTCAAGAGCGGCTTCGTGACCACGGTGGTGCTGCGCGCCTACGTGTATCGCGACCGCACCGAGAAGCCGATCACCCTGAGCGTGGTCACGATCCAGGCCGCCTACGATCTGTGGGACGAGGTCTATGTCATCCGCATCCGCGACCCGCGCGGCGAGCTCAACTTCAAGCGCAGGACCCGCGAGGAGGCCATCCGCGATCTGACCACGGTGGTGCAGCTGCCGCTGGTGCCCAGCGTGCTGGTGCCGCCCGGGATCAACCACTTCCTGGCCGTCATCATCGAGGTCAACCCGGTGTCGGACGAGCTCTTGGCCGAGGTGCGGCGCTGGCTGTCGCGCCCCAACCGGTCGCGCCTGGGCGGCGCCGACGCCTTCTTCGGCTCGTTCGTGTCGATCTTCGTCAATCCCAAGGTGGCGCAGGCCGACCGCGCACTGCGCTTCCGGTCGCAGCCGTTCTATCGCCCCAAGGTCAAGCCCAGGCCGCCGGCGTCGCCGCGCCCGAGCGCCAGCCCCCGTCCGACGCCTGCGCCCGCGCCCGCCAAGGCGGGGACGCCATGAAGCCGCAGGCGCAGCCACCGCGGCGCAAGCGGGTGCTCGGGCGCTTCGGCTGGAAGATCATGGCCGCGCTGCTGGTCACCGCGCTGGTGCCGCTGCTGGCCTCGGTGGTCCTGTTCGAGCTGGTCATCGCCGCCGAGGTCAACGTCCTGCGCGGCGAGTCCGAGCTGGCCCGGGTCCCCATCGAGTCGGCCTCGCGCGCCTACCAGGCGCTGTTCGCCGCGCGCAAGCACGAGTTCCGCGAGGCCTCCGAGCGGCTGGCGGCGTCGCCGCTGGTGCGCAACGCCGCCGCCGCCGGCGACCCCGAGCTGGCGCGGCGCACCCTGCTGGCGCTGGCCCCGGGCGAGCCTGCGCTGACCCGGCTGGCGCTGTTCGCCGGCGGCCCCGGCGAGGCGGCGCCGCTGGCGGCGCTGGAGCTGGGCGACCGCTTCAAGGGCCAGGACATGCGCACGCTCGACCAGCAGGTCGCGCTGGCCGAGCCGCCGCGCCCCGGCGCCCGCCTGGAGCTGACCTTCGCGACCCCCTGGGCGCCCTTCCGCGAGCACCAGGCGCTGGGCGACTTTGCCATCGCGCGGCGCAGCCTGGGCCAGATCCACGACGATCTGCAGCGGCCCTATCGCAACGTCTTCCTGCTGCTGATGGGCGGTGTGGTGCTGCTGGTGGGCCTGCTGGGCTGGCTGCTGGCGCGCCGCGCGGTCGGCGCCGTCGGCGAGCTCGCGGTGGCCACGCGCAAGCTGGCCGGCGGCGACCTGGCCGCCGAGGTGCCCGTCACCGGCAAGGACGAGATCGCCGAGCTGGGTCGGGCCTGGAACGAGATGCTGCGCGAGCTCGGCCACAGCCGCGCGCAGATCACCTATCTGCAGAAGATCGGCGCCTGGCAGGACGTTGCGCGCCGCCTGGCGCACGAGATCAAGAACCCGCTGACGCCGATCCAGCTCGCCGTGCAGCAGCTGTCGACCAGCTATGCCGGCGATGACCCCCGCTTCAAGCGCCTGCTCGGCGACGCCGCCGAGATCGTCGGCGAGGAGATCGGCACCCTGCGCCGCCTGGTCGACGACTTCAGCGCCTTCGCCAAGCTGCCGCGCGTCGAGCCGGCGCCGCTCGACCTCGCCGTGCTGGCCGAGGACACCCTGCGCATGAACGCCGACTTCGACGGTCGCGCCCGCTACAGCGGCGACGGCCCCATCCGCGTGGTCGGCGACAAGCAGCTGCTCAAGCGCGCGCTGGTCAACCTGATCGACAACGCCCTCGAGGCCGGCGGGGCCAAGGGCCGCGCCGAGGTGACGGTGCTCAGCGACGGCCGGCGCGCGACCCTGACCGTCGACGATGACGGCCCCGGCGTGCCCGCCGAGCTGCGCGAGCGCATCTTCGATCCCTACTTCACCACCAAGGAGCGCGGCACCGGCCTCGGCCTGGCCATCGTGAAGAAGATCCTGCTCGATCACGGCGGCGACGTCACCGTGGCGGGCCGCTCCGACGGGCGCGCGGGGTCGCGCTTCATGTTGACGCTGCCGCTGGCGACCGACGCTTCGCAGTCCCTGCCCGCCATCGACGCCGCGCGCGCGACCTCGCAGGCGTAGCCGCAGCCGCCGCCCGCGAGCGCGTCGCCCGCGAGCGCGCCGCCCCCGTCAGATCGCGCCGAACGTGCTCTTGCGATACGGCCCCGCGCCGGCGGACGCCGCGGCCTTCTCTCGCGTCGCCAGCTTGCGCGCCAGCGCGGTCAGCTCGCGCCGCTTGTCGCCGCCGGCCTCGCGCGCCGACAGCCGCAGCAGCGCGTACGCCCCCGCCACCTGCGCCGGGTCGGTCGCCCCCCGCCTGGCCACGTCCTGGGGCGACAGCGACGGCCACTTGCCGCCCCAGGTCTGCTCCAGCTGGCGCCGCAGCTCGCGCACCATCGGCATGATGAGCAGGTCGGGATCACAGTAGGTCCCGACCGCGGCCTCGAACAGCTCGCGCTCACGCAGCTCGGCGGGGCTGCGCACCCGGCGCCAGCTCCACGACAGCAGCATCAGCGCCGTCAGCGGCGCCGTGGCCAGCATCTGCGTCGGATGCCACAGCACCACGCCGCCCACGAAGCTGAGCGCCGCCAGGGTGCCCCACCAGCGCAGGTAGCCCGCCGCCAGGCTGCGCCACGACACCCGCGCCGGGTGGCCCTCGATCAGCCCTTCGGCGTTGCGCCCGGTGATCCACACGAAGCCGATGGGGAACAGCGGCAGCCAGAACAGGTGAAAATACCGCGTCGCCGCGTGGTGCCCGTGCACCGCGCCCACGTACCCCGCCAGCTTGCGCCCCCAGACGATGACCATGCCGAGGTCCTACGCCGGCCAGGTCCGCTTCAGTTCGAGGCGCGCAGCCGCGCCAGCGCCAGCGGCAGCGCGCGGGCGTTGACCTTGAAGCCGACCACCAGCATGTCGCCCTCGGTGCGTACGTCCTTGATGACGATGACGTCGGCCACCAGCGCGAGCAGCTTCTTCAGCCCCTTGTTGGCGGCCAGCTTGGGCACCTTGAGCAGGTCGAGCACGAAGCGATCACCCGAGGCCTCGACCAGCGCCGGCGGCTTCTGCGGCATGAAGCCCATCAGGTTGCCCGGCTTGGTCAGGTCCATCGAGCCCAGCATCATGGCCGCCGGACTGCCCGCGGGCGCGTCGACCTTGAGGTCGCGCACGCGCAGCGCAACGCGCAACGCGTCCTCGTTGGCGTCGATCGAGTCAATCTCGATGCTCGACGAGATGCTCAGCTTGGTGCCGAACAGGTCGACGGTGGCGCCCACGCCCAGGGCGGGCGGCGCGGCGTACAGCTCGATGCTCTGGGGGCCCTTGCCGCCCTTGGGACGGTGCTCGACCAGCCAGCGCAGCGCATCGATGGGGATGCCCAGGCGAAGCCGCGCCGCGTTGCGCGCCGCGCGAACCAGGAACAGCGGGTTCGCGCGCAGGTACGAAAGGCCATCCTTGACCATCTCCAGAGGCATCACCATGGCGCCTACCTTAGTGAAATCGGCCAGCGCTGTCCATGCGCGTCGAGCACCGGCGCGCCGGCGCCCTCCGCGGCCTCGCTGACCCGCTCGCAGAGCTGGCTCCAGGCCTGCGGCGCCAGCCTGACCTCCAGCCGGGGCCGGCCCTGGGCGGCCGCGTAGGCGGCGCCGCCGCGCGCTGGATCGAGCCGGATTTTCGCGTAATCCAGCTCCAGCTCGTCGCCGCCGGCCAGCATCAGCCAGGCCCGGTCGCCGTCCCAGCGCAGCGACCGCGCCAGCAGCGGGGCATCGTCGCAGTCCACGAAGACATAGCGAGTGTCATCCAACCGCAGCACATGGCGGCCATCGGGCGGCGGCAGCCGATCCAGCCAGCGCCTGAAGGTGGCCACGATGCGGGGATGCTCGATCACGGCGCCCTCGTGCCAGAAGACGCCCTCGCGATCGATGCGGATGCCCGACTGGCGGAACTTCTCGAGCGCGGCACGAGCGGCCGCGTCGGCTGGGGCACCGCCGTCGCTCACCGGGCGAGCCTCAGCGCGACATGCGCTGGATGGCATCCTTCTTGGCCAGCTTCAGCTTCTTCAGGGTGACGCGTTCTTGCTGCTCGCGGGGGCTCAGGTAGCGGTGTTTCTCCAGCTCGGCCAGTCGTCGTTCCAGATCCTTGTGCTCGTCCTCCAGCCGCCTGAGCTGTTCAATGTCCATCCCGCGCTCCTCCACAGGGCCCACGCCCACCACAAGGCTAGCGCCGGGGGATCGCGCGGTCAACGCGCTTGGCTGGACTTCACCGTGGGCTGCCACTCGGCGGCATAGCGGGGCTCCGCGGTCGCCAGCGGGTCGGACTCGCCGCGGGCCAGCCGCAGCGCCGCCAGCGCCCCGACGTCGCGCGCGTGCGGCCTTTCACCGTGCACCAGCTGGCCCAGCGCGGCGGCCTCGGGGAACCGGCGCGCGCCGTCACCCGCGAGACGCAGCGCCGCACCAGCGCCAGCGCCAGCACCAGCGCCAGCACCGAACCCCGCACCCGGCAGCCGCGCCGCCAGCTCGGCGGCCAGCCCGGCCGGCGCCAGCACGATCTCGGGACTGACCGCGACGCCCGCACGAAACAGGCCGAAAAACGCCTGTCCCTTGCCCGCATCCAGCACCACCGCACAGTCGCCCCCGGCGGCGTGCGCCACCGCCGCCAGCGACGACACCAGCACCAGCGGCCGCCCCAGCCCGAAGCACAGCCCCTTCGCGGTCGCCATCCCGATGCGCAGCCCGGTGTACGACCCCGGGCCGGCGCCCACCGCGATGGCGGTCAGGTCGGCCCGACGCGCCCCCGCCGCGCGCACGACCTCGTCGATCATCCCCAGCAGGGTATCGTCGTGCGTGGTCACCTCGGCGGTGCGCTCGCTCACGCGCGGCCCGTCCAGCAGCGCCACCGACGCCGTCCGCGTCGACGTATCCAGTGCCAGCAGCACGACCCCGCTACCGCCTCACCGAATGACGAAGCGCACGATGTCGTTGCGCAGCGCCAGCACCGCCAGCGAGATGATGATCACCAGGCCGGCCATGGCCACCGCCTCCCGCGTGCGCGGCGACAGCTGCTGCCTGCGCACCGAGGCCAGCACCGTCTGCACCAGCTGCCCGCCGTCCAGCTGGGGCAGCGGCAGCAGGTTCAGCAGGCCCAGGTTCACGCTGATCAGCGCCAGCATCAGCATGAACGAGTCGAAGCCCTTCTCGGCCGACACGTTGGTGATGTGATACAGCATGACCGGCCCGCCGACCTTGGTGCTGGGCTCGTCGCCCGTCAGCAGCGCCGCGATGCCGGTGACCATGGCCGCGATGGTGTGGCCGGTGTGCATGATGGCCTTGCCCGCCGCGTAGCCGAGGCGACCCCGGATGGGGCGCAGCTCGGGATCCGCGGGCAGGAAGTCGTTGCGCGCGCCGAACACCAGGCGCTCTCGATCCTGCTTGTACTCGTCGCGCTCATGGCGCGTCTGCTGGGTGAAGCGCTTGCTGGTCGCGACGCCGCCGGGCGCCTCCCAGGTCAGCTCGAACTCGCGATCGGGCGCCGCCAGCAGGGCGTCCTCCAGCAGCAGCCAGTGCTGGATCGGCCGACCATCCAGCGCCGTCACGCGCGCGCCGACCGCCAGCCCGATGCGCTCCGCGGGCGAGCCGGGCTCGACCTCGGCCACGAACAGCTCGGCCGACGCGATCCCGGTCTTGTAGTGGAGCGCGGTCTGGTTGCCGCTCTGGGGCACCGCGTCGGGCCACACCGTGGCCACGCCGGCCTGGTAGGTGCGCACGTCGGCGAAGCCCCAGCGCGGCCGCTCGCCGCGCAGGAAGGTGATGTTCAGGCTGGCCCCTGTGCGCGACGTCAGCAGGCGCTCGGCCTCCGACCAGCTGCGCACCGGGCGGTTGTTGACGGTGGTGATGAGATCCCCGGTGCGCAGCCCGGCGCGCCCGGCCGGCGACGCCAGATCAATGACGCCGATCTGCGGCCGGAAGGCCTGCTGCGAGATCCCGATCCAGCCGACCTGCTTCTCGCGCCCGAGGCGGTCGCGCAGCACGTGGCTCTGCGGGGTCACGAAGCGCTCCAGCTCGCCGTCGCCACGGCGGACGCGGAAGCGCAGGGTCTTGCCGCGGTGCTCGCTGATGTGGTCCTCGACCTGGTCCCAGTAGTCGACGTCGTCGCCGTCGACGCTGAGGACCTCGTCGCCGGGCAGCAGGCCCCCCAGCGCCGCCGGCTGCCCCGCGAACACCGCGCCGATGGTCGGCGCGCGCAGGTGGGTGTGGCCGGCGAAGAACGAGAAGTAGATCGCGACCGCGAGCAGGAAGTTGGCCGCCGGCCCCGCCAGCGTGATGGTGACGCGCTTCCACAGCTTCTGGGTGGTGAACGACTGCGCGCGCTCGGCCGCGGTCAGCCGGGCGTCGTCCATCAGCAGGCGCACATAGCCGCCGAGCGGGATCCACGACAGCCGATACTCCGTCTCGCCCAGGCGAATCCCGGCGGCACGCCGCCCGAACCCGAGCGAGAAGATGGTGACGCGCACGCCGAACACCTTGGCTGCGACGAAGTGGCCGGCCTCGTGGACGAACACGAGGACACCCACCATCAGAAGGAAGTACAGGACCGACACAGGAACACCGACCGCGGAACGTAGCAGAACCTCGTCGCGCCGGGCTACGGCTTCTTCACCAGGGCCTGAAACCGCGGATCCCCCCGCAACCCCTCGAAGTGCGAGTCGGCCAGCGCGACCTCGGCCTGGGCATCGGGCCGCGCCAGCGCCTCGCCCAGGGCGGCCAGCGCCTCGTCGGACTTGCCCGCCACCATCGCGGTCACCGCGCGCCCGTAGGGGACGACATAGCTACCCGGTGCGCGGCGCTCCAGCTCGGACAGCGCCGCGGTCGCCGCGCTGTCGTCGGCGCTCGCGCGCGCCTGCCAGTCAGCCGGTGTCTGCGCGACCCGCAGCGCCGCCGCCCGCTTGGCCAGCATGACGGCGAGCTCGTAGTGCACCGCCAGCTCGGCCGCGCGCACGCGACGTGCTCGCTCGAGCCGGGCCACCGCGTCGTCGAAGGCTGCCAGCTTGGCCGCCGCGTCGGGCAGCCGGGCGGCCTTCATGGCCACCAGCTTGGCGCTGTAGACCAGCGTGACCAGGTCGCCTGGTCGCTCGGCCAGGACGGCGTCGAGGTGCGGCAGCGCGGCGTCGACGGCGGCGGCATCGCCCACCGGCGCCTGCCCCAGCAGGACCTCGGCCAGCCCCTTGTGGGCGTCGGGCGACTTTGGCTTCAGCTCCAGCGCCTGCTCGAACTCGGCGCGAGCGTCGCCCAGACGCTGCTGGTTGAACAGCGCCTCGGCCAGGAGGACGTGGGCCCCGGCGTCGCGTGGCTTGGCCGCCACCGCCTTGCGGTACTCGCGCTCGGCGCCCACGAAGTCCTTGCGCTTGAACAGGACATTGCCGGCCGCCTTGTGCTTGGCCTCCTCGGGGGCGCACCCGACCCAGGCGGCCAGCATCAGCAGCAGCGCGAACTTCATGATTCGGGACGCGAACATCGGCCCGCCTGTTACCACGCGGGAGGGATGCCCGCAACGTGCTACCATGAAGCGGGGTGATCGACTCCAGCAAGAACAAGAAGGAGCCCAGCATCGACGAACTGCTGGATGACCTCCAGCAGCGCATCGATCGTCTCAAGGTGCTCTACGAGCAGTACTTCCTCGGCCTCCAGAAGCTGGAGCCGCTGGTGGCGCGTCGCGAGATCCAGCGCGTCATGCTCGAGATCGCGCAGAAGAACATCCGCAACACGGGCATCCGCTTCCGGTTCAACACCTTGAATCAGAAGTGGAATGTCTACACCACGTACTGGAACCGCACCTGCTCGCAGATCGCCAACGGCACCTATATTCGCGACATCGCGCGCGCCCAGCGCAACATGGCGCGCCGCGGCCTCGAGCTGCCCGACGAAATGAAGCGCAACGCCGCCGCCGCGCGCGTCGCCGAGAAGGAGAAGGCCCGCGTCGAGGAGCAGATGTCGGCTGCGTTCGACCCCTCCGACGGCGAGCCCTTCGGTAGCGAGCTGTCGGCCGGCTTCGACGACATCGACTCGCTGTTCGACTCCATCGCCGACACCCGGGCGCCGCGCACCGTGGCCAGCCCGAGCCCGTTCGACTCCGGGACCGGCGAGTTCGACGCGGCGCCGTCGACGCAGCAGGTCAACATGTCGGGCATGTTCGGCGCCGCCACCAGCGACGCCACCCAGCGCGACATGCCGCGTGCCGGCCGCCCCGGCGAGACCCAGCGTGACGTGCCCGCTGCGGAGCGCTCGGCTGGCGACACCTTGCCGGGCGGTCCTCCCTGGCCCGATCAGACCGTGCGCGATCTGCCCGCGGCCCGGCGCGGCGTGATGCCCGAGGGCTTCGTGCCGCCCAGCCGCGCCAGCGCCAGCGGTGGGGGCCTCGCCCCGGCGCCGCCCCGGCCCGCGCCGCTGCCCCCGATGCCAGGCATGCCGCCGCCGGCCGCGCAGCCCCCCGGCGCCGGCAGTGGGCCCCCGGGCGCGCCCCTGCACCGGCCTCCCGGCATGCCCGCTGCGGTGCGCGTGCCCGGCGTGCCGACGCCGATCGCCGACATGCTGCCGCCGCCGGTGGCGGCGCCGAGCCGAGCGCCAGGCATGCCTCATCGCACGCCCCGTCGCATCACGCTGCCGCGCATGCAGGCCGCCAAGCGCCCCGAGTCCTCGCCTGGCATGCCCATGGCGCCGCGCCCAGCCCCCGCCGCGCCCGCCGGCAGCCCGGCCCCCAACGAGGCGCAGATGCGCGACCTCTACCAGAAGTACGTCAGCGCAAAGAAGCAGGTCGGCGAGCCGGTCGACAAGGTCAGCTTCGAGGCCCTGGCCAAGACCGTCGAGCGCACCGCCAGCGCGGTCAGCCAGCAGCACAACGCGCGCGCGGTCGACTTCAGCGTCGCCATCAAGGACAACAAGGTCATCCTCAAGGCCACGCCGAAGAAGTAGCGCTGTTACTCCATCAGCGCAGCGTCGCGGGTCATGCCGCCGACCTGCGGCTTGTGCCACAGGCGGGTCTCGATCTCGCCCAGCACGCGCGACAGCGTGCTGGCGTCCTGTGCGCTGATGGCGAACGCGCTGGCGTCCGCGGCGGCGTCGGCCACGCCGGGGCCGAGGTCGCTCTTGTTGAAGATGAGGACGCGCGGCTTGTCGTGGAGCTCGAGCTCCTCGAGGATGCGCTCGACGGCGCGGATGTGCTGCACGTGGTCGGGATCGGCGCCGTCGACCACGTGCAAGAGCAGATCGGAGTCGCCGAGCTCCTCCAGGGTGGCGCGGAAGGCGTTGACCAGGTCCTTGGGGAGCTCGCGGATGAAGCCGACGGTGTCGGTCAGGATGACCTCGCGCTCGCGCGGGAAGCGCAGGCGCCGGCTGGCCGGATCCAGCGTCGCGAACAGCTTGTCCTCGACCAGGACCTGGCCGTTGGTCAGCGTGTTCAGCAGCGTCGACTTGCCGGCGTTGGTGTAGCCGACGATCGATACGATGGGCAGGTTGCGCGTGGTGCGGCGCTCGCGACGCAGGCCGCGCTGCTTGGACAGCGACTCGATCTGCTTCTCCAGGCGCTGGATGCGCTCGCGCGCGCGGCGTCGGTTGATCTCGAGCTTGGTCTCGCCGGGGCCGCGCCCACCGATGCCTCCGGTCAGGCGCGACATCATGGTGTTCTTCTCGACCAGGCGGGGCAGGGTGTACTTGAGCTGCGCCAGCTCGACCTGCAGCTTGCCGTCGGCGCTGGTGGCGCGTTGCGCGAAGATGTCCAGGATCAGCATGGTGCGATCGATGACCTTGATCTCGGTGCGATCGCTGATGGCGCGCGCCTGCCCCGGGGTCAGATCGGGATCGAACACCAGCAGATCCGCGCCCAGCTGCATGGCGCGCGTGACCACGTCGTCCAGCTTGCCGGCGCCGACCATGAAGCGCGGGTCGGGCTGCGGTCGGTACTGCGTGACCACGTCGACCACGACCACGCCTGCGGTGCGCGCCAGCTCGCGCAGCTCGGCCACCCGCGCCTCGCCGTCGGCGATGGCGGCCGCGCGCCGCACGCCACCCGCGCCGGTGGAGCCGTCACCCGGACGGCGCCCGGTCTGCACGCTGACGATCATCGCGCGCGGCTTGCCGCGATCGGCCACCGCGGCGGCTGGCGTGCGCCGGGCGAACTCGCCCTCCAGCGCGCGGATCATGGCGTCGAAGTCGACCGTCAGATCGCGCAGCAGGACCGACGGGAGGTGCATGAACATGTCGCCGTGCTCGTTGGGCGGCGTCAGGTGCGCGGCGTGGACCTTGCCGGGCCGGTTGCCGTGCTCGATGGTGATGGCGGCGACCAGATCAAGGCGCAGCAGCGCGAGGTCGGTCAGGTCGTCGCGGGTCAGCGCCTCGCCGCGCAGGTGGGTGTGCACCAGGCGCACGCCGCGGAAGCGGCCCACGGCGCCACGCAGGCGGCCGACGTCGGGCAGCATCAGCTTGCTGGCGTCGCCCACCACCACGTGTTCGATGTCGCCGCGGCGCGTGATCATGACGCCGACCTGGCGCCCCAGCTCCGACGAGACCTCGCACAGGAAGCTGCCCAGCTCCTGGGTGATGATCTCGTGCGGCGGCACGCGGCGCCGGTAGATGCGCTCCAGCAAGCTGAGCTCGCTGGGCTTGAGACCGGTGAGGTTTCCCGAGACCTGTTGCATCCGAGCCCGCGGATTCTACGCTTGGGACGCTGTCTCGCAAGCGATATACTCGTGCGTTCCAGGGGGTCCCATTGGCGGCCTTTCGCGCCCTCGTCATTCACAGCCAGACCGAAGCACTCGGCGAGCTCGTCGAGGTCCTGGCGGGCCCCCAGCTGACCGTGGACACCGCGCGCTCGATGACCGAGGCGCTGAATCGCGTGTCACAACAGGACTATGCGGTGGTGGTCGCCGATCACCGCCCGCCCGAGATGAACGGCCTCGAGCTGCTGGAGCGTACCCAGGCCTACCTCCCCGACGCGCTGCGCATCCTCTTGGCGGCGTCGCCTGATGCCGCCGGCGACCTGCCGCACAAGCCAGCGGGCACCATCTTCCGCTTCTTCGCGCGCCCCTGGGAGCGCTGGCAGCTGCAGGCCGTGGTGTCCGAGGGCCTCAAGCTGCACCGCCTCGAGCGCGAGCAGCGCGACCTCATCCAGAAGCTCGGCCGCGAGCACGAGAAGCTGCGCAAGCGCGAGAAGCTGCTCGACGTCGTGGTCAAGGAGCGCACCCGCGAGATCGAGGACGCCTACCTCAAGCTCAAGGCCGCCAACCGCCAGGCGCTGCTCGGTCTGGCTGAGGCCATCGAGGCCAAGGACGCCTACACCAAGGGCCACTGCGGCCGCGTGGCCGCTTTCGGCATGCACCTGGCGCGCGCCTGCAAGTACCCCGAAGAGGACATGGAGGCGCTGGAGTTCGCGTCGTTCCTGCACGACATCGGCAAGATTGGCATCCGAGACGCGGTGCTGCTCAAGCCGGCGGCGCTGGATCCAGAGGAGTGGATCCACATGCGCACCCACGCGGTGAAGGGCTACGAGATCGCGTCACAGATCGAGATGCTCAAGCCCACCATGTCGGCCATCCGCAACCACCACGAGCGCTGGGACGGCGCTGGCTACCCCGACGGCCTGAAGGACACCAACATTCCGCTGGCCGCGCGCATCGTGTGCATCGCCGACGCCTATGACGCCATGGCCACCGACCGGCCCTACAAGAAGGCGCTGCCGTCCGAGGAGTGCGAGCAGCTGCTGCGCAAGAACGCGGGCAAGATGTTCGATCCCGAGCTGGTCGAGATCTTCATCAACTCGGGCGGCACCCGCCTGATGGACCAGGTCGCCAGCGACGAGGCCGCCGCCGCCGAGGCCGCTGCCGCGGAAGCCGAGGCCGCCGAGGCCGAGGCCGCGGTCGACCGCGCGGTCACGATTCCGGCCGAAGCCAAAGCCTGAGAGACGGAACGGAACAGGTCTCCTCGAAGCTGCGCTTCGAGGAGCCTGGTTCTCAGTACCAGAACACCTTCTTGGGCAGCGGCGTGGCGCTGGCCGACATCACCGCGATCCCGGCCGCCATCGCGATGCGCGGGTTCTTGTCCTCGAGGTGCGCGCCGGCCAGTGCGGCGGCATCGGGGTCGCCCATGCGCACGATGGCCATCAGCGCGCTCATGCGCAGCTTGTCGCTGGTCAGCGCGCTCTGCAGCGCCGCCAGCACGGCCTTCTTGTCGGGCGCGCGCACCAGCGTCGACAGCAGCCAGTCGACGTCGGGGCCGCTGCCCACCAGCGCTGGATCCAGCTGCTTGGCCAGCAGCGGCACGATCAGCTTGGCCGCCTTGGGCAGCTGCATCGAAGCATAGGGCAGCCGCTCGGCACGCACGAACTCGCTCAGCTTGTCGACGTAGCTCTGGTCCCCGACCAGCGCCAGCGTGACCACCAGCCAGCGCGTGGCCACGTCACTGAGGCCGCCCTGGGTCATCATCTCGCCGAGCGGCTTCTGGCCGCCCTTGTCGCCCATCTGCGCCAGCGCCAGCGCGCCCATGATGGTCGGGAAGCGATCGCCATCAGCCATCAGCTTCTTCAGCGCCGCCTTGGCCTTGGGCAGCGGCGCCGCCGCCAGCGCGGCCGCCGCCGCGGTGCGCACCGTCGAGGACCGCGACGTCAGCGCGGGCAGCACGCCCGCGACATGCGCCGCCCCGTACGCGCCCAGCACCGCCGAGGCCCGATCGCGCCCCGCCTCCGGCACCTCGTCGTCGCGCACCATCGCCGCCAGCAGCTTGCTGGCCAGCTTGGGCGCGCGCGTGGCCAGGTCATCCATGGCCTGGGTGCCGACATCGTCGTCCTCGCTGGCCAGCGCGTCGACCAGCATGCGCACGCCGCGCTGGTCGCCGCGGTCCAGCAGCGCCGTCCCCAGCGCGCGCCGATCCCGATCGGTCGCCACCAGATCGACCACGTCCTGCAGCGCGTCGGCCTCTTCCAGCCGCCCCAGCGCGTCGAACGTCGCCGCCCGCACCACCTCGGGCGAGCGCGTGTCGTCCAGCGTCGCGCGCAGCGCGGTCAGCACCTTGGGGTTGCCCTTGCCGACCCGGCCCAGCGCCTTGATTTCGTCGGCCAGCTCCCAGGTGAAGCGCGCCGTGCGCGCCGCGGTCAGCAGGTACTCCGCCGCCGTCGGGTCGCCCAGCGCGCCCAGCACCGCCGCGGCATAGCCGCGCACGTCGGCGTCGGACACCCGCAGCAGCAAGAGCACATGCGGCAGCGCCTCCTTGGGCCGGCTCTTCTGCAGCGCCTGCAGCGCCATGTTGCGCAACGTCAGATCGTCCGACTTCAGCGCGTCGATGCTGGCCGACAGCGCCTTGAGCTGGGTCGTCTCCTCGATCTTGGGCCTGGGCGCCGCGACCGCTCCGCCGGCCAGCGCGCCGACCAGCGCCGCAGTCAACACCCCGCGAGCAAGCTTCGAACCCCCACGCATCGTCATGGCGTCTCCTCGTGCGACCCGGCACCGTTGGCCGTGCGCAGCTGCTCGTCGAGCAGCGTCAGCGCCACGGCCATCGCCTTGCGCGCCTTGTCGGCCAGCTGCTCGTCACTCTTGATCTTGCTGTATGCGCTGACCACCTGCTCTCGGTAGCCGGCGTTCTGCTCCTTGACCGCGCTGAGCTCGCCGCCGAGCTCGCGCAGCGACCCGTCGCGAGCCGCCACCGCCTCCTGCAGCTGTGCGACCGCACCGTCGAGCTCGCTGCCCCGGCGGCGCGCGTTCTCGAGATCGCTGGCCAGCGCCTGGATGCGCTCGCGGCTGGCCGCCAGATCGCGCTCGTGCCCCGCGATCTCGCCCTGCAGCCCGGCGACCTCCCCGGCGTGCTTGCCGCGCAGCTCCTCGGTCGCGGTGCTCCAGCGCGACTCGATGCCGGCCTTCGCGTCCTCCGACTTCTGCTCCAGCTCGAGGAGCGCGGTGGTGTGGTCGGCCTTGAGCTGCTCGACCTCCGCGTTGTGCGCGGCCAGCGCCGCCGCCGTCGCGCTGGCGTGGGCTGCCGCCGCCGCTGCGGCCGCATCGGCCGCCTCGCGCATGGCGCTGCCGAGCTCGCTCTCGCGCCGCTTCTCGGCCGCCGCCAGCTCGTCGGCGCGCCGCTTCTCGGCCGCCGTCAGCTCGCGCTCGCGGCGCTGCTCGGCCGCCGCCAGCTCGTCGGCGCGCTGCTGGTTCGCGGCCGCCAGCTCGTCGGCGCGGCGCTTCTCGGCCGCCGCCAGCGCGTCGGCGTGCTCGTCGCGCAGCGCCTGCAGCTCGGCCGCGTGCTGGTCCACCAGCGCCCCGCGATCCGCCGCGTGCGCCTCGGCGGCCGCCTCCAGCTCGGACACCCGCTGCTGGTTCGACGCCGCCATGGCGGCATCCAGCCGCTCCGCCGCCGCCGCCAGCGCGGCCTGGCGCGCCGCCTCGGCCGCCGCCAGCGCCTCCTGCGACTCACGCTTGAGTCGCGCGACCTCGCCAGCCGAGCGGTCCTGCTCGCCACGCAGCGCCTCCTGGGCGCGGCGCGCGGCATCCTCGCTGGCCTGGCGGTGCTCCGCCTCCAGCTGCGCCTTGTCGCTGGCAGCCTGGCCCTGCGCCGCCTTGACCTGCGCGTCGCGCTCATCCTGCGCCGCCCTGACCGCGGCGGCGGACTCGCTGCGCACGCGCTCGAGCTCGGCCTTGCTGTCGCTCTCCAGCTTGGCGATCTTCTGCTTCCAGCTCGCGATCTCGTCGTAGGTCTTCTTGATCTCGGTCTGGGCGTCGGCGAGGCGCGCCTTGACCTGCTGTTCGCGCGCCGTCGCCTTCTCCTTGTCGGCCGCCAGCGCGTCGATCTTCTCGTGCGACTCCACGACCTCGCGCTCGAGGCCGAGGATCTTGACGTCCTGCTCGCCGTTCTGCGACTCCAGGTTGCGCACCGCATCCTTGATGTCGAGGATGGCGCGGTCCTTCTTGCCCAGCTCGTCCTTGAGCTCGCGGATGTCCTTGTCCTTGCGCGTGATGGTCTCGCGCAGGTTCAGGAACTCGCGCTCCTTGGACACCGGGCTGCCGGCGGTCGCCTTGTCGGCGCGCGCCTTGGCCTCGCCGAGCTCGCGCTCCAGCCGCTCGCGCTCGCTGGCCCACTCGGCCGCACGCAGGCGCAGCTCGTCGAGCTCGCGCCCCAGCGCAGGATCCAGCGCGGCCACTGCAACCGGCGGTGGCTGCGTGGCCTGCCGGGGCGGCGGCGGCGTGGCCTTGGGCGCCGCCATCACCGCGCGCGTGGCCGCGGCGGTGGCCTGCGGCGTGGGGGGATCGAAGGCCTGCTGGACCTGGGTCCCGACGTCGTCGAGGCCCAGATCCAGATCGGGCAGGTCGGCGGCGCGCACCGGCTCCGCGAGGGGCGGCTGCGCCTCGACCGGGGTCAGCTCGGCCTCGACCTCGGGCTCGGGGTCGGGCTCGGGCGCGACCTCGACCAGGTCGGGCTCGTGCG
>Ga0154020_10003674_pt1 | contig 18413 bp, 20 predicted proteins | sample Klosneuvirus_201_FD_109709 | JGI IMG/M metagenome (GOLD analysis project Ga0154020, IMG submission 109709) | Active sludge microbial communities from wastewater, Klosterneuburg, Austria - Klosneuvirus_20160825_MG | ecosystem: Engineered > WWTP > Aerobic digester > Activated sludge | place... | reverse complement strand
GGACACGGGGCCCGGCGGGCGCGGGCCGCGCTCTTGGCGGCGTGGAGGCTCTTCACGGCGTTTAGGCTGCTCGCGGGCCGGCCCGGGCTCTCTCGATTGTCCGGCCTCGGTCGCGGGTGGCGCGGGGCGCTGCGATGGCGACGGTCCGCCCGGACGCCTCGCCGGGCCACGGTCCCGCACACCTCTGGCCTCGGACTCGGGGCGGGGCGGGGCCACCGCCGCACCGGGTGTCGTGAGTTCCTCGATGGGGACGGCAACGCGCCGTGGCCTGCCGTCGGTCCCGAGCGCGTCGAGCTCGACCAGCGCGAGCTGGGTCAGGATCTGCCCGTCAATGACGATGCCGTCGCCCTCGGACGTGCCAACGCGGGATTTCTTGCGGGGGAGCTTCTTGCGCAGCTCTTCGTACGTCGCGTCCTCGTAGCGGAGGCAGCACATGAGCCGCCCGCACCGCCCGGAGATCTTCAGCGGGTCCAGCGTGGCCTTCTGGACCTTTGCGGACTTCATCGAGATCGGCCTGAGCACCTTCAGAAAGTTCTTGCAGCAGCAGTATTGCCCGCACTTCTCGTAGTCCGCGGTCAGGCGGGCCTCGTCGCGGGCGCCGACCTGGCGGACCTCCACGTGCGCCCGGAACTCGCGGCTGGCCTCGCGGATGAGGTCGCGCAGGTCCACCCTCTCCTCGGAAAGGCAGTAGATCGTGAGCGACTCGCCACCCAGGATCGGCTCCACGTCCACGATGCGAGCGGTGAACCCGATGCGGGCCGCGAGGTCGCGCACGTGGGCCCGGATGCCGTGCTTGCTCTGCTCGATCGCGGCCTGACGGTCCAGGTCCTCCTTGGTCGCCACGCGAAGGACTCGCCCGTCGGTGAAGAACGGGTAGTCCCGCCCGCCGGAGTTATCGATGTACGAGAGCATCTCCTTGCGGGAGACGCTCTTGGAGCAGCCCGAGTTCGGGCAGGTGCTGGTGAGCATCTCGCCGAGCTCGACACCCCGGAAAGTGCGGACGACCATCTTGCTGCCACAGCCCGGCTTGATGTCCCCGGAGTACGGGAACTCGCCCACGAGGTTCATCGCCCCGAAGCGAACCACCAGCGTCTTGGGAGCGCGCAGCGCCTCGTAGACCTTGCGGTCCTCCTCGGCGAGCGCGGCCTTCACGTCGGCCTCGAACTGTGGGAGCGGGTGGATGGGCATGGCGTCAGGGCCCGCCCAGACTGCGGGCCCGGGCCTCGGCAAACAGCTCTCCCAGCGGGATGCGCTGCATGAGCTGCACGCCCTGGCGAGCATCGGTGCGATAGGTGAACAACGCCTCGTTCCGCTCGTCGAGGATCACCAACACGTCCTCATTGCCCGCGCTCGCCGTCAGCACCGTCAGCCCGCCGATGCGACTGACGACCGCGGCGTTGACAGGAGCGGGACGCAGCAGGTGCAGCCCGATCAGGGCCGCCAGAACGCCGGCGAGAACCCAGAGGGCTGGGGCCTGGCCGCGGCGGTTGAGTGCTTCGCGCTGCATTGGTGCTCCTTTCACCGGCCCGGGGTCTGTCGCTGGTCGGCGCCCATGGACCTGTATCCCACGGCGGACATGGCCTGCCGGGACTGGTCCCACTTGAGCGCCACGATTTCCTGATTGCTCGCATCCACAACGTACACCACGTCCGAGCCGCCCGAGTTGGACTTGCCCGCGACCAGGGTGTACTCGCCCCGCGCGCGGGCGGGCGGGCCAGACGCGTTCTGCGCGTCGGCGGGGCTCGCCACCGCCAGCACGATCAGCGTCGCGGCGAGCGCGAGGTTCAGGATGATCAGACCGGGCCGGTTGGACAGTGTCGCACGCATGTCTGCCTCCGATCCGCGGCGCGGCCCCGACGGGGGCGGGGGCGCGTGCGGGCCTGTGTCACAGGGAGGACGGGTCAGTCCTGGTGGCCGCGCTTCGCGGGCATCAGGCTGGCAAAGAGCGTCAGGCCCGCGATCAGGAACACCACGAGCAGCGTCATGAGCGTGGGCGGGGTGTCGGGCTTGGCGGGCGTTGGGGTCGCCGGAAGGCCGGAGGGCGCCTGCTGGGCAACGGCGATGGCGGCGGTCAGGGCCATGCCGCCGACCCATCCAGCCGTCCGAGCGGAGAGCACAGCCGCGCGTGAGAGCGTGTTCATGGAGGCATGGTACGTCGCCCGGCCCACCGGGGTTTCTCACCCGCTGCCCAGCAACGTGTCCATCGCCGGGAGCGGGGGGAGCGGGTCGTCCCGCCCCTCTGCGAGTGGGTGCCACCCGACGTGGAGCCCTTCGCGGAGGCGGTTGGGCGTGGGCGGGGCCAGCGGGCCGCTCAGGCGGTCAAACGCGGCGGGGGCGAGGTCGACCGTCCGCCACCTGGGGCTCCGGACGCGCATCGCCCCGCGATAGTCCGCCAACCGGATGGTGCGGAGGGCGTACCAGCGGTCGGCGTGCTCGAAGAGTTCCTCGAAGAGCGCGTCGCGGGGCAACTGGTCGCACCAATAGACAAAGACCAGCACCGCCTCGAATCCCGGGCCGAAGAGGCCCTCCCAGCGCCCGAGCGAGTCGATGTCGTCCTGCGTGGTCCAGCACTCGAGCCGGGGCGGCCTGGACGTGGACTCGCGTGTCCTGGGCGCAATGCGCCGGCCCTTGACCTCTACCAGCAGGCTCGAGCCATGGCCGTAGACCACCAGATCAAAGTTCTTGAGCGAGCCGGCGGCGTCGGCGGCCCGGGCGGGCTGGGGCTCCGGGAGCAGCGCCTTGCGGGCCTCGTGCACCGCGAGGTACGGGATCCGCCGCTCCCTGAGGTACGCCTCCAGGGCCTGCTCGTAGTGATGCCGGCGCTGCATGCGCGCCATGATACCGCGCGGCGAGGGGGCCGCCACGCCCCGCCACCCCCGCCCAGGGGCTACTGCCGCGTCGCGATCAGCTCAAAGACCGGGGGCAGGAGCACAAACGCCCCGGGGTCGTTCGCGGCCCGAGTCCACGCCGCGTGGAACGCCGTCTCGTCATCGCGGGTCAAGAACCCGTTCTCGACCAGCCGGGGCACATAGTTCTGCCAGAACGAGTTGGGCCAGCTCCACATCGTGCTGCCCGGGCGCGCCAGCCTCTGAACGACGTCGATTGACGTCACCTCGAACCCGTGCTTCTGGAACATCCCGGGGAGCTTGCCCATCACGTCCGTGTCGCCGCCGCGAGAGCGCCACGAGGCACCCACGGCGCTGATCACGCGGCTGAAGGCCTCGCAGCGCGGAGCGAGCGTCAGGCTCCGCTCGTAGTTGAAGTAATCCTGCACCGCGACCTTCCCTCCCGGCTTGACGAGCCGGGCAAGGCCCCGAACCACATCTTCCGGACGCGACAGGAAGCAGAAGACCCACCGCGCGTACGCGAGATCGATCTGCCCGGCCTCCTCCGCGAGGACCGTGCCGATGTCCTGCACGTCGCCCAGCACGCGCTCGATCTGGTGCGCCTTGCGGGCGACGGCTTGGTCGTGGAGTTGCTTGAGGAACGAGGCGGACTCGTCCACCGCAATGACTCGCCCCGTGGGGCCGATGATCTGCGAGAGGTCCAGCGACGCGTGCCCCGGGCCGCAACCCAGGTCCAGCACGGTCTGGCCAGGTTTCACGCCCGCACGCTCCCACATCTGATGGGCCGCGGCGGACCAGAGCCGGTGCTGCAAGCCCAGGCGCACGAACTCATCATGGCCCGTGCCCAGCACGTACGGAGAAGACTCGGGTTGAATGGTGTGACTCTGGGGCATGCGCACTCTCTCAAAGCAGTGATCATAGGAGACCTGACCGGCCTTCCCTCTATCGGCTGGGCGCTTCCCCCGAGCAAACCAGTTCCTCCCCGACCGCGCCGATTCCGCGGGTGAGGGAGCACAGTGCCGAAACCGAACGCCCCCAGTTCCCAAGCCAACTCCCGAGTCCGAAAGGCTGGCGCTCGCGACCTATACTCGCGGGAACGTGGTTGGCGGCCCGCCCAACGGGGCCTCGAACCTGGGGGTGTGGCCATGCTCGACATGATGCTGCGCGGAAATGCGGTCTGGTTCGGCGTGCCGGCGATCTTTGGCACCGCCGTGTTCGTTATCCGATTGGTGCTGATGCTGGTGGGCGGCGCCGGGATCTCGGACGCGGACGTGGACGCCACCCACACGCCCGACGCGACGCACCCGGACTCCACCAGCGCGTTCAAGGCGCTCTCGTTCCAGAGCATCATCGCCTTCGCAATGGGCTTTGGCTGGGCGGGGCTCGCCGGCCTGCACGGCTTCAAGTGGGGCATGGGCGCGTCGATCCTGCTCGGGCTGGGCGGCGGGCTTGTGATGGTCTGGCTGCTCGCGTCGCTGCTCCGGGGCATGTACGAGCTCAACAGCAGCGGGAACATCGCCCCCGAGTCCGCGATCGGAGTCGAAGGCCGCGTGTACGCAACCATCCCGGAGCGTGGCGGCGGCTCGGGCCAGGTGAAAGTGATCGTGAACGAGAGACAGCGCATCTACAACGCCGTCTCTCAGGGGCCCGCGTGCCCGACCACGACTCGCGTGCGGGTCGTGGGCCTGCTCGACGATCGCACGCTGACCGTCGAACCGGTAGGACCGATGGGGTAACCCCGGGGCGCAGGAATGCGGGCCAGGAGTGAGCCGAGTGGGCGGCGTGCCGCCCGGGAGCAAAGTGGCATGAGCATGGCTGTGCTGGCGCAGGCGAACGGCGACCTGATCGACCCGAAGTGGATCCTCGGATTCATCGCGGCCGCGGTCCTCATTCTGTTCTTCTTCCTCATCTTTCTCGTCAAGCAGTTCAAGCGCTGCCCCAGCAACCAGGTGCTGGTGATCTATGGCCGGGTCGGGAAGGACCGCAGTTCGCGGTGCCTCCACGGCGGCGGCGCGTTCATCATCCCGCTGATCCAGGACTACGCCTTCATGAGCCTGGAGCCACTGGTCATCGACATCCCCCTGGAGGGTGCGCTCTCGCTCAACAACATCCGCGTGAACGTCCCCAGCACCTTCACCGTCGGCATCTCCACCGACGCGGTGCTCATGAACAACGCCGCGGAGCGGCTGCTCCCCCTGCACCGCGAGCAGATCCGCGAGCTGGCGCAGGACATCATCCTGGGACAGCTCCGCCTGGTCATCGCAACCCTCACCATCGAGGAGATCAACAAGGACCGCGAGAAGTTCATGCTCCGCATCAACGAGAACGTCGGGGAAGAGGTCAACAAGATCGGCCTGGAGCTCATCAACGTCAACATCCGCGACATCACCGACGCGAGCGGGTACATCGAGGCGATCGGCAAGCGCGCCGCCGCGGAGGCCATCAACCGCGCCAAGGTCGAGGTCGCCGAGCAGGAGAAGCTCGGCGCCGTCGGCGAGTCCGTCGCGGTCCGCGAGCGCACCATCAGCGTGACCCGGGAGCGCGTCTCGGCGGTGCAGGGCGAGAAGGCGCTCGAGCAGGAGCAGCGCGTGCGGGTCTCGGCCCTCGAAGCCCAGGCCGTGCTGGGCGAGGTGCAGGCCAAGCGCGACCGCGAAATCGCGATGGCCCAGCGCGAGGCCGAGACGATGGCCGCGCGCAAGCAGGCCGAGCAGGAGCAGCGCGTGCGCGTGGCGGAGGCGGAGGCCACCGCGACCACGGGGGAGAACACCTCCCGCGCCATCATGGCGGAGAGCAACGCCAAGCTGGCGGAGATCCAGGCGGAGACGACCCGCCGTTCACAGGTGGCGCTCGCCAAGGCCCAGGAGGCGGTCATGGTGGCCCAGCGGGACCAGGAGATGGCCAGGCTGGCCCGCGACCAGATCGCGCCCCAGGAGATCGAGAAGCGCCGCATCGAGATCGCCGCGGAGGCCGAGGCCGAACGCCGTCGCCGCGAGGCGCAGGGCGAGGCCGACGCCATCCTCGCCAAGTACGAGGCCGAGGCCAAGGGTGTGCAGCAGGTGATGGAGGCCAAGGCCGAGGGCTATCGCAAGCTCATCGAGGCCTGCGGCACCGACGCCGCGGTCGGCCCCACGCTCCTGCTCATCGAGCAGCTCCCCAAGCTCGTCGAGCAGCAGGTGAAGGCCGTGCAGGGCCTGAAGATCGACAAGATCACCGTGTGGGATCAGGGCACCGGTGGCTCTGGCCGCAACGCGACCGCAGACTTCCTGTCGGGCATGATCGGCTCGCTCCCCAGGCTGCACGAGCTCGCCTCGCAGGCGGGGATCGAACTGCCCCCGGCGCTCGGGAGGCTCGCCAGGACCGATGCGGCCCCGGGTGCCAAAGCCGCGCAGGAGCCGCCGAAGACCTGAGCGGCGGGCATGGCGTGACGGAGCACGTGGCACGATACCCTCCCGGCGCGCATGCACACGCCGGACGAGCCAACGCCGGAAGAGCCAACGTCGGGCGGCCCGCTCCCTCCCTGGGGCAACGAGTCGCGCGAGGACCGCCTGCAGCGCCTGCTGCGCCGGGCCCGCGCACTCCCCCGCACCCCCGGCGTCTATCTCATGAAGGACCACAAGGGCGTGGTGCTCTACGTCGGCAAAGCGCTCGCCCTGCCCGACCGCGTGTCGTCGTACTTCGTCCCCTCCGCGGACCTTGGGTTCCAGAAGCAGGCGATGCTCGACCTCGTCCACGACTTTGAGACGCTCCCGTGCGAGGGCGAGTGGGAGGCGCTGCTCGCCGAGAACCGGCTGATCAAGGACCTCAAGCCCCGGTTCAACGTGAGGCTCACGGACGACAAGACATTCCCGTACCTCGCGGTCACGACGCGCGAGGACTTTCCGCGCGTGGTCGTCACGCGGGCCCCGGCGTCCGACGAGTTCCGCGGGGCCAGGGTCTTCGGCCCGTTCACCAACGCCGGGGCTCTGCGAGAGGCGGTGGCGATCCTGCAGCGGGTCTTCCGGTTCCGGACGTGCTCGCTGGACATCATCAACAACGACCCGAAGAACGCGCGGTTCCGCCCGTGCCTGCTCTACGCCATCAACCAGTGCACCGCGCCCTGCGCAGACAAGATCACGCGGGACGACTACCGGGAGGACATCGCGCGGTTCACCCGGTTCCTGGAGAGCCGGCGCAGCGTCATGCTCCGCGAGCTGCGCGAGGACATGGAGCGAGCCTCCGCCGAGCACCGCTTCGAGCAGGCCGCGGCGATCCGCGACCAGATCCGAGCCATCGAACGCCTCGACGAACGGGGCTCTCGCTCCCAGCAGTGGCAGCCCGAGACCGAGCAGGTCATCATCGATCCCGGCTCATCACTCCGCAGCCTCCAGAAGACTCTCGGCCTCGCCGAGCCCATCCGCTGCATCGAGTGCATCGACATCGCCCACCTCAAGGGAGGCGAGACCGTGGGCAGCAAGGTCTCCTTCGTCGACGGCAGGCCATGCAAGAGCGAGTACCGACGCTTCAAGATCAAGTCCGTCGAGGGCGGGAACGACGACTACGCCAGCATCCGAGAGGTCGTCAGCCGCCGCTACCGCGAGGCCGGCGACGGGCAGGAGATGTACCCGGACGTCATCGTGATCGACGGCGGGCTCGGCCAGCTCCACGCGGCCCTGGAGGTCTTTGACCTCCTGAGCGTCAAACCACCGATGGTCATCAGCCTCGCCAAGAAAGAAGAACTCATCTACATCCAGCGGAAGAGCGCGCCCGTACGCCTGCCCCGCACGAACCCCGGGCTCCGGCTCGTTCAGGCTATCCGCGATGAGGCCCACCGCTTCGCCCAGCACTACCACCACGTGCTCCGCCGCAAGAAGACGCTGGAAGAGGACTGATCACGGCCCACGATCTGGCGGGTAGTCCCGAGCCTGGGCCGCGAGCGCCTGCTCGAGCTCCTCCCGCGGCACGAGCTTCACCGCCCCATCCGCGTACGCGACCACCACCGTCTTCGCCGACGCCGGGAGCCGGGTCAGGTCCTCGTGGAAAAACACCGTGGTCGCCGGGAACCGGATGTCGCTGAGTATGAGCTGCTTGCCCTGCCTGCCCGGCGGGGCGACGTACACGAAATCCGGCCCGGGGCCTTCGATCCGTCGGCTGTCGAGAATCGGCTGAATCCCGCTGCCCAGGTAGGCTTCCAGTGTCGCCGCCCAGTCCGCGTTCGCGGGAACCCTGTCCTTGAAGTCGGTCGCGTACGAGTGCACCGCGACCATCAACTGCCTGGCGTTGGAGAGGGCGACCGTGGCCTGGGCCGCCTCCCGAGCCTTGCCGAGCGCGGGCATCAGGATCAGGAACACCCCGCCGCAGATCAGCACCATGAGCCCCACGATGACCGCCAGCACAATGGCGACGGTCTTGGTCGCAGAGCCCTGCGCGGCTGGGCCGCCCGCGGGCGGCGTGCCCACGGGCTGGTCGCCGGGGATGGGGGCCGGGAGCGGGGCGGGCGGCGTGGGCGGCATCTGGCTCATGCGTTCATAGTACCTCGACCCTCGTACACGCGTTCCAGCCCCGCCACCATCGCCTCCACACTGAACGCGTCGCGGCATTCGTCGCGGCCCCTTGCCGCGAGGTCGCGCCTTGCCTGCGGGTTCTCCGCGCACCACGCGACCGCCTCCCTCAGGCCGGCCAGGTCGGCGAGCCTCACGAGCCGTCCCGTCTGCATGTCGCGGCACACCTCCCCCGTGCCGTCCACGTCGTACGCCACCGGGCAGACGCCCGCGAGCATCGCCTGTGGCACCGTCCGGGGCAGGCCCTCGCGGTACGACGGGTGCGCCAGCACGTCCATCGATCGGATGAGCCCCGGGATCGCTTCCGGCGGCACGAGCCCCGTGAGCAGCACCTGCGCGCCGCTCGGGGGCCTGCCCCCGCGGTTGGTCTCCGCGATAGACAGCCCCAGCCCCTTCGCCTTCGCCGTGAGCCGCTCGCGCCACCAGCCATCGCCCACCCACAGCAGCTTCCAGCGTGGCCTCTCTCGCAGCGCGTCTGCGAGCGCGTCCAGCAGGTCGTCATGCCCCTTGTGCTCCGCAAGCCGCGCCACCGTCCCCACTACAAAGTCGCTCTCGGAGAGGCCGAGCCTGGCGCGAACCTCCGCCCGCGTCTGGCCCGGTGCCGCCACGAGGTACGGCGCCACTTCCATGCCCGAACGCACGGTCACGTACTGCTCGGGCTTCCCGATCCGCCTCGCGAGGAACTCACGCGTCATCGCGTCCGCCACGCTCACGATGCTGTGGCACCGCCGTGCGGCGTAACGCTCGGCAAGCGTGTAGCCGGCGTTCAGGACGCGAATCCGCAGCCGCCTCAGCCCCGTGCCCTCCACAGGCATGAAGGGCGGGCCGTGGATCGTGTGCACCACGCGGCAGGGCCACGCGCCCGCCCCGTGAGCCGCGCTCCACGCCGCCGCCCGCCCCAGCACTCCCGCCTTGCTGCTGTGCGTGTGCACCACGTCGGGCTTCAGCGCCTCGCACACGGCCCGCAGCTCCCGTGCCGCCCGCCGGTCGTTCACCGGGCTCACCTCGCGACAGAGGTGAGGCACCACGTGCGTCGTGATCCCTCGGCCGTCCGCGGTTCGAAATGCACGCACCCGCTCCAGCAGCGACCCCTCCGGGCCGTAGATGGGGCCAAAGGCCAGATGCACCTCGTGACCCAGGCGCGCCTGGCCCTCGCAGGACAGGACGGTGTTCTCCTGGCTGCCTCCCAGGATCAATCGCGTTGAGACGTGGAGGATGCGCACGGGCCCCGAAGCGTACCGCACTCCGGGCACCGGTCGCTCCGGATGCCCGAGCAGTCATAGCCGCACGACCGGCAGAGGGTGCCGGCCTCTGGCGTCCACCGCCTCAGCGCAAGGGCCAGCAGCGCGCACGAGAGAACCACCGGGGCCCACAGCGGCAGCACGCCGGCTCCGCGCGGGGTGGGCGTCCATGGGATCCACCAGGCGGGAGCCCCGCCCGCCGGCGACGGGCCCACCGCCCACGACCAGTCTCCCACGATCGGCGTCCCGGGGACGGGCTGCCACCGGGTCCAGACCACGCGGCCCCGCGCCACTTCAACCTGAATGCCGCTGGTGCGGGCCCCTCTGGTTCCGGTCAACTGTCCGAAGTACGAGCCGACGTACACGCCGTGCACCGTCAGAGCGATCACGCCCGTCAGCACCACGCCAGCAAGCCCCCGGGATGCCCTCGCTCGCGGCATGACCTGCCCCCAACCCCCCAGCCCACGCAGCCCCGACCAGTTCCGGCGTCACGAGCCGTACTTGATCCACTCCAGGCACAGGCCCGTCGGGGGCAGCGTGGGCCCCGCGAGGCGTCGGTCGCGCGACGAGATGATCCCCGCGATCGCGTCCGCCCCGATCCGCCCTCGCCCCACGTCCACGAGCGTGCCGGCGATGATGCGCACCATGTTCCACAGGAACCCGCTGCCCGTGATGTCGATGCGGAGGCGCTGCGCGCCGCCCTCGTCCGCAAGCCTCGTCACGGTGCAGGCATAGACGGTGCGGACCGTAGAGAGCCGGCCGTGCCCCGCCGCAGCGAACGCCGCGAAGTCGTGCTCCCCCACCACCGCCCGCGCCGCCGCGTCCATCGCCGGCGCGTCCAGCGGCTCCCACACGTGGTGCACGTAGCGCCGGTCCCACAGCGGGCGCAGGCCCTCGCCCCGGGGTGGCGGCGGGGACACGTGCAGCGTGTACGAGTACGCCTTGCTCGTCGCCCCGCGGATGGGGTCAAAGTCGTGCGCGGCCTCCGTGCACGCCGTCACCAGCACGTCCTCCGGCAGCCTGCCGTTGATCGCCCGCAGCAGACGATCCGTTCCGCGGCTTGTCGGCCAGCCCGCGACATCGCCCTCCCCGCCGCACGTGAACGCCCCCACCTGCCCCCGCGCATGCACTCCCGCGTCGGTGCGGCTGGCGCCCATCAGCACCACCGGCTCCCGAACCACGCCGATCACCGCCTGCTCCACCACGTGCTGCACCGTGCGCAGCGCCACCCGCGCGCGGTCCTCGCCCTCCCGCACCTCCAGGGGCTGCGCCGCGGCGAGTTTGCTCTCGCGGGGCCTTGGTGACATCTGGTCCCCAGGCCGGTCCTCGCCCTCGACCGGGAGCAGCGGCTCCTGCTTCTGCCAGCCGCAGAAGTCCGTCCCGTCGTACGCGATGGTGATGGCGTAGCGGGGCAAGGTCAGTGGCGGCTTTTCTTGCGGGGCTGGTTGGCAAGGATGACCACAAGGCCAACCACAACAACGGTGCCGACGATCACGAGCAGCATCCAGCTCATGGCGTGCCGTCCTTCCCCTGCTGATCCGTCCCCGGGGTGCGCACGACGATCCGCTCGCGGGTGTCCTCTGGTGCCTTGAATCGCTTGTGCTCGGCGTCGGCCCACTTGTCGGCCTGCTTCCACCACCAGAGGGTGAAGGGAATACCGACAAACACGGTCGCCGCCATGAGCAGCCACATGAGCGTGGTGGCGCTGAGCATCGAGCCGCCTCCTTGCCCCGATCATATTCGCGCCCCGAACGGGCGTCAGACCTCGACCATCGGCATGTCCGTCGAGACGGCCCGCTCCTCCGGCGGGAGCACGACGTCGGTCGCGAACACGCCGCCCATCCGCGCACGGGTCGCGCCCGCGTCAAACTCCGGCGCGAACGGGACCGCCACATGCAGCCCGGCGGCGACCTGGCCACGCGTGGTCTCGAGCATCAGTGCCTCGGAGCGTGCCTCGGGTGCGGCGCCGCCCTCGAGCACCCACGCGAGATCGAGCGCGTGCTGCGCCTCGGACTTCGCACCCCCGACGGGCGGGACGGCCCGTGCAAAGGCCTGGAGCATGTTGCGGGCGTTCTCGAAGGTGCCGGTCTTTTCCAGCCACGTCGCGCCGGGGAGCACCACGTCGGCCCTGTCGGAGAGCCCGCTCGCGAGCGTGTCGATGAGCGTGACGAACTTGCCGCCCAGGCACGTCACGAGGTCCTTGTCCGCCCAGTCGTCGGGATAGTTGCCGGTGAGCATGACCGCGCCGACCTTGCTCGCCCCGGTGCCCTTGCCCAGCACCGCCAGCAGGCCGCCGTAGTCCTCCACCTGGCCACCCATGGACGCGAGCACCCGCCTCACGCCGCGTGCGTTGGGGGCCTTCTCCGCGTAAATCCGGAACGCACGCGGGTCACTCTCGCTCGCGCCGATCGGATAGACCTTGTCCTGCCCGGAGACGGGCACCGGGCCCATCGCAAGGATGGCCTGGGAGTCCATACGCCGAGCGGCTTGTGCCAGCAGGTACGCGTCCTCGCAGCTCAGCATCGGGCTGACGACGAGCGCCAGTCGCGTGCCCGCCTGCACGGCGCGGGAGACGCCCCGGACGACATCCGCGTACGCACGTGTGTACTCGCACGCCACGGGCACGCCGTGCTGCTTGCGCGTGGGCCCGCGCAGGCGGCGTTCGCTGTGGACGAACTTCCAGCCGTAGCGGACTTCGTCCGTGATCCACCACTTGTTGATCTTGGCGTTCTCGCGGGGCTTGATGCGGAAGACCTTGCCCTGGTTGTGATGGACCCACAGGTTGTCGCCGCTGGCGGTCAGCCCGTCGACGCTGGGCGCCTCTCGCAGGAACCAGACGCGCTGGGCGAAGAGGAAGTCCTTGTCGAGGAGCGCACCCACGGGGCACAGGTCGATCACGTTCGCGGAGAGCTCGTTGGCGAGGGGCACGCCGGGGAAGACGTCGATCTCTTCCTTGTTTCCCCGGCCCTGGACCATGAGCTCGCTGGTGCCGGTGACCTCACGCGTGAACCGGACACAGCGGGTGCACATGATGCAGCGGTCGCTGTACAGCAGCACCCGCGGGCCCACGTCCTTCTTGGGCTGCTTGACCTTCTGCTCTTCGAAGCGCGAGACCCCGCGCCCGTACAGATACGAATAGTCCTGCAGGAAGCACTCGCCCGACTGGTCGCACACCGGACAATCCAGCGGGTGGTTGATGAGCAGGAACTCCATCACCGCCTTCTGGTTCGCCACCGCCTTGGGCGAATCCGAGAAGACCACCATGCCGTCCATCGCCGTCTGCTGACAACTCGGCACCAGCTTCCCCCCCATGAAGGGCTCGATCTGACCCGTCCGGGGGTTGGGGACCTGGCACTCCACGAGGCAGATGCGGCAACTGGCCACGACGGACAGGCCCTCGTGGTAGCAATACTGCGGAATCTCGACCCCGTGGGCGTTGGCGATCTGCAGGATCGTCTGCCCGGGAGTAAACTCGAACTTCTGCCCGTTGATCGTGATGGTCGGCATGACGGGGGCATGGTAGCGGCGTGGCACCCCGACCACCCACCGGACCACGCACAGGCCCGGCCCCGAAAGGCCCTGGCCCCGAGTGGTGGAATTCTCCAACCCCTGCCCAAGTACCTCTTGACAGACTGGGGGAGGGCGATAACCTGAGATTGCGCCGTATCGTTCTGCGGCACACACATTTAGGGCCGAAAGGTCCGCTGAGAGCAGAGACAGGGGGCTGGGCATGTTGAAGGCGTTTTTTGGCGTTGCCGCGCTCGTGGTCGGCGCTTCCGGTGCATCTGGGATCATCTACTCGGGCTCGAGCGGCAGTTTGGCCGCGAACGCCGAGTTCACCATTTCCGGCACTCAACTGCACGTCTATCTCTCGAACACCTCGACCGCTGACATCATGGTCCCGGCGGACGTGCTGACCGCTGTGTTCTTCGAGATCAGCGGCTCTCCCATCTCTCTCACCCGCGTCAGCGCCGTGCTCGGGCCTGGCTCCTTCGTGACCAACGGCACCACGCCCGGCGACGGCGTGGTCGGGGGCGAGTGGGCCTCGGGCTACAAAGCCACCGGATACCCCGGCGGCTACCGCTACGGCATCAGCTCCAGCGGCCTGGGTGATTTCGGACCCGGCGACCTCTTCCCGGGCCCCGATCTCTCCCCGCCAACCAGCCCGGACGGTCTGCAGTTCGGGATCGCCAGCGCGGGCGATAACCCCGCGACGCACAACGGCGGGGCCAACACGCCGCTCGTCCAGAACGAAGTCCGCTTCACGCTCGATGGGTTGCCGGTCGGCTTCGACCTCGGTCGCATCACCGGCGTCCGCTTCGTCTACGGCACGGCCTACGGCGAGGGTGACTTCGACGTGCCCGCACCGGGCACGCTCGCGCTCCTCGGGCTGGGCGGCCTCTTCGCCTCCCGTCGTCGCCGCTGATCGACCACACACATGCTCTCTCTCGCACCCCCGGACGCGCCATGGCGGGTCCGAGCTCGTTATCGGCCGCACTCCGGCGCCGTACGGGGACGCCGCGGACCGTGTGTATCACGGGAAACTAGCGCTCAAACACGAAACCGGCGCCTGGTCTGTTGACGAATCTACCAAGCAAGGTAGAGTTCCCCCCAGAGAGACAGGTTTCTGCCGTCGATGTGTTTGACGCGCGGGGACCTTGAGGAGAGAAGGACCCATGTCATTCCGAAATGCGTTGTCTGTGCGCGCTCTTGCGATCGCGGCCGTCGCCAGCTTCACGTCCCTCGCGGCAGCGAGCGTGACGTTCAGCGGCACCAGCGGCAACCTCGCCGCGAGCGCCGAGTTTGATATCTCCGCCGGCAGCCTCATTGTGAGGCTGACCAACACCAGTTCCGCCGACGTGCTGATCCCGGCGGACATCCTCACCGGCGTCTACTTCGATGTGGGCGGCTCGCCCCTCAGCCTCACGCCAGTGAGCGCGACGCTCTTTGGCGGGTCAATCGTGCACTTCGGGTCCAACGGCGGCGGGAACATGGGCGGCGAGTTCGCCTACGCCTCCAGCCTCGTTGGTGCCCCCGGCGCAGCCGACTACGGCATCAGCTCAAGCGGGCTTGGCCTCTTCGGCAACCCCAACTTCAACGGCCCCAACCTCGGCGGCCCCGCCGGCGTCGACGGCCTGCAGTACGGCATCACCTCCGCCGGCGATAACGTCGCGACCGGAAACGCCGCGGTCACGGGCGGCAATGAGCTGATCCAGAACTCCGTCGAGTTCACGCTCTCCGGCCTGCCACAGGGCTTTGACCTGAACTCGATCGGCAACGTGTGGTTCCAGTACGGCACCTCCCTCTCCGAGCCTCAGGTGTCCACGCCCGCGCCCGGCGCACTCGCGCTGCTGGGCCTGGGCGGGCTCATCGTCGGCCGTCGCCGCCGCTGATCGCGTTCCGACATCTCGCCGTCACCACCAACGCCCAGCGGCCTCCCGCTGGGCGTTATCGCTCCGACGAATCATCGAATCAAGCTCAAAAGGCCCCGCAACCCCTTGACAGAACGCGGAATGCAGCGAAACTGCCCCCGCGAGTCGGAGGAGGAGAGAGAGACCCCGCCGCCTGTACGTTCCCGTTGCACGCCCGGAGCCATTCCGGGGCGCGGGCGTTCGGCCCGGCATCCTCCAATCCGTCCCGCACGGTCCCGGCGCCGGCTGGCGTCGGGTGTTGTCCGTCGCACCCGTTCGGAGGAGAGAAGTGAACATGAACCTGACCGCAGTGCTCGCCAGCGGCGCCATCGCCGCCGCCGCAAACGCCACCATCATCGAAGCCCGCCTGGACAGCGTGTCGCCCGAGCGGCACATGCAGGTGTCGGTCAACGGCGGAGACTCGTACCGCACGCTCTACACGGGTGTGAACAACTTCACGGTGACCGGTGGCGACTCGCTGGTGCTGGGACCCACCTTCGTCGGGTTCTGCATCGACCTGGGCCAGACGATCCACTTCAACCAGTCCAACCTCTTCACCGTGACGCAGCTCGAGGACGCTCCTCTCCCCGGGGCGGGAATGGGCGTGACCAAGGCCGACCTGCTCCGTGAGCTCTGGGGCCGCCACTTCAGCCCAGCGTTCACCTCCACGCAGGCCGCGGCGTTCCAGAGCGCGGTGTGGGAGATCGTCTTTGACACCGGCCTCAACGTCCACACCGGGACGATCCGCATCGACGGGCACGACAACACCGAGAACCTGGCCAACGACTGGCTGGACTCGCTCACCGGCACGTCGTCCCTCTACGCCCCGGTGTTCGCGCTGACCTCGGGCGAGACGCAGGACATGATCGTTCCCACGCCGGGCTCCTTCGCGCTGCTGGCGCTGGGCGGGCTGGTCGCGGGCCGTCGCCGCCGCTGATCTCTTTGGATGCTCTGTCCGGGGCCCGGTGCGCGGTCGCGCCGGGCCTTTTTCATGCGCCCACGGCCTGGGGCGCGTCCTCGGGCCGCTCGGGCTGCTGCACGCGGTCGAACTCGACCACGCCGTCTCCAAGCCGCACGACGCGCTTGCAGCGCCGCGAGACCGCGGGGTCGTGCGTGACCATGAGGATGGTCATGCCCTCGTCGTTCAGGCGGTCAAAGACGCCGAGGATGGCGCGGCCGGTCGCGGAGTCCAGGTTGCCCGTGGGTTCGTCCGCCATGAGCACGACGGGGCGTGTGACCAGCGCGCGGGCGATGGCCACGCGCTGCTGCTGCCCGCCCGAGAGCTCGCGGGGGCGGTGGTCCAACCGGTCGCCCAGGCCGACCATGGTCAGCACCTCACGGGCACGGTCCAGGCGGTCCCGCTTGGCCACCCTCTGATAGAACAGCGGCACCGCGACGTTCTCGTCGATCGTGAGCTCGGGGATGAGGTTGAACGCCTGGAAGATGAAGCCGATCTTGCGGCCTCGGTACTCGGACAGCGTGCCGTCGTCCATGCCACCCACGTCGCGCCCATCGAGGTAGTAGTGGCCGGCGGTGGGCCGATCCAGGCAGCCCAGCACGTTCATGAGCGTGGACTTGCCCGAGCCCGAACTGCCCATGATCGCGACGTACTCGCCCTTGCGGACGACAAGTTCCACGCCCTTGAGAGCCTCGACCATGACCGTGCCGTCGTCCTTGAAGTACGTCTTCCGGAGCGCACGGAGTTCCGCGACGGGGGGCTGATCGGTGGTGGGAGGCGGGCTGGTCATGGGTGTAGGGGCTTCGCGCCCGGCCTGGCGAACACACGGATGCGTCGGGAGCCTCGCCCCGCCGCGGACACATTACTTGGACGACTGCTGGTCTTCGATCTGCAGACCGGCGAGCGCGGTGAGCGGATCAGGCGCAAACCTCAGCACCTTGTCGAGCCCGGTCACCATGAAGACGGACCACACCGGGTCGCTGACGCTGCACAGGCGCAGGTGCGCCCCGCGATCCGCGAGTGTCTTGCGCAACCTCAGAAGCTGCGCGAGGTTGGAGGAGTTGACGTACGACACCTGCCCGAAGTTGAGGACAACGTGCGGCACGTGGTCCTTGCTCTTGAGCGCGCGCTCGATCACCGCGCCGAGCTCATCCGACAGCGCCGGCTCGTCCGACAGTTCCGTGATCACGATGTTCTCGGACCAGTCCGTAGCCATACACACAGTGTACGGCGGCGCGGGCCGTTGGGTTCACCCGGCGCGCGGGCGGGGCCCGCCACACCGCCAAACCCCCACCGGCTACACTCCGACCGATGGCCACACGACCGACACCATCCTCCGCGGCGATCGAGATCGTTGAGCCCGTGGGCAAGCGCGTGCTGATCCGCAAGGATCAGGACAAGAAGCAGACCAAGGCCGGAATCCACCTCCCGGACAAGGTCGAAATCCCGACGATCACCGGGCGCGTGGTCGCGGTCTCCGCCCAGGTGGCGCGGGACGAAGACTACCCGATCAAGCAGTACGACCGCGTGCTCTTCCACCCCAAGCAGGCGGTGCCGGTGGACTTCGAGGGTGACAACAGGCTGTGGGTTGTGCCCGTGGAGGACGTGGTGGCCATCTTCAGGCGAGACGCCTCGCAGAGCCCGGAGACCTGAACCGTGGGAGCGCGCGGACGCACCGCCGACGGCGCAGAGGCGCTCCGTGCTCCGCTGGCGTCGCTCCCGGCGTCGTTGCCGATCCCGGCTCTTGTTTCCTCGCGGGGCCAGTACAGGCACGTGGACCTCGCCCTGCGCCCGCCCGGGAGCAAGAGCCTGGCCAATCGCGCCCTGCTGCTCGCGGGGCTCGCGTCCGGCCGTTCGACCATCACCGGGCTGCCCGTCGCGGCGGAGGACGTGCGGGTCATGCTCGACGCGCTCGGCGCACTCGGCGCAGCGGTGACCGTGCATGGCGACCGGGCGGAGGTCACCGGGGTGAATGGCCGCTGGCCGGCATCGGGCGTGACGCTCGACCTCCGGAACGCGGGCACCGCGACCCGGTTTCTCGCCGCCGCTTCAATCCTCGCGCGCGGGAGCGTCACCCTCGATGGCAACGCCCGCATGAGGCAGCGGCCCATCGGGCAACTCGCGACCATCATCCGCGCACTCGGAGGGACTGTTGAGTTCCTCGGCACCCAGGGGTGCCCGCCTCTGCGCGTGTCGCCACCCGCACTCCCCGCGGCTCCCGCCGCCCCCATCACCATCCCCACCACGCTCTCCGGCCAGTTCATCTCCGCGGCTCTGCTCATCGCCCCCTGGCTTTCCGGCCCGGGTGGCCTGACGCTGAAACTGACCGGCGAGGTCACCAGCGCCTCGTACATCGCCATGACGCTGGGCCTGCTCGGAAGGCTCGGCGCCGACGTGCGCAGCTCGCACGACCTGCGCGT
>Ga0154020_10003673_pt1 | contig 18415 bp, 13 predicted proteins | sample Klosneuvirus_201_FD_109709 | JGI IMG/M metagenome (GOLD analysis project Ga0154020, IMG submission 109709) | Active sludge microbial communities from wastewater, Klosterneuburg, Austria - Klosneuvirus_20160825_MG | ecosystem: Engineered > WWTP > Aerobic digester > Activated sludge | place... | reverse complement strand
CGCGATCAGCGCACGCTCGATGTCGCGCAGCACGACGTCGCCGCGCGGGTAGGCCTTCTCGACCACATGCTCGACCCCGTCCTCGGTGATGAACGAGTAGATGTCCATCGCCAGCCCCAGCGCGTGCCGGCTGAGCAGTCGCTTGCCCGACACGTTCCTGAACTTGTAGATCGACCCGAACACCACGGTGCGCACACCCAGGCCGTGCAGCGCCGGCGCGGCATGCACCAGCAGCGCCTCGGCCAGGAAGCAGTCCATCAGGCTGGACGCCCCGATGCGCGACCGCCAGGCCACGCCGCCGAGCTCGAACACCGGCAGCGTGATCGGCGTCGCCACCTTCTTGGTGCGCGCCCCCTTGACCCAGCGCAGCCCCGCCGCATCCAGCCGCCCGAGACACGCCGTGCCGCGCGCCTGCAGCTGCTTGGACGGCGGCCACGACCATGCCGGGGGCAGCGCCGGCCGGTTGGGCCCGCCCGCCCATGCCATCCCTGCTCCGCCGACCAGCCCCAGCCCCGTCACCAGCACCAGCACCAGCGCGAGCGCCAGCCCAGACAGCCTCACCCGCGACCTCAGTGAATGCCGACCGACGAGATCGACCGCCACGGAATGAACAGCCCCTTGAAGTGGCCCTCGCCGTCCTTGTCCTTGTCCTTGTCGGCCTCGGCCTTCTGACCGTTGTTGAGGTGCACCACCTCGATGGGCTCGACATACAGCCCCTGCTCCGACTGCTCCTGGATGTCGCCGACGATGACGACCGGGACGCCGACATGGCGCCCCCACGCGGTCGGCACCAGCGGAGCGTCGCGCAGGACGACCGTGACCTTCCTACCCTTGAGGTCCATGGCGCCGAGCCTACCACCGTCGACACTCTGTCGCGCTACCACCTGCTTGCGACAGCTTTTCCCCGGCGGGTGGTCGAACCACGCGAACTCTGGCGCGGCACAAGCCGGCACGGCAGCTGCAAAACCCCCCTGCGCAAAGGGAGGTCCACATGGGTCCGTTCGTCGAGACTTGGAAGGGTATTGCTCCGGCCGTGCAGCGCTCGGAGCGTTGGTGTCGGTACATGGCGCGCCGGGGTCATGACCCGCTGCCCGTGTTCAAGGTTGGTGGAATCGTTCGGCTTTACATCGCCGATCTCGACGCCTGGCTGATGCGCCAGCGCGGCGAAGCGCGCAACGACAACTCGTCGGTCGCCCTCGCCAGCGCCACCGGTTCGCTGCGTCCCGCGGCCTGAACCACCGTGGTCCGGGACTGAACCAGCTGGTACATGCTGGCAGTCCCTGGTACAGGGCGAGTCGCCGGCCGCGTAGGCCATGAGCACGACTCAGTCGGCTTCGCTCACTCCGAAAGCGCCGCACGTGCGGCGCCCGGCCGGGAGTCCGGCCGTGAGCGGAGTGGGGCCCCTGCTGGGCTTTGCCCAGTGGGGCGAGGGCGCAGCCCTCGTTGTGATCGAAGCGGCCCAGATCAGAGCGAAGCTCTGATCAAAGCCGCGGAACGCAGACCGACTTGACGACGCTGCTCTGGTTGGCGCGGGCGCGGGGCAGGCAGTCGGTGCCTGCGGCGCACTCGCTGGCGTTCGACATCGGCGTGCACTGACGCATGCACACCGCGCCACCGAGGCGCGGCTCGCTGGCGCAGAAGGTCCAGGGACGCGCCGGCTCGTCGGGGCAGAAGCCGTTGCACGGCTGGGCGCAGAAGCCCGCCTTGCAGCTGTTGCCGCCGTGGCAGTCGCCATCGGCGAGGCAGCGATCGCCGACCCAGCCGCGTGAGCCGGGCATGCACACGGTGGCACGCGTGGTCTGCTTGAAACGCGGCTGGCTCGACGCGAGCATGTGATCGCCGGGGCGGCACTCGAAGTTGACCGCGCTGACCTTGGGCACGCACATGCCCTTGGTGGCGTCGTCGGGGTCGGCCACGCAGAAGGTCGTCGGCTGCCCGGCGCGGTCGGCGCAGGTGGTGGTGCAGCGCGCGGTGCAGAAGCCGCGACCGCTGTACTTGTTCTGCTTGCACAGGCCGCCGGTGAAGTTGCAGTCGGCGTCGCTGCCGCACTCGGCGCCGATCCAGCGCTCGGCGACGTCGACCCGCTTGCCGGCCGGGGTGCGCTCGGGATCGCGCTGCACGTGCACCGGCACGCTGGCGATCCCCTTGATGCGCGCGTAGACCTCGAGCACGTCGGCGGCGGCCATGCGCACACAGCCGTGCGAGACATAGCCGCGGCGCAGGTTGCCGCCATTGGGCGCGCGGAAGTTGTCGATGGGGCCATGGATCGCGTAGCTGCCCGACCACGACATGAACGGCAGGCCGGCGAACACCGGGCTCTTGGCCTTGGTCTCGGGATCGGTCCACCAGGTCTTGCAGGGCTGGATCGACGCCGGCGTGATGACGAAGTCGCTCTTGCGGTAGGCGATCAGCGGGTACGTCGACAGCGACTCGCCGAAGGTCATCGACCCGGCGTCCTGATCGATGGCGCCGACACCGACCGGGAACACCTTGTCATAGCCGGTGGCGGCGTCGGTCAGGTGCAGCGTCAGCCCATCCAGCGAGATGGTGATCCTGGGCGCCGTCAGCCGCGGCAGGTTCGGCACCGGCTTGCAGTTCAGCGCGTCGCCCCACTGACCATCGAACTTGGCGTCATCGGGCAGCTGGTCACCGAGACCGAGCTCCGCCCCCGCCTCGCCGAATTCGCCCTCACCCTCGCCGCCCTCCTGCGCACAACCGGCACCCAGGGTCAGTGGAATCGACAGCATCAACGTGATCGACAGCAGCTTCGTCTTCATGGCGCCCGCCCCTAGAGCAAGCCCCGCGCCCATATAGAAGAGAGCAGATTCAAGTCATTTCAGTTACTTGCAATGTCCGCCCTGGCTGATCCAGTGGCCATCGGTTGCTTTTCGCGAGGTCTTTCGGCCACTCCACCTGCCATCGGGCGCCTGCCTCCGGGTGTTGCAGGCGGCATCGCCCGTGGCATTTCGGCCCAGCTCATGATCGGCGGGCCGCGGCCAACACCCTGTCATCACTGCTGATCTCTCATGGCTGGACGCATGCATTTACGGGCAGGCATGGCGAGACCTGTTCGCACGGCGCTGACCTGCTGGCTGCCCCTGGTGGCCCTGCTCGGGTTGGTCGGCTGTCGGGCAGGTGAGCGCCAAGCCCGAACCGCACCGCGCGCCGGCACTCCGCCCCACGGGCCCAGCTCTCGGCTGATGCCGGTCTCGGCGGGGCCGGCGCCGGCGGTCTCGGTCTTCACCATGGACCAGAGCACGGTGACGCCGCCGGCTGGCGCGCCGCTGCCGGTGGAGGCCCAGCTCCTGGTGCTCAGCGCCGACGGAGACGAGCCCGAGCTGGAGGCCATCCGCTCCGCGCTGGATCACCGCGGCACGCCCTACCGCGTCTTCATCGCCGACAGCGAGCCGGCGTTGACGGCGTCCCAGCTGGCCTCGGGCGATCGCGGCCTCTACCAGGCCACCATCCTGACCACGTCGTCGCTGGCCAGCGATGGCGATGACGACGAGTCCAGCCTGAGCGCCGCCGAGTGGGCGGTGCTGGCGAACTACGAGGCGCGCTTCCGCGTGCGCCGTGCCGTGCTGGCGGCGTGGCCGGATCCCGCGCTCGGCTTCGGGGCGGCGACCGCGACCGACCTCGAGGACAGCGCGCTGCCGGTGACCTGCAGCGCGGCGGGTGACCTGGCGTTCCGCGACGTCAACTGCGAGCGCAGCCAGGACCTCCTCGGTGGCGCCGCGTATCGCGCGCGCGCCCTGGCCGGCGTGACCCCGCTGCTGCTCGACAGCAGCGACCGTGCGCTGGCGGTCACGCGAGTCGGCCCCGACGGCCGCGAGTCGCTGCTGCTGATGTTCCGGCAGAGCTCGAGCTGGCTGCACTCGCTGGTGCTGGCCCAGGGTGTCATCAGCTGGGCCACCGGGGGCACCTACCTGGGCCAGCGCCAGGTCACCCTGGCGGCGCAGATCGACGACACCTTCCTGGGCTCGGCGGTGTACCGGCTGGACGCCGACGACCTGCGCGCGGGCAGGGCCTGGCTGCAGCGCCGGCGCGCCACCGCGACGACACCCGACTTCCGGCTGGCCTGGGCCTACAACGCGATCGGCGCCGACGCCGAGGATGACTTCACGGCGGAGGCGATCGCGCAGCAGCAGGACTGGTACTGGATCAGCCACACCTACTCGCACCGCGGGCTCGACGACACCGACTACGAGACGACCTACCAGGAGCTGGCCGACAACCGCGCTGCCGTGCTGGCGCTCGGCCTGCACAACCTCGACGACGAGGATCTGGTGACGCCCAACGTGTCAGGCCTGGTCAACCCCGATGCGATGCGCGCCGCGGTCGACTTCGGGATCCGCTTCGCGGTCACCGACACCTCGTATCCGGGCTGCGACAACCCGTCGCCCAACACCGCCTTCTACGACGTGGTCGAGCCCCGCCTCCTGCTGATCCCACGGCGGCCCACCAACCTCGACTATCACGACTCGACGCCCGAGCAGTGGACCGACCGGTACAACGACCACTACCGTGACTACTGGGGTCGCGACCTGACCTACGCCGAGATCCTCGACATCGAGAGCGACTACCTCGTGGTCTACCTGCTCAATGGCGAGCTGGATCCCTGGATGTTCCACCAGGCCAACATGCGCGCGTACGACGGCGTGCACGCGCTGCTCGGCGACCTCATCGAGACCACCCTCGGCAAGCTCGAGCGCCGCCTCGACCTCGAGGTGCGCACGCCGGACCACGCCGACCTCGGCCAGCGCTTCGCCGACCGGGCACGCGCCGACACCGCCGGGGTGCGCGCGACGCTGCTGCGCGGGCGCGCGCTGCTGCTCGACGCCGCCGAGCCCGCGGTGGTCGCGGTGACCGGCCTCAGGGCCGACGATGGCGAGGACTACGCCGGCGAGGTCATCGGCACCGTCGCGGTCGGGCCGGGCCGCACCACCTGCGTGCCGCTCGACCCCGAGGGCGAGGGCTGTACCCCGGCGCCGACCCGCGTGGGCGGCCCCGGCGCCGCGCTGCCGCTGCCGACCGGCTACTGCAACGCGAGCAGCCTGCCGCAAGACCCCGACGCCGGCGTGCCGGTCGACGCGGCGCTGGCGGATGCCCGCCCGCCGGATGCAGCGCCGCTGGTGGATGCACGGCCAGTGGATGCGGCGCCGCTGGTGGATGCGCGGCCAGTGGATGCAGCGCCGCCGGTGGATGCGCGGCCAGCGGATGCCGCCCCGCCGCCACCCGACGCGGCCCCACCGCCACCGGATGCCGCCCCACCGCCACCCGACGCGGCACCGCCGCCGCCCGACGCGGCCCCGCTGCCGCCCGATGCAGCCCCGCCGCCACCGGATGCCGCCCCGCCGCCGCCCGATGCGGCGCCACCGCCGCCAGACGCCGCAGCGCTGCCGCCCGATGCGGCCCCATCGCCGCCAGACGCCGCAGCGCCGCCGCCGGATGCCGCCCCGACCGTGTACGTCCCCTCCCTGCTGGAGCCCCTGACCCAGCAGATGGGACTCGCGCCGAGGCCGGTCCTGTACGCCCCCTCCCTGCTGGAGCCCCTGACCCAGCAGATGGGACTCGCGCCGAGGCCCAGCCCCAGCCCTCCACCCGAGGACAGCGGCGGCTGCTCGACCACCCCAGGCAGCGCCCCCGCCCCGCTCCTGCCCGCGCTCGGGCTCCTGGTCCTGGCGACCCTGCGCCTCCGCCGCCGCGCCGCTACGACGCGGTGACCAGGCGCGACAGCCGGCGCAGCGTGGGCGGATCGATGAAGACATGCACCGCGTCGCCCAGGGCCAGGAAGGCGCCGGCCCAGATCGGCGCGGCCCGCATGGGCGGCAGCGCCTTGCCGTTGACACGGGTGCCATTGCGCGAGCCCTCGTCGACCACCGAGTGGTCCCCGCTGTCCTGATCGAAGCGCAGCGTGGCGTGGTGCTTGCTGACCGAATCGTCGTCGATGCGCACGTCACAATCGCGCCCGCGCCCCAGCTTCAGCGTCCCGGCACCCGGCCAGGAGGTCCCTCGACTTGACAGGCCTGCCCGCAACGCCGAACGTTGAAGCGTGCGGGCAACATGGATGCCGATAGTCGTCTGTCTCGTTGCCGCAACGGCTGACGCCCGAGGCGCAGGTGTTCGGGTGGGCGTCATCGCGATGACCGAGTCCGAGGGCCAGCCACGGGCCGCCCGGCTCACCCCCCTGCTGAAGCGGCTCACGACCCGAGGTTTCATGACCCCGGAGGCGCTGGTCGCCGCTCTGGCCGCGCAGTCCGCGCCGGGTGACTCGCTCAACCTCGCACAGCTGGAGGCGACCACGAAGGCGATCGAGAGCGGCTACTCGTCATTCTTGCGCGGAGACTTCGAGGTCGCGCGCCAGACGCTGGCGCAAGCCATCGCAGACCTGCTGCGCAAGCCCGCCACGGTCGCCAGACAGCAGCCATTGCGAGACGCTCTCTTGCGCGCGTACATGGGCCTGGCCCTTTCGCACTCGCGACTGGGAGACGCTGCCAGAGCCGAGGCCAGCATGACCGAGTTCCTGAGGTCGATGCCGGACCGCGAGATCTCCCGTGCGACGTACGGCCCCGAGCCCATCGAGCTCGCCAAGCGGATCCGGGCAGCATGGGTGAGCAAACCTCGAGGGGCGCTGCGCGTGCTGACGGACGACCCGACCGCCGTCATCTTCCTGGACGAGCGGTACGTCGGGGTTGGTGACGTCACGCTGCCCGACCTCTGGCCAGGGAGCTACCGCGTCTACGTCCAGCGCGGCAAGACCGAGGGCCGGGTTCACACGGTGGAGGTCGCACCTGCGAAGGAGACGGTGCTCGAGGTGCAGGCGCGACTGGATGCCGCGGTGCGCATCGTCGGCGAGGTCGTCGCCCTGGTGTTTTCATCGACGGCCGCGCGCGACGCCGAGGCACACGACCGGGCCCGCGAGCTGGCCGTGGCACTCGATGCCGCGCAGGTCATCACCATCGGCGCCGACCTGCGCGATGGCCAGCCCGTCATCGTCGGAGCCCTGGTCGATCCGCTGCGGGCGACCCCGGTTCGACGGGCGTCGATCGCCGCGGACGAGCTCGGTGGCTCGGGTGAGGCGCTGCTCGACTACCTTCTGGACAGCAAGCCGTCGCCGGCCGTGCGCTCCTACGAGGCAACGACAACCAGGGTTGCGGAGAAGCCACCCGTCGCCCTTCGAGCTCGGCGGGGTGGTGGCGGGCTTCGAGCTGCGGGATGGGTGGCGGCCGGTATTGGCGTGCTGGCCGTCGGTGGCGGAATCTACTATGGCCTGCGCGCCAACGAGCTGGAGGACGAGGTGTCATCCCCTCCCGCCTGGTCGAACGACCTGGCCGACAAGGTCGACGAGGGCGAGTCAGCCGCATTCCGAGCCAACCTGCTCATCGGTGTCGGCGCAGCCGCCGTGGTGGGCGGTGGCGTGCTGCTCTACCTGGGCTACAGGTCGGGAACCACCGAGGCGTCCCCTCGTACGCAGGTCCGAGGCCTGCTCGCACCCGGCGTCGCCGGGTTCGTGGTGCAGGGCTCCTTCCAGTAGCCTCTGCCGCTCAGGGCTGGCAGGCGCCCCCCGAACAGGTCATCCCGGACGGGCAAGGCGCCCCGGTCGAACCGCACACGCAGCCAGTGCCACCGCAGCTGTCCGAGCGCGAATCGCAGCCACTGCAGGTCAGACAGTGCATGGTCGTCGTGGGCTCGAGGCATGAATAGCCACTGCCTGCCACGTCGCAGCAGATCTGGCTGACGAGGCACCGGTCGAGACCATCTCGCGTGGCCGGTTTGCAGTCGTTGTCCAAGCCATCGCACAGTTCTGCGGCACTCGGGTGCACACTGTTGCTGCCGTCGTCGCAGTCGTCACAACCAAACAGATCGGGGGCAATGGGGACGCCCGTGCAACCAGAGCATGAGAGGAAGCCGTCCACGTCGTCATCCGTCTCGGTGGACCCGCGGCCTCCAGCGCAGTCGGTGTCGAACCCGTCGCAGAGTTCTGTCGCGCCGGGGTGAGCCATCGGATTCATGGGCAGGCAATCTCCACATCCCTGGAGCCCCTGTGCAAGCGGAGGGCTGCAGACCGAACACGGTAAGTAGCCGTCGCGGTCCAGATCCATCTCCTCGGCGGGAATCGAGCCATTGCAGTCATCATCGAAACCGTTGCAGAACTCGCCGGGCCAGCACACGTCGCTCGAGGCGGCGTCGGACACGTCGGCTGCGTCGACCGCGCCGTCCCCCATGGGAGACACGGCTGCGTCACTCAGGGTTCGGACGCAGCGGTTTTCGGGTGAGCAAAGCAGACCGGGCGGGCATTTATGTGGACCTGCACCGCACATGATCGCGTCGCCATAGGTAGGTTCGAACGCGCAGCCAACCAACGAGACTGCTGCAATTGACACAAACGCAATATGGCGAATCACTCTCATGGACTAGGGCGGACTCTAGGGCGGCAGCGTGCAGTTACCGGTGGCTGCGCTGTAGGTGCCACCAATGACGAAGGTACACCGGGTTGTTGGAGTGTGTACGATGTTGAACACCTTCACCCGATCGATGGCGAACTTCGACGGCTCAAGCGGGGTCGATGCGATGTCTCGGCCGAGGCCCATACTTGCGATCGAGGAGTTCAGGAGGACAGCTGGGGTAGTGTTGTTCACCGTCGCCGCTGGTACGCCCACCCCATCGAGGTAGATGTTCATCGGCGCCCCCACGTTGTAGGCCCCGTCGTACACCCAGACGATGTTATGCCAGACTCCCAGCGTGGGCAGAGTGAAGCTGTCACAAGCAGGGTTGCCATTGCTGCACGTGAACAGACCGGTACCCGATGCCCCGTTGTACGTCTCCCATCCGAAAGAGTCGCGGATGTCGAGCAGGAAAGCGCTCCCCTTCGCCGGGGCAAGTTCCATGAACCAGAGAGAGATCGTCCAGCCTGGGCTGCTGGATCCAAACACAGGGCCCATGCCGGCGATGATTGCCCCTGCCCCCGCCGTGCCGTCGAAGCGCAGCGCGGTGCCGAACTTGCCGGTCACGAAGGTGCCCCCGGCGAAGGTCGCGTTGAACCCTGGCATCAGGCCCGTGTTGTTGGCGTTGCCTTCCATCTCGTAGAGCATCAGTGGGTTGGTCTGCATGAAGGTGGTGGTGCCCACCGCGGCGGTGGCGTCGCGTGCACCGGTCGGCGCGATGGCGACCACCGAGAAGGTCGTCGTATCCGCACGCGAGACCGTCACGCTGTGTGGTGACGTGCAGGTCACGCGCACCGAGTTGACGAAGCAGTCGAAGGTCGACCCCGCGATGCTCGAGGTGAACTCCCAGATGAGGATGCCGCTGTTGGTCGCGCCGGGCGGAGGCTGCCGGGTGATGGTCGTCGCCGGGCGCAGCTCGTAGGTCACCGGGGCCGTCAGCGCGGCCGCCGCGACCGTCAGCATGCAGGTGGTGGCGGCGCCCGCCGCCGCGCAGGAGCCGCCCCAGGTCATGTGCTGTGAGGTGCCGGCGGTCTCGGCCGAGGTCAAGGTGACCACGGTGCCGGGCGCGTAGATCGCGTAGCAGCCCGTGCCCGTCCCGCAGACGATGCCGCCGGTGTTCGAGCTGATGGTGCCCGTCCCGCTGCCGGTCTTGCTGGCGGTGATGCGGTAGCCGCCCACGCCGGTGACGTTGATGGCGGCCGAGCCGCCGGGGGTCGCGGTCACGGTGTAGGTCGCGGCGCGGTTGCCACCCGTGCTGGGCCGGAACTGGATGTTGACGACGCAGGTCGCGTTGGGCGCCAGCGCCGCCGAGCAGGTGTTGGTGTTGATGAAGTCCCCGGAGTGGCCGGTGATGCCGACCGAGGGCACGCCGGAGGTGGCGTCACCCGTGTTGCGCACGGTGAAGACGAACGCCGGCGTCGACGTCGCGCCGACCTCGATGGTGCCGAAGGCGTTGGCGGTCACGCTGCCGGAGAGCACCGCCTGCTGGCCGGTGCCGGTCAGCGACCCCGAGGCCGGGCCGCCCGGGCTGGCGGCGATGTTGAGCGACGCCGACAGTGGTCCCGGCACGGTCGGCGCGAAGCGCAGGCGCACGGTGCAGGTCATGGCCGCCGCCAGCACGGTACCGCCGCTGACACAGTCGGTCCCGGTGGGGGCCAGGATGCTCCACTGGTTGGCGTTGGTGCCCGACAGCGACACGCTGACGGTGCCGCTCGCGGTGCCGCCGGTGTTGGTGACGGTCAGCGTGCGGTCCGCTGTCATGCCCACCGGCACACCGCCCCAGGCCTGCGGGTTCGGGGTCACGGTGATGGCCGCGGCCGAGATCGCCGTGCCACCCAGCGTGGCGGCCGCGGTGCCACCAGGCGTGCCGCTGACGTTGAGGCTGCCCGACTTCACGCCGACGCTGGTGGGCTGGAAGATGACCTGGATGGTGCACACCCCGCCGGCGGCCAGCGGGTTGGTGCCGCAGGTGTTGGTGCCGATGCTGAACTGGGTCGGGTTGGTGCCGCCGATGGTGCTGCTCAGCGCGCCCGAGGCCACACCACCGCTGTTGGACACCGTGAAGTTGGTCACCGAGGTCGCGTTGACCGTGGTGCTGGGGAAGGTGAACGAGGTCGGGCTGACCGACAGCGAGGCCTGCGCCAGGCCGGTGCCGGTCAGGTTGGCGTTGGTGGTGCCGCCCGGCGACGCCGTGATCTGCAGCCCCACGCTCTTGGACCCGGGCGTGCTGGGGTTGAAGCGCGCCGAGATGGTGCAGGTGCCGCCCGCCGGCAACATCATGGTGGAGCACATGTCGCTGACCACGGTGAACTGGCTGGCCTGCGCGCCGGACAGCATCGCGGTCACCGCGCCGGTGGGCGAGCCGCCAGTGTTGGTCACGGTGAAGGTCTGCGGCGGGGTCATCCCGCCCTGCACGATCGAGCCGAAGTCCTGGTTGTTGGGGCTGACCGAGAGCGCGCCCGGGGCCAGGCCCGAGCCGGTCAGATCGGTCATCGCGGTGCCGCCCGGCGACGCCGTCACGCTCAGGCGGGCGACCTTGGCGCCGGTGGTGGTGGGCGAGAAGCGCACCGTCACGGCGCAGGTCCCGCCCGGGTTCAGCGCTGTCCCGCAGGTGTCCGAGGCGATCGAGAACTGGCCGGCGTCGGTGCCGCCCAGGCTGGTGGCCGCGACCCCGCTGGCGACGCCGCCCGTGTTGGTGATGGTGATGGACTGGGTCCCCGAGCTGCCGGTGGTGACCGCCCCGAAATCGTGGGTCAGCGGTGCGGCCACCAGGTTGGCCGGGCCCAGCCCGACGCCGGTGAGCTGGCTGGCGGCGCTGCCGCCCGGGTTGCCGCTGATGGTCAGCGACGCCGACCGGCTGCCCGAGGTGGTGGGCTGGAAGCGCACCGAGATGGTGCAGGTGCCCGCCGCCGGCAGGGTGCTGTTCATGCAGGTGTTGGCGCTGATCATGAAGTCACCAGCGTGGGCGCCGCTGACCGCGGTGGTCAGGGTGCCGGTGGTCGACCCGCCGGTGTTGGTCACCGTGAAGTCGATCGGCGCGCTGGGCGTGGCCTGCAGGACCATGCCGAAATCCTGCGACGCGGGCGTCATCGTCAGCGCGCCCGGCGCCAGGCCGACGCCGGTCAGCGAGGCCACCGTGGTGCCACCCGGCGTCGCGGTCACCGTCACCGACGCGGTCTTGGAGCCCGCCGTGGTGGGGCTGAAGCGCAGCGTGATCTGGCAGGTCGCCGCGCCGGCCAGCACCTGCGTGTTGCAGCCATCGGAGGTGACCTCGAACTGGGCCAGATCGGTCCCTGACAGCGCGACCGCCAGCGCGCCGGTCGGGGTGCCCCCGGTGTTGGTCACGGTGAAGGTCGTGGTGGCGCTGTTGCCGCCCGTGACGACCATGCCGAAGTCCTGCGTCGCCGGCGAGATCGACAGCTCCCCTGGCGCCACCCCGGTCCCGGTGAGCGCTGCGCCAGCGGTCCCGCCAGGCGCCCCGGTCACCGTCAGCATGCCGGTCGCCGCGCCCGCGCTGGTCGGCGAGAACACCACGCCGATGCTGCAGCTGGCGGCCGGCGCCAGCGTCATGGTGGCGCAGGTGTTGGTCGCGATGCTGAAGCCCGTGCCGGTGATGGTCGAGGCCAGGGTGCCGCTGGTGGCGGTGCCCGTGTTGGTGATGGTGAAGCTGGTCGGGGCGCTGCTCATGCCGGTGACCACTGTGCCGAAGTCCTGGGTCGTCTTGTCGATGGTCAGGGTCGCGTTGCCGCCACCGCCGTCGGTGCCACCATCGACCAGCACCTCCCCGAACGTGATGGTGAGGCCCAGGGTGTCGTCACGCACGACGTTGCCCATCGCGGTGCCCTGGGCCAGCAGATCACCGGCGGCGTTGCGGGCGCTCGCGAGCACCGTGATGGGGCCCTCGCCGCTCCTGATCTTGAACACCGCGCTGGTGGGCAGGGCGATGACCGCGCCGCCTGGCTCGGTCAGGGTGCGGCTGGCCATCTCTCCGTTGAAGGACAGGTTGAGCTCGATCGTGCTGATGGGCTGCGACAGCGTGCCCTGGCGCAGCTCGACCGACACGAACGTCCCGGCCGACCCGCCACCACAGCCCGCGCCCACCAGCCCAGCCGAGCACACCAGCAACGAGAGCAGCTTGCCGCTCCAGGTTCCGCGCATCATCGAAGACCCCCTCAATCGAACCAATGTGAAAATAAAGCCTGCCGCAGCTGAACCTAGAACACCTCGGTGGTGCCGAAGTGGGAGTCGGGTGCGCTGGCGCTGCCGCCCGCGCTGACCGCGATGATCGCGACGGTGCCCACCGCGACCGCGCCGATGCCAGCCCAGAACCACCACTTCTTGTAGATCGGCTTCTTGCCACCGCCGGTGTCGACCGGGCCGGTCGGGGCGGTCTGGTTCTCCTGACCCACGTCACTGGCGTCGCCGACGTCCTCGACCGGCGGCACCTTGGTGTCGCCTTCATCGGGGGTCTCGGTCGGGGTCTCGGTCGGGGGCGTCTCGGTCGGCGCCACGGTGTCGTTGGGCGGCGCGGTGGCTGCCTTCTGGCGCGCGATGGTCTCTTCCATCTCGGTGATGCGGCGCTCGACCTCGGTGCGGTTGGGCGGATCAGGCAGGTTGCGCAGGAAGGACTTGTAGAAGAACAGCGCCTGGCCAAAGTCGTTGGCCAGGCGGTACGACTGCGCGATGTTGTAGAGGAAGACCGGGTCGGGCTTCTTCTCGTAGGCCTTGGTGTAGTTCTCGACCGCGAGCTTGAAGTTGCCCAGGTTGTAGTACTTGGTGCCTTCCAGATAGAACTGCTTGGCCTCGGCGTCCGACTTCTTGTCAGCCAGCGCGACGCCGCTCAGGGCGAGCACGACCAAGGCAACGACTCCAGCACGCATCCGCATGGGTATTCTCCGAAAGGGACCTCGGGATTATCCCCCCATGCCGGTGCCATCGTCCAGCACCGCGGTCGGGCGCGCCGGCGCAAATGCAAGCCAGCCTACGCGCCGTCGCCGGCGGGCATCTCGGTCGGCGGGGTCACCATCTCGGGGGCCTCGCTCTCGGCCATCGGATCGGTCGCCACCGGGGGTGGCAGCTCCTCGGTCTGCAGGCCGGGCGCGCAGTCGGTCAGCTGGCCCTCGGTCTTGACCACGGTGCACTGGCCCTGGCCGATGCCCCCGACCGGGCAGTCACGCACGATGACGAAGCGCTGCGCCGCGCCGGCGTCCCAGCACTCGTTGACCACGTGCACGCGTCCCGCGGGCACGTCACCGCCGGTGGCCAGCGCGTCGGCACGACCGCCCACCCCGCGCACATGACGCAGGCGCGCCAGCGCGAACTCCTCGGCCGCGGTGGCGCTGTCGGCCAGGTTGCCGTGATAGGCCAGGCGCGCGATGTTCTTGCCCGCCACGGTGTGCACGCCCTGGAAGATCGCGTCGAAGGGCTGCCGGCGCGCCGGGTCGGGGCTGAAGCCCTTGAGGCCGTACGCCAGCGCGGTGCCGCGCGGGCCGTGCGCGAACGACGCCAGGATCTTGCCGCGCGCCTTCACGGTGGGATCCAGCGCGCCCAGCTGGTCGAGGTCGAAGCCGACCACGCCGACACCGCGGCGCACCACGGTGCCGACCGTGATGGCCCCCGCCGCGACCACCTTGTAGTCGGCGTCAGGCGCCCCCATGGCCTTGGCCTGCAGCGCCCAGCCGAAGCGGTTGCGGATGAGGCCGCGCTTCATCACGAAGCGGTAGTCGGTCACGCCGCGCGTCACCGGCCCCCAGATCCGCACCTGCCCCGGCGCGGTGGTCGGCGCCTGGTCACGGATCAGCGCCGCGATCGGCTGCAGGTGCGTGCGCATGGCCTCATTGAGCGCCTTGATGCCGTTGCGCGCGCCGTCGAGGTAGGGCGCCACACCACCGGCCAGCCCCTGCTGCACCACCCCGATGCTGTCGAGCGCCAGCTCCGCCGACGCCGTGGTGGTGCCCTCGGCGGCGGAGTCGCCGGTCAGATCCAGCTGCAGCGCGGCCTGCTCCGGCACCGCGTCGATGAAGCCGTCATCGTCCCCGCGGTTGCACCCCGCGCCGACGACCCCCAGCAAGCTGACCAGCATCGCGATTCCATGGCGGACCTTCATGACGAGCCTCCTCTGTGGCATGTGAATGGACGGCCCTTGCGCGCGTGCCACCGCGCGCGGGCAAACCAGCGTGTTTTTCGAACCCGACCCGAACCCGAACGACCAGGGACCTAGGGATCGATCTGTGGCGAACCGTCGCCGATCACGTTGTCTGGCCGGCGCTCCTCGACATCCAGGCGCCCGTCGCCGTCTTCATCCAGGAACAGCGCGCTGACGCCACCCAGGCGCGCGCGGATGGCCGCGAACAGCAGCGGCAGCCGGTCGGCGTCGATGACCACCACCGAGCGCCCGTTGATCATCACCGGCGTCAGGGCGTCGACCTCGCTGCCCATCACCCACTGCTTGGGGCGCATGCCCCAGACCCAGCGCGCGCCGTCGTCGGGCACCGTCATGCCGGCCCCGCGCGAGCTTACCCGCAGCGTGCCACGCACCGACGCGAACAGCAGCACCTCGACCCCGTCGGCGCGTCGCGCCTTGAAGAACACCGAGGCGCCCGCGATCTCCGCCGGCCGCCTGGCCTCACCCAGCGGCGCCTCCAGCCCGCAGTAGGCGCCGCGGGCACGCCGTGGCGCCGGCCGTGCCGGGTACACCGTGCCGGCCACCAGGTCGATGGCCATCGGCCCCGGGAACACCGCCGGCGTCGCGCCCTGGCCCGGGCAGGGCAGCAGGCGGATCTCCTCGACCACGACGACCGCGTTGAGCAGCACCGGCCTGGCCGGATCGACCACTCCGCCGTCGACACCCGGCGTGGGCTCCTCGACCGGATCTGCCGACACCGCCAGATCGACCTGGCCCGGATTGCCGACCCCGGTCGAGTCGCACCCCGCGCCGGCCCCGACCACCAGGGCCAGCAGCCCAGAGCCCAGCACCGCGTACTTGCTCTGCCTCCTCATTTGGACCCTTCTTCTTCGGGGACGGCCGAGAGAGGGAACCACTGCACGTTGAATTGGTAAACCGTCGTGCAACCCGCGCTGTCCGCGTCACAGAGCTGGGTCAGCTCCTCGCGGAACTTGTGGATGCGCTGCTTGACCAGGGCGGCGGTCTCGGGGCGCACACACACGGTGAGCGCGGCCAGGTCGCGCAGCTCGCGCGGCACGGTGTCGATGCTGGCGGCGGCGCGCTCGAGCATCTGGCGATGGAAGTTGGCGGCGGCCAGCGAGCGCACCTCGTGCTCGGTGGTGATGGTCGGCTCGCCGCGCACGATCCTGCCGCTCTGCGGATCGCGCACCAGCAGGCCCAGCGACAGCAGCAGGCGCAGCGCGGCGCCGGCGTCGGCGCTCGAGATCTTCGGGCGCAGCTGGTTGGCGATCCAGCGCGCGTCGTCCTTGAAGTCGGCGCGCGCGGCCAGCTCGCGCACCGCGGGGTAGTACCAGTGCGACAGGTAAGTGAACAGCTCGCCGTCGATCCTGCGGGCCACGCGGAACCTGCGCGACGCCGCGATGCGCTCGAAGGCGCGGTTCTTCGCGGCCACGTTGTCGGCCTGGGTGAAGGTCACCAGGTCGGAGAAGAAGGCCGCCGCCTCGCCCTCGAGGCCGAGCGCCTTGATGAACTTGGGCACCGACTCGTCGCCCAGGTTGCGCTCGCCGTCCATCACCAGCTTGAGGAAGTTGGGCGAGCGCAGCCCCGCCAGGCGCGAGAACAGCCGGTGCGAGAAGGTCGGCCGGCGCGCCTTCTCGGCCGCATAGAATGCTCTCAGGTAGGCACGGTAGTCGAGGAAGTCGTATACGGCAGGGGCCGTCGGCTTCGCAGGACTATCTGTGGTTTTCCCCGGCATCTATGGGGTTCATGATGCGTGAACCCGACCGGGCTGACAAGGGGGGGAACGGTGATTTCGTATGCGGCTGGTATACAGGTAGCGTCAGACAGGGTGAAAACAGCGAGGCGGTTCGCCTACTTGCCGCTCTCCAGATCCGCGGCGAACGCCGGCAGCGCGTTCGAGGCCACGCCCCAGCGACGCTTCTTCCAGTCCTTCTGGTGGATGAGGAAGGTCGAGAACGGGTCCATCACGAAGCGGCGCTCGATGGGGCGATCAGCCGCCAGGTCCTTGCGCTCCTCGGGGTCGGCGTCGATCTCGTACAGGCGCGTGTTGGCGCCGCCCGCGTACAGCTTCCAGCCACCCAGCCGCATCACGTGCGCGTCCTCGTACTTCGACGCGAAGGCCGGCCGCGGATAGCCGCGCCCGACGCCCTGCGCCAGCGGCACCAGCGACTCACCCTGCAGCTCCGGCGGCGCCTCGATGCCCAGCGCGTCGGCCAGCGTGGGCAGGATGTCGACGGTGTCCACGCCCTCCTCGATGACGCCGGCCGGGAACAGCGGCGGATACAGGATCATCAGCGGCACGTGCACCAGCGACTCGCGCAGCGACGCGCCGTGGCCGATGCGCAGGCCGTCCTCCCACAGCTCGTCGCCATGGTCGCCGGTCATCACGATCAGGGTGTCATTGGCGATTCCCCAGGTCTCCAGCTGGGCCAGGAACTTGCCCATCAGGTCGTCGGCGTACGACACGTTGGAGTCGTAGATCGCGATCACGCGCTGCTTGTCGCGCTCGGCGACCTGGACCTTGCCGGTGATGCGCTCGGCCTCGATGCCGGCGAGCTCGGTCTTGTACGGGCCGGTGTAGGGCTCGGGATCGTACTTGGCCATCCAGGGCTGCTTGGCGCGCCACGACACGTGGTTGTCGATCAGGCCCAGATACAGGAAGAAGGGCGAGGTCGGGGTCTTGATCGACTTGATGCCGATGCCCATGACGTCCTCGCCCTTGACCCCGCCGCCGTCGTGAATGTTGTTGTGGTAGAGGTCCCACTTGCTGCCGAAGCCGCCCGCCGGCGTGACATAGCCGTTCGAGGTCACCGCGCTGGTGAACAGGCTGGCCGACTTCATGACCTCGTCGATGGTGGTGAACTCGGCGTTGACCTTGACGCCGGCCTTGATGACGCGGTGGACCGACGGGAAGGTGCTGGTCCAGATGCTGGCGTGCGAGGCGCGCGACTCGTTGCCCTGCACGTAGGCGTTCTTGAACCAGGCCGCCTTGCTGCCCAGCGAGTCATAGATCGGCGACTCCACGCGGGTGCTCGGGTTGAGCAGCTTGATGCGGTCGGCGCGCAGCGAGTCGTTGATCCAGAGCACGATGTTCTTGGGCCTGGACGGTCGCGCCACCGTGGGCGCCGCGCCGCCGACCACCAGGGCCGCGCCGGTCAGCCGCGCCGCCGGGCAGCTGGCGTTGCTGATGTCGAGGCGCGCGATCTTGCCGGCCGCGCCGCCGAGGTCGACCGCCGAGCCCTTGCCGGTCAGCTTGCCGGTGACCTCGCCACCCGCGCTGGGCCGCACCTTGACGTCGAGCGCGCAGCCCGCGACCGGGACGTCGCCCGCCAGCAGGCCGCCCTTGGGCACCATGACGTAGTAGCTCAGCGTGGCGCCCTGGCCCAGCAGCAGCGCGCCGTCCTTGACGTCGTGCAGCGCCAGCGAGGCGTCGTCGGGCAGCGCCGCGGCGCCGCCGATCTGCAGCCACGCCACCGCCGGCGGCGCGCCCTTGGTGTAGATCAGGCGCAGCACGTTTTCCCCCGCCTTCAGCGCACCGTCGGGCAGCGCGAAGGCCACCGTGGTCCAGGTCGCCGGGATGGGCTGCGTGATCGACTTGCCGCCGATCTCGAGGGTGACGTTGCGACCGGCGCCCTCGCCGCGCATGCGCACCCAGATGGTCTTGCCCGTGGCCTCGGCCTCGTCGAGCGGGAATTCCAGCGGTGCGTAATTGTCGATCAGCGTCGCGCGCTTGCCGTCGACAACGTCCTGCTTGGACCACCAGTTGCGCGGCTTGCCCATGTGCAGGTACTTGGCCAGGCCGGGCGACGCGGCGTCGATGACCAGG
>Ga0154020_10003672_pt1 | contig 18418 bp, 15 predicted proteins | sample Klosneuvirus_201_FD_109709 | JGI IMG/M metagenome (GOLD analysis project Ga0154020, IMG submission 109709) | Active sludge microbial communities from wastewater, Klosterneuburg, Austria - Klosneuvirus_20160825_MG | ecosystem: Engineered > WWTP > Aerobic digester > Activated sludge | place... | reverse complement strand
GCGTCGCGCGCCCACCTCGACATGCTGGCCGCCGCCTACATCCAGGCGTGAGCGCCGTGCCCGAGATCGCGTCAGGCGGCAGGCCGGCCGCGTGCGTGCGCACCCCAGTCCCCCATCACCGCATCACGGCATCCGCCTCCGCATCCCCATGAAACGCCGCACCCTCCTGCTCGCCTCGTCGTCCCTGCTCGCGCTGAAAGCCCCCGCCATGCCCCGCACCGCCACCGCCCTGCCCGAACTGCCGGAGGTCAGCGCCACGACGCTGGCGCAGGCCCTGGCCACCGGCCGCACCACGGCCGCGGCGCTGGTGCAGGCCTGCACGGCGCGCATCACGGCCATCGACCGCCGCGGGCCGAAGCTGAACAGCGTGATCGAGCTGAACGCCGACGCTCCCGAGATCGCGCGCGAACTCGACGCCGAACGCCGCGCCGGGAAACTGCGCGGCCCGCTGCACGGCCTGCCGGTGCTGCTGAAGGACAACATCGCCACCGCCGACCGCATGCAGACCACCGCCGGTTCGCTGGCCCTGGACGGCGTGCGCGCCACGCGCGACGCGCACCTCGTGCAGCGCCTGCGCGCGGCCGGCGCCGTCATCCTGGGCAAAACCAACCTCAGCGAGTGGGCCAACATCCGCAGCACGCGCAGCGTCAGCGGCTGGAGCGCACGCGGCGGCCTCACGCGCAACCCGTATGCGCTGGACCGCAGCACCAGCGGCAGCAGTTCGGGCAGCGCCGCGGCCGTCGCCGCCAGCCTGTGCCCGCTGGCCGTGGGCACCGAAACCGACGGCAGCATCGTCTCGCCGGCGTCGATCAACGGCCTGGTGGGCCTGAAGCCGACGCTGGGCCGCATCAGCCGCAGCGGCGTCATCCCCATCGCGCACAGCCAGGACACCGCCGGCCCGATGACCCGCACCGTGGCCGACGCGGCACTGCTGTACGCGGCGATGGTCGGCGCCGATGCCGAAGACCGCATCACCGCCACGGCACCGGCAACGGGGCCCGGCGAAGGCCAGCTGCCGCCCGACGCGCTGAAAGGCGCGCGGCTGGGCGTGGCGCGCGCCTACTTCACCGGCTACGACGAGGCCGACGCCGTGATCGAGGCCGCCATCGCAAAACTGCGCGCCCTGGGTGCCACCGTCATCGACGACGCCGGACTGGCGCCCGTGAGCTACGGCGACGCCGAGCTCAAGGTGCTGCTCCACGAACTGAAGCACGGCCTGGCCGTCTGGCTGCGCAGCCACGCACCGCAGGCGCAGGTGCAGACGCTGGCCGACGTCATCGCCTTCAACCGCAGGCACGCCGCACGCGCGATGCCCTGGTTCCGCCAGGAACTGTTCGAGCAGGCCGATGCCCTGGGCGGGCTGGACAGCCCCGACTACCTGGCCGCGCTGGCCGCCTGCGCCAAGGGCGCGCGCACCGAAGGCCTGGACCGCGCCTTCGACCAGCACCGGCTCGACGCGATCATCGCGCCCACCGGCGGCCCGGCCTGGCTGATCGACCCCGTGGGCGGCGACCATTACGGCGCCAGCTTCTCCACGCCCGCCGCGGTGGCCGGCTACCCGCACCTGACGGTGCCCGCCGGCTTCGTGCAGGGGCTGCCGCTGGGGCTGTCCTTCGTCGGCCGGCCGTTCAGCGAATGGCGGCTGCTGGCGCTGGGCCACGCCTTCGAGCAGGCCACGCGCCACCGCCGCGCACCCGGCTACGTCAAGCGCAGCGTGCCGGTGTAACGCGCCGCCGGCGGCCGCCACCCCTGGGCTTGTTCGCTCTTGCGGGGCGGGCCTGTTTCCGTATGCTGGCCCAGGGCCACAGAGCCCCACCACGACATCCCGGAGACACACCCCATGACCCGTCCGCTGCCCCGTTCGGCACCCACGCGCCGCCACGTTCTCGCCACCGCCGCCGCCGGCGCCGCCAGCCTGGCCCTGCCCTCGCTGGGCCTGGCGCAGGCCTACCCTGCGCGCCCCATCAAATACATCTGCCCCTGGCCGGCCGGTGGCAGCACCGACGCCGTCATCCGCGCCTTTGCCGAAAGCGCGCAGAAGACGCTGGGCCAGCAGATCATCGTCGACAACAAGCCCGGCGCCGGCGGCATGCTGGGTGCGGGTGAACTCGTGAAGGCGGCCCCCGACGGCTACACGCTGAGCCAGCTGCCGCACGGCGTGTTCCGCATCCCGCACATGCAGAAGACGGCCTTCGACACCTTGAACGACTTCACCTGGATCGCCTGCCTCACCGGCTACACCTTCGGCCTGGTGGTGCCGGCCGACGGCCCGGTGAAGAGCATTGCCGACCTGGTGGCCTACGCCAAGGCCAACCCCGGCAAGTTCAACTACGGCAGCACCGGCACCGGCACCAGCCCGCACCTGGCGGTGGAGGAATTTGCGCAGCGCGCCGGCATCCAGCTGAACCACGTGCCCTTCAAGGGCAACGCCGACAACATGCAGGCCATCCTGGGCGGCCACACCATGGCCGCCAGCGACGCCACCGGCTGGGCGCCGCACGTGGCCAGCGGCAAGCTGAAGCTCATCGCCACCTACGGCAGCAAGCGCACCAAGCGCTGGCCCGACGTGCCGACGCTGGACGAACTGGGCTACCGGACGGTGAGCGATTCGCCCTTCGGCGTCTGCGGCCCCAAGGGCATGGACCCGGCCGTCGTTCGCACGCTGCACGACGCCTTCAAGCGCACGCTGGACGACCCCGCCGTGCTGGCCACGCTGGACAAGTTCGACCAGTCGGTGATCTACATGGACACCGCCACCTACACGAAGTGGGCGCGCGAGACCTATGCCGCCGAGAAGGCCACCATCGAACGGCTGGGCATGGCGATGAAGTCCTGAACCGGGCCGTGCCGCCGACCCCGGCCGCGCCGGCCGGGGCCACGTGGTGGCGCGGCGACGGCGCCCGGAGGGTGGATTTGCACTGGATCAAGAATTTCGATCAAAGGGAACACCCCCACTGGCCGGCACACTACCGCTAGCGTATCTTCGCGCACCAGACCCCACATCTAGTGCCCCAAGATGACGACCACACCCGCCGGAGACGCCCTTCCCACCCACGCCGCCCCGCTGGCGGTGATCAAGCGCGAGGGCCACACGGTGCCCTTCGACGCGGCCAAGATCGCCGCCGCGCTGGCCCGCGCCGGCGCCGCCACCGGCGAGTTCGACGCCGCCCGGGCCGACGAGCTGACGGCCCGCGTCGCACAGCGCCTGCAGCGGCGCGTGACGGGCGTCGAGCAGATCCAGGACGAAGTGGAACGGGTGCTCGACGAGGCCGGCCACTTCGCCACCGCGCGCGCCTACATCGTCTACCGCGAACAGCACCGCGCGCTGCGCCGCGACCGCTCGGTGGCGGTGGATGTCGAGCGTTCGGTCAACGAATACCTGGCGCGCCAGGACTGGCGCGTGCACGCCAACGCGAACCAGGGTTATTCGCTGGGCGGGCTGATCCTCAACGTCTCGGGCAAGGTCATTGCCAACTACTGGCTGAACCATGTCTACCCGCCGGAAGTGGGCGTGGCCCACCGCGAGGCCGACGTGCACATCCACGACCTGGACATGCTCAGCGGCTACTGCGCCGGCTGGAGCCTGCGCACGCTGCTGCACGAAGGCCTGAACGGTGTCGCCGGGCAGATCGAATCGGCGCCGCCGCAGCACCTGTCCAGCGCCGTCGGGCAGATCGTCAACTTCCTGGGCACGCTGCAGAACGAATGGGCCGGCGCGCAGGCCTTCAGCAGCTTCGACACCTACCTGGCGCCTTACGTGCGCAAGGACGGCCTGGGTTATGACCAGGTGCGCCAGTGCATCCAGGAACTGATCCACAACCTGAACGTGCCTTCGCGCTGGGGCACGCAGACGCCGTTCACCAACCTCACCTTCGACTGGACCTGCCCCGAAGACCTGCGCGAGCAGGTGCCCATGATCGGCGGCAAGGAACTGCCCTTCAAATACGGCGAGTTGCAGGCCGAGATGGACCTCATCAACCAGGCCTACATCGACGTCATGATGCAGGGCGACGCCAAGGGCCGCGCCTTCACCTTCCCCATCCCCACCTACAACATCACCAAGGACTTCGACTGGGCGCACCCGAACACCGAGCGCCTGTTCGAGATGACGGCCAAGTACGGCCTGCCCTACTTCCAGAACTTCCTCAACAGCGACCTGCAGCCGCACATGGTGCGTTCGATGTGCTGCCGGCTGCAGCTGGACCTGCGTGAACTGCTCAAGCGCGGCAACGGCCTCTTCGGTTCGGCCGAACAGACCGGTTCGCTGGGCGTGGTGACGATCAACTGCGCGCGCCTGGGCTACCTGCACGCCGGCGACGAGGCGGGGCTGCTCAAGCGTACCGATCAACTGATCGAACTGGCGCGCACCAGCCTCGAGATCAAGCGCAAGACCATCCAGGGCCACATCGACAACGGCCTCTTCCCGTACACCAAGCGCTACCTGGGCACGCTGCGCAACCACTTCAGCACCATCGGCGTGAACGGCATCAACGAGATGATCCGCAACTTCAGCGGCGACGCCGAAGACATCACCACGCCCGCGGGCGAGGCGATGGCGCTGCGTTACCTGGACCACATCCGCGCGCGCATCGTGGTGCTGCAGGAAGAGACGGGGCACCTCTACAACCTGGAAGCCACGCCGGCCGAAGGCACGACCTACCGCTTCGCGAAGGAAGACAGGAAACGCCTGCCCGGCATCCTGCAGGCCGGCAGCGAGCACCAGCCCTACTACACGAACTCGTCGCAGCTGCCGGTGGGCTTCACGACCGACCCCTTCGAGGCGCTGGAACGGCAGGAAGCCCTGCAGCGCAAATACACCGGCGGCACCGTGCTGCACCTCTACCTGGGCGAACGCGTCTCGTCGGCCGCCGCCTGCCGCGAGCTGGTGAAACGTTCGCTGGAACGTTTCCGCCTGCCCTACATCACCGTCACGCCCACCTTCAGCATCTGCCCGACGCACGGCTACCTGGCCGGCGAACACGCCTTCTGCCCGAAGTGCGACGAAGACGCGCTGGCGCGCAAGACGCGCACCGGCCAGGCCACGCCGGCCGTGCCGGCCTGAACACCCACCCACCCACACCACAGGAGGACACCCCCCATGAGCCACAGCCAGACCCCGCTGATCCACCCGCTGCTGGAAGAACACGAACGCCAGCGCTGCGAGGTGTGGACACGCGTGATGGGCTACCACCGCCCGATGGCGTCGTTCAACGTCGGCAAGAAGGGCGAGTTCGCCGAGCGGCGCTACTTCAGCGAAGGCGGCACCGTGCCCGCGCAGGCGGCGCCGGCGCGCGAGCCGGTTTGTGCCTGAAGCGGCTGCAGACGCCGCCACACGCGTCGCCGCAGGCATCACCACCACGGCAGCCGCAGCCGCGGCGCTGACACCCGTCACGCTCGGCGGCTTCACGCCGCTGAGCACGACAGACTGGCCAGGCAAGCTGGCCGCCGTCGTCTTCCTGCAGGGCTGCCCCTGGCGCTGCGGCTACTGCCACAACGCCGCCCTGCAGCCGCGCTGTGCATCGGCCGCGGCGCCACATTGGTCCGAGGTGCTGGCGACACTGAAACGCCGCGTGGGCCTGCTCGACGGCGTGGTCTTCAGCGGCGGTGAGCCCACGCTGCAGCGTGGGCTGGCCGAGGCCATCGCCGACGTGCGCGCGCTGGGCCTGCAGACGGGGCTGCACACCGCGGGCATCTACCCCGCGCGTCTGGCCGCGCTGCTGCCGCTGCTGGACTGGGTGGGCTTCGACCTCAAGACCGACCTGGCCGACGCCGGCGCCTACGACACGCTGGCCGGCGCAGGCCACAGCGCGGTGGCCGTGCGGCGTGCTCTCGACGCGCTGCTGGCCAGCGGCGTGGCCTTCGAGATCCGCACCACCTACCACCCGCTGCTGATCGGTGATGCCGCGCTGCTGGGCATGGCCAGGGCGCTGCAAGGCCGGGGCATCACGCAGTGGGTGCTGCAGCGCTGGCAGGCCAATGCCGACCCCGCGCAGCAGGCGCTGGTGCCGGCCTGGCGCTGGCCGCCAGAGCCGCTGCTGCAGGTGCTGCGGGAACACGTCGCCGGGCTGCGCCTGCGCTGACCCGCAGCCCGCCGCCCGCTTGACGCCCGTCAAGCCCGCCGCGCGCGGCCGCCGCCGCACCACCACACACCCGCCGCGCGCGCGGCCGGCAGCGTAACCTCGGGGCTGCAGGCCACGTGGCGCCGCATCCCTGGAGTCCCCCCATGAAGATCTTCCTGCCCGTCGACGGTTCGGTGGCCGCGCTCACGGCCGTGCACCATGCGGTGCAGTGGGTGCGCGGTGGCCTGAAGGCCGACTTCGTGCTGGCCAACGTGCAGGAGCCGCCGTCGTTCTACGAAGTCGTGGTCATGCACGACCCCGCCGTGCTCGACCAGGTGCGCGCCGACGCCGGCGCCGACCTGCTGCGTGCCGCCGAGGCCATGCTCGACGCCGCCGGCCTGTCCTACGAAAGCGAAGTGGCCGGCGGCGACCCCGGCCACGTGCTCGTCGACCTGCTCGAGAACTACGGCTGCGACGCCGTGGTGATGGGCGCGCGCGGCGCCGGCGAGACCTCGTCGCCGCTGGGCACCGTCGCCCTGGCGCTGCTGCACACCAGCCCCGTGCCGGTGACCATCGTGCACCCGCCGCGGCCCACCGGCCCCGACGCCTGAAACCGCACCAGGTGCACCGCGACGCGGTGTGTCCACCGCGCCGGAACGCGAGGCCCGCAGCGTCGGCCCGTCGGCCGACCCGCAGCGCGATCAGTTCGACGCCGCGGCCGACGCCGGCCGTGTGATCACCGAAGTCATGCTGCCGACGCAGCCCTCGGTCTGCCCGGGTGCGCAGGCGGGCACGTCGGCCGGGTGCCGCACGGCATTGCGCACCACGCCCGACTTGCGCGTCATCGAATAGACGACGAAGGCCGCGGTGGCGATGGCCAGCACGACGATGAGCAGGCGCCGCTTGCGCGACACGGGGCGGTAGGGATCGGGCTCGAGGTCCATCGCGGGGCGGACTATCGCATGCCCCACGCATGCCCCACGCGGGCGGGCCGCACAGCGCGGCCCGCTATGCTGGCGGCCACCCCACCTTCCTGACAGAGACCGCACATGAGCAAGACCTACCAGATCGCCGCCATCGCCGGCGACGGCATCGGCAAGGAAGTGATGCCCGAGGGCCTGCGTGTGCTGCACGCGGCGGCGAAACGCTACGGCATCGCGCTCGAAATCCACGACATCCCCTGGGCCAGCTGCGACTGGTACGCGGCCCACGGCGACATGATGCCGGCCGACTGGAAGGCGCAGCTGCAGGGCATGGATGCGCTGTACTTCGGCGCCGTCGGCTGGCCGGCGACGGTGCCCGACAACGTCTCGCTGTGGGGCAGCCTGCTGAAGTTCCGCCGCGAGTTCGACCAGTACATCAACCTGCGCCCGGTGCGGCTGTTCGAAGGTGTGCCCTGCCCGCTGGCCGGCCGCCGGCCCGGCGACATCGACTTCTTCATCGTGCGCGAGAACACCGAGGGTGAATACACCAAGCTCGGCGGCATCATGTTCGAGGGCACCGAGCGCGAGGTGGTGATCCAGGAGAACGTGTTCAGCCGCTACGGCACCGACCGTGTGCTGAAGTACGCCTTCGAACTGGCGGCCGGCCGCGCGCGCAAGCACCTCACGGTGGCCACCAAGAGCAACGGCATCGCCATCAGCATGCCCTGGTGGGACGGCCGCGCCGACGCCATGCACGCGCACTACCCGCAGCTGACGGTCGACAAGCAGCACATCGACATCCTGAGCGCCCGCTTCGTGCTGCAGCCCGACCGCTTCGATGTCGTCGTGGCCAGCAACCTGTTCGGCGACATCCTGTCCGACCTGGGCCCCGCCTGCACCGGCACCATCGGCCTGGCGCCTTCGGCCAACCTCAACCCCGAGCGGAAATTCCCGTCGCTGTTCGAACCCGTGCACGGCTCGGCACCCGACATCTACGGCCGGAACATCGCCAACCCGGTGGCCATGATCTGGAGCGGCGCGCTGATGCTCGATTTCCTGGGCGAACGTGCGGCGCACGACGCCATCGTGAAGGCCATCGAAACCGTGCTGGCCCAGGGCCCGCGCACACGCGACCTGGGCGGCAGCGCCGACACCACGCAGATGGGGCAGGCGATCGCGGCGCTGATCTGACGCGGCCGCCAGCGCTGCCGCCGCGGCCGGGGCGTCGCGGGCCTACGCCGTCGCCGCGCCCAGCCGCCACAGCGACGTGATCTCGGCGGCGCGCGCCGCGTGCAGCGCGTCGGTGGTGTCGCCGGCCTTGCCGTGGGTCGGCCGCGTGTCGGTGCGTCCCAGCACCTGCAGGCCGGCGGCGGCGATCCAGCCCAGCAGTTCGTCGCGGGTGCGCAGGCCCAGGTGTTCGGCCAGGTCCGACAGGATCAGCCAGCCTTCGCCACCCGGCGCCAGGTGGGCCGCCAGGCCGGCCAGGAAACCCCGGAGCATGCGGCTGTCCTCGTCGTAGAGCGCACGTTCGATGGGCGCACCGGGCCGCGCCGGCAGCCAGGGTGGGTTGCAGACGACGAGGCCGGCGCGGCCGGGCGGAAAGAGGTCGGCCGGCAGCAGTTCGACCTGCCCGCCCAGCCCCAGCCGCGACAGGTTCTCCTGCGCACAGGCCAGCGCACGCGGCTCCAGTTCGGTGGCCACCACCTTCGCCACGCCACGACGTGCCAGCACGGCAGCGAGCACGCCGGTGCCGGTGCCGATGTCGAAGGCCGTGAGCGGCGTCGCTGCCATCGGCAGCGGCATCTTCGCCACCAGTTCGATGTATTCGCCGCGCACCGGCGAGAACACGCCGTGGTGCGGGTGGATGCGGTGGTCGGGCGCCGGCCCCAGTGCCGGCACCGCCACGCCCTTCTTGCGCCATTCGTGTGCGCTGACGATGCCCAGCAGCTCGCGCAACGCGACCACGCTGGGCCCGCCGTCGGCGTCCGGCGGCCCCCAGGCTTCGGCCATGGCGAGACGGTGGTCGGGCGCACGGCGCAGCGGAATGCCGTTGTCGGCGTCCAGCGGTATCAGCAGCATCGCCAGCACCCGCGCCCGCTGCGCCTGTGACTGGCGGTGCCGATGGAAGGCCGCGCCCGGTGCGGCCGGCATCGCGTCAGCGGCCGGTGGCGTGCCCCGGCGCGCGGCCTTGCCGCCGCTGCGCCGCGCATCCTTGCGATCGACGCGGCGCGCCAGGGCCAGCAGCAGCTGGCGTGCGTTGTGGAAATCGCCGCGCCAGAGCAGCGCGGTGCCTTCGCAGGCCAGGCGGTAGGCGGTGTCGGCGGACAGGGTGTCGTCGGCGACCACGACGCTCCGCGGCGCCGGCGTGCCGCGCTCGCAGCGCCAGCGCGCGCTGCAGGGTGCGCCGCCTTCGGTCCAGCGCAGCCTTGGCTCGACAGGCTCATGGCCAGGCGCGCCGTGGCTTTGGGGCAAGCGGGAGCGGTCCATGTTCGACTCGGATCGACGGCGTGGGCCGCGGGCGACGGAAAAGCCCGGCATCAGGCCTCTTCGAGTTCCTTGAGGGAGATCCCGTTGCCGTCCTTCCATGCCGTCAGACCGTTGGCGCTGCCCCCATGAATGACCGCGGCAGCGGCACTCGGGCTCGTGAACTCGACATCCTTCGTGAACACATAGACGCCGTCCTGCTCCAGCAGCGTCTTCTCTTGAATCAGCCGCTGTCGCAATGCAATCGTGTTCGGATACTGGGCTTCGGCGGATGGACGAACGGCGAGCACTGCCGTCGACGCCGCGAAGACGACGAAACCACCCTCCGTCCTGCGCCCGGTGGCCGTGGCGTTCTTGATCCTGCATATCAACCGCGGTTGCTGCAGTGCGGGTTTGCTCGAGCCTGCGATGGGCGACAGCAGGTCCGAGCCCAGCACGGGCAGCACCTGACGGATGCGCGCCAGGTAGACCTCCATGTCTTCGCGGTCCGATTCGGGCAGCTTCGGATTGCTGCCGTTGCTGTTCTCGAGGACGTAACGGCCAACCGCCTTGGCCTCCTGCAGCAACCGGTTTTCCAGGTAGCGCACGTGGGCCTTGGTCAGGTTCTCGTCCTTGCTGACAAAGACGACGACCGAGGTCCAGAAGTCCTTGGCCTTGTGCTGCTTCAGACGATCACGTATGACCTCGGCTTCGCCGACGTAAGCCAGGTTGTCGCCGGTGTCCGGATCGACGCCGAGAAGGAAGTAGACGCCGGCGCTTTCGAGTTCATCGCGGGCCAGCAGGTCGTCCAGCTCGGTTCGTGGCGCCGCCAGCGCCTTGCCGGTCCAGTTGGACACCTCGCCCACCCTGAGGCGTCGCGCGTCGCCATGCGGCAGAAAGAGCTTGAGCGTCGCCGACGTCATGCGAGAAGCGTTCGTGGCTGCGGGATCGCTTCCGTGCGAAACCCGGCGCTCACCCGACCTCGCCGCCGAAGGTCTTGATCAGGTTGTCGATGTACTTCTCGACCAGCTTCTCGAACTCGCCGGCCACCACGGGCACCACCACCATCTTCATCAGGCCCGGCAGCGCCACGTCGACGGTGCCGAAGACCTTGAACTCGACGGCCGTGCCCTTCTTCGTTTCCTTCAGCGTCCAGCTGCCGCTGACGAGGGCATTGCCCTCGCCCTTCACCGGCGTCCAGGTCACCGTGCCCTTCTTGCGGTCGGCCACGTACTTGCTGGCGTAGACGGTCTGGATGTTCACCTGCTGGGTGCCCACCTTCTGCATTTCCCAGCGGTAGACGCCCTGCCCCAGGTCGGTGAGCTTGTCGACCTTGGGGAAGTGGCCGGCCGACTTCGGCACGTCGGACACGAGGTCGAAGACCTCCTTGATCGGCGCCTTGACGGTGAATTCGTAGCCGAGGTCGATGTCGACGGTGATGGCCATGGCGGGCGGTCCTTCGGTGGGTTGGAAGACGGTGGCAGGCGACGCTAGTCGGCGTCGGGCCCGCCCCAGGGCAGCATCAGCGCCACCAGCAGCAGCTTCTCGAATTCGGGGGCGAAGCGCCGGATGACGTTGTCGGGGTCGGGGCAGAGCTTCGCGTCGGTGATGAGGCCGAACTGCACGCCGCCGCCGTAGCTCAGGATGCTCAGGCCCATGCCGATCTCGCCCGAGGCCGGCACCCAGAACATGCTCTGGCGCATCGTGCTGCCGCACAGCTTCAGCTGCGTGCCCGGGCCGGGCACGTTGGTCATCACCGCGGTGGTCTTCTTCGCGAACAGGCCCAGCACGGCGTCCTGCACCGGCTTGATGAACAGGCCCGTCATCGCCAGCACGGCGAAGGCCAGCAGCGGCTGGTAGCTGCCCTTCAGTTCGGCCATGCGCGCGTGCACGGCGTAGACGCGCTGCACCGGGTTGTCGATGCCGATGGGCAGCACCAGCGGCGCCAGGCCGAAGCGGTTGCCCAGCTTCCAGGCGTCTTCCAGCGGGCGCAGGTTCACCGGCACCATGGCGCGGATCTCCTTGCCTTTCGGGTCGTCGCCGCGTTCGGCCAGGTAGCCGCCGATGGCCCCGGCCGCGCAGGCCAGCAGCACGTCGTTGACGGAACAGCTCAGCGCCTTGCCGACGATCTTCACCACGTCCAGCGGGATAGGTTCGCACCAGGCCACGAGCTTGCGGCCCACCGGCTTGCCCTTCAGCAGCGTGGGCGAGTCGTCGGGCATCAGCGCCAGCGCGGCCACGTCCTTCAGCACCTGGGCACCGGTGCGCACCATCTCGGCGCTGCCGTGCATCGGATCCTGCGGGTTGGCCAGCAGTTCCAGGCTCTTGGCGATGCCGCTGCCGTACATGCCGATGGCCTTCACCGTCAGCTCGGTCAGCGGCTTCAGCACGGCGTCGGCGAGCCAGTCGCCTTCGTGCGGGTCGTCCGCCGGCGCACGCCTGCGGCGCCTGGGCGGGTCGTTGCCGCCGTCGGTCATCGACATCATCACCGCGGTCAGCGCGATGCCGTCGCCGATGCAGTGGTGGATGCGCGCGATCATCGCGCTGCCGCCTTCGTAGTGTTCGATGAAGTGGAACTGCCACAGCGGCCGCGTGTGGTCCAGCGGCGTGGTGGCGAGCTCGCCGCACAGCGTCTTGAGCGCATCGCGTTCGCTCTGGCCCTTCTCGCGCGCCAGCTGGATGGGCTTGACGTGGTGTTCGATGTCGAAGGCCTCGTCGTCCACCCACTCGGCGCCCACCGCGTCGGCCACCGCCTTCTGGCGGAAACGCCCGTACTTCAGCAGCCGCGACTCGACCCGTTCACGCAGCGCCTCGAGCGTGAGCGCCGGCGTGAGCAGCCAGACGCCGACGATCATCATCAGGTTGACCTCGTTGTCCATGCGCAGCCACGCGGTATCGACCCGCGACATGCGTTCGGCGGCAGCGGACATGGGGAAACTCCTGACGGCAACGTTCGGAAAGGGCCGGGGGACGATGCTGGGTAACATGCACCCCGTCAACCAAGGATTTTCACCCAAGGGAAGCACGCACCATGGCCAAACTCAAAGCCGCCTTCGAAGCCGCCGTCGCCGCCAGCAAGCAGCTGCCGGAAAAACCCGACAACCAGACACTGCTGCAGATCTATTCGCTCTACAAGCAGGCCACCGAAGGTGACGTCGAGGGCAAGCGCCCGGGCTTCACCGATCTCGTGGGCCGCGCCAAGTACGACGCCTGGGCCGCCGTCAAGGGCAAGAGCAGCGACGAAGCGATGCAGGCCTACGTCGACCTCATCGAGTCGCTGAAGTAGCCGCGCGCCGACCATGCCCGGCACGCATTCGCGCCGACGGACACTGAAGCACCTGGCCGGCGCTGCCGCGGCCGCGCTGGCGCTGCCCGCGTGGGCCCAGGGCGCGCGCCGGCTCGTGCTGGGGCAGAGCTGCGCGCTCACCGGGCCTGCGGCGCAGCTGGGCCTGCAGATGAACCGCGGCGCGCGCCTCTACTTCGACCGCCTGAACGCCGAAGGCGGCGTGGGCGGCCGCACGGTCGAGATCAAGGCGCTGGACGACGGCTACGAGCCCGAGCGCTGCGCCGCCAACACCAGGGCGCTCATCGAAGAGGACGTGTTTGCGCTCTTCGGCTACGTCGGCACGCCCACCGGGCTGGCGGCGCTGCCGCTGGTCAACGCAAGCGAACTGCCGCTGCTGGGCATGTTCACCGGCGCCGAGGCGCTGCGCGAGCCCTTCAGCCGCAACATCTTCCACGTGCGCGCGTCCTACTACGACGAGACGGCGCTCATCGTCAGGCAGCTCACCAACCTGGGCCTGAAGCGCATCGCCGTGTTCCGCCAGAACGACAGCTACGGCCAGGCCGGCCTGGACGGCGTGAACCGCGCGCTGAAGCTGCAGAACCTGCAGCCCACCGGCGTGGGCCTGGTGGAACGCAACTCGGTCGACGTGGCCGCGGCGGTGCAGGCCATCGTGCCGACGCGCCCCGACGCCGTGGTGCAGATCGGCGCCTACAAGGCCTGCGCGGCCTTCATCCGCCAGGCGCGCAAGGCCGGCTACGGCGGCACCTTCCACAACGTCAGCTTCGTCGGCACGCAGGCGCTGGCCGACGAACTGGGCCGTGACGGGCTGGGCGTGGTCGTCAGCCAGGTCATGCCCTTCCCCTACACGACGACGACGTCGATCGCCCGCGAATACCTCGACGCCGTGAAACGCGCCGGCGGCGACGCCACGGCCAACTACTCCAGCATCGAGGGCTATGTCTGCGCCAAGGTCTTCGCCGAAGGCCTGCGCCGTGCCGGCGCCGGCGCCTCGCGCGAGGCGCTGGTGGCCGGCCTGGAAACGCTGCAGCGCTACGACCTGGGCGGCTACACGGTGAGCTTCGGCCCGCGCAACCACCGCGGCTCCAGCTTCGTCGAGCTGTCGATGCTGACCGGCGACGGCAAGGTGCGCCGCTGATCGACGGGCCTGCGCGACCGGGCGCCGGCCGGATGCGTGAGATGCTGGCCGGTGTCGCGGGTGCGCTGGCCGTGCTGCCCATCGTGCTCACCCTGGGCCTGCTGGCCTACGCGCCGGCGGGCGCGGCGGCACCGCAGGCGGGGCTGCTGGCGGCCTTCGTGACGGTGGGCATCGGCGGCCTGCTGCATGCCGCGCTCAGCCGCACCCGGATGCCGGTGTCGGGGCCGAGTTCGGTCACGGCGCTGACGCTGGCCGCCCTCGTCGCGCAGCTGGTGGCCGACCCGCGGCTGGCGCCCGGCACCGGCGCCGGCGTGCCGGGCATCGTCGCGCTGTGCGGCGTGGTGCTGCTGCTCAGCGGTGCGCTGCAGGTCGGCTTCGCGATGCTGGGCCTGGCGCGGCTGGCCCGCGTCGTGCCGCAGCCGGTGCTGGCGGGCTTCATGAACAGCGCCGCGCTGCTGATCGTGATGTCGCAGCTGCCGCTGCTGCTCGACCTGCCGCCGGGCACGCGCCTGGACCTCGACGCGCTGCGCCTGGCGCACCCGGGCGCCCTGGCGCTGGGCCTGGGCACGGCCGGCGCCATCTGGCTGCTGGCGCGCCGCTGGCCGCAGCTGCCGGCGGCGCTGCTGGGCCTGGTGGCCGGCACGCTGGTGCACACGCTGTGGACGGCGCAGGCCGGCGCGCCGCCGCTCGGCGCCCGCATCGGCGCGCTGCCCGCGGCCTGGCCCTGGCCCCCGGCGCTGCTGCCGCTGTTTTCGCCGGCCGGCCTCGAGCTGCTGCGGGCGCACGCCTGGCCGGTGTTCACCACCGCGCTGGCCCTGGCCGCCCTGGCGGCGCTGGAATCGCTGCTGAACCTGCGGGCGATGGACCAGCAGCTCGACGACCGGCACGAACCGCGCCGCGAGCTGATCGCCCTGGGCTGCGCCAACATGGCCTGCGGACTGCTCGGCGGCCTGCCGCTGGCGGCGATGCGCACACGCGCCCTGGCCACGCTGCAGGCCGGCGGCCGCGGCCGGCAGGCGGCGTGGGCCGGCGCGGCGACGCTGGGCCTGCTGTACGTGGCGGGTGCGCCCCTGCTGGCGGTGCTGCCGCTGCCGGTGCTGGCCGGCGTGATGCTGATCGTGGCGCTGGGCCTGGCCGACCGCTGGACGGGCCGCCTGCTGGCGCGCGGCTGGGCCGGCGAACGCTCGCGCGAGCTCGTGCCGGGCCTGGGCGTGATGGCCCTGGTGGTGGGCACCACGCTGTGGAAGGGCATGCCCGCGGGCATCGGCGTGGGCGTGCTGCTGTCGCTGCTGAGCTTCGCGTGGCGCATGAACCGCTCGCTGGTGCACGACCGCTACCTGGCGTCGGCGCGGCCGTCGCGGCGCATCTACCCGGCGCCCGTCGAGGCGCGGCTGCAGGCGCTGCGCCAGGGCATCACCGTCTTCGAACTCGACGGCGCGCTGTTCTTCGGCAGCGGCGACCGGCTGCTCGACGAAGCCGACGCGCTGGACGCCGGCTGCCGCTGCCTGGTGCTCGACCTGCGCCGCGTCAGCGCCATCGACGAGTCCGGTGCCGTGGCGCTGCAGAGCACCATCGTGCGGGCGGCCCGGCGCGGCATCCGCGTCGATCTCGCCGGGCTGGCCCCCGGCACGGCGCCTGCGCAGGCACTGCAGACCTTCGCCCCGGCGCTGCCGCAGGGGCCCGACGCCGACCGCGCCATCGAGGCCGCCGAACGCCACCTGCTGGCGCAGGTGCTGGGCGATGGCGACGTGCGCGCGATGGCCGAGCGGCCGCTGGCCGAGGCCTCGCTGCTGGCCGGGCTGGACGCCGCGCAGGTGGCGCTGGTCGCGGCACGGCTGCAGCCCGTGCACCTGCAGGCCGGCGAACGCCTGTTCGCCGAAGGTGACGCCGCCGACCGGCTGTACGTGCTGACGCGCGGCTCGGTGAGCATCCTCAGCCGGCCCGACCGCCACGGGCGCACGCAGCGCTACCTCAGCGTTTCGCCCGGCATGATGATCGGCGAGACCGCCATGCTCGACGGCGGCGGGCGCACGGCCAGCGCGGTGGCCGACGCGCCCACCGACCTGCACGCGCTGACGCTCGACACGCTGGACGCGCTCGGCCGCAGCCACGCTGAGGTGGCCGTGCGGCTGTACCGCAACATCGCCGTGCACCTGTCGCAGCGCCTGCGCGGTGCAGCCGGCGCCTGGCAATCCAGCGCGCGCTGAGGTGGCGCCGGCGGCCTTCAGCCCGGCGGCAGGCCGCGCCGCGCCCAGGCGGCGACGATGTCGCGGCAGTCCGGCAGCGCCTGCAGCAGGCGTGGCCGGTCGTCGGCGCCGGTCAGCTCGGTGGCGCGGGCCTGCACGTCGGCGTGCAGCGCGTCGAGCAGCGGCGCGGCGCGGGCGTCGCCCAGGGCCTCGAGCACCTGCTGGCAGACCCAGCGCGTCGCCAGCGTTTCGTGCGCCGGGCCGCGGGCCCCTTCACCGTCCAGGCCCTGCAGCAGCCTGTCCACCGCCGCGCACGCGTCCGCGGCCCGGCCCAGGCGCAAGGTGCACAGCGCCACCCAGGCGCCCAGCTCGAGGGCCTCGATCGTCTCGTCCAGGCCCTGCTGCAGCGCCTGCGCCTGGCCCAGCGCCTGCCAGGCGGCCTGCAGGTCGCCGCGGCCCAGCTGCAGGCTGCCCAGGTGACGCAGCGCCACCGCCTCGACGCGCCTGTCGCCGACGGCGCGCAGGCCCGCCGCGGCCTCGTCCTGCCAGCGGATCGCCGTCGGCACGTCGCCGCGGCCCTCGGCGGCCCGGGCCATGCGGTGGTGTGCCAGGGCGGCGTCGCGCCGCGCGCCTATGGCCTGCGCCAGCGCGAGCATGCGCTCGCCCCAGGCCATGGCCTCGTCCCAGCGGCCGAGGTAGCTGGCCACCAGGCTCAGGTTGTCCAGCGCCCCCAGCTGCAGGCGCGGCTTGCCCAGTGTCTCGCCGCGCGACAGCACCGCCGTCAGCGTGTCGCGCGCCTCGTCCAGCCGGCAGGCCTGCATCGAGACCATGCCCGACAGCGTCAGCAGCTGGGCCTCGGTTTCGGCGCGGCAGGTGGCCCCGGCGATGCGGCCGGCCCACGGCAGGCCGGTCTGCAGGTGACCGACCGCCGCCGCGTAGTCCTGCCGGGCGATGCGCAGCCACGCCAGCTGGCCCTGCGCCATGGCGGCCCATTGCGCGGCCGCGCAGCGCTCGGCCAGCTCGAAGCCCTGGCGGGCCAGGCGCTCGGAGGCCACGGCGTCGTTGCGGCGGTCGGCCAGCAGCGCCTGGCTGAAGCACAGCCGCGCCCGGCGTCCGTCGTCGGGGTGGCGCGCGAGCAGCGCGTCCATCTCGCGGTGCGCCGCGTCCTGCCCGGCCCGGTCGCCCAGCGTGTCGGTGAGGGTCGCCAGCTGGTTCAGCAGGTCGACGCGCCGCAGCGGTTCGGCATCGCCCAGCAGCGCCAGCGCGCGCCGGCAGTAGGCCATGGCGGCGGTGTTGGCAAAGCGCCGCTGCGCGTCGTCGGCCGCCTGCTCGAAGCCGTCGACGGCCAGCGCCCGTTCACCGGCGCGTTCGGCGTGCTCGGCGGTCATGGCCAGGAACTCGGCGCCGCGGCCCCGCGTGCGCGCGGCCAGCCAGCGTGCAGCCGCGCCGTGGCCGCGGCGGCGCTCGGTCTTCAGCAGCGTGTCGTAGGTCACCTGGTGCAGCAGGTGGTGGTCGAACTGGCGCTCGGCGGTGCCTTCGAAGTCGCTGCGCTCGTGGTCGCGCACGAAGGCCGCGCGCCGCAGCGCCGGCAGTGCCCGCGGTGCGCTGGCGTCCAGCGCCTGCAGCGCGTCGTCCCAGAAGACATGGCCGATGACGCTGGCCTGGCGCGCCGCCTGGCGTTCATGCGCCGGCAGCGCGTCCAGCCGCGCCTGCAGCAGGCCGACCAGCGTGCCGGGCAGGCGCAGCGGGTCCAGGCGCCCGACCTGCACCGTCCAGCGTGGCCCGTCGACCTCGATCACACCGTCGTCGACGAGGCGGCGCACCAGTTCCTCCATGTAGAACGGGTTGCCCTCGGCGCGGTCGACGAGCAGTGCGGCCAGCGGCGGCGGCACCTCGTCCATGCGCTGCAGCAGCGCCCGCGCCAGCGCGTTGCCCTGCGCGGCGGCCAGCGGCTGCAGCGGCAGCCGCAGGTCGGGGGCGCCCCAGTCGGGGCGGCGCGCCAGCAGCGACGGCCGGCCCGTCATCACCAGGGCCAGCGGCAGCTCGGCGGCATGCGATTGCAGGTGCTGCAGCAGGTCCAGCGAACTGTCGTCGGCCCAGTGCAGGTCCTCCACCAGCAGCAGCGGCACGCCGACGCGCGCCGCCAGCGCGCGCAGGTAGCTGCGGAAGGCGGCCAGGGCCTGGTCGCGCAGGCTGCGCGGGTCCAGGCCGCGCAGGCCGTCGCCGAAGTCCAGCCCGCCGAGCTGGCCGATGAGCCGGGCCTGCCGCAGCCCGTCTTCGTCGAACCACGGCGCCAGCCCGTGCTCGACCTTGTGCCGCGCCCGCTCGGCGCTGTCGGTGTCGGC
>Ga0154020_10003671_pt1 | contig 18421 bp, 15 predicted proteins | sample Klosneuvirus_201_FD_109709 | JGI IMG/M metagenome (GOLD analysis project Ga0154020, IMG submission 109709) | Active sludge microbial communities from wastewater, Klosterneuburg, Austria - Klosneuvirus_20160825_MG | ecosystem: Engineered > WWTP > Aerobic digester > Activated sludge | place... | reverse complement strand
TGCTCCACACCACCGTGCTGGGCGTCAACAGCAACCCCACCCGCAGCGTGGGCTACCTCACCGCCGCCACCGCCGCCACGTTTGGGGACATCCTGGAAGGCGTGTTGTCCGGCACCATCACGCCGCTGCGCCTGCTGCGCCTGGCGGTGCACATCAACGGGGAGCTGTTGCCCACCCCCGTGGTCAATGACGTGTTGTTCTGCCACGCCAACCCCGCGGCCACCTCCCGCTACATGTTGCACGCCGCGCGCTCCCGTGAGGAACAAAAGTCCTCCGGCCTTTGGATTGCCGCACCGGCGGGGTCCACCGCGGCGGTGCTGAGCGCGGGGGGCACGCGTGACGCCATGGAAGCCCGGCGCTTCCAGTACCGGGTGCGGGAACCCTACGCCCCGCCAGGCCAGGTGGTTCGCCTGGTGGGCGGGTTTGTCCCCCAGCGCGGGCGCCTCTCCATCACCAGCCACCTGCGGGATGCCGCGGTGTTTTTGGACGGCGCGCACCTCAAACATGCCGTGGGCATGGGGGATGAGGTCACCATCACCGCCCACCCCGCCGTGTTGCGCCTGGTCCGCCCACGCCGGGATTGATTGACGGCGGGGCTGGACCCCGCCCCCCCCCAAGGCTAGAACGCCCCCCGCCGGCAGCACCCGCCCCACACCACCCAGGGGCACACGCCGGGCGAGGCCAACGGATGTCCAAGGACGCGCTGGAGCGGCTGCAAAAGAAGTTCCCCCAGGAAGTGCTGGGCACCCACGCCATGCACGGGGATGAGACCGCGGTGATTGACCGCCGGGGCCTCATCCCGGTGTGCACCTGGCTCAAAGACAGCCCGGACATGGACTTCAAGATGCTGTGTGACCTCACCGCCGTGGACTACCAGGGCATGAAGCCCAGCGTGCGGGTGGCCAGCCCCGGAGCCGCCACCGCGTCCAACGCGCGCAACGGCAAGGCGCCGCGTTTTGAGGTGGTCTACCACCTGACGTCATTGTCCCGCGGGCACCGCCTGCGCCTGAAGGTGGGCGTGGAACTGGAAGACCCGGTGGTCCCCAGCGTGGTGCCGCTCTGGAAGAGCGCCAACTGGATGGAGCGTGAGGTGTGGGACCTCTACGGGCTCAAGTTTGAGGGCCACCCGGACCTTCGGCGCATCCTCATGTACGAAGAGTTTGTGGGTCACCCGTTGCGCAAGGACTACCCGCAGCGCAAGCGCCAGCCGCTCATCCCCATGCGCAACCCGGACGCCTGACGGTCAATTTGACGTCGTCACGCCGCACCGCACCCCCGCTTTGATTTTTGCCAACACTTCAAAATTGTCCGGAGCAACACCATGGCCACCCTGGAAGAAGACAAACACTGGGAACTGGAAAAGGATGATGACTTCATTGCCCCCGCCCATGACCCGGACCTTGCGGGGGACATGCACACCAAACACATGGCCATCTCCATGGGGCCAAGCCATCCAGCCACCCACGGAACCGTGCAAATCAAGGTGGAGCTGGACGGGGAAACGGTGGTCAAGTCTGACACCATGGTGGGGTACCTCCACCGCGCGTTTGAGAAGAGCTGTGAGAACGTCACCTGGACCCAGTGTTTCCCGTATACCGACCGTTTGAATTACGTCTCCCCGCTCATGAACAACGTGACGTTTGCGTTGGCGGTGGAGAAGCTGTTGGGACTCACCCCCAAGATCTCCGAGCGCGTCCAGTACCTGCGCGTCATTGCCTGTGAAGTCTCCCGCATCACCGATCATCTGACGTCATCCGCCGCGCAGGCCATGGAGCTGGGCGGCCTCACCGGGTTTTTCTGGCTCATCCAGGCGCGCGAGCGGCTGTGGGAGCGCGTGGAAGAGCTGTGTGGCGCGCGCATGACCACGTCCTGGTGCCGCGTGGGTGGCGCGGCCAATGACGCCCCGGAGGGCTGGCTGGACCGCGTGCTGCAAACGCTGGACTACACCATGACCCAGGTGGATGACCTTGAGGGCATCACCCGGCGCAACCGCATCTTTGTGGACCGCATGAAGGACACCGGCGTCATCAGCGCCGAGGACGCCGTGAACTGGGGCTGGACCGGCCCGTGCCTGCGCGCCAGTGGCGTCCCGTTTGATGTGCGCAAGGCGCATCCCTACCTGGTCTATGACCGTCTCAAGTTTGACATCCCGGTTGGCACCCGCGGTGACAGCTATGACCGCTTCATCTGCCGCCTGGAGGAAATCCGGGAGAGCCGCAAGATCATCCAGCAGGCCGTGGAGCAGATGCCCAAGACGGGGGACATGCTGGTGAATGACCCCAACGTGGCGCTGCCCGGCAAGAACAACGTCTATTATTCCATTGAAGGCCTCATCTCCCATTTCAAGATCATGATGGAAGGCATCCACGTGCCGCCGGGAGAGGCCTACGCGTACACCGAGGCGGCCAACGGCGAGCTTGGCTTCTACCTGGTGAGTGACGGTGGGGGACGCGCGTGGAAGGCCCGCTGCCGGCCACCGTGTTTCATCATGACCTCCACCCTGGACACCCTCATCAAGGGCCAGATGCTGGCGGACCTGGTGCCCATCTTTGACAGCCTCAACATGATTGGCGGCGAATGCGACCGCTGAGCGTGCGCTGACGTTGTCAGCCTCCGGGTGCTAACAGGGCGGCCCATGAAACTGGCCACCCTCCCCAACAACACCCGTGACGGCTCCCTCCACGTGGTCTCCAAGGACCTTTCCCGCGCGGTGAACGCGGGACGTGTGGCCGCCACGCTGCAGCAGGCGCTGGACCAGTGGGACGCCGTGGAGCCCCGCCTGCGCGAGCTTGCCGCGCAGCTGGAGGAAGGCCGCGCGCAGGATGCGTTCCCATTTCAGCCGCACAAGGCGCTGGCCCCGTTGCCCCGCGCGTACGCGTTTCTGGACGGCAGCGCGTACCTCAACCACGTGGAGCTGGTGCGGCGCGCGCGCGGCGCCGAGATGCCGCCGTCCTTCTACACCGACCCGTTGATGTACCAGGGGTGTTCGGACACATTTCTGGCGCCGCACGCGCCCATTGCGCACGCCAGTGAAGAGCTGGGGATTGATTTTGAAAGTGAGGTGGTGGTCATCCTGTCTGACGTTCCGCAGGGGACCACGGCGGCAGACGCGGGCAGACACGTGCGCCTGCTGGCCCTGCTCAATGACGTCACCCTGCGCAACGTGGTGCCGGCCGAGCTGGCCAAACAGTTTGGTTTCCTGGTCTCCAAGCCGCCCAGCGCGTTGTCCCCGGTGGCGGTGACACCGGATGAACTGGGGGACGCGTGGAAGGACGCCAAGGTGCACCTTCCGCTGCGCACCACGCACAATGGCAAGCAGTTTGGTGACCCGGACGCTGGCGTGGAGATGCAGTTCTCCTACGCGCAGCTCATTGCCCACGTGGCGCAAAGCCGGCCGTTGTGCGCCGGTACGGTGCTGGGTGCGGGTACGGTGAGCAACAAGGACCGCACGCGCGGGTCATCCTGCCTGGCCGAGCTGCGCACCCTGGAGAAGCTGGACACGGGTGAACCGCATACGCCGTTTCTCAAATTCGGGGACACCGTGCGCATTGAGATGTTGAAGGACGGGCGCAGCGTCTTTGGGGCCATTGAACAGACGGTTGTCCAGTACGTGAAGGGGGCGTGAACCATGGTGGGTTACCGGCTGTATGGGTACTGGCGCAGTTCGGCGTCATGGCGGGTGCGGGCGGCGCTCACGTTCAAAGGCCTGCCTTTTGAGACCACGCCGGTGCACCTGGTGAAGGGTGGCGGGGAGAACCACGCGCCGGACTATGCCGCGCGCAACCCGTTGGAGACTGTTCCCATGCTGGAGGTTCTGCAGGACGGCGTGGTGACGCTGCGCCTGGCCGAAAGCCTGGCCATCCTGGAATACCTGGAGGAGGTCCACCCCAACCCGCCGCTGTTGCCCGGAGACCCCGCCCAACGCGCCGCCACCCGGTGGCTGGCGGAGATCATCAACAGCGGCATCCACCCCCTGCAAAACCTCTCCACGCTGCAGGAGCTGGAGACGGCGTTTGGGGCCGGCGCGGCGCAAAAGAAGGCCTGGGCGGCCCGGTTCATCCACCGCGGTCTCAAGGCGGTGGAGGCACGTCTGGCGGTCACCGCCGGGACGTATTGCATGGGCGGCCTGCTCACCACGGCGGACCTGTGTTTGTTGCCGCAAATCTACAACGCCCGCCGGTACGGCGTGGACCTCAACCGCTACCCCGTCACGTTGCGGGTCAGCGCCAACCTGGAGAAACACCCGGTGATGGTGGCCACCCACCCGCACTGCCAGCCGGACACGCCCCCAGAAGAACGGCGCTGACGGGATTCAGCGCGAGCAGATGAACGGATTGTCGCTGCCACATTCCTTGTTGTTCCAGCAGTCACCGCTGGACTTCCATTCGGCGCAGCGTTCCCCGTTCTGGTCCGGCTGGCCATTGCACCAGGGAAACACGCCCGGGAGGTTGCCCAGGCCGGGGGTCACCGGCGTCTGGTCCAGCCAGACCCAGGTCACGTTGTTGGACGGCGGGGTGGCCACGTACGGCGGGTCGGTGTCATTGCGGTTGGTGAACCCAATCCAGAAGTCCCCGCTGAACAGGTACTGCGCCAGCATGTTGTACTGGGTGAGCGTGTCAATGCTGGCCAGCTGGAAGCCGGGCAGCTGGGCGCACTGGCGGTTGCTCACAAACCAGCCGCCCGGGATGTTGCACAGCATGAAGGCCTTCTGGTCTTCGGCAACAATCTTGCGCTCGCACGTGCCGCCGGGAAGTGTGCCGGGGTTGGGCGTGTAGTTGTAGTTCATGCACGTGTTGTTGGGCGCCACGCACACCTGGTTGGCGTTGGGGCAGGCGTAGGTGAACGTGCAGCCGCTGGCGGTGTTGGTGCCGGTGAAACACGGCCGGGCCTGCGCGGCGCAATCCAGGGAGCTGCTGGTCACCCCCCCGCTGGAGGCGGCGCTGGATGAGCCATCCAGGGAGCTGGCGTTGGACGTGGACAGCCCCACCGACGTGGAATTGCCACCGCCCGACGAGGAGACGCCGCCCGCGCTGCTGCTGGTGGAGCTGGAGGATACTGCGCCACCGCTGGAGGAAGACGCGGTGACGCCGGTGGAGTCCACGCCGGTGCTGCTGGACAACGTCTCCTGGCTGCTGCTGCCCCCGGCGCTGTTCAGCACACTGCTGCTGGACCGCCCCGCACTGGAACTGCCGGTGATGATGATGAACCCGCTGGAGGTGGCCGCCCCCGAGCTGGCTCCGCCATTGGTGGGCAGGCACACGTCAGACAAGCAGGCCAGGTCCTGGGGGCAGGTGATGTTTCCGCCACAGGTGAACCGGCACACCCCGCCCACGCAGCGTTGTCCGCTGGTGCACACCTCGCTGCCACCGCAGGCCTCATCGGCGGGTTTGGGTTCACAGCCCCACAGCGCCCACAGCAGCGCAAAGATGGCCAACCCAACACGGTGGAGCACAGGTGGTCCCATCACGCCTCGCATTCAACGCGAACAGATGACGCCGTCCACCGGGGACGCGTCACCACAATTGTGATCATTCCAGCAGCCACCCAGGTCCCCGCGGAACTCCACGCAGTCCTCGGTGCCATTGTCGTTGGGCTCACCGCTGCACCAGGGGTAGACGCCCAGTGTTCCGCCAAACGTGGTGGTGTTGAACGTGGTCCCGTCCATCCAGAAGAAGTTGCCCTCCCCCAGTGGCGTGGGACATCCGGAACACGCCTGTGGGTAGTCCCCGCGGTCGGAGAGGCCCAGCCAGAACCGGCCGCCGGCCAGCACACCGCGGATGATGTCATGTTCGGCCAGGGTGGTGACGGAGCCCAGGTTGAAGCCCGGCGCCAGGTCCATGCAGTCCAGGTAGCTGTCAAACCAGCCACGGTCCACGCCGGGCGCGCAGAACATGAACGTGCGCTGCGTGGCCGGCACCGGGACCCGCACGCAGGTGCCGGAGCCACGGAAGATGGTCACCCCGTCACCGGGCATCACTTCGCATGCGTTGTTGGGGGCTGTGCACACGGCATTTTGCGGGCATTTGTAGGTGAACGCACAGCCCCCGGCGCCATCCGGCGCGCCGGTGAAGCACGGGTTGGCCAACGCGGTGCAATCCAGCGGGGCCGCGCTGGAACTGGAGGCCACGCTGCTGGAGTTGTCCACGGAGGTGGCGCTGGGGGCGCTGGACCCGCCGCTGCTGCTGCCGCTGGAGACACCCGGGACCGAGGTGGCCACCGACGTGGAAGACGTACTTCCCGAGGGGAGGGAGGTGGAACCCGCGCTGGTGTTGGACGCGGTGCTGGAACCTGTTGCCGGGCTGCTGCTGGTGGTGGGGCCACCGGTGGTGGAACTGCTGCTGGGGCCAATTTCCGTGCTGCTGGTGGCCCCACGCGCCGAGCTGGAGCCCAGGCTGGACACCACCACCACAAAGCCGCTGGAGGACGTGGCGCCGCCGCCACCGCTGCTGCTGTTGGCGCCAGCGCCGGGCAGGCACAGGTCACCCTGACAGGCCAGCCCGCCGGGGCAGGTCACGGTGCCGCCACAGGTGAACCGGCAGATGCCGCCCACGCAGCGTTGCCCATCCGTACAGGTGTCACTGCCGCATGTTTCCGCCGGTGGCGTCCCACACGAGGCAAGCGCCGCGGCCACCGCCAGGCACCCCGCCCCAAACATCCCCCACACCGTGGACCGCATGCCCTTACGTTACCACCGGCCCTGGGCTTGCCTACCGCCCAAGTCCGACGCCAACCGACCGATGGATGACATTTGCCTACCTGGGGGGTGGCAAGGCCGCCGCCGCGGTGGCCGGGGCCGGGGGCAGCAACTCCATGCCTGACGCCGACGCTGCCGCTGCGGCCAACAGCCCGGCCAACAAGCCTGCGCCCACCGCGGCGGCGGGACCCATCCACCGCCGGCTGGCGTTGTGCACCAGCACCACCGGCCGGTGCGGCCTGGGCGGAGTGGACTGGCGGGCGGGGCGCACGCTGTCCAGGGACAACGGCACCGGCGTGGCGGGGGGCAACGCGGGGAACGGGGAGGGCGTGGGTGAGGCCTGACGGCTGGCCCGCTTGAGCATGGGGGAAAAGCGGGTGGCGGCGTCGCGTTCGGCCGCCAGTTCGGCAGGGAACAGGTCAGCCATCAATGCGGCGGTGGACTGTGCGTTCCACGGCGGGAACAACGCCGAGACCCGCTGCAGCGCGGCCAGAAACGACGTGGCGTCCGGAAAACGCAGGTCCGGGTCCGGGTCCAGGGCGCGGTAAACCAGGCGGGCCACTTCTTCCGGGACCTCCACGCCAATCTCATCAAAGCGGCGGAACGTGCCGTGGGCCGCTTCGGTCAAGGCCTGCGCGTCATGCCGTGGGGTGCGCATGCGCCGCAGCGCCAGAAGTTCATAAAGCACCACGCCCATGGCGTAGAGATCCGCGCTTTGGGTGTGCGTGGACCCGCGCACCACCTCCGGCGCCACGTAGCCGGCCTTGCCGCGCAACACGCCCGCGCGCGTGCGGGACACCGAGTGGGTGGCCTTGGCAATCCCAAAGTCCAGCAGGCAGACGCGCCCGTCATAACCCACCATGATGTTCTGCGGTGAGACGTCACGGTGGACAATGTTGAGCGGGTAGCCGCGGCTGTCCCGCAGGCCGTGGGCGTATTGCAGGCCCTGCAGCGCCTGGCCCACCACGTCCAGGGTGAACGCAAACGGCAGCGCCTGGCGGGCGCGCACGGTGGCCACAATGATGTTGTGCGCCGGCTGGCCGGCCACAAAGTCCATGGCAATAAAATGCCGCCCCTGCTTGATGCCCAGGTCCAACAACCGCACCACGTTTTTGTGTTTGAGCCGTGCGGCAATGCGCGCTTCTTCCACCAGCATGGCGGCGCTGGCGGGGTCTTCGGCCAGCTCCGGCAGGATCATCTTGATGGCCACCGAATTGGAAAACTCCGGGGACCCCAGCGTGGCGGCGCGGAACACCTCAGCCATGCCGCCACACGCCACGCGCTCCAACAGGAGGTAACGCCCAAAGCGTTCCATGGCTCCCGCGGTTGCTTGTGGTGGTTTTGCTGGATCCAAGTGGCGGCCCATCCCCGGTGGCGCCGCCCGTGTACCCACCTTGGCCCACGTTGGGAAGGACAAACCGCCGGGCGGGTCCTGATGGCGCATTGCACAACGGGTTTCCACTTGGACGCCCGTCCTGTTTCACCAGGAAACCGAACGTCACGGTGCCGGGCCCACCACGCGGTTTTTCAACACGCCCAGCTTCTGCACTTCAAGTTCCACTTCATCCCCCGGCTGGATCCACCGGTCCAGCTCCAGGCCACAGCCACCGCCCACCGTGCCACTGCCCACAAACTCGCCGGGGTACAGCGTTTCATCCCGGGAGATGTGCGCCAGCAATTCCTCAAAACGCCATTTCATGGTGCTGCTGTGACCCGCCGACCATTGCTGACCGTTCACCCGCGCCAGCATGGTGAGTGCATAGGGATCCCCCACCTCATCCGGCGTGACCAGGTACGGCCCCATGACGTTGCCGGTGTCAAAGTCCTTGCCCTTGGCGGGGCCCAGGCGGCCGCCCATTTCAAACAGCTGCATGTCCCGCGCGCTCACGTCATTGAAGATGGTGAACCCCGCCACGTGTTTCATGGCGTCATGCGCGGGGATGTTCACGCCACGGCGGCCCACAAACACGCCAAACTCCAGCTCGTAGTCCAGGCGTTTGGAGAAGGATGGCCACTGGATGTCATGCCCCGTGCCCACCACGCTGTGCACGTTGCTCTTGTAATAGATGGGCTGCTTTTTCCACGCGCGCGGAGGCGCCAACAACGCATGCCCGGTGAGGCCGGCCACGGCGGCATCCAACCAGGCCACCGGCGGAAAAATGCCGCGCGCCACGTTGCGCGTGGCGGTCACCACGTGTGCTTCAAACGCCATACAGTCCCGGATGGAGCGCGGCACCGGCACCGGGGCCAGGATGGTGACGTTGCTCAGGCGCTGGTGGGCTCCCTCCAGCCCGCGGGCGCCCGCCGCGGCCAGCAGGCGCGCGTCATCCATGGCGGCATCCCCGCCATCCAACAGGTCCAGCATGCTGGAAAAATGGACGCGGCCCGCGCCGTGGTGGAGCACGCTGGCCGCTTGGAGGTCCAGCGCGGTATCCCCCGTCAACAGCACGCCAATGCCGCGCGTGTTGTCCTTGCGCTCAAACGTCAGCAGCTTCATGGTGTGGCCCCAACCCGCGCCTTTGCCGTTGTTTGTTTCAGGTGACCCATGGACCCGCCGGAGACGTTGCAGCGTTACCGGGAGCAGCACAAGCGGCGTCTGAGCTGGATGCCGCGGCTGTATTTTGTGTTGGGGGAGAAACACCGGGGCTGGGCGTTGGCCTGGCAGCAGGAAGTCCAGGAGCACCTGTGCGCCATGGAGACGGTGAGCATTGGGACCGGGTGTTTTGTGGCGCCGGAAGCGCGCATCTTTGGCGAGCCGGGCCGCCCGGTGGTGCTGGGGGATGGCTGCAGCATTGGGGCGGATGCATTCATCCACGGGCCGGTGACGTTGGGGTCAGAGGTGAGCATCAACCCGCGCGCGTCGTTGGACGGTGGGGCCGTGGGGATTCGCGTGGGGCGGGGCTGCCGGGTGGCCACCGGGGCCACGTTGTACGCGTTCAACCATGGACTGGCGCCGGACCGGCCGGTGCGGGACCAGCCGGTGACGTCACGCGGCATCGTGCTGGGTGAGGACGTGTGGATTGGGGCCAACGCCGGCGTGACAGACGGCGTGACCCTGGGGGACCACGTGGTGGTGGGCATGGGCGCGGTGGTGACGCGGGACGTGCCGGCGTATGCGGTGGTGGCCGGTGTGCCCGCGCGGGTGGTGGGAGACCGGCGGGAGCGGGGAGGACGGCCATGAGCCAGCACCGGGTGACGTTGGATTGGACACGCAGCGGCGAGGATTTCTCCTATGCGGCCTATGACCGCAGCCACACCTGGACCAGTGAGGGCGGTGTGGTGGTGCCCGCTTCGGCGGCGCCCGCGTTCAAGGGCCGCGCCGAACGCATGAATCCGGAAGAGGCGCTGGTGGGGGCGTTGTCCAGCTGCCACATGCTCACGCTGCTGGCGTTGTGCAGCCGGGATGGGCTGGTGGTGGACCGCTACCAGGATGACGCGGTGGCTTTTATGGAGCGCGCCGAGGACAAAAAGCTCTGGGTGGCCCGCGTGGTGTTGCGCCCAAGGGTCACCTTTGCGCCGGGAAAGGGTGTGGATGCCGCGGCGTTGGCGGTGTTGCACCACCGCGCGCACGAAGAGTGTTTTGTGGCCCGCAGCGTGAAGACCCAGGTGGTGGTGGAGCCACAAGCGTGATGGCGTTTGCGCCCGCCGCGTTGCTCCTCGTGGCGCTGCTGCCGGCGCAGCAACGCCCGGTGGATGTGGCCACGGTGTTGGACGGGCTGCCGCTGGGGCCGCACGTGGAGATCCTGGAGGACGCCCAAGGCGCCTGGACGCTGGAGGACGTCCAGCAGCCGGAGCTGGCCCGCCGTTTTGTTCCCTCCTCCACGCGTGAGCCCACCTTTGGGTATTCCAACAGCACGTTCTGGATGCGCTTGCGGCTGATGGGCGGGGCGCACGAACAGACGCTGCTTCTGGAGTTCTCCTATCCCGTGCTGGATGACGTCACGGTGTACCTGCAACACGCGGATGGTCTGCGTTCACAGGCCAACGCCGGCATGACCACGCCGTTTGCCACCCGGCAGGTGCAACACCCGCATCTGGTCTTCCGCGTCCCCAGCCAGCCGCACGCGCCGGTGGATGTCTGGGTGCGCGTGCGCTCATGGCACGCCGCGCAGCTGGGGCTCACGCTGTGGAACCCGGATGCCTTCTGGGCCCGGGAACAGAAGGGCCTCTTTGGCCTGGGCATCCTCTACGGCACCTTGCTGGCGGCGTTTTTGTACACGCTGCTGGCGTGGTGGACGGTGCGGGACCGCAGCTACCTGCTGTTTGTGGGCTTTGTGGCGGTGATGGTGCTGTTGCAGGGCTCCCAGGATGGATTGGCGTTCCAATATGTGTGGCCCAACGCGCCGGGATTTGCGCGCAAGTCCATCCCGTTTTTCACGGCACTGTCCGCGGTGGCGGCGGTGACGTTCACCCGCGCGTTTCTGGGCACCGCCAAAGTCCTGCCGCGCTGGGACCGCGTGCTGGCGTGGTTGGGGGTGCTGGGGGTGCTCTGTGCGCTGGCGGTGTTGTGGCTCAGCTACATCAGCGGGGTGGCGCTGGCCGCCAGCGTGGCCATGGCGTCCTTGGCGGTGGCCGGGGTGACCGCCATGGAAGCGCGAAGGCTGGGCGTGGTGCACACCGGCAGCCTGTTGTTGTCCCACGTGGTGCTGGGCCTGGCGTTTGTGACTGCCAGCTCGCGGCCGGTTTTTGGTGCGCCATCCAACGCGTTGACCCGCTACGGCTTCCACGTTGTCACCAGCACGGTGGCGCTCATCTTTGTCTACGCGCTGGGCCGCCGCATCAACCTGGCCGAACAGGCCGCGCTGCGCGCGCAGCAGGCCCTGGCGAGGGACCTGGAAGGCCAGGTGCAGGCGCGCACCGCCGAGCTGGAACAGAAGAACCGCGCGCTGGCGGACCTCAATGCGCGCAAGGACGAGCTGGTGGCCACCGTGAGCCATGACTTCCGCAGCCCGCTGGCCACCATCCGGCAGAACGTGCAGACCATGCTGCGGGACCTGGCGGTCATGGATGTCTTGGACCTGCGCGAGCTGCTGGAGGCGGTGGCGCGGCAGGAGGCGCGCCTGACCGCCATGAGTTCCAACCTGTTGGACCTGGCCAGGATGCGCAACAAAGGCGTGACCCGCGCGCCGGTGCACGCCGAATCCATGGCGCGCGCCCTGGTGGATGGCATGCGCCCGTTGGCGGTGGAGCGTGGTGTGGCCCTGGCGCTGCAGGTGGAGCCCGGCGCCCCGCAGGAGGTGGCGCTGGAAAGGGGCCGGGTGGAGCAGGCGCTGCAAAACCTGGTGGACAACGCACTCAAGTTCACGCCGCGGGGTGGCAGCGTGACGGTGGTGGTGGCCAGCGGGGGTGACCGCGGCGGGCTGGCGCTGGGCGTGGTGGACACCGGCCCCGGGGTGCCCGGCGAACACCTGCCGCGCTTGTTTGAGCCGTTCTTCCAGGTGCCCAGCACGTCCCACGCGGGGCAGGGCAGCGGGTTGGGGCTGGCCATTGTGCGCGCCGTGGCTGACGCGCACGGCGGCAGCGTGCAGGTCACCAGCGTGGTGGGCCAGGGCACACGGTTTGACGTGTGGTTCCCGGATGTGGCGCAAGCCGGCTGACCGGCAAGGTCAGGGCGTTTCCGCCGTCACCGAGGATGCGGGGATGTCCAACACCGGCAGCATGTACGGAAGCCGCACGTCCGGGCGGTACTCAAAACGGCAGCCACCCCAATAGACCATGTCCGCGGTGCGCTTGAAACACAGCGCGCGCAACCCTTCGGCCATGGCATCCTCCTTGGCCAGGCCCGTGCGCACCGCCGCCGAATAGAACGGCTCATTCTCCACCATCACCATGCGCATCATGCGGTCCACGTCATCCACGTTGGCTTCGGCGCGGTTCAGCACCGCATCCATCAACGGCGGGTATTGACCGGCCATGCACACATAATGGATGCGTCCATCCACCAGGAAAAACGCCGCGTATTGGCCCTGGGCGCCCAGCAGCGAGAAGGCGCCGGTGGCGTGTTGTTGTTCGTACGCCTTGAGCAGGGTCACCATGCGGCCGGTGTGCGTGGAACCCTGGTGGCGCGGTGGGTCCCCCAGCCCGGGGAACAGCGCCAGGTTGTCCAGCACCAGCAGTGTCCCAAGATCAGACGCGCTGCGCGTCAACGCATCCCCCAGCGCCACCTGGAAGGTGCGGCCGGTGGCGGGGTTGGCCAGCAGGTTGATGAGTTCACGCGCGTTGACGGTGGTGCTGGGTTGCCCAGGGGTGAGGATGGCGAACGGCAGGTTATCCAGAGACAGCCCACCCAGGGGCATCCCGGAGGCGCGTGGCGGAAATTTGCGGACGGCGGGTGCCGCCACGGGCATCACCACCCGTGGCGCCAGCACCGGACCCAGGTCCAGCATGGCGCCCGGGTCCAGCACGGGGTCCGGGTCCAGGGTGGGCACCGGGTCCAGCACGGCCACGGGGTCCAAACCGGGGTCCACGCCCAGGTCCAGGTGTGGCTGCAGCACTGGAGCGTCCATCTGCTCCAGGAGGTCCTGCGGGAGGCTTGTGTCCTCTGGCGGCAGCGCCTGGTCCAACAGCTCCGGGCCCGTGATGTCTGAATGGGGCGCCACAATGTCCAAAGACGGATCGGTCATGTCCAGGGCGGCGGCCACCATGTCCACGCTGAGCGTTCCGGTGTCATCCACAATGACGCCACCGGTGTCCTCCTCCTCCCCGTTCTCCATCACAATCTCAATGCTGCCCGGAACGGATTCAAAGCCAGGGTCACCACCAGGGTCTTGCGGCTCGGGGGGTTCTTCCGGCGCCATCACCGTGGGCGGCGGGTCTTCATGCTGGGTGAAACGGTGGCGCCGCAGCTCCACGGTGGCCTGGGGTCCATCCAACATCACTGTGGGAGGGGGGCCTGTGAGGACGTCATCATCCGCGGCCAGGATGTCCAGCGCCACGGTGGGCGGGGGGCCGTCCAGGGCCTCGGCCGAGGGTTGAGCCAGCAGCTCGGTGGGCATCTCTGCGCGTGGCAGCAGCCCCAGGTTGCGCGGAATGGGAATGCCAGGTTCCGGCTCACCGCTGGAGGAGGTCACCTTCACGTCATCCCAGGGCGTGGGAGTGATGAGCGGATCATCAATGAGGGGTGGCGGGGGCGGGTTGCTCAGCTGGGAGGGGTCCCCGGGGGAGGTCTCCGGGTCCTCGGCCACTGCCACCGCCGTGGAGGGAAGGTCCTCCATGGGGTCATCCTCCAGCACCCGGTTGCGCGCGGTGGGGGCGGGCGGGAGCACGGTGGTGGCGGGTGGGGAGACCAGTTCAACAGACGGGACGGCAATGACACTGGTGGCCGCACCCGGGGGCAGGTCCTCCTCGGAGCTCAGCGGTTTTTCAAACGACTCGTTGAACATGCTCCAGTTGGCGGGCTCCGGCGTGGCGGGTTCATCCAGGGACGCTTCGTGGAGGTCCAACGCGTCGGCCAGGGCGGTGGGCTCCTCGGGGCGCGGCAGCGCGGCAAGCTGCTCGGCGGTTTGCACCGGCACAAACTGGATCAACAGCTTGGACAGCGCCTGGCTCATGGCGCGCGGCGTGGTGCCGGCCAGGGCCAGCAGGAGCGCCTGTTCAAATTCCGCCGCGGTCTGGAAGCGGTCTGATGGCTTGCGGGCCACGGCGGTGAGCACCGCAGCGCCCAGTGCTTCGGGGATGGAGGTCTCCAGGCTCTGCGGCGGGGGCACCTCGCGGGTGAGCACCGCGGTGATGACCTCCTCGTCCGTCTTGCCCTTGAACAGGCGGCGCCCGGTGAGGCACTCCCACAACACCACCCCGGCGCTGAACACATCCGCGCGCTGGTCTGACGGGTCCTGTTGCATAACCTCCGGCGCCAGATAGCCCATGCGGCCCTTCATGAGGCCCAGCGCGCTCAACACCATGGGGTCCCCGCGGGACGCGCTGCCCAGGTCTGCAAGCTTCACCACGCCGGATTGGGTGATGGCCACGTTGAGCGGGGATATGTCCCGCGGGGCCTGCACCACCGGGCGGCCACGGGCGTCCTTGAGGCCGTGGAGGTAGCTGAGCGCACGCACCACGCTCCACACCACGTAGACCGCCACCTGCGTGGGCAGCTTGCGTTTGGCCCGCGCCAGGTGGCCCAGCAGGCGGCCCAGGTCACTGCCGTCCAGGTACTCCATGACCATGAAGGCCTGGTCCCCGTCCCGTTCCAGGCCCACCACGTTGACCAGGTTGGAGTGTTTGAGCCTCGCATGGGTCCGGCATTCGCGCTCCAGTGCGGCCATGCGGTCCCCATCCACCGCTGGCGGTGGTTTGAGGATCTTGACGGCGTGCAGCGTCCTGGCGTTGTCACCAGTGCGCGCCTCGGCAAGGAACACGTCACCCAGGGCCCCTGACCCCAGGGGCTTGATGAGGCTGTAGCGGCCCAGCACAAGGGGCCGAAAGGATGCGCTGGCCAAGGGTGCGCCACCTCTTGTGTCCTCTGGAGGGCACCATGCCGGCCCAGAAGACACACGTGTTCACCGTCTTCAATGGGGTTGATCCACCGCCGGGTCAACTTTTGCCGCCCGCGGCGTGCCCGGCGCCCCCCCTCAGGGGGGGGGGGCGGGGATGAGGCCCACCACAAAGTTGATGAGTTCCCGCGCCTGCGGGGTCTGCGTGTCCAACCCGTGCCAGGTCCAGTCGTGCAGGTGCGGCACGTAGAAGGTCTTGCACTCCCAGCTCAGGCTGGTCTCCAGCACCAGCGTGTCCTTGGCCCAGAACCGGATCCCATGTGCGGGCTTGTGGCAGGACTTGTCCGCCGAGGCCTGCACAAACTTCTGCTGCCGCCACAGCAGCGCCAGCTGCGCGGCGCCTTTGTCATCCAGGGTGCGCTGTGCGCGCACCACCGCAAATTCACGCCAGGGCAGGATGGGGAACGGTTTGAGGCCCGTGCCACCGTCCGGGGTCCGCGCGGCGTCCCCAAAGAGCACCCGGGCGCCCAGGACACTCACCTCGGCGCGGTCCACCTGGGGAAGGCCGCCCAAAAACTGCACCAGGCGCGCATCCGGTTCCGCTTTTTTGGGTGCGCCAGACGCAGCGCCTGCCGCCAGACCCAGCACCACCGCCCACACCGCCGCAACAACGCCTAGACGCAAGACCATGGTGGCACCGCATACCACGCCTGGTGGGATCACCGGGACGGCAGGGAAACCCGCAGGCCGCCGTGGTGGAGCCACAGCACGTCTCCAGCACGTTGGCTGGTGGGTGAGACGTCAAACCGGGCCCCGCGCACCGCGCCGGGCGCCAGCGGTCCCAACAGCGGGGGCAGGGTGTCCGGGCTTTCGCGCGCCACGGCGAGCCCGGGACCGGACGGGGACGCGTCACACAGCCCCAGCAGCGGCAGGTTGGACACCCCACGGTTGTAGAGGCTGCAGGTCACCTGGGTGTGGCCCGGGGTGGGCTGCGTGGTGGGGATGGCGCCGTCCACGCAGCCGCTGCAGCTGATTTCCAATGTGGCCGGCCGCACCACGCGCACACAAAACACGTCCTCCAGCACCTCCCCGGTTGGCGTGCGCGCGCGGACCTCCAGGCTGGTGACGCCCATGCGGTTGGCCACCACCGTCAACACCGCGCGGCCGCCCACGTCCCGCGCTTGCTGCGTGGGCAGGTCACAATGGGTGGTGTCCAGGCAGCGCGCGGCCTCCACGGTGAGCGGCACTTCACGCGCACACCCGGGCTGGCCGCAGTCCGGGTCCTCCTCCAGGCGGAAGAGCTGGACGTCAAAGCTGTGTCCCTCGGCGGGGAGCCCCGCGGCCCACAGCGAGAGCACGCCGCGGTGTCCGTTGTTGCGCGGGGCCATGGCGTCCGGCGCGCCCGAACAGGCCACGCCAGAGCACACCAACAACCACGCCACGGTCCGGTTCATGGGCCCGGATGTTTGGCCCCGCCGGGCCGGCGGTCAAGCGCCACCACGCACACGCGCTTTCAGGTGCGCGTTTCAGCCAGCCGGCTGGTGAGGCGCAGGATGCGTTCGGTCTTGTCTTTGATCTCGCGGGACTGTTTCTCCACCTTGTCCTTGAGGTCATCCACCTGCTTCTGCAGGTCTGACGCGTCGGCGGGGGAGGGCGCGGCGGGCGCGTGGTCTGGGGTGGCCGCTGCCTTGAGCTTGTCCAGCTCCGTGGCCACGCGGGTCAGGTCCCCACGCGCGCGTTCGAGATCCCGGCGCAGCTCCGCCGCCTCGGCCCACGCCTGGTCCGCACTTTCCGCGCGCATGCGCAGTGCGTCCACGTCAGACGGGCCGGTGCTGGAGCCTTCACCGTGCGCCAGCTGCACGCGCATCTGGCTCACCTGCGCAGACATGCTCTTGAGCTCGGCGCGCAGGCTGATGACCTGCTGGTCCCGGTCCTGGAGCTCCTGGACCAGGGACACCATGGATTCCGACGTGGCGCCCGCACCCGCGGCTGCCTGCGGAGCCACCCGGGCCTGCGTGGCCAGCCGCGCGGTTTCTTCCTTGAGCCGCGCGTTTTCCTGGCGGGCCTCTTCCAACCGTCCCGCCAGTGGCTCCAGTTGGGCACGCACCGCGGCCAGCTCGGATTCCGAACGCGCACGCGTGGCGTGTTCCTGCGCAGCCTGGGACAGCGTGGCGCTCAGTGCGCTCTCAGCGTCCGTCTTGGCCGTGGCCAGAAGTGCGGCCTGGGACTCCAGCAGGTCCGCGCGCGCGCGTTGGCTTTCCGCCTGCTCTTGCGCCACGCGCACCGCGCGCTGCGTGGCCTCCTGCGAATCCCGGACCTGCCCCAGGGCGTCCTCCAGCTGCGCCTGGAGCTGCTGCGCGCGCTCCTGGGTCATGCGCAGCGTTTCCTGCAGCGCGCTGCGTTCGGTCTCCAGGCCGCTGGTGGCCTCGCGCTCCCAGCGCGCGTTGTCCGCCTGGGTCTGCAACAGCGCGGCGCGCTCCTCGGCAGCCCGTGCGGCTTCCTGTGCCGCGGCCAGGGCGTGGGCCACGTCGGCAAGCTGCTTGCCAAGGTCTTCGGCGTGGCGCGTGGTGGCCACGCCGTGCTGGCGTTGCTGCGTCTCAAAGGCGTGTTGCGCTTCTTCCAGCACGCTGGTGGCGTAGTCCCGCGCGTTGGCGGCCTGTTGCGCCGCCTGCTGGGCCTCCTCCAGCGCGCCGCGCACGTGGTCCAGTTCATGGGCCTGGCGCAGGGCGGTGTCCTGCACCTCCTCCAGGGCTGCGCGCACGTGGTCCAGCTCGGCGCTGCGGCGGAACGCGTGCTCCTGGGACTCCTCCAGCACGCTGCGCAGGAGGTTGGCCCCGTCCTGGGCTTCCATGGCACGGGCCTGGGTTTCCTCCAGCACGCTGCGCACGTGGTCCAGTTCATTGCCGCGCTTGCGGGCCTCCTCCTGCGCCTCCTCCAGCACGCTGGCCAGGTGGTCCAGCTGTGCCTGGGCGCGTTGCGTCTGCTCCTGGATGGCCTGGCCGGCACCGGCCTGGGTCTGGTTGAGCTGGTCGGTCAGGCGCGCAGCTTCCTCCCGGGCAGCGCGCACCTGGGCTTCCTGCTCGGCCACGTCACTGCGCAGCATGGCCATCTGTTCCTGCATGGCGCCCAGGCGTTGTGCCGCCTTGCGGCCCTCCTCGGTGAACGCGGCCGCTTCCGTCGTCAGGCGGGCGGTCAGTTCGGCCACCTGGCCCTGCAGCAGCGTTGCGTCCGCCGCGGAAGAACGGGCTTCCACCAGCTGTTGCATCAGGTCCGATGTGCGGCTCTGCGCGGCCTT
>Ga0154020_10003670_pt1 | contig 18422 bp, 17 predicted proteins | sample Klosneuvirus_201_FD_109709 | JGI IMG/M metagenome (GOLD analysis project Ga0154020, IMG submission 109709) | Active sludge microbial communities from wastewater, Klosterneuburg, Austria - Klosneuvirus_20160825_MG | ecosystem: Engineered > WWTP > Aerobic digester > Activated sludge | place... | reverse complement strand
CCCTGTTTACTAATACCTGTTTCGGATTGAAAGTTTGTTACAATTCGATAGATATCATTGAGTCGGGTGTGATGCTGATCGTAACTTGCTTCATCTTGAATATAAAGTGTAAGTAGAAGGCAACAAGCAATACCCATAGCAAGCCCAAGAATATTAATGGCTGAGTAAACTTTGCTGTAAGCAATGTTTCGGAATGCTATTTTGAAATAATTGTAGATCATGTCTGAAATGGATTTGGTTGCGTCCATGCAGGATATTCCAAATCAATGCCAAGACTTAAATAGCCTTCAATCGAATTGAAAGCGGGTTTTGGAGTGTAAGGTGATTTCAAATCCGAACGACATCGTCCGTAATCGATCATTCTGAATGACTGTGATACCGGAGCTCTTTTTCTCGCTCGGCATCTTCTTTTTCTCGCTTAATCCGAACCTTAGCAGGTGGCCCCACCATAATAGGAACTCGCTCGACCTCAACATTGGCAAGTTCCAATCCATACATTTCTTCGGTTGTAAGAGAATGAGCTTTTATAAATCTATACCCTTGAATAATTAGGTTATCGAATGTAGAGATTTCACTATCCACAGAGGCTAATGAATGCAACATGATAAACTTAAAGTCGGCTGGCATGCTGTGCTTCTTCAACGAGTCGTAATGACTGGTTAAATCAATCTCTGCTGTCTCAGCCATGTCATGCAAAATTTTGTTGAATAAAAGATTTACCCGATGGTCTGATTTAAATCCAAGTTTAATTCTTATAAAAAAACATTTCTTAGGTATGATAGTATCTACCGAATACTTTGAGGTGTAAGGACTATCTACCGTATCAACATGCACAAACCAATACACATCGGCACGTTTGGGTCTCTTTTTAAAAATTGAGTAAATAATATTTGAATCAATGTATCGCTTGCTGTTGGCTACAGCCATATAAACCAGATTGGTAGCTTCTTTAGGTACAGAATTATCGTTTTGAAGATCCTGAATTAAAGGCACGTAGTGTTTTAAGTCAACAAACTCAGTATGTCGGTCTCGTAAAATTCTTGCGCGGAGTAGAATAAACATCATTAAGAAAAATGCACCGGCAATAGAGAATGAAAACCAACCGCCATGACTAAACTTACTTAGGTTTGAAATAAGAAAGGCGCCTTCAATAGAGAAGAAAGCAAAAGCAATCATCAACGTGCGAATAGTCGATTTCTTTGAGGTAGAGAAATAGTACACCAAGAGCGAGGTAGTCATTAGCATATCAAAGGTGATGGCTAATCCATAAGCCGATTGCATGGCATCCGATTCTTTGAAATACAATACAACCATGATACAACCAAACATTAAAACCCAGTTGATGGAAGGAATATAGATTTGACCTTTAATCTGCGAGGGATAGCGCACCTGTGTTGCGGGCCAGAGTTTTAGTTTCATCGCTTCGTTCACTAAAGTAAACGTGCCTGAGATTAATGCCTGGCTGGCTATAATAGTAGCCATGGTTGCAATGATCACTCCAAAGAATAACAGGAACTGTGGCATGATCTCGAAAAAAGGAATTACTCCTTCCAATTTTGTTCCCTGATGTTCAAGCAGCCAGGCACCCTGGCCAAAGTAACTCAGCAATAAACAAAACTTTACAAAGCCCCAGCCTAATCGAATGTTTGATTTACCACAATGTCCCAGATCTGAATACATGGCTTCGGCTCCTGTGGTGCAAAGAAATACCGCTCCTAAAATCCAAAACCCACCAGGATATTTCACCAAAAGATTGTAGGCATAGATTGGATTTAATGCTTTTAATACAGAAATATTTTCGCTTAGGTTAATAAATCCGATGGATCCGATGAATAAAAACCAGACAAACATTACAGGGCCGAAAGTTTTGCCAACTACACTGCTACCAAATTGCTGAAAGATGAATAGCCCCAGAAGAATAGCAATTACAATGGTGATGATGGTTTGTTCTGTTATATCTGCATTTAAACTTCGCAACCCTTCTACCGCAGACGTAACACTAATGGCGGGCGTAATAAAGCCATCGGCAATTAAAGTACAACATCCTATAATGGCAGGAAAAATTACCCAGCCGGCTTTATACCTGCGTACGAGTGCATACAAGGCAAATATTCCACCCTCACCTTTGTTATCGGCACTTAGCGCGAGGTAAACGTATTTTATAGTTGTGATGAGCGTGAGTGTCCAAACCACGCAGGACAAGCCTCCAAAAATTAAATCTTCTGTTATGATTTTATCACCTACAATAAAACGAAGGGTATAAATAGGAGAAGTGCCTATGTCGCCATAGATAATACCCATGGCAACCAATACTCCGGCTGTTGATAGTCTATGAAGTTTTGAATCTTTAGCCTCCATTAAACCGATTGCTTACTAAGTTCATCCTGATTAATTTTTTCTTCGCCTCGCCCGATAATCAATCGGTTACTGCGATCAAATGTAAAGTAGTTCCACATCCAACTAAAGAAGGTAAAAACTTTATTTCTAAATCCTACAATTGACATTAAATGAACAAACATCCAAACATACCAGGCAAAAAATCCCTGAAAGCGAATGCCTTTCATGTCCACTACGGCTTTGTTGCGCCCAATGGTGGCCATCGAACCCTTATCAAAATAGGCAAATGGCTTTAAAGTTTTTTTTGTAATTAAGTTCTTGATATTCTTTGCAACCAGCCGCCCTTGTTGCTGTGCTGGTGGAGCCATCATGGGGTGGCCTTTTGGAAATTTTTTATCGCCATCCATTTGTGCAACATCACCAATGGCAAAAATATTGTTGTACCCTTTTACGCGATTGTATTCATCAACTTGTAAGCGATTTCCTCTTGCGATTACTTCTGGGTTAATTCCTTCAATTGGATTGCCCTTTACGCCAGCCGCCCAAATCAATGACTTCGAGATTAGTTTTTCTCCAGTACTTAAAACAACTTCATAACCATCATACGATTTCACTGCGGCATTCAAATGAACTTTTACGCCCATCTCGGTTAAAAACTGCAATGCCTTTTCACCGGCCTTGTCCGACATGCCATTTAATAAGCGTGGCGAAGCTTCAACAAGATGGATATCCATTTGGCGCATGTCTAACTCTTTGTAATCTTTCGGGAATACATTTTTTTTCAACTCGGTAAGTGCACCAGAAAGTTCTACACCCGTAGGGCCACCACCTACGATTACAAAATCCATCAGGCTATTCATTACTTCAGGGTCTTCAGTAAGCAACGCATATTCCAACTGACGGATAATTTTATTTCGAAGTTTGGTAGCATCAACAATATTCTTCATAGATGAAGAATGTTTTTCTACTTCAGTCATTCCGTAAAAGTTAGTTACCGCTCCGGTTGCAATAACTAAGTAATCGTACTTTACTGAGCCAATAGAAGTTTCGATAGAATTTTCTTCGGCATTAATTCTTTTTACCTCACCTAATCGAAAATAGAAATCTTCCTGCTTTCCAAATAACTTTCTAAAAGGTGCTACAATGGAGTTAGTTTCCAACCCTGAAGTGGCTACCTGGTAAAGAAGAGGCTGAAAGGTGTGGTGATTATGTTTGTCAAATAATACTACCTGTGCTTTGAAGTTGTTGAGGCCTTTGATTACTTCTAAACCGCCAAACCCCCCACCAATTACAATAACACGGGGTTTGCCCAGGTCTGCGATACGCGTGTGCGTGTTTATTAATTTGGGCATTTAAAGAGAAATAGAGCGCTAAAACGGCCGCAATTTACGGGTTGTCGAAGGATTTCACGTTGTTTAAAAATTATTTTTGTTCTTGAGTTCGGAACTGTTTTAAACCCTCTAATTTTGAAGTCTAAACTAACAACCGTTATGCTAAAAAAACTATTATTTGTATGTGCCATTGCAGCCGTTATGATGAGCTGTGGGGGTGAAGCTGAAAAGTTAAAATCTCAGGTTGACTCTCTTAAAACAGAGTTGCAAACCAGTCAGCAGTTTGCTGTTGCCCTTCAGGAAGTTGGCGTGTTAATGGATTCTATTGATGCCAATAGAAAATTGCTTCGCGTAAATATGGTAGAAGGCACAACCTACGATGACTATAAGTCGCGTATGAAAGACATAAATAATTATGTTAAGGATACCCAAAATAAGATTGAAGATTTGGAAAAAACCTTAAAAAAATCCAAAGGTAATACCAATGCACTTTCAGCTACTATCAAAAAACTAAAAGCTGATTTGGAAGAACGCAATGCAGAAATAGCAAAACTCAATGAACATGTAGATCAACTTCGTAATGAGAATCAAAACCTGATTACTACAGTGGGCATGCAAGAAGCTGAATTAGGTGATAAGGAAGCACAGATTTTAGCCAAGCAACAAGAATTGGCTCTTATTGAGGCTAAAATTCAAGAGCTGATGATTTCAAGTAAAGTAAGCGAAGCAGATGGTTATTATGCGAGAGCACAAGCTGTTGAAGAGGCTGCTAACCGCACTAAGCTTGCGCCTAAAAAGAAAAAAGAAACTTTGAAAGAGGCAGTTGAGCTTTATAAGAAGGCACTTTCCTTAGGCAAGCAAGAAGCTCAAGCTAAAATTACAGAGTTGGAGAAGAAAATTAATTAAGCAATTTTTTAAAGAATATTTAGGAGCCCTGACGCAAGCCGTCAGGGCTTTTTTGTTTTTTTTCTTAATGCTACATGCGAAACTACAATGGCTAATAAAACTCCAACCGTGTCGAGCACCCAATCCCAAACATCAGGTGTGCGGCCTGGTGTAAGGCGCTGATAGTTTTCGTCAATGGCTCCGAAGGTAGACCCAATAAGTAGTGCTATTAAAAATAGATTCCCCTTTTTGTTAAATTGAAATTCTCGTGTTAACCAATGGTGTATCACTAAACCTAAAACAAAGTATTCGGCACCGTGAATAAGTTTATCGGGTGTTAAAGCAAAAGCTTCTGGAATTTTATTTCCAGGAATGGATGATCCGATAATAATCAATAAGTAGAAAACTGCAAGCCCTGCGCGAGCTATAGTTTTTGACTTCATATGTTATTCCATACTAATCAAGTACCAAGTGTAGACAATGTATCCTGCTAGTAATAGAAAAGCCTCCCACCGATCTAACTTTCTAGTATTTAAGGTGAACATAAAAATTATTAACAAAATAGTACCAACCAATAGTATACCCAAATCAAAGTTCATGGTGGTGTCAAAACTCATTGGATTAATAAGGCCTGTTATAGGAAGTATAAAGAACATATTAAAAATATTTGATCCAATTACATTCCCAATTGCTATATCAGTATTGCGTTTGTAAGCGGCTACAGCTGATGTTGCCAATTCGGGTAGCGAGGTGCCAATAGCTAAAATGGTTAGGCCAATAAGTTTTTTACTTAATCCATAATTTTCGGCAACCAGAATTGCATTATCAACCACCAGCGTGCTGCCCCCAACCAACATGGCCAGGCCTAGAATAATTAATCCAATGGAGACTGGATTGGACATTATTTTAATTTCACTTTCCTGATCAACATCAGAGGCATTACTCATTGTGCGGAAGATGTAAAGCATAAAAAGGCAAAAGAAAAAAAGTAAAATTATGGAGTCAATTCTACTCAATAGATTTTCGCTGCTTCCCAAAATGAATTGATCGTTTACCAGAACCAAAACAACACCAGCGGCCAACAGAGAAAAGGGAACTTCGTATTTTACCGTGTTGCGTTGAATGGCGAGTGGGTAGATGAGGCCTGCAATGCCAAGAATAAAGAGTAAGTTAAAATTGTTGCTTCCAATTACATTGCCAAAGGCTGCTGAATTGTATCCTTTCATGGATGAGGTAATGCTTACCAGTAGTTCTGGCGTAGAAGTACCCAGTGCCACCACGGTTAGTCCAATGGCGATATTTGAGATATTAAATTTCTTTGCTATTGAGGAAGAGCCACTTACCAAAAAATCAGCACCTTTTATGAGTATAGCAAACCCAACGAGCAACAAAATTACGGGCAAAAGCATAGATATAAGGAGAGTTGAGTTTAGGGTTCGCTAATGTAAATCTTTTTCTTTTCGCCCGAAAAGGTACATGCAAAAAATTAACTGCACCGAAACGAGGTTTCTTGTTAAATTTGCTGTTTAATAATCCATGACGGTAGATATACTAGTAACCCTGTTTCTTGTCTTTTTGAATGGCTTTTTTGTTGCGGCCGAGTTCGCAATTGTAAAAGTCAGATCTTCTCAAATAGCGCTGGAAAAGGGTACTCTTGCCAAAGACGCGGCAAAATCAATAATCGAGAATTTGGATGGATACCTGGCAGCTACACAGTTGGGGATTACATTGGCAAGTTTGGGGCTAGGTTGGGTTGGTCAGGATGTGGTTTCCAAAATTGTACTTGACGTGATGAGTTCACTTGGTTTTGAAATGAGCGAAGCCGCAGCCCATAGCGTTGCTTTGCCGATTGCATTTCTTACCATTACAATACTTCATATTGTTTTTGGTGAGCTAGCACCCAAATCTATTGCCATCCGCTATCCTACCGTAACTACCTTGCGGCTTTCGGTGCCATTGCGGGCGTTTTACTTTGTTTTCCGACCGTTCATTTGGTTGCTGAATGGTTTCGCGAATTTAATTTTAAAATTATTTGGCATTAAACCTATGAGTGAAATTGAAATTCACTCTGAGGAGGAACTCAAACTTATTATTGCTGAAAGTGAAGAAGGTGGTGCTATTGAAATGAGCGAGCGGGAGCTCATTCAAAACGTTTTTGATTTTGATAATCGTGTGGCCCGGCAGGTAATGGTACCGCGTGTAAAGATGAGCATGATGAAGGCCGAAACTACAATTACTGAGGCCTTGAACTATGTGCTAAAAGAGGGCTATTCGCGCTACCCGATTTACGAACAATCTAAAGACGAAATAGTAGGCGTGGTTCACTCGAAAGATATAGTTTCAGTTTATATTCAAAACAATAACAAAGGCCTTCGTGATATTATGCGTGCCGTTCAGTTTATACCTGAAACAAAGCCTATTGATGTATTGTTGCGAGATTTTCAACGCACCAAAGCACAAATGGCTTTTGTGGTGAGTGAGTTTGGTGGAATTATTGGCTTGGTTACGCTCGAAGATATTTTGGAAGAGTTGGTTGGCGAAATTCAGGATGAGCATGATCATGAACAACAAATTGTTGTGCCTACGGATAAACAAACGTTTCAGATTGCAGCACAATCTTCATTGCACGACATTAATAAATTGTTGGATGTTCCCTTTCCGGAAGCGGAAGAATATGAAACCCTCGCTGGGTTACTTTCTTATGAAAAGCCATCTTTAAAAGAAGGAGACGAATTTGAATTGTTCAACTACCGAATCAAAATTATAAAGATTACACAAACACTACCTGAAACAGTAGAGGTTAAGTTAATAACCGAAACACCTGTAGATTAAAACCACTTCTTGTATTTGAAGTAGCCGATCATCAATAGAAAGATTACCCCCATTAAACCCAATACGCCATAGTAGCCCCAGTCCCAGGTTAGTTCAGGCATATTACGAAAGTTCATTCCATAAATTCCGGCAATGAATGAAAGCGGAATGAAGATGGTGGTGATAACCGTTAACAGTTTCATCACTTCATTCATTTTGTAATTGATGGTGTTCATGTATAAATCCATCAACGTTGAGGTAAGATCTTTATACGTATCCAAGGAGTCTATCAGGTGAATCACGTGATCATATACATCTGAAAAATATTTTACATTTCGTTCCTCAATAAACTCGTCTTCATTTTTAACAACCTTGTTTAACGCTTCCCGCAAAGGATACACCACCTTCCTTAAATAGATGAACTCCTTTCGTAATTTTTGGATGCGTTGAAAATCTTCAACGGATGGGTTATGTGAAATGCTTTCCTCTATTTCTTCCACTTGCTTTCCAATATTTTCAAGGATGGAATAATAGCTATCAACAATCATATCAATCAATCGGTAAAGCAGGTAATCGGCTCCACGCTTGCGAATAATATTTGTGTCTTGCTTAAGCCGGATTCGCAAGCTCTCAAAAATGTCACCTTCTTTTTCCTGAAAAGAAAGCAAATAATTTTTGCCTAATACAAAACTGATGTGCTCGTAATCGATGCTTTGTCCTTCAATGCGATACAGCATCTTTAAGGTGAAAAATAAATGTTGATCATACTCATCGGCCTTCGGTTGATGATCCGTATTTAAAATATCTTCAACAAGTAGATAATGTAAGTTAAATTTAGTCGCAACCTTTTTTATTAGTTCTTCATCGGAAAGACCGTCAATATTTATCCAATTTACCAAATTGAGATTGCACTGATTGAGCAACTCATCTACATTGAGATTTTCACTTGCGGAAAATGAATCTTCGTTATACAAAATCAATTCGAGAATTACCTTTTCGCCAGATGGACCAACATGTACATGTGTTCGATCTGTTAGTTGATCATTTAAATGTTTGAGGGCTGCTTTGCGTTTTGCTTTGGTATTCTTCATTGAGCGATCGTTAGCGGTTTATTAGTACTCTGCCCGGATATCCGAACTCAATTTTTTCTTTGATGAATTGCTCTTGGATAGTTTTTAAGGCATCACATTTTAATTCAAATGCTTTGCTCGGAGTTTCAGCCCAAACATATCCGCGTAATTGAATGCCCGATTCGGTATATGCAAATACCCGAACCATTACAACTTGATCGCCTGCGGTTAGTTCTTCCGGAGAGCGATTATCGATACAAAAAGGATGCGTTGATCCTGCCTCTTTAATAATTGTTATGGCTTTGTTCAAATCAGTAGAAAATGAAACGGGTACTTCAATGAAAACACAAATCTTTTCATCGGTAAGCGTGGAGTTGATTACCGTTTCATTGCTGATTACGCTATTTGGAATTACAACGCGCTTGTTCTCAAAATCTTTTATGATAGTATGGCGCAATGTTATATCCTCTATATCGCCCGCATAGAGTTGCCCTATTTTTACGCGATCACCAACCCGAAATGGTTTAAAGATTACAAGGAATAGGCCGCTGATGATATTGGAAAATGCAGATTGTGAAGCAAAGCCTACAATAGCAGCCAACACTCCGGCACCTGTAAGTAACGTTGTTCCCATGTCTCGAAACAAAGGAATAGACCTAAAGATGATAATGGTGGCAATCAGGAAAATGATAAAATCAACGGCATTCTTAAAGAAGTTATAGCGGGTTGGGTCAACCTTAAGTTTCTGGGCAGCACTTCGTATAAAACGGCCAATTAATGAGCGAATAATGCGCGATAAAATAAAGGCTATGGCCAATACCGAAATAGCAAAAATTGCCTGTTCCCAATGCTTGTCGATCATGTTCACGGCCTCGAAAATAGCAATAAGTTAACAAGTCTCGGGTTATTCGATCCGGATTTTTAAAAACTTGTTTCCTATACTATTTCATATTTACTGTTCTAATGAATGCTTATTATTGCAGTTCATGAACAAGAATCTGGACAGCATCAAGGCCCCGGTGGCTAAGGAGATGGAAGAGTTTGAACAAAAGTTCAGGGCTTCTATGAAAACCCGCGTGCTGCTGCTCGACAAAATCATGACCTACATTGTGAGGCGCAAGGGTAAGCAAATGCGACCCTTGTTTGTGTTTTTGAGTGCCGGAGCAACGGGTGTCATTGGCGAATCAACTTTTAGAGGCGCTTCATTGATTGAATTGCTTCACACGGCTACCCTAGTGCATGATGATGTTGTAGATGATTCGAATTACCGGAGAGGTTTTTTTTCAGTCAATGCATTGTGGAAAAATAAAATAGCTGTTTTGGTAGGCGATTTTTTGCTTTCGCGAGGCATGGCCTTGGCATTAGATAATAAGGATTTTCATTTGTTAAGTATCGTAAATACAGCGGTGCAGCAGATGAGCGAAGGCGAGTTGCTTCAAATGGAAAAGGCGCGTCAGTTGGATATTAATGAGGAGATTTATTACGAAATTATTCGGCAAAAAACGGCATCGCTAATTGCTTCTTGTTGTTCAGTAGGAGCCAGCTCGGCCGGAGCATCAAATCAACTGATTGAAGTAATGGGCAAATTTGGTGAAGCTGTAGGTATGGCCTTTCAAATTAAAGATGATTTGTTCGATTATGGCGATGATGAAATCGGGAAACCTGTAGGCATAGATATTAAGGAGAAAAAAATGACGTTGCCTTTAATCTATTCTCTCTCAAAGGCATCTTGGATTGAAAAGCGCAGAATCATCAGCATTGTAAAAAACAATAGCGAAGATCCTAAAAAGGTAAAACGTGTAATTGATTTTGTAAAACAATCGGGCGGAATCGATTATGCTAACCAAAAAATGAAAGAATATTTCGATCAGGCTATGAGAATATTGGAAAGCCTGCCAGCGTCTGATTACAAGACCTCATTGGTTGATCTTGTTCAGTTTACCATCGACAGGAAGAATTAGTTTTTCTGTCGTAGAGATTGACACCCATGTTCGATTTTAATTGTCAATTACTTAGCTTAGCGCAACCCGCTCGCGCCCGGCTTCCAGAATTGCATATTTTTTCAAACGCGTGTAAATCGATTCATCTAATATTTTTTCAGCAGGCCCCATATCAGACGGAAGGAAATTGCCTTCTGCTTCCCACCATTTCTTTGCATTTTCTCTTGCTTCGGCTTTGTCAACCTTAAAGTAATTGATGATAGAGTCAGAAACTATCCAAGGCTTAGCTATGGTTGCGTATTTTTCAAAAATCATTGAGCGCATCTGAGTGCCGCTGGTTTGATTTTTAAAATGCGATAAGGTATAAGACATTGTTTCGGGCTCAGTCATAATCATGTCCCAATATTTTTCGGAAGCAACAACCTGTGCGGTAGTTAGTAAATAGCCAAAACCCTTTTCAATGGGCTCTTTTGTAATCTGACAAGATGCTTTAAATTCTTTCTTTTTCTTGCCAAATAGTGAGTCGAATAGTGCCATGATTTTTTGTTTTACTGGTTTACCCTATTAGATACTTCCAGTTGAGTAAATAGTTGCATCTGAAAGGTATTTTTTTGAGTAAAACGTTAAATAAATGCAATGAGTTGTGAAATCCAGTTGAAGATTTAATCTCAGGTGCCCTTGTTTACTTCTTTCTTAGCCTGCATAAATTTTTCATGTTTCATGAAAAAATCCTCCAATTGCTTAACGGGCAACTTCTTAGCAATGATTTTTCGCTTGTTATCTAAAATATACAAAGAAGGGGTTGTGTCGGAGTGATAAAGTTCGGAATAATGCTTTGGTAGATAGGAGCGTGGGCCATTTACAGTAATCCACGGTGTTTTAAATTCTTTTATGAAGTTCTTCATTTTTAACATAGATGTATCGGCCGATACCGCATACACTTCAAAATTAAGTTTGGTGTGATCCTTATTATAGAAGTCAACTAATTTTGGAGTTTCTTCGCGACAGTGACCACAGTCCGGATCGAAGATGAACAGAATGGTGTATCTAGCTTTGATATCATACATCGACTTGGGTTGCATGTTTTGATCTTGCATAATCAGGTTTGCACCTGTTTTACCTACCAAGCTGCTACGAAGTTTAGTAGCGTAATCATTTAGGCTTTGTTTGATTTTACCATTTGCCCAAAAATCCATTTCACCTGATGCAAAGTATTTGTCATAAAGATTTACATATACGGCATCCAATCCCATTACATCCGGATTTTGATATAAGAACACACAGTTCCAAACTAAATATTTATAGGTTTCAGGATTCTTTTTAGCAACCGCAACCATTTTGTTTATCGCCATCATAATGGTATCGGGCACGGGTGCATAAAGTTTGTTCAGGTATTCTTTTATTTTTTCCTGATAGACTGGCCTTGGCAAGCGCAGCATGGCATCATCGGCTAAATCGAACTTATCAAAAAAATGTTCGCGATAATACCTAAGCTGAAAGGTGGAATCATAGGAGCCATCAGCTTTCTTAGGCGGCATGGGAGCCTCTATAGATTGCGTTGATTTAATTAAGCGGGCTGTAAGTGTTTTTGGATTTTTCTCAATCAATTCATTCTGATAGGCCACTACTTTTGCTGTGATCGTAGCATACGATTCGCGCGCTGATTTCTTTTGATCATCGCTAAGAGTGCTATCCTTTATTATCGCTGTAAACGGTTCCGCTTCTTTACCATGTTCAATATTGAAGCGCATATTCTCAAAAAATAGTCGGTTGTCATCATCGCCTTTAATACTGGCTGTCTTAATAAAATCTTTTGAGTCTCCTTCAATGGCAAAGTGCTGATTGTTACCAATTACAAAATCAAAAATTTTAGAAAACCCAGAGGCTGTTTTTAACACTAAATAATAAACTCCTTGTGGGAGATTGTTTTTGTTATCGAAGGTAAAGCTGCCCGCAGCGTTGGCTTGTGCAGTATCGCGCAGATTTGTTTGCTCCCCATAATAAGAGCCTAAATAGACCGTAGTATCGCGCCAGCCCTTAATCTTGAAATCAATTTTATAGCCGGTCTGTGCTTCAGCACCAAAAAATGAAACTCCTATAATGAAGACAATCAATACTCGCATTTCTCGTTTAAATTAATATTCAACAAATTTCTAAAATTAACAGGTCTTTACAAGCGCAATTAATAGGCCATAACGGTGTAAGGTAAGTTCGTAATGACTATTTGCTCGGATATATGCACTATCAACTTTTAAAATTACTTTTGCAGCGCAAAAAATGTCGTTATCCGTATCTCATCTCACTAAAGTATTTGGTCAGCAGCGAGCTGTGAATGACATCACTTTTTCTATTGAGAAAGGTGAAATCGTTGGTTTTTTGGGGCCAAATGGCGCTGGCAAGTCAACAACTATGAAAATGGCAACGGGCTACTTACCGGCCACTTCAGGTTCCATTCAAGTCAATGGATTAGATGTAACTACGCATTCTATCCAAGTTCGAAAAATGATGGGCTACCTGCCCGAGCACAATCCACTATACCTGGATATGTATGTGCATGAGTATCTTCATTTCATTGGTAAAGTGTTTGAGATTCCAGGCTCCAGGTTGAAATCAAGAGTTGCTGAGATAATTGACTTGTGCGGATTAACTCCAGAACAGAATAAAAAAATAGAAACTTTATCTAAGGGCTACAGGCAACGCGTTGGTCTTGCACAGGCGTTGATTCATAATCCTGAGGTTTTAATTCTTGATGAACCTACAACGGGATTAGATCCAAATCAAATTCTAGAAATCAGAAAGCTGATTAAACAAATCAGCTCGGATAAAACAGTTATTTTCTCTACGCACATTATGCAAGAAGTGCAAGCAATTTGCGATCGGGTAATTGTTATTAATAAGGGTGAAATTGTTGCGGATGATTCGGTTAATAATTTATTGGCAACCCAGGCACAGACTGACATAGTGGTTGAGTTTAATGGAGAAGTGAATGTGGAAGAGCTGTTAGTTTTAATCGGTGTTGAAAAGGTTACAGTAGTTAAGTCAGGAGTTTATCGACTTAAAGCTAAGAATGGAGCCGACTTGCGTGCAGAGGTTTTTAAGTTTGCTACCGAAAGAAAACTTTCATTGATTGGATTAAAGCAAGAAGAGAATACGCTCGAAGATATTTTCAGATCATTAACTGTAAAAGAAACCGTTACATGATTCAGGTATTTGTAAAAGAGTTTAATAGTTTTCTCAATTCGCTAATTGCCTACATTGTAATAGGCGCTTTCCTTACGGGAATCGGTTTACTAACGTGGGTGTTTCCTGAAACTTCAGTTTTGGATTATGGCTTTGCCGATTTAGATACATTGTTTTCAATGGCACCGTATGTGTTCATCTTTTTGATTCCGGCCATCACCATGAAAAGCTTTGCGGAAGAAAAGAAGATGGGTACGTTAGAACTTCTCTTAACAAAACCATTAAGTGATTGGAATGTGGTAGTAGGAAAATTTTTCGCCACTTGGGCACTGGTGTTTCTCGCACTCGTGCCAACAGTTATTTATTACTTCTCAGTTTACAAATTAGGAAACCCGGTTGGCAATGTTGATTCTGCGGGTGTGATGGGTTCTTATATTGGCCTGGCATTGCTCGCCATGATCTTCAGCGCCTTTGGGTTATTTGCATCCTCACTTACGTCCAATCAAATTGTTTCTTTTATTCTGGCAGCTTTTTTATGCTTCCTTATTTATATGGGATTTGATTCGTTGTCTGCATTTGGTGGAAATGCAGCGCTTTTCATTAAGCAGTTCGGAATCATTTATCATTATGAATCGCTAAGTAAAGGTCTTGTGGATAGTCGCGATGTAATTTACTTTCTTAGCGTTACCGGGTTTATTTTACTAACAACCAAAGTGGTTATAAGCAGCAGGCAATGGTGAAGTGGATGAAGAGCAGAAGAACGGGTGACTTATTGCTGCTTGCCAATGGCCTTGCGTTAATTGTGCTAGTGAACCTGTTGGCCTCTTTCTATTTTTTTCGAATTGATCTCACCGAAGAAAAACGCTACACCATTCAAACTCAAACCAAGGAGATTTTAAAAAATCTTGATGATGCAGTTTTTGTAGAAGTGTTTTTAGAAGGGGAAGACCTTAATCCTGAGTTTAAAAGATTTCAGAAGACAGTTCGGGAAACGCTGGAAGAGTTTCGCATTCATTCAAACAATCGCGTTCAATATACCTTTACAAATCCGCTGCAAGCACTTAATGAAAAAGCCAGAAATGAATTTATAGCCGAGTTAAACTCAAAAGGCATAAGCCCGCGCAATGTCATTGAAACCCGAGACGGGCAGCGAAAGGAAAAATTCGTATTTCCTGGGGCGTTAATTTCTTACGAAGGATTTGAAACTGGCGTGATGCTGTTAAAAGGAAATCGCGCACAGAGCATTAATCAATCTGTAGAGGAAGTTGAGTATGAGTTGGTAAATGCGATTCATAAATTAACAAACACAAACCGAAAGCGGGTAGGGCTTGTTAACGGGCATGGTGAACTGGATAGTCTTGAGTTTGCGAGTTTTAATAATTCATTACTGGAACAATATGAGGTATTTAAAGTTTCGCTGGCAAGGAAGGCTCAGATTACCGGATATGATCTATTGATCATCGCAAAACCCAAACAAGAATTTTCTCAATTGGATAAATACAAATTGGATCAATACCTGATGCACGGTGGTAAAATCCTTTTTCTGTTAGATCGCTTAGATGCGGATATGAATCATGCATCGGAGGAAGATTATTTTGCGTTTCCGTATAATTTAAATTTGGATGATCAATTATTTAAGTATGGCGTGCGAATCAATCCGGATCTTATTCAAGATGCGGTTTCGGGCAAGTATCCGATTGTTGTTGGAGGCGATCGCAACCGTCCACAAATTATGCAATTGGATTGGCCGTTTTTTCCGTTGGTTAATCAATATGCGAATCACCCAATTACCCGAAACCTGGATGCTTCCTTATTGAAGTTTGTAAGTAGCATCGATACGGTGAAAGCGGTTGGTGTTACTAAAACTCCGTTGTTGTTTTCATCTCAATATTCCCGCAAGGTTACAGCGCCTGTTAAGGTTGGGGTTAACGATTTGCGCAAACAAATGCAGGATGGAAATTTTAATGGCGGCCCAATTTCACTTGCCTATTTATTAGAGGGCGAGTTTACTTCCTTGTTTAAAAATAGATTTGCTCCTCAAGGTGCCGATACAGTTGCCGCGAAGGAAAATAGTATCCCAACAAAAATTATTGTTGTGGCCGATGGAGATCTGGCGCGCAATGATGTAAACCCGCGCGATGGTAATCCGCAACAATTAGGCCTTGATCCATTTACGCAGTACACATTTGCCAATCAGGATTTACTGATGAACATGGTAGCTTACCTGGTTGATGAAAATGGATTAATCAAGGCTCGTAATAAGGAAGTTCGGGTTAGGCCATTGGATAAAGAGAAAGTGCGAGCTGAGCGAGCGTTCTGGCAGTTTCTAAATTTAGGACTTCCATTAATCGTGCTTATTATTTTTGGTATTGTGCGATCGTATTGGCGTAGAGTTAAGTATTCTAGATTTTAGCATGCAGGAAAAGAAAAACATTCGGCTATTGATTTTGCTTGTTGCATTAAGTGCATTGTGTGTGCTTGCTGCATTTTTTGGAAGTGCTGATAAGTTGGTAGATATTGATAAAACACTTTTTCGGGTTAACGACCAAATGCAGGTAAGCAAGGTGTTGCTATCCAATGCAAAAACTAAAACTGAAACCGAACTTAAGTTTGATGGTTCAAAGTGGATGGTCAATAATTCATTTGAGGCAGATCAACAATTAATAACAGTCTTTTTTGCTACCCTTTTGCAAGCTGAGCCCAAACGTCCCGTTGCCGAAACTCTTCAGGATTCTATAGGCAGCAATGCCTTAAAGAACGGAATTCACGTTCAGCTTTTTGAAGGTGCTGAGATCGTTAAAGATTTTTGGGTAAGTGGCAATGATAACCGCACTGAAACCTATTTTCAGTTAGCGGCTGATAATAAACCCTTCTTAATTACCATTCCCGGCTATCGGGTTTTTGTGGCATCGTTATTTGAATTAGCACCCACAGCGTGGCGCGACAAAAGAATCTTTAATTTCAACTGGCAGAATTTCAAAAGTTTGAAGGCGCATTTGCCACAGCAATCAAATGAGGATTTTACTATTTCGTTTGCCAACAAGCTTTTTGGCATTGAAGAAGTAGCGGTGGCCGACACTACTAAACTGAGCACCTATTTGGAGTCAGTCTTTAATCTTAAGGCAGATCAGTTTAATACCAATCCTACTGAAAGGTATGACAGCCTGCTAAGAACCACCCCGGAATATTCTATTACCATAACGGATATTGCTAATAGAACCTATCTGGTGGAGGTTTTTCCACGACTAAAAGGTGAGCAGGTTATTCTGGGGCGATTGAAAGATAATTTGTCGGCCTTATTTAGTCCCAAACAAATAGCTCAAATCTCCCGGAAACGGAGCTATTTCAAGTATTAAATCAACCAAACTGGGAGCATTTTAGATTGTCGCAGCAATTCAACGATAGCGCCAAAGCATATTCGTCATAAAAATGGTTTTAGGGTTTTCAACCCTTATTTTGAAGCTACTAAGGGTTGAAAACCCTTAGCCATGAAGCGACAATTTGGAATGCACCCACCAAACTGTCTCATTTTTCAGATTGGTTTTTCTTTATAACTTTACCGCCCTGTAAAACCATAAAACCACTGATTCGCGATGAAGTTTATAGTTAATTCGAGCTACCTGCTAAAGCAGCTTTCTAATATCAACGGAGTGATTACCACCAATCCGGTTGTTCCTATTTTAGAGAACTTTCTTTTTGAAATTGATAAAACCAGCTTAACTGTTACCGCTTCTGATCTTCAAACTTCCATGATTACGGAAATTACGGTAGAGTCTAAAGAGAAAGGCAATATTGCAGTTCCGGCTCGTATTCTTCTTGACACATTGAAGAACTTACCCGATCAGCCGGTAACATTCTCAATCGATGAATCAACCTATAGCATCGAAATCAGTTCTGATAATGGTCGCTATAAATTAGCTGGCGAGAACGCAACTGATTTTCCAAAAGTACCTGCAGTTTCCAATGACTTCTCAGCTTCCATTTCCTCGGACGTATTAGCCAGAGCCGTGAACAATACAATTTTTGCAACCAGCAGTGACGAACTTCGTCCGGCTATGACGGGTGTGTACGTTAATTTAGGTGAGAAGAATACAACCTTCGTGGCAACGGATGGCCATCGCTTGGTTCGCTATCGCAGAACAGATATTAAGTCTGATAATGGAAACTCGATTATCATTCCGCGCAAAGCCTTGAATTTATTAAAGGCAACGTTGCCAACCGAAAATACGGATGTGAGCATCGACTTCAACATGTCGAATGCATTTTTCAAGTTTGGTCATATTCGTATGATCTGCCGCTTGATTGATGAGCGTTTCCCGGATTACGAAAACGTAATTCCTGCACAGAATCCTATCAAGATGACAATCAGTAGAACTGATTTATTAGGCTCATTGAAGCGGATTTCAATCTATGCAAACAAAACAACACATCAGGTTCGTTTGAAAATTACCGGTAGCGAACTACAGGTATCAGCAGAAGATCTTGATTTTTCGAATGAAGCCAATGAGCGCCTTTCCTGCGACCATGAAGGTGAAGATATTGAGATTGGATTTAATGCGAAGTTTTTGATTGAAATGCTGACAAACTTAGATACCGATCAAATTAAATTGAACATGTCGGCTCCTAACAAGGCAGGTGTTATTTACCCATCTGAAAAAGATAAAGGCGAAGATATTTTAATGCTAGTGATGCCGGTGATGCTGAACCAATATGTATAGATTTTCTATTACCTAAACCCTTGAAAGCCTCGCTTACAGCGGGGCTTTCTTGTTTATATTGGTTACTTTTTGATATTGTAATTCATCAAATTCTAAATTAACTTATCAAAAATTGTCTATGGAAGCTTTTGGAACCTGGTGGGATGGATT
>Ga0154020_10003668_pt1 | contig 18426 bp, 17 predicted proteins | sample Klosneuvirus_201_FD_109709 | JGI IMG/M metagenome (GOLD analysis project Ga0154020, IMG submission 109709) | Active sludge microbial communities from wastewater, Klosterneuburg, Austria - Klosneuvirus_20160825_MG | ecosystem: Engineered > WWTP > Aerobic digester > Activated sludge | place... | reverse complement strand
GTGCGGTCGATGTAACCCTGCTGCAGAAACTCGCAGAGTTCTTCAAACTGTGCTTCCGTTTCGCCCGGAAATCCGACAATGAACGTGCTGCGCAGCGTCAGGTGCGGCGCGCGTGCGCGCATGCGCTCGATCAACCGGAGAGAACTCTCGCGTGTGGAGCCGCGCTTCATGCGCGCGAGCACGGGCGTCGAAATGTGCTGCAGCGGCATGTCGATGTAAGCGTTGAGCTTGGGCTCGCGGGCGAGCAGATCAATCAGTTCATCGGTGACTTGCGTGGGATAGGCGTACATCAGGCGAATCCAGCGCAGATCCGGAATCTTCGCGATGTCGGCCAACAACTCGTGCAGCAACTTGCGGTTCTCAGTGTCGAGGCCGTAATACGTGCTGTCCTGTGCCACGATAATCAGCTCGCGCGCGCCGTCTGCAACGAGCTCGCGCGCTTCCTGCAAGATCCGATCGCGCGGCTTGCTGCGGAACTTGCCGCGAATGCCGGGAATGACGCAGAAGCTGCAGGTATGATTGCAACCTTCGCTGATGCGCAAGTATGCGTAATGGCGCGGAGTCAGGCGCAGGCGGCCGCGGTCGTCATAAATTGTGCCCTGGGCGTCGGGGTCGGAGATCACGGCCTTGCGCGCGAGCTCTCCGCTCTGGCGCAATTCGCGCAACACACTCGTGACCTGCGAGCGGTCATTGACGCTGACGAGCGCATCGGCGCCGGGGACTTCCTTCTCGAGCATCTCACGGTAATTGCCAACCATGCAGCCGGCCACAACCACGCGCTTGACATCGCCTCGCTCCTTCAAAGCTAGCATCTTCGAGATCGTGTCGAGCGATTCGCGTCTTGACGCGTCAAGAAAGCCGCATGTGTTGATGACGACGACATCGGCACCTTCGTACTGGGGCGTGATCGTGAAGCCCTCGCCCGCAAGCCCGCCGAGCATGGTTTCCGAGTCAATCAGGTTTTTCGGGCAACCAAGGGAAACGAAGGCAACCGTGCCCAGCGCCGTTTTCATGAGCCACAGATAAACACAGATAAACACGGATGGGAATGGGGAGGCTATTGCGCGGACAGATATACGTGTTCATCTGCGTTCATCTGTGGTTAAAGGGCCTTATGGCTGTGCACATCGGCATCGAAATGTCTCGCGACTTACGCTTGAACGCGGCCGGGCTCGTTCAGGCGGGCACGCTGGAGGCCGGCGGCGTGAACCTCTTGCGCCATGCGCTCACACTGGCTCGTCGCATCACAGTGCCGGGCCTGATTCGCATCATGACCACCGAATCTGACGAGACCGTGCTCGCTCTGGTGGGGGAGTTCGAATGCCGCGAAGGCGGCGTGATGCAGTGGATGGCGGAGTTGGTCGATGCCGCGCCCAATGCCGCACCGGAAGATGCCGTGATCATCCTGCGCCAGATCTGCCCGTTGCGCGACGATCAACCCCTGCGCCGAGCGTTGGCGGCGCTCAAGAGTAGCCGATGCGTGGTCAGCGCCAGCGGCGGCGAACAGGTGCGCGCATTCGAGGTCTGGAGGCTTGGCGAGTTCGGCAAGTACGGTTTCGCGGGGCCAATGGCGGAGCCGCCGCAGCTGGAGTTGAGTGGTGACGAATTCGTCGAAATCAGCCGGCCCTCTGATTTCGAGCATGCTGGCCACATGCTGGCTTCGGCGCCCAATCAGGGCGTCTAGCCTGAGGAAATAGCCGCTGCCAGTGCATCGACTGTCATGCGCGACTGGCTCTTGGCGAGCATGTTCTTGAGCGTGGCTTCGCCAGACGCGGCTTCATCGGGTCCCGCGACAACTACAAACGGAATTTCCTTGCGCTCGGCGTACTTGAGCTGCTTGCCCAGCTTGGCCGGAGTGTCGAGATAGAGCTCGGCATTGATGCCGGCGGAGCGCAACTCGCTGGCAATACGCAGCGAATATTGCGTGCTGCCTTCATCGAAGACCGTGACCAGCACCTGGGCACTGGCCTTGCCGGATTTGAGCAACTTCAGCTCGCCCAGCGCGGTGACAAGTCGATCAATGCCGACGGAAATGCCCACGGCCGGTTCATCTTTGCCGGAGAACAGGCCCACAAGCCCGTCGTAACGACCGCCGCTCATCACGCTTCCGAAATGAGGCGCGTCGGTGAGCGTGGTTTCAAACACGGTGCCGGTGTAGTAGTCGAGGCCACGAACAATGGTGGCATCGGCCGACACATGCTGGTCAGGTACGCCCATGCGTTGGGCGTTCTGCAGCACCTCGCTGAGTTCTGCGCAACCCTTCTCGCCGTCAGTTGTGCCCGCGAGAAATTGCGCGAGCCGGGAAATGCGTTCGCTGTTGGAGCCCTGGAACTTGGCCAGGTCAAGAAACTCAAGCACGGTGTTTCGCTGTGCTTCGCTTACGCCCACAAGCGCGGCCAACTCCTTCTCGACGCCGGCGCGCTCGATTTTGTCGAGCTTGTCCACGCTGCGCATGACGTCGGCCATGAGCGCATCATTGGCAAGCCCAAGTTTCTGCTGCAGCCCGCGAAACAGTTTGCGGTTGTTGAATCGGATCACGAAGTTTGTAACGCCCACCGCCTGCATCACCGCGTTGTCGATGGCCAGGCATTCGGCGTCGGCCATGAGCGAGGTGGTTCCCACGATGTCAACGTCGCACTGCCAGAACTCGCGAAAGCGCCCGCGCTCAACGCTCGGGGCTTCGGCGCGCCACACCGGACCCATCTGGTAGCGCTTGAAGGGGCGCGGCAGGTCAGTGCCGTACTGCGCCACGACGCGAGCAAGGCTGACGGTGAGCTCGTAGCGCAATGCCACGTCACGGTCGCCGTTGTCCTTGAACCGATAAAACAGCTTCTCGGCCTCGGGACCGAGCTTGCCCATGAGGATGTCAGCGTATTCGATGGCCGGCGTATCGAGCGGCTCAAAGCCAAAGCGTTCAAACACTTCACCGATCTTGCGCAGCATCCTGACGCGCGGGATCATGACCTCGGGGAGGTAGTCGCGGAAACCCTTAAGAAGTCGCGGCTCAATGCGTGCCATGGCGCGACAAGGGTATGACTGTGCCGCGGTGGCGCAAGGAAGAGGTGTTTGCAAAGTGGAGGGATGGAGAGATCGCGCAATCTCTCTATCTCTCCATCGCTCAATCTCTCTGCATCATTACTTCGCTGCTTTCAGCGCCGTCAGCGCGGCCGGCTTGGTTTGCGCAAATGTAAACACCTGCGAAAGCCCCAGCATGTCGAAGACTTCTTTCACGGGCTCTGTGGGATTCATCAACACGATGTTGCCGCCCTTTTCGTGGGCTGTGGCCAGCGAGCCGATGAACACACCGGCGCCTGCTGATGAAATGTACTCAACTTGAGAAAGATCTATCGCCAGTCGTGACTTGCCCTCGGCGAACAGGTTGTTCACCGTTTGCTCCATGTATTCAAACGTGTGCGCGTCCAGCCAGCCCGCGACGTGGATGAGTGTTACTTCCGGTGAAAGGGGTTCAAGATTGATCTCGAACTCACGCATGTTGGTCGCCCTGCCTTTTTGCCCTGTGATTCGCCCGTAGAACGTCCTTACGCCGCCTTGATGTTCTTAACCAGCGTCAGCACGTTCTGCTGGCCTTCCTTTGAATCATATCGAACTTCGTCCATGACCTTGCGCATGATGAATAGTCCCAGGCCGCGCTTGGAGCCCGCCGTTACGTGCGCCTTCATGTCGAGGTCCTTGTTGGCGTCGGCGCCGCGTGCGGTGTCATAACTGATGCCGGAGTCGATCACGCGGATCGTGAAGCGTTTTTCGTCGGCGTCAATCTGAACCTCAATCTTGCCGTCGTCGCGCCCCGCGTAGCCGTGCTGGATGATGTTGGCCACGGCTTCGTCCACGGCCAGCACGACCTTGTTGATGTCGGCTGCAGGCAGCGCGGAGCGCTTGATCGTGCCATGCAGGAACTCGCGCACCTTTGCGAGATTCTGCGTCTTGGCATCGACCTCGATACGGTCTGATACATGAGCTTCGGACATCCCGTCACCCCGGTGCGAATTCGTGATGCACTTCCCGCCTGGCCCAAAGGGCGCCCAGTGCTGCTGCCCGCCTGATGAAACTAGCCTACTTTCACCGTCACAATCGTGATGTCGTCGTGCTGGTCGTCGCTCTGCGCGTGCGCCTGCAGGGCATTGACCAGCGTGGTCAGGTACTGGCTCGATGGTGCGTTGGCCGCCTGCGTGGTAATCGAGATCAGGCGTTCGCTGGTGAATTCGGCGCCCTCGGGGCTCATGGCTTCTGTGACACCGTCCGTATAAATCACCACGCGGTCGCCGCGCTGGAGCTGGATCGTTTCTTCTTTCATGTTGCGTTCAAACAGACGACCGTCTTTGTCAAAGCCCAGCGCGATGCCGCCGGGATTGATTTCAACACACTGCTTGGTGCTCGCGCGGTACATCAACAGCGGGTTATGGCCCGCGCTGGCGACCGTCAGTCTTGCCGTGGGAATGTCGAGCAGCATGTAGAAGGCCGTAACAAACATGCCGCGCTTGATGTCCTTGGCGAGCGTGCGGTTGACCTTGCAGAAAATGTCGCGCGGGCTGAGGTTGCTCTCGGCTTCGTAGCTGACGAGCGCCTTGGTCATCATCATGACCATGGAGCCGGGAATGCCCTTGCCGGAAACGTCGGCGCAGATCATGCCCAGGTGCGTCTTGTCGACGAGGAAGAAGTCGTAGTAGTCGCCGCCCACTTCCTTGCTGGGCGAGTAGTAGGCGCTTACGTCGTAACCTGCAATGCGCGGCACATGTTTGGGCAGCAGGTTTTCCTGGATCTCTTTGGCGATGTCGAGGTCGTGCTTGCGGCTCTGGTTCTCGGCCCAAACTTCCTGTGCCTGCTTCAGGCCTGCGGCCATGTCGCCCAAGAGGCGCGACACGATGCCCACTTCGTCGCGGCTTTGGGCAATCGGCTTGTGGTCGAAGTTGCCGCCGCTGATGATCTGGATATCGCTCATCAGCACTTGTAGCGGGCGCGTGATGTTGCCGCCGACGAGGAACGCCGTGCCCAGCGAAATGATCACGGCCACGAACGCCACGCCGAACAATAGCAACACGAGGTTGTTCTGGCGCGCGTTGATGAATTTGCGATCAAGGTAAAGGTAAACCACGTCACCGGTGGCGCTGCCCTGAGCGCGTGAAAAGCTGAACGCCGGCCCGCCCGCAACTTGAGCGGCCGGGTCGATGTTGATGTCCTTGTCGGTGCGCTTGGCGCTGGACTCCGCGACTTCGGGCATGCCCTCCTTGGAAGGACTGATAACCGACAGTTCTTTGGCCGGGTCAAAACCGGGCAGAATCGGCGACTTGATCTCGAAAATCAGCAGGCGTACCTGCGTGTCATCAGCAGTGGTGAGCTGATCGAGGTCACTGACGAACTCGGCCTTGTACTCAGAAAAAATGGCTCGGCGGATGCCCTGCTGTGGGTGCGCCACAAGATTGTCCTGCGTCTCCTTTGCGATAGCAGTACGCAAGTCCGACCATGACTTCTGTTTGTCCTTGAGACCGTAATACGCTGACAGATCCCCGAAGAAATCGATGCTGAGATCTTTCCACGCCTCATCGTTCACTTGGCGCGGCGAGGCTGGTTCAAGCAGCTTGCCCGTGGGATTGCGCTTGAATTCATCGTAGTAGGCCTTGCCAATAAGCGCGGCTTTCTTCTCTTCGGATATGTTTGCGACTTCGCCGTAGTTTCCGCGGATCTCCGAGGCAACCATGACCCAGATTCGATCATTGATCAACTGGTTGTAATTCGCGAACTGGCGGCAGCCGGGGATGTCTTTGTTGAACCAGGGATAGCCACGCTTGGTCTTGCGCTCCTCGGCCGTCGGCCAGGGGCGGTGGAGGCCATCCCAGTACTTTCCGAACTTGTCCTTACGGCTCTGGAAATAGGCAATCATGCCCGTTTCGCTGAGCGTATTCACGTAGTTGCGATAGTTGGCCTCAGCCTGCTGCAGGTTGGCGCGGCCCGAATCGCGGATGGTGTCTTCAAGTGCAGAACGCCCCACAAGCTGCACGATCAAGAACATGATGATGACGATGCCGATCGAAAGCGCGCTCATCGAGAGCACAACTTTCATCTTGATTGGCAAACCCTGCGGCTTGGCTGCAATGACCGGGCGGCGAGCCGGCTGACCTGTCGCACCAGCCCCGCCCGGTGCGCGGGCCGGCGGCGGGGGCGGCGTTTGTCCCCCGGCCGCGCCAAAGGCCGGCATTTGTCCAGACGATTTGCGGGCAGAGGGCGGTGGCGGCGTCATCATGCGCCCGGTCGCGGGCTTGGAAGCCGGCTTGGCGGGCGGAGGCGCTACCGTCTGCGGCGCGTTAGAAGGCGAACTGGGACGTTTGGGCGGTGTGTTTGACATAGCTTCCGGTGCTTCCTACCTGATCGGGGCTTCATTGACCAGAAGGCGAACAGTCCAAATTGTCCAAGAACCCAAGCAGGCCGCAGCCAAGTCATCCATCAGGATGCCGGCACTTCGCGGCAAATGCTCAAAACTGCTTGCAGGCCAAGGCTTGGCGATATCGTAAAAGCGGAAAACCACGAACGCGAAGCAAAAGTCCAGCGGTGTTGACGCTTGGGTCAGTCCAAGGACTAACGCCATGGCCGCCGCTTCGTCCAGCACAAACCAATCAGGGTCGTCTCCGGCCTCGTTGCGCGCTATGGCCCACTCACCTACCAGCACGCAAACCAGAGAAAGCGCGGTTGCGATGGCAAACATCTGCCATTGCGGCGGCGCTGCCAGATAGCACCAGAGCGCCAAGCCCAGCGCGGCTACGGCGGTGCCGCAGGTACCGCGCATGTAAGGAGCAAAGCCGCTCAGTCCAAGGCTGCCTAGAAGCACTGGCGCGCTGAAGAGGTTTGCGGGATCGGTGGGCCTGCGGCATGTCATAGAAGGTGCCAAGCAATTCAACACACGCGGCTTTTCCCTGCTATCGTGTTTCGCCGCAAACGGACTCACACTGAGGAACGGATAGTCGCCAGAAAATGGGGCAAGTTCCAGGCAAGGGAAGGCGCCCTTTTACGAGATGCACGGCCAATGCAAAAGCTCAAGTTCACGACAGAAACGGTTCGAAAGTCGTGGATTATCCGTGTTCGGGGCCGTGTAACGAAGGAAAACGCGCGCGATCTGCGCGAGCAGCTGTTTTCGTCCGCCGCCCAGCCCGGTCCAGCCTTGATGCTTGATCTGGCACACGTTGAGGAAATGGACAGCGCGGGCGTGGCCGTGCTTATTGAGTTGCACAAGCACCTGAACGACAGGTCGCGCCCTCTTGTGTTGGTGGGTGAATCCGAGGCTGTCAAGCAGATCGTGGGCGTGCTGAAGGCGCAAAACGTAATTTGCGATGTTTACAAGAGCATTGACGAAGGCGTAAGAAAGACGCGAGCTTTGAAACCACCCACAGCGGCGAAGAGCTAAATGTCAATCATGAATGAGTCTGTTGTCACCGTGGGCGCGCTCGTCAACAAGCAGCTGAGCGCACTGGGTGGCACCGTCCGGTTCGGGGGCAATGCCGCACTTTACGCGCTGCGCGGGCTCATTTCACGCCGCATCTATCCGTTCCATGATTTCATCGTGCAGGTGGACTACACGGGCGCGCGCTCCACGCCGATCATGATCCTTACCGGCTTCTTGGTGGGCATGACGCTGGTGGCACAAACAACGCCCACACTGGGGCGCTACGGGCCGCAAGAACTTGTCGCGGGTGTCGTGGGTGTCAGTGTTCTGCGCACGTTGGGTCCGGTGCTGGCGGCGATCATTTTTGCCGGTCGAGTGGGCGCGGGATTCACAGCCGAGCTGGGCACCATGAAAGTTGGCGAGGAAGTGCAGGCTTTAGAGACCATGGGCATTGACCCCATTGGCTATCTCGTGGCGCCGCGCTTTCTGGCTGCTGTGCTGATGCTGCCCTGCCTCACAATCTGTTTTGACGCGGCTGCGCTGATTGGCGGTTTCATCATCGGCGTTTACAACTTCAATATTTCCATCGAAGACTACCTCGATATCACAAAGCAGTTCGTGTTCATCTCCAACTTCACGTTCGGACTTTTCAAAAGCGCGGTGTTTGCGGTCATCATCACTGTAGTGTGCTGCTACAAGGGCTTTTCCGTTCAGGGCAGCGCCATGGAGGTGGGCCGCGCCACAATGCAGGCGATCGTGGTGTGCCTGGTAACGATCATCTTCACCGACTTCGTACTCGCGTTTGTTTACAACATCCTCCAGAAATACGACCTGGTGCAGTGATGGCAGGTTCAACAAACATCGATATGTCGAGAGCGCGCGGCGAAGGTCAATTGCGCTCTCAGGGACCCGTGATCAAGGTGGAGCACCTCACCAAGGCCTACGATGACAAAGTGGTGCTTGACGACATTTCGTTTGAGCTCGCGCGCGGCCGGGTTTACGTCATTATGGGTCCCTCGGGTTGTGGCAAGAGCACGTTGTTGCGCATGATGATCGGCGCCGAGGCCGCAGACGCCGGCCACGTCTATCTCGACGGCGTTGACACCACCGTGGCGGACAAGAAAACGCAGGAAGAAGCGCGCCGCAAGTTCGGCGTGCTGTTCCAGAGTGCGGCGTTGCTCAACGGGCTCACGGTTGCCGAGAATGTGGCCTTGCCCATCCGCCAACACACGGACTTGCTCAAGAGCACCATCGACCTCATGGTTCGCCTGAAACTTGAGCTGGTTGGCATGGGCGACGCGGCCGACAAGTTTCCCTATGAGATTTCGGGCGGCATGAAAAAGCGCGCAGGGCTCGCGCGCGCCATTGCGCTTGACCCTGCAATTGTTTTTTACGATGAGCCAAGCGCGGGCCTCGACCCTGTGATGGTGGGCGTAATCGATAAGCTGATCAAAGACCTGACGAGCAAACTTGGTATCACCAGCGTGGTCATCACACACGAGATGCCGAGCATCTTCCGCATTGCTGACGAGGTAATCATGTTGTTCGGAGGCAAAGTGGTGTTTCGCGGCACGCCCCAGGAGTTGCGCCAGAGCCGCTTGCCCATCGTGCGCCAATTTATCAATGGTGATCCCGAAGGGCCGATCAACGCGCCCAGGCAACTCGCCGAACTTTCGGAGCGGTTGTTTGGCTCGGCCAAGAAATCGGCGATTGATGATGGGGGCACGGCATGACCCCGGCCGACCGTCGCTTGAACTTCTGGCTGGGAATCGGCGCGCTTGTGCTTGCGATGGCAGTGGCGCTGTGGATGGCGTTGCGGCCCGCGCTCAAGCAGCCATCAGAGCCGCCACAGCGATATGTGGCCTACTTTGAGAACGCCGGCGGCCTGGAAGTGGGCGATGTGGTGCGCATCAAGGGGCGGCGCGCGGGCAAGGTCGTCGGCACGGAGGTTGTGCGGCGCGACGACAAGGTGATGATCCGCGTTGAGTTTGAGATTGCGCCGGGCTCGGGTTCACAATGGCTCAAGCAGGGCGGTATCCCGGTGGACAGCGTTATCCGCGTGCGCCAGCCAGCTGTACTGGGAAGGCCAACGCTTTCCATTGAGCTGGGAGAGGCCGACAAAATCATCGCCGTCGGCGGTGAGTGGCTTCAGGCCCGTGGCGTCACGGGCGAGGACCAGTTCAGCGCGTTGAAGGCCAAACTCAACGAGTTTGACGCCGCCATCGACAAGTATATGGCCTACGTTCGACCCGAGTTCATTGCCGACATCAAGGCCCGCATTGCCCAGTTGCGCCTTAGTATCGATCAGGCCCGAAGCGCCGTCGCGGGAGCAGTTGCTGACGCGCCCTCACTCGTAGATCGCGTCAATGAACTCGGACGCCTGCTGGCAGACTTGCTCACACAGGTGAAAAAGGCGGCGCCGGGCATAGAGGAAAACGTGAAGTCCGTCGAACAGCGCCTGAGCGATGCGCCGCGGCAGGCGCAGGATGCGAGCGAGGCAATCACGGATCTGCGCGAAATGGTCTCACGCGTCGACAAGACTGTGGCCGAGTTCAATGGGCGCTCGGAGGGCGGCGATTTCAGCAAGGCCTTGCGCGAGTTCCGAAAGTTCACTGCGCAGCTTCGCGCGAGTGCAGTTCGCTCCGAATATCAGCCGAAGCAGGTCGGGGACCTGCCGCCGTGGAGGTTGGCGAGGCCTTACTTCAATGGCGGCGCAACCGTCCTTGAAGACGCAAACACGGCGGAGAAGGGTGGGGCCGTCGAATTCAAAGAACTTCCGCCCGCACCGCGTGCGAGAAGCACGAGCAAGACGCAGGACTGAACGAGGCAGCCATGGCCAAAAAGAGTGCAAGGTCGGATCTGATCACAGGCGCGTTTGCGGTCTTTGTGATCATCAGCGGCATTTTTGTCGTGATGTTCTTGCAGGCCGTGGGGCCGCGCATAGAGGGCGCGCGTTATTCCATTCGATTCCGCGATGTTGGCGGGCTTGGCGGTAACGCGCCCGTTATTGTCGCGGGCCAGAAAGTGGGGAAGGTCGAAAAGATTGAAACGCGGGCTGTGGTTGAGAGCGAAGGCCATCGCGCCGTGGAGGTGCTCGTCGGGATCATCATCGAAGACAAGTTCACAAGCGCAGTGGCCATTCCAGTGGACACCGTCGCGGCCGTGCAGATGGGCGGGCTGTTTGGCGGCACACAGCTTGTGCTCAGGCTCGGAAAATCCAAGACGTTGGTTCAGCCCGGAGGGACGCTCGGCGAGCAGGGCCAGCCGCCGGTTGACTTCAATACGCTGCTCGACAGCGCTCAGAGCACCATCAAGAAACTCCAGAGCGGCTTGGAGAAACTGGCGGACGTTCTCAATGACGACGCTTTCCAGGCCAATATCAAGGCTTCTCTTGAGAGCCTGAAGACCACGCTGGCCTCGTTGCACAAGGGCTTGAAGGATCTCGAACCTGCGTTCAAGCAGGTCGGGCCAACGATTGAAAATGCCAACGCGCTCGTGGTGGAAATGCGCGATCTGATCAAGAACAACAATGAGGCGCTCACGAGCGCGATCAAGCACCTTGAGGGTGCAAGCAAGGGTGCAGACGACCTGCTCAACGGCGACGCCAAGCTGCTGGTGGCTGACCTGCGCAAGATTGCCGAGAACCTGGACAAACTCGCCGGCAACCTCAACAGCGTGGTGCTCGACAACCAGGGCAACATTGCCATCTCGATCAACAATGTGCGCGAAGCGACCGAGAGCATTCGCGTTTTCGCCCGCCGCATCGAGAAGGACCCGAGCCTGTTGATCTGGGGCAGCGACGACAAAGTGCCTGAGCCGAACTCTCCCGCGCCGACTAGATCGCAAGACGTTGACGAAGCCGCGCTCAAACGCAGCGGGCGACTGCCTCGGCGCGACAACGAGTGAACCGCTATCGCGATGAGAACGAAGATCGTAAAACGCTAGGCGCAAGAAGAGGGCCGCATTGGTGCAACCCGCAAACCATCCAAAGCCTGGAGCAAAGCGATATGCGCGCGCTTGGCGCATCGCGCTCGTGTGTGTCTTGTGCTCTGTGTTTTTCGTGGTGAGCGGATGCGGCGTCGATCGCTTGACGACCTTTGAACAAGGCGTGGAATACCTTGATTCGCGCGACTACCCGCGGGCCATTGAGTGGTTCAAGCGCGATATCGAGATTAACGGCCAAACGCTTTCGAACACCTACAACCTGGGCCTGTGCTACCAGGACATCGGCAAGCATGATTCGGCCATTGAGTGGTACGAACGCGCGCTGAAAATACGGCCGCGCGATGCCCGCAGCATGGTCAACATGGCCATGATCTACCTTGACCAGAAGCGCGACCTCAAGGCGCTGGCGCTGCTCGAGAAGGCGGCCGAGGTTGAGATTGACCGCGCTTATCCCCTCGTCGCGATGGGCATTTACCACCAGCGCCAGGGCAATCTCGCGCGCGCAGGCGACTATTTCAGAGCAGCGCTCACCCGCGAGAAAAACTCGGCCTACGCATGGTTTCACCACGGGGCCTGGAACGAAGCAAACGATCTTGTAGGTGACGCGGCCCAGGCATACGAGAAGGCGGCCGAGCTTGATCCTTCCGACGGCGTGGCCTATGAATCAGCCGCGCGTTGTTTCACGCGCCAGAAGAACTACTCGGCGGCCAGCCGCAACTTCGATTTCGCGATCGCGATCTCACCGGACAAAGCCCAGCTTTACATCGACGCTTCCGACGTGCTGATCGAGCAAAAACGCTTTGAGCGCGCCACCCAATACCTCTGGACGGCACGAACGCTCAAGAAGCATGACGATGCCGCCATCCACAACCGTCTGCTCAAGCTGTACGCATTGATGCTCGAGACCGAGAGCCAGCGCGAAGCCACGAAGTAGCAGCTACAGTTGAAAGTGGGCCCGCCATGCGGCAGCGTTGGTGCCGCAGTCCTTGCCGGCGGCAAGATCGACAAGCGCCGAGCGCGCGGCTCCAGCCACCAAATTGTCCGCATCCGCGAGCAGCCTTATGAGCGTTGAAGCAGCGCGCTTGTCGCCTATTTTGCCCAGAGTCCAGCAGATGGAGGTTCGAAGATTGGCGTTCTCCGTACGCGCGAGCATATCGAGACACGGCTGAACCGTTTCCGGAGACTTGAGGTCGGCGGCAAGAGAGAGCGCTGCGTATCGCACGCTTTCGGCTTCGTCTTTCAGCGCGGCAATAACAGCGGGCACAGCGCCAAGACCCTTCTCTTTGACCAGTGCGCGCAGCGCTTTGGCCCGGTTGGCGGGCCTGGAAAGGTCGCTGGTGTCAGGTTGGGGCGCACTTGGCTTCTCAGCGTGTGGCGAGCCGCCAGGAGGCGCAGTTGCTTTGTCCGAGAGAGGCGCCAGGCGCACGTTGGCGTAACGGTAATACACTTCCAGACAGAGCACGGAGCATGCTGTGCTGTAAAGCCGGCCGGCGACAGGCCCGATCCATGAGTCCGCCGGCTCCCAGCTGCCGATGTGGCGCTTGACCTCAAGCTCCTGGTTCTTGAGCAAGGTGGTTTTCAAGGCGGCGTTCCAGTTGTCCCAATCGGGGCCCATGCCGTCCGTGGCCAGAAACAGGCCCAGCGTGCAGCTGTACCAGCCATAAAACGTGTCAAAGTTGGGCTCCGCTGAACCGGCGCTGGGTACATGCAGGTTTTCCCATTTCGGCGGGTGCTCGGCGAGCAGGCGGCGAGCCGCAGTGTTTTTGGCCGCGAACTTGTCCCCGTCCAGAATGGAGCGGGCGAGCAGGCCCACACCCGTCATTCCCACTCCCTTGCGGTAAGGGTAGGGGTACTCGTCGGCGTAATAAGTCTCGCCGTTTTCGAGTGACATGCGGTCGTAGAGATCCACCAGGCTGTTCCAGCATGTTGCATTGACGTTGATGCCTATGGCGCGCGCACTTTTGAGCGCCATAACGGCCCAGCCCGTAATGGAAAGATCGCTGCGTTGCGAGGAACGAGTGCTCGTGACCTGTGCGGTGTAGGTCCAGCCGCCTTTGGCGTTCTGTGTGCGCTCCAGGAAGCGCACTGCGCGTTCGGCACTTCTGCGGTAGTTGTCTTCGCCTGTAAGTCCATAGGCTTCGCACATCATCAACGTCGCCACGCTGTGTGTGTACATTTGTTGCGAACTCATGCCATGGGAGAAACAGCCGGACGTTGACTGCTGGCGCAGCCAGTAATTGAGTGCCTTTTCCACGGTGTCGGCAAATTCGCCTTCCTTGGGCGTGTGGCCAGCGGCCAAAAATGGCAGCACGCACAAGGTCGAGATCGGCGGGCGCATTTCGTTGCCCCACGCCTCGTTGATTCCGGACTCAAAACGGCTGCCCTGTCCCCCTGTGGGATCCCAGCTTCCGTCGCTTGATTGAACGGACGCCAGCCAAGCCAGGCCAAGGTTCACGGCGTTTTCGCTGCCGCTGTCACCGCCGTGCTCACGCACGGCAGCTTTGCGGCTCTCGCCCTTTCGGTTCTTGAACAGGCCTGCACCCGATAAGCCCTCGTTTGTCGAACGGCGAGGCTGGCCCGCACCCAGGCCCGCGCCAGAATCGCGTGGCAGCTTGGGAAGGTCGCGCATGGGCGCCGGAGAGGGGCGCGCAACTTCAGGCTCGGGCGCGAAAATCTTGTTTTCCTGCGGATCCTCGAATTCCTCTGCGCCCGGCGCCTTGTCCTCGACGACGCGATCAGGGGAAATTGTGGTTTCTTCATCCTGCGCGCGGTCGAGCTTTTCGTTCTTGTCGATGTCCTTGATGGGTGCGAGCGGCGCCATGGTTGAAGCGAGTTCTGGCTCGAAACGGGCAATCTTGGGCGGTTTGAATAAGTCAATGGGCTGGACCAGCAATAGAATCGCAAGCAACAACGCGTGAACCACCGAAGCAATCAGCAGGCTATGGAGCGTCCAAACACTGAATGTGTGCAGCGCGGCAATAGCACGCCGCGCCAGCGGTTTGCGGAAATTCTTGAGGTAGCGTTGCCGCACCGGTGCATTGCCCCGCGCGCTACCCTCCAGCGTGGCTACGGCACCGTCCCTAACGACGAAGGTAGCCGGAGAAATGCAGGTGGGGCAAAGGCGCGCAGAATACGATAGCGCGCTACCGCAGAGCGGGCAGGCAAAAGAACTGAGAACGGTGGACGGCATCAGGTGGTCCTGGGGTGGACCTCCGGGGATCTACGCGAGGTAAGAGTACCCCATAGAAGGCGTTCCGTAAAGAAGTGCTTCAAACAAAACGCACGATTCCGCTTCTCAAGAGCCACCCAGTTATAGCCAGAAGCGCTAGATTGATCAGGCAGACCACCGCGGCTTTGGCCAGGAAACTCACTTTACGCGTCTTGTGCGCGAAGACGCGCATGCCCAGCAACATCCCCGGTGCCGCCAGCGGTACGCCTAGCAGCAAAAGTGTGCGCTCGCGGATTCGCCACACGCCTGCAATCGCGCGGCGCTTGTCGATCCATTGCGCGCAGAACGCTATCGCGTTCGTACACACCAGCGCGGCTACGCACCACGTGAGCGGCAGGGTCATGGTTTGAGCGCCGCAAGGCGTTTGCAGGCCTCGACGAGAGCATCGGCCGGCTTGGCGTAGCAAAAGCGCAGGAGGTGTTTGCCGCGCCCGCTGCCGGGCTCGTAGAAGGCGCCGCCGGGAATGGCGGCGATTTTGGTGCGCGCCAGCAACTCGCGTGAGGCTGCCTGGTCGTCGGCCCAGCCCAGCTTGCTGAAGTCGGCCATTACGTAGTAGCTGCCCTGCGGGCGATAGGCCTTGAAACCGCCCTGTTCCAGCGAGCCGCAGATCAGATCGCGGTCGCGCTCGTATTGCTTGCGCATGTCTTCGTAATAGCTAGCAGGGGCGTCAAAGCCCTTGAGCACACCACGCTGAAGCGGGTGGGGGGCGCAGATATATAGAAGGTCGCTCACCACGGCCGCGCGCTTGATGATGTTCTCGGGCGCCGCGAGATAGCCAATGCGCCAACCGGTGATCGAGAACGTCTTGCTCAGGCCACCGATGGTCAGCGTGCGCTCGCGCAGGTTGCCCACGCTGGCGATGCTGACGTGCCGATGCTGGTCGTAAACGATGTATTCGTAAATCTCGTCGCTGAAAATCAGCAGGTCGTGTTTTTCAGCCAGCGCGCCCAGCCACTTGATGTCGGCCTCGGAGAGCACAAGGCCCGCCGGGTTACTGGGCGTGCAGAGGATGAGCGACTTGGTCTTGGGCGTAATCGCCGATTCGATGCTGGCGCGGTCCAGCTTCATCGTAGCCAGATCGATTCGCGCAAAGCGCGGCACGATACCCGCCAGCAGCAGGTTGTTCAGGTGATAGCCGTAATAGGGCTCGATCAAAATGGCTTCGCTGCCGGGATCAAGCGTGGCGAACATGGCCGAAGCAAACGCGCCCGAGCTTCCCACCGTGACGCAGACTTCGGTCTCGGGGCTGTATTTCAGGTTGTTCAGGCGTTGCAGCTTCTCGGCGATCTTGCGGCGCAGTTCGATCAAACCCATGGCGTGGGTGTAGGTGGCTTTGCCTTCTTTGATCGCGTCAATGGCACCTTGGGCAACCAAGGGGTGCGTGGGCAAATCGCAGATGCCCTGGCCGAGATTGATGCCGCCAATTTTGTCGCACTCAATCGTCAGGCGCCGGATATCTGACTGCACCAGACCCTGCATGCGGCTTGCTACGAAACGCTCTGCCATGTTTGCTCCGCGATTACGTTCAGCGGCCGAAGGCCGCAGCTGCAATGTTGTGCGGCAAGTAAGCCAGCATGAAACCGACCTGCAAGAACACCATCAGATAATACATGTGCCGCCACGCCGGGTGATTTTCTGTCCGCGTCAGCGAATCCGGGTCGCGCAGAACAAGTACGGCCACATAGCCGCCCCAGCAGGTGGCGATGCCGCACAGGAAGAACAAATCAACCATGTTCCCGTGGAGTACGTTCGTCAGCGCACCTGCACCAATCAGCAGGAATGGCAAAAACAGGAAGGGCGCGATCAGTCGCGAGGCTCGGTCGGGCCCGTAAACAACGGGCAACGTGCGCACGCCGTAAGCCGCGTCACCGGTGATATCGCTGAAATCTTTGGTGGTGGTCGCGCCGAACAAAAATAGGCCCATGATCAATCCGATGAACCAGGCCTCCAGGCTGACCATGCTTGCGCAAAGGCTCCAGCCGGCAACTTTCAGCAATACGCCGCGCGGAATTGCCACGGTGCCGTTGGCCAGCCAGCCGCGCAGCTTCATGCGCACCGGCGGTGCGGAGTAGAGCACACTGAACACGGCCGCTGCGATGAACAGCAAGAGCACGTCAGGCCGCCCCGTGAACGAGCTGCACAGCGCGGCCAACACGAGAGCCAGCCCGGTCGTCACCGCGCTGAAAACCAGTGCGCCGCGCGTCGAAATCGCGCCGGAGGTCAGGGGCCGGTCGGGTTTGTTTACGCGGTCAATATCAAGGTCAAATACCTGGTTAATCGCGTTTGAAGCCGCATTCAAAAGGGCCGCCGCAACGGCACCCAGAATCAGGTTGGCGACCAGGCCCTGCGCGTCAACAAGCCGCTCGTGGGGCACGGCAAACCAAGCGACAATGCCGCCCGAGACCATGCCCAGCGAAGGCGCCAAAAGCGTAAACGGCCGCGCCAGGCGCACGTAGGCCGTCAGCGCGTCCGAAAAGCCGCGCCGCAGGGGAAACTCCGATGGAAGATAAGCGCCACTCAAGTGGAGCCAGTCTAGCATTGTCGTGAACTACCAACCCTTGCGCTTGCGAACGCCCATGATGTGCGCCGTGTGCTGTCGGCCGTGCCAGGCGTAGTGTGAAAGCGCGCGTGCGATGGAGATGCGCCCTGAATCGGGGTGGTTGAATTCGAGCTGGTATTGGGCAGCCGCAAGTGACTTCATGAGAAGCGCCCAGCGCGCGTGCAGGTTATCGAGCAGCGCAAGCGAAGGCTCAATGGGCGCGCGCAGCGAATCAGCCAAGGCCACGAATCCGTCCTGATCGTAGGGTTTTACCAGCGGCAACGCTTCGGTGAGTGCGAGTTTGATGCGGAACACCGATTGCATGTGGCTGTCTGCCACATGGTGCACGACTTGCCGCACTGTCCAACCGCCATCACGGTAGGGCGTGTCAAGCTGACGCGGCTTGAGGCCCTTTGCAGCCGCGCGAAGCCTGCGCGGTAACTCGGCTAACTGCCTGATCCATTCGTTTCTGCGCTTGGGGAATTCGGTGGGGTTCCAGACGTACTCGCCGATGGGATAGCGGATGGGGTCAGGCATGTGTGCACGCAGACATGCGTACGGACAGGGAGCTAGTAAATGCTCTTCGAAACATCGATACCTTTGGCGAAGAGCTCGTTACAGGGGATGATGCGGCCGTCTTTGAGCAGGCGGATCATCACCTCGCACACTTCGGGGTCGAACTGGTCGCCTGAGCAGCGCGTGAACTCGCTGACGGCTTCACCCACGTCGAAGTTGCGGCGGTAGCTGCGGTTGCTCGTCATGGCGTCAAAGGCGTCTGCCAGCGCGACCACTCGCGCCGTCTGCGGGATTTCCTGACCGGCAAGTCCGTCGGGATAGCCCAATCCGTTGTACATCTCGTGGTGATGCCGCGCGGCCGCAACCACGCCGGGAATGTTGCGGATGTGGCTGAGGATTTCGGCGCCGCGCACGGGGTGCTGGCGGATGATCTTGACTTCTTCGGGCGTGAGGCGGCTGGGCTTGGTGAGGATTTTCTCGGCAACGCCGATCTTGCCTACATCATGAAGCAGTGCGCCCAGACGCACGTTGTCCATGGTCTCGGCGTCGAGGCCCATTTCTTCAGCGATAGTGACCGCAAAAGCCGTTACGCGTTCGCTGTGGCCATGCGTGTATTGATCCTTGGCTTCAATGCTTGAAACCAGCGTGCGTACGCAGGAGTAGAAAAGGCCTTCCATGTCTTCAAACAAACGTGCGCGTTGAACGGCGAGCCCGGCCTGACGCCCGATGGCGGCGAGCAACTCAAGCTGGTGCTGCGCAAAGGGGGCGTCGCTGTCAACGTTATCGAGGTAAATCGCGCCAATCACG
>Ga0154020_10003667_pt1 | contig 18429 bp, 18 predicted proteins | sample Klosneuvirus_201_FD_109709 | JGI IMG/M metagenome (GOLD analysis project Ga0154020, IMG submission 109709) | Active sludge microbial communities from wastewater, Klosterneuburg, Austria - Klosneuvirus_20160825_MG | ecosystem: Engineered > WWTP > Aerobic digester > Activated sludge | place... | reverse complement strand
GGAGCCGCTGCCAGTCCTCACTGGCGTGTTCTTGCCATTGGGTAGATTATTGATAGGCGCGTCTTTGATCGACTTGCAGAGGGTTTCGTAGGTTGGGTGGGGCTTGTTCTTCACGGCATCGATCCATGGATGCGTTAAGAGATCAGAGGCGCTCGGCCGGCGCTTCGGATCCTTCACGAAACAACCGTTGACCAGGAAATGTTTGAGTGCCTAGAAAATATCGCAGAGGAAGCGCAGATCCCAAAGAAACGAGCACTTGATGGGGCGCACAGGACTGCAGGAGTCGGGAATCGGAGGGTGCTTGTCCTCGACAATGTTGAAGAGCGCTTGCATCGTAGTGAGGTCAAAGTACGGAGGCACACCCGTCAAGAGCTCCAGAATCGTGCAACCGAGCGACCAGATGTCCGAGGCGACTCCGCCACCCTCCATCTCGATGATTTCAGGCGCCACTAATCATCGATCAGAACCAAAGCAAAGCAGCAATAATAGAAATCACGTACTCCAGTAAGGAGTGCCGACGACGGTGAAGTTCTTATTGGTATCCTCGGGTTTGGCCGTGCCGAAGTCGATCAGCTTGAGGCCGCCTTCTTTGTTGAGTAACACGTTGCCAGCTTTGATATCGCGATGGACGATATTCTGACCATGCAAATATCTATAACAAAGCGATCACTCAAACATACGATACGACATATATGTAGAAGGCACGTACTTGAGGCCATTGAGGATCTCTCGAGTATAAATAGCTAGCATGTCTTCGGGGAGGAATCCATGCTTTTTGATGAGACGCAAGAAGGATCCACTGTCAATATATCTATAATGTAAAAGAGAACAGTGAGCTATAAGGAGACATGGAGTAGCGTGGAAAGAGAGGCGCACTCGAGGATGAAATAGATCTTCTTCTTGGATTTGTGAACTTGAAAGATTTTGACAATGTTTGGATGATCGAGCTTGCTCAGAACGTCAGCCTCTCGCTAAACAAACGTCGATGAGCTGAGAATGAACCATGAAACAAATGGTGGTACCATGATGTTAGGGAGCTTGGCAGGGTCGACCTGATCGACATTCACTTCCTTGACAGCGACAATTTGACCCGTCTGAACATTGATGGCACGATGGACGACGCCAAACATTCCCTTACCAATCTCTTCCTCGAACCGCTGCATACCGCCAAGGTCAAGGAAAATGAAAGTTGAACCACATAGGACGCAAGGAACCGCACATATAACCCAAGGATCAGCTCGCCCTCGATCTTAGGAATACCTGAGCTGAAGGTGCCCGAGCCTTGAGGAGTGGAGTTCGCTGAGGAGGACGAGGAGCCACCCGAAGACGGATGCGTGACATTGTCAGGGATTGCGCTTGGCGCCTCGGTGGGCGAGGGCGAACGCCGCTGACCATCAGCATCCTAACACGTGATCGTAAGGATAGATGTCAAATCTCAGCAAACACAATCGCGCACAGCAGCAGATTTAGAGGGCGTCTTGAAACGATTCTTCCGGTCGTCCCCCTTAGCGGCAGGCGGTGTCACTGAAGTGGCCACCGATTGTCCAGCAGAGCGTCCCAGAGAGCCTAGTAAGCACACTCAGAGCGAGGGAACCACATGAGGAAATCTGCAAACACCCACCTCCGCTCTTATCATCGCTGTAATTCTTAGACTTTCGCGGATCCTTTTTCGAGCCAGAAGAGCTCGTGCCAGTCGCATTGCCGGACGTACTCCCTCGCCGTTTTCTACGATGGTAGAACTCAAAAGGAGCAAGATCCACATGGGAAGCATCATCTGAGCGCACTTGACATCGGTTTGAATGACAATCTGAGTAGGCGTGCCGTGAGTCGGCGTCAGGGAGGAGGGAGCAGGGGAAGAGGTCAAGGCTGACGACGACGGAATAGAGACGGCAGGCTCACCATTCTCTGATCGAGCTTTCTGAATCTGCTCGAGGCTCTTTATTAGATTCGTCCTCGTCAAGGCGCATTCGTCCTAGCAGAGAAGATTCTTGAAATATTGCAAATGGTAGGGGCAGCGAGGGTTCAGCAGGCTCACCTTGGGTAGAGCACGCAGATACTGAATGACGAGGTTATTCTGTCCCTTGAGCATCATGGTCGTGAGCTTGTTCAAAGGAATTCGCCCTAGCATCGAGAAATTCTCAGAGTTTCTCCGTGAAATCATCGGACACTTCGACATAAGAGCGTGGGAAAGTTCGAGCACGCAAAGAGGACGAACTGCGTTGCCCAAGACCAAATGAGGCGATTTTATCGATTTTCCACATAAGAATTATCGCGAATAAAAATAAATAAATACTAGGCAGAGAAAGCGAATCAAGGCGAGGAGACTAATTGAAATCAAACCCTGCAGAAAAACACCGAGCTATGTCGACAAGACCGCCGTGGACGAGACCACGGAGGGTCCGTGATTTAACAATAACTAATATTATCACTATGATGTTGCGATGATATAAAAAGCAAAGGGCTGCGCAGGGCGCGGAGCTCAGAGCGCGAGAGGGAACGAGGCGACAAGCGCGATTGAGTGACCGCTTTTAATACCTTTGCCATCGGCACCCAGCAGCTCGTCGATGTTCATCACCTCATCGTCAACTGCCACTGCCATCTGAGCTCTAGAATTGATTATCTTGCGAGGAAGATGCCCGCGTGGAGCGGGCGCTGAGGCCGGAAGGGCGACGAGGGCGGCGAGGCAGACGAGGGAGCGCTGGTGCGCCGTAATCGCACTCACTGGCACGATCTAGACAATATCGCGCTGTTGTGAGTGCTGTTCTCGCAGATCCACCCCCATTCACGCCTCATGCACCGACGAGCGCCACGCCCGCCCGCGCGACTTCCGTCAGTTCAGTCCTCGACGGAGATTCCTCGTTACTCCATCCGACATCGATTCATGTTCGCCTCCAGTGCATTGTGCTCTAAATGAAAAGTACATTTTGATGTTACTTTCGAATAAAAGATTTTTGCAATTACAAGTCTCCTCAAAGTAACGCATGGCATATTAATAGAACCCTGTCATATTCAACAATGAAGTGGAACCCATGCTTTGATTAGGGGATAACAGAGTTATGTTGAAGAATGTCTCTTGCGCGAAGAGTTTACTAGAGACTGAGCAGAAAAGAGTCCAAGCGCGACGCAGTGAGTAGGCGGCAAGAACAGCGGTCCGACTGTTCATTGCTTTCATACAACAAAGTCAAAGTCTCGTGAGCTCGGAGTTCACCTAGGCTCAAGAAAATAAAGAGGCAAGGGCCAAAGCGGCCGCGTCTTCTGTTAAAGCGTCACTTTCTGCGCGCAGAGTCACGTTGAATTGCTGAGGCAAGTTGAAAACTGAGAGGGTAGGCGGGAGCGCAAAGGTGGTAGTCGGAGGCGCGACACCAGCAAGGGCGCCAAAGGCAAAGGAGGTATTGCGGATGGTCGGCCGCTTCTCCTTCTCCTCTTTTTGCTTCTCAGTGCCCTTGTCCACGTCCATCATGTCGTCAAGGTCGAGGCCCTCCTGGGATGCATTGATGTCATTCTTCTGCTTCTTGGGTCGCTTCAGCCCACCAGCGGAATATTCGACTCGAGGACGTTGCCGCAAGCGGGGACGATCTCCCAATTGGCTAACAACAGCGTCAATGAAGAGAAAAACCTATCGAGAAGCGAGAAACCATACTCTGATGAAGGGACGACTAAATGGGAGAGGCCCATGTTGCTCCACCCCACGCTTGGCTGAGGGCGATAGATGACCTTCCAATCAATGTAGCGCTGGTTCGTGTGCCAATAGTAGTAGAAGTCGATCACCTAGAGATCCGTCATGACAAACATTCCAAGAATGTGATACAATTGCATAATAAGTCACCTCAGAATGCGACTTGCCAAGCTTTTGAGCCATGGCACGCCAATCCTTGGGATTCTTCTTCATGGCCGTCTCGAACATGACCACCTCCTTGGAAGTCCTGTGACAAAAACGACCCATTAGACGTTGATACTTCTTCGAATGAATAAAAGGAGAAGCTCAAACCATTCAGAAATGATCGGGGCGGCCTTATCGGACCACTTCAGTCCCTTGGCCTCCATCTTCGACACGGCCTTGTCGACATTGTGGTGATACCGCCGCAGCTTTTGCAACGCTTTCTCCTGAATGAATCTTATTGAGCGAGCATCAACAGAAAATGGAGTAGGGAAAGTCGGACCTGTGTGAGGATCTTCTTGTTGAAGTCCCAAATCTGCGCGTCATGGCGGCCCATCAAGAATGGAGAGGGCACCATGCTCGAATCGAGTTTAGTCCTCTCAAGGAAGCTCTCCACTACAGCAATAACATCATGAGATTCGAGGAAAATCATGAGATTCGAGGAAAATGAAGAGTACCCTTCTCGGCACTTACCGCTTGAGGATCCCACACCAATTCTCCTCCGCGGTCATCCTCACCGATATCTTTGGCTACGAATCGCGTGGTTTAGAAGAAGAGTTTAGCAAGTCAATAAATAAAATGCAGGATTTATATACCCAAGGCAGCGGCAAGGTCGACTTGATGGTAGGCGCCTACTGGAGTGTGACGGACGCGCTCTACAAAAGGAGATGGATCACCACCACATCGTCGGAGTAACACAGAAATGCAATGGATCAAAGTCGTACTGCGCTGCTCCGCGGCGAGAAGAGCGAGCGGCTCATAGGCGCCGCGCTGCTTTCGAAGGTCAATGATTCTGTCCACTTCAACCTAAGAGTTAGAGATCACGAACTATCCAAGAGGGAAGATATACAACAAATGCCCACCTCCTTGAGCGGATCAAGAAATCGGAAGCCTTCATCAACCACCTCCCACTCGAAAAATTTGGCGTCGCAGTAATAGACGCGGTACTCCGTGTCCTGAAGCAGATTCCATGAGCAGCGAAAACAAATACAACAAGATGGAGATTGTCGGACGTCGCGGGCACGGCGGAAGCCAGTGATGATGCCTTTGTAATAGCCACGAGCATTGGCAGGGAAGCCCCAGTAACACTCCAGCGCTCGCCCAATCCAATTCCGTCCGGCAAGTTTTTCCTCTTCTACAAATGTTGAAAAGTTAGCTCGTGTGGTCGCACGATAAACCAATATGGCGTACCAGCCATGTTCGCCGCAAGCTGCTCAGGGTTCAGCGCGTCGAGCACGGGAGTCCCTTGCGTCGAAGAGAATAGTGAATTCGTGGAGTTTGGAAGGATCCTCTCGGGGACGATAGACTGACATTTTTTCTAACGCAAAAAAGCCAATAAGGAAAAACCGCGCTGGAGGAGGAGAAAAGAGGCGATTACCCGAGCAAAAGCGGATCCGGTAGCAGCGATAAGCATCGTTGTTGGCGGATTGTCGAGGCGATCCTTCTCGAGCTCCTCGGAGAGCGGCACTGTGAACTCCTCTAGATACTCAACGGGTTTCGGCGTCGGCTTCGGAGGACGACCTAAAACAGAGAATGAAAAATCGGTTGGACATAGTGCGAATTAGATGAAGAGACGAACCGCGGCGCTTCTGAGGCTTCCCAGAGTCGTTAGTGCCCTCGTTCTCCGAAACCTCAGAAGACAAGGCACCCGACACGTCCTTCTCTTCCTCGTTTTCATCGAGCTCCTTCTCCTTCTCCTTCTCCTTTTCCTTTTGCTCCTGCTCTAGCTTCTTCAGTTTCTTCCTCTCCTTCCTCTCCCGACGCTTTTGCTCCTTCTTTTCCTTCTTTCGACGACGCTTCTCACGTCGTTTCTCCTTCTTTAATCGGCGCTTCTCCTTTCGCCGCCGCCGCTCCTCGCTCCCATCTGCCGACCCTTCTTTCATCGGCACTGTCGAAGTCGCGGAGGACTCAGTTAGACGCGGAGGTGCATCGACCTCCATGGCATCACCGCGGTTCGATTCGCCCTCAGGAGTAATCGATTGAGCTTGGTTAAGGGCCAATGGGTTCGATGTGAATGCTGTTGGGACCGCGCCATTTTCCGTGCGCAGTTTCTTGGCAGGGGGCTCGGATCCATTTGCCTCCAGTGAAGGCTCGACAAGATGATCCGTGTCATCTTTATCCTCGCGTTTCCGCTTCTTCTGTCTCTTCTCTTCCTTTTCCTTGCGTCTCCGCTCCTTCTTTTCCTTTCGTGAAACTTCATCTTCACCCTCTCCACCACTCGAAGAGCTTTGGCGACGGTGTCGATGGTGTTTTCGCTTTTTGCTTCGCCTTTTCTTTTTATGGCGCTTCTTCCTTCGGCGATCGCTGTCACTGCCACTCTCCTCGCGCGAGCTGTCGCGCTTAGGTTCAGCCTTCTCTTCACCGTCTTCGTCTTCGGCATCACCTCGGGCTTCTCTCTCTTTTCGCTTTTTCCTCTTTTCTCTCTTTTTCTCTCGGCGACGTCGTTCTTTCTCTTTCTTCCTCTGTTCCCTTTCCTCCTTGCTCTTCTTCCTCGATGGGCTGGAAGGACCGCTCAGGTTCGAACCATCTTCATCCTTACCTTTCTCGCTGACCTTGTCAACTTTATCGACTTCTTTTTCAGCAACGGATTTCGCGCGCGACTTCTTCTCACCAAAGTCATCGTCATCCTCGACGTCATCTTGCTCGTATTCATCTTCTTCAACTTCCTCCTCTTCACTTTCTTCCTCTTCTTCTTCAGAGTCTTCCTCTTCTTCGTCGCCCTCCTCCTCTTCATCCTCTTCCTCCTCCTCTTCCTCCTCTTCTTCATCATCTTCATCTTCTTCAGGCAATGGCGAGGATTTGGGTTTGCGACCGGGTTTGCGTCCAGCGGGGTTGCGCTTGACAGGCTCTTTCTTTGGGGGAGAAGGAGTAGCGGACGGCGGGGGAGGGCGAGCTCGAAGGCGAGCTCGGAGCGGTTTGACGAAGTCCATCAGCGTGAGCTGCTCCTGAGCAAGAGCAGGATCGATGTGATTTTCGTCAAGAATCTCATTCTCGGGTGGCAAGGCAGCAGTGCCGCTAAAAGTAGAGAGGAAGAAGTTGTTCGAAATAAGCTCCTTGTCCGCCTTCGTGACTCTTGGTTTAACTGCAGTCTCGGCGACGTCCTCGGGACTCGACCCACTCAACGCGCGGCGTTGGCGGCCACCCTGGTTCGATCGAGTGCTGAGGTAGCGCTTCCTCCTCAATGAAAAGACCTCGGTGCGGGGCTGACCACGCTTTTCCAGGAACACGTTTGCGAAGAAGGTGTCGCAGCTCTCCATGTCCGAGTCGCTGTCAGAGTCGCTATCGAAGCTGTCATCATCGCTTGCGCTGCCGCTTTCGGGATCACTTTCACTTTCAATACTTCCGCTTTCACTCTCTTCGCTTTCTTCGTCCTCTTTGCTTGATTCGGAAGAACTGTCCTCTGAAGGGACTTCCTTCTTCAACTTAGGAGAGGGGACCGCTTTTTTGCCACGGAGAGACCTGGCACCAGGTTTAGTAGCCTCATCGGGCTCGTTGGAGGTGACGATCTGCACGTCTTCATCTCTGGTTGGTGTGAGTGTGGGGGGTTGAGGTTCGGAGGGAAGAGGGTTCTTGCGAGGTCTACCGCCTTTTCTCTTTGGGGGAGCTTCGGTCGGGCTCAGAAGAGGTGCGGGTTCTTCTTTAACAACCTTTTTCTCTCCTCCACTCGCTCTTAAAGATCGCTTTTCTTCTTGTTTCTTCGGAGATTCATCGCTATTTTCGTTCTCCTTTGCCATAGTTTGACTTCGTCGGAGTTTGATCTGCGTAAACTTGTCAAGGCCAAAGTCGAGATCTTCAAGTTGAGGGTACGTATTCCGCTTCATATACTTTCGCTTCTCAGTCGATTGCGGTGTCGTGGTGCCGACGAGATTTTGGCTCTCCTAAACACACAACATCAAAATTGGCACCAATGTCAAGAGACAGCAAAGCGGACATCTGGAGCCTCGTTGACCTCATCGGTGTCGATCTTCGGAACTGGAGGTTCCTCCTCGGTCTTTGCCAACCTTGATCTCTTCGGGGACAATCTTTCTACTCCGTCCATGTTCTACGGGGAAAGCAGAGTTGGATCATTCCAGGGCAATGATAATGCGGACACTCAAACGACGACGAGCTCGAGACCTCAACGTCGATGTGATGTGCTCAACGAAAATCTCTCGACACGGCCATCAAAGCAGAAAAACAAATTGAATTTCAATACGATTATACGAAAATGAAACAATAACTTAGATCGACAAAATATTGATCAATGCTTGAGGCAAGCAACAACCAAGGGTGCAGATCGAAAAATGACGCGGTCTTGAGAGCAGCAGTCGATTCTGAAAACACGAGATAATTCCAAATTATGCGGGAACCATGAAAAAAAACGGGCAAGAAGGAGAAGGTTACGGGCAGGAACATAACTGAGCGACAAACAACTGAGGCAAGGACGACGATCTCGAGGCATCAGAACGCACAAATCCGACCAAAAACAGCGCGAGAAAAATACAAGAACACAATTTTATAGAGGAACCAAAAAGAAAAGGAATTTTTGGGTTCGACGGTGGGCCAGGCGAGGGTCAAGAAGGCAAGATCAAAGCCCAAGTTCAGAAGAGCACAGGGGCCGTAGATCAAGCCTCAGAGCCGTGGCATCACATTAAATATTATGAATATATCGTATAATAATATTTGAGGGGGAAGCGAACCTCGGCTGCGCGGAATGCGAAGGCGTTCCCGAAGCTCGTCGTTGGCTCTGGCTCGACTCTCGAGGGGCCAGGCGAGACCGACAGGGCCAAAGAATTCTCAATTCTGCGATTATACGCTGTTGTGACGATATTGCAATATGCTAATGGCTAAGCGGAGTCGCTGCGATGCGGGTGATTTCGGCGAGCTCGACCTAATGGGCCGCCGATATAAACGGCCGGCTTGGCCTTTGCAACCGTCACCTCAAAAAAAGAACAAGTGATGAAATGTAACCACTAAACATTTATTAAAACAATCTACATCTTAAGGGCTGCTCTAATTGCAAAATTTCGGGTCTTGGACTCGAGACACACGACCTCGCCTGTTGAATTGGCGATGGAGAGACTCGCAGACGTAGCACCACTGGCCTTCATTTCGATGCTTCAAAGCGAAATCAATCTTCGATTTGAGATGATGGGCGAGAGGAAGCTTTCGCCACTCGAGATACTTGTTGTAGGCACTCTCATTATGCGACAAGGAGACGAGGTGCCGAGCCAGATCTTCCGTAGAGTTAAAATCGGCGAGATATATCATCGAATTTTCGGGAAAGTAATCGCGAGCAGTTACATTAGAACCAAGGTAGATCGGGATTGCACCAGAATTCAAGGCCACCCACGCTTTCTCGGTGTGATAGTACTCACAATTTGAGTTCTCAGCCGCGTAGTAAAACAAGCTGACTCCACCTTCGTACAGATTCTCAAAAGGAATCTTGGTAGCACCGATGATTGCCAATGATTTGTTTTTCAGAGCGGAATAGTTTGGAGATCTTGATTCCCAAGCCAAATCGTGGTACTGAGACAACGACGAACCCCCTTTCAAGGCACAGCGGCCAAAATTTCTCGCAGATACGCCCAACGAAATCAGCTGTTCCAATCGAGGAATGCGTCCGTTGGTCGTAACGTCGCAATTTGATATCCAGGAGGTGATCATGACGTTCTTCTTCTTGACAGAAAAAGGAACCACGTCCCACGTTGCGATGTGCTCAAACGAACCAACAATCTCGACGATGCTGCTCAGATCGACCAAATCCGCCTTCATGCGATAGCTATACTCAAAATCGTAGATACTCATATAATTTTGGGACATGAGCATCTTATGGATTGCCGGGGATTCCCAGTAGAAGCCAATGTAGCGTTGGTGCTTCTGCTTCTCTCGAGGGCGAGAGGCGATGGCATCATAGACGACGACGTCGGCCTCGGCCAGGGCGCTCTCATTCTTGCCCATTCCCGTAAACATGCAGCGATAATCGCATTTATCATTAGGGTGTTGAAGCCACCAGCATCGATTCGAATAGCAAGCGAGCTCGTGCTGGTAGATTCGAATTACGCGGGAGGGCGACGGCGCCTGGCGGGCGATAGAGGGAACTGAAGGCGGCCACGGGGAGGACACAGGGCCCGCCACACCAACCGAGTCCTCGATGTAATTCGCACGCAATGGATAATAATAATAACAAATGAGGAAATTGAGAAGGCCCACCGCTCCAAACGCGAACAGCAAAACGTGCTTCCTTGATGTCGAAGCAAGCGTCGCCATCAACGCACCGATGGGCTGTTAACCAAAATTCCCTGACTTGATGAACCCAAAAGAGAGAATGATCGTGTTGACCAGCGGCTGGTGACGTGGTTCAAGGGGGCACCGAGTTTGATGGCGAATCCAGCAATGAACCTATCGAGGCCGGGATTGGGTCATAAACGCTTTTATATTTGTGGCCAGAAATCTAATCGAAAGATTCGACAATTGTACAAAACGATTTTAAAAATACATGAAGATTCTTTAATAGAATGGAGGCGGAGGCGACGATGGCATCGGCGGCGGGGCGGCAAATGAAGGAGGAGGAGGGCCTCCATATGCTCCGTATTGAGGTGGAGGGTTGCCCATGGGCGGAGGACCACCAAAAGGCGGCGGACCACCCGATGGAGGAGGAGGGCCTCCACGCCCTCTCATAGCAGTCGGAGGTGCCATGCGACCGGCTCCGCCGGGTCCAGGCGATAGGGGAGCCTGGCCTGGTGGAGGATTGCTGCCACGTCCTGGAGGTCCACCATAAGAGAGTGGTGAGTTCGAGGGAGGAGTGCCCCAGCCATTGCCGGTGGAGGCTGTGGGGGCACCAGGGGCAGAATTGCGAAGGGATGGGCCGCTGCTAGCAGTCCCAGCCCCCACAGTGACAGCATGACGCAGCGGCGGCTTTGACGGGCTCGCTGGCGCGTCCATCTCGGGTGGCTTGTCCCACGTTGTTTCGTTGGTGATCGTATTATAGTAGTAGGTCTTTCCATCAGCAGAGATCGCTGACTTCCACACAGAGGATGGTGGCGGCACAGGGGTGCTGGAGGGGGGAGGAGGACTGCCCATTTGCGGATGGGAATTGGGAGGAGCTAAGCAGTGTCAGTAAGTTGAGTGAAGAAGAGGGCAAGATAGCCATGCAAATTGCGTACGAGCTCCACGAGGAGCACCACCGGAGCTATAAGGGCTCGGAGAGCTGCCAGAGCGCGGGGAAATGAAGATGTTCGGGTTGGTGACGCCAGCGGCGGCGGTAGGCGGGCCGTTGCCGCCGCTGTTCCTCGCAGCTAACAGCGCTGCTGAAGGCGTGTTCACCGTGGCCGCCCGGCCGAGCGTGGGCGGAGGGCGGGTGGGGGACGACGGTGGAACGAGCTCCTCCTCTTCTTCCAGATGAGAAGCGCCAACCTCCCACCTCGCGGCTCCAGATGAAGCCGCCTTCTCCAAAGATCTATGAAACACCGACCATCAATGACTGGTTCATGCAAACGACGAAAATCGCGTACTGCAAGTAAGTGACAATCTCGGCAAAGCCACCTTTCCTGGCTTCATCAACAGGAGTATTGCCCCATCGATCGGTGACATTTGGATTGACGTTCGCTTTGATGACGAGGAATTGAACGATTTTCAAGTGACCCTAGGATAAAAAGACTCATCAAAATTGGATAATGAGAGACGAGAGAAGCGTGACTTGAGAACCTCGGAGCATGCTAGATGAAGTGGCGTTCGGCCGTCATAGTTGCAGCCATTCGCGTCGACCTCCTCCTTGAAAACGTAGTAGCCAACTTGAGCAGGGTCATTGCGAGCGCAAGAGCGAATCAGCGCCTCAATTCTGAAGATGAAATGATTGAATTGGGACCCATGGTTACGTAAAACATTAACAAAAATTGTACTTAAGTGAAAGCTCTTCCGGCTGGCGCTGATAATCGACCTTCCAGTTTCCACTGCTGCCTCCAGAAGGAGCAGGAGCAGGAAGATCACTCGGCGGAGGACCAAGAGACCCATAATAGCTTGGTTGAGACGCTTCATTCGAGGAAAAGTTCTGAGGGGGTCGTCGCATAGTGCCGTAACCCGACGAATTGAGAGATATGGAAGGTCCTCGTGTGCTCTGCAGAACATGGAATAATGAGGGCGAAGATTCTTCAAATGGTAACAGGACGTACAAGAGTTTCAGGGCGTGGAGATGCCATGGGCGGCAAGTCACCAGGAGGCGGAGGCGAACCAAGAGGAGGAGGCCCACCGCCGAATTGAAGTTGATCGGAGCCGAAGGCTCGACGAGCAGTCGTGGCATCCAACACCGCTTTGTTGGAAGGTGACATTCCACCGCTTCCTCGACTCGTTGGGGTACCCGTAGTGGTCGCTGTGCAATAAAAAAAGACATGAACGTAGTGGCGGATGGAACAAAACTGGCTGTTCAACAGCATACCGTGCAGCTCTCGACGCGCGGCGCTCATTTGATAAGCTTTGGCATATTCTTTGAACTCAGCGACCCACGAGAGCTTGGCTTGTACCGAATCGCAGCAAAGGGTAACTTGGTAGTTGGTTTTGCGATCTACGAGCTGGAAGGCATTCGTGATGGCTACGGAAAAACGGTTACAAGCAGCGCCGATTAGAATCATCAAAGGAAAAGGCGCACAGATGTTATCGGACTTGAAGTCGGCGAGGTCCGTGGCGTTAGTAACCGACATCCAGAACACCCACTCCAGCGTATAAGTTTTGAGATAATTACCGATCTTCTTGGGTTTCTTCTTGGGTTTGCATAGGAGAGCATATTCATTAAAAAGCGCAACATAGCGAGATGAGAGCTTCTTCTTGTCAAGCATTTGCAACGTGCCCTGACGAGCTAGAAGAGGACAACGTCAATACAGGGCATGCGAGACAAATCACAACAGCTAAAATCAACGCACTCAAGCGAAGGTTTTTGTTCGTGTAGAGCTCCTCAGCGCCTTCAATGGTGCTTTGCAGAGAAACACACAGCTCGTAAAGCTGTGCGTCAGCTTTCTCCGCTTCCGCCTGCATCTTGTTCACATACATCACCGCCTCTTGGACCTGATCGACCGCATTCTAAAAACAACACAAGTAAATATTCTGCAATCAAGGAAAACAGTTTAGGATATGATTGAAACAGAAGGCTCTACCTGAAGCTGACGATAGTCGGGGGTGTTAGGGTCGGTGCACGAAATAAGCTCACGCAAAAGCAGTGGGTATTTGCACAGCCGCTGCACGGGCTTAATAATGTAATCCGACAGAGCAAGCCCCCTGACCCGCGGATTGTCTCGGAATTGCTACACAGACAAGGAAATGAGCTGACAAAGAACAGGAAGACCCAACGCCAGAAGAATAAGCTGGCGACGCACTTGTTCGAGCGCTTCCCAGCCCTGCAGCATTCGCAGGTGCTGAGTGAAGGCCAACGCTTTTGGCTGATTTGCACAATACACACGATACGTTTTCAAGGCTGCTGCCTATGGGAGAGAAACTTGAGCAAGCAACAACAACGAGAAATAACGGTCATAAAAGAGCTTCGCACGAGGCTTTGGAAAGCGTCGCCGAGCGCGATCGAATGAAGTGGCATCCGATTCTGCTCTGCTTGGCGAAATCGATCCTCAAAATTTGCCAGCACCTACGCGACGCCATTAGAAGAAAAGCAGGAGGCCGAGATTCGCTGTCAGAGGAATAGCGAAGACCTGATTTTTGTTGAGGGCCTCGAGCTCCTCGATGCTTGAGAAGAGGGTTTGCGACTGGGCCTCCGTGATAAAACCCATGTCCTCCAGGGTATATTTGAACACCTATATTAGATAATTATCACGATAGGAATGGGGAATCACGTGGGGAATGAACGAGAAAGCAACTCCAAAGCCGTCATAGAAAAGGAAAAAAGTCGGCTCAACCATCACGCCACGAGGGTTCAGAAGATTATATGAATAAATGGAAAAATTAGCATAATATCCAGAGATATTCCGGGTCAATAGTGCCACAAAGAGCGCGAGGGCAAGGGCGGAGCGGTAATTACCTGAATGAGAACGTTGAGATCGCTCACGTAATCCCGCTCGGTCGCCAGGATCTCTTTTAGAACATTTTCTCGTTGCTGTAATTTTGCCTAAGTATAAAAAAGGCGAGGTGAGTGCAGAGCTAAGCAGCGACGCGTGGCAGAGCATACCATCGCAGGTATAGCGACGACTTCAGTTTCGCGATCGCCGAGAAATTGGCCCTCCTCTATATCCACGAGCCGAGATCAGGTGAAACAATATTATTGACTAATAAATGACGTTAGAAATTTCTCAGCTCTTCGCGCCCACAGCCCCATCGCGGACTCGCGAGCAGGCGAGCAGTTTCTTGTGTTTCTTCACGGCATCAGACCGACCGCTTGATTTGGAAGGAGTCTGGCCACGTGCATCATCTTTGGGGAAATGTCTCCCCTCGTGAAATCAAAGAAGCTTGGTCGATTACTCGTGGCCCATTCATTCGACAGCGCCTTGAGGAGATCATGTCTTCGAGCGATCAAGTCTCGGAGGACCCTGCTGACGTCGTGCAACAGGACTCTGTCTTTCTGACTCGCCTTGCCTCGTATTCAATGATCAACTCGACGTGGAATTCCGTTTTGGCACGCTACAACGCTGTGAAAGGCTTCAGCCCCCTGCTCAAGGTTAAGTTTCCTCCTCCTCAGAATCCCGCCTTCCGTTGGTTTCGTCTTTGCCCTCTTCAAGCCTCTCGACCGCTCCGAGTTCTCCTTACGTCCAATGTTTGGTCCTCCATTCGAAATTCCCTCATTTTCTCATTAGGCTGGCCTGGAGACTGCCGAAGCCGCCAGCCAGATGGTGGGACTTCCGCTCATTGTCGCCCTCGACCAGAAGTTCTCTCTCGATCAAAAAGCCGTAATGGCGCTCGACAAGGCCGAGAAGACTGCCGAGAACCTCAAAGCGACCGCCTCCAACACGAAGACCAAGGTGGTCAGCGCTGTCTTTGAGAGCAAAACCGCTGCGGAAAACTTGATTGAGACGCACCCGCGCCCTTTCAATCAGCTGCTCGACGTGACCGAAGTGATCGTGAACGGCCTCCTCCCGCCCTCTCCCCAGCCTGCTCAGGCTCCTGCCCAACACGGAGTGATTGAACGCGCGACTACCCTCGGTTTGGATGTGTCCAAGCGTGTCCAGAGTGTCGTTTTGCACATCTCCTTCCGTTCTCCAGCGGAGGTACGTGCAACGTCTCCGGTTTGGAGTATTTGGAGTAGTGATTACGGACTGACTTTTCCATCCCGTAGATTGCCGAGCTGGCTCATGTTATTGATCTTATTCAATACGCTGCGCAGTATATCGACATTGACGTCCAGAAGGCTCGTTTGGCGAATGCCGTCGAAGCTGTGAAGCACACTGCTGAACAAGCGAAGGAGAACTTTGAGGCCGTCAAACACTCCGCCGAATCCAAGGTCGCTGAAGCTGTTCAAGGAGCTAAGGATGTCGCTTCGCAAGCGATTGAGAGAACCGCTCCTGTGAAGAAGGTCCGATTCTTTCGTTGTGGGCCGCATTTTAGTGTGATTTCTCCATAGCTCATCGAGGATGCCACTTCCGACCTTCACGATCTTCGCGTCCGATCGACTGTTTCCCTGGTTGCCAGCCTAACTCATGCCACTGAGATTGTCCGCCAACGCGCTGCCGCCATCCGCTCGCTCGACGTCAAGGAGACTCGCGCGGCCCTTCAGCGGCGCCTCGTCGAGGTTGTTGATCGTACCAAGGCCTATACCCAGTCCTTAAACGTTCGAATCTCCGTTTTTGTCCTAGTTGCTGTTGTATCGCGCAGCCGATTGATATCTTATTCAGGAGGCTCAGCTTCTGGATTACATCAACCATGTTCGTTCACAGTCCGGCAGCGCCCTCACAGCGTTGATCAAGCTGGTTAACACTACTTCCGCTGCCTCCGCTGCCTCCTCTGTTCGCGACCAGCTCTCTTCCAGTTTGCTTGCGTGGAGCAACAACGTTGCGGCTCGCATGGGCTACAAGATCATTCCCGTTCCCGCTCTCTCCCTCCCTGCTGCCCAATCCCCTGAAGTTCAGGCCCCCGAAGTCTTGGTCCCCGAATTCCAGGCCCCCGAAGTCCAAGCCCTCGACGTCCAGGCTGCCGAGGAAGAAGAAGCGAAGAGCCTCAGCGTCAGCAGCAGCGCCAGCTACGATGACGACGAGATTGCTAACACCGATTCGGACCTCGACATGTGATTCTTCCCGATCACATTCCGAAATGTTCTGTGAAAAGATGTGGAGTAAAACCGCCTTTTCTCTTGTCATTAAGTCCGTAGAGCGTCTCAGAGAAGCTGGCAGCTGGCGATTCAACTCAGCGACCTGTGTAGATGGACAAAAACGGCCGGCACCTCTAGCCTCTCTTATTTCCTGCCGCTTTCTCATTGCTGAGAACGCCAAGATGTTCCTTGCCTGCGCAAGTCGCTCTCGCTACATCAAACCCAACAACAGTCGAGCGAGATATAGAAGGTTTCTAATATGCCTTTTGTCAATCTTAGCTCTGTGATGTTGATTGCTGGATGCGGCTTGAACACTCTCGAGGTCCCGTAAACCGCCTTCTCGCATTCTCTCTCTGGGACTCGGTTCTGGAGGCAGTCAGAAGTATGTCTGCGCAAGAACTTCGAATTGAAATGATTGGGCACTGAGAATGGGGTGATGATCGAAAGGACAAGACGTGACGGTGGGTCGAGGCAACGAAAGCCTCGAGCACGGTCGTGCTGGCTGAATGCCACCGATTTTATTCGGCCCACGTAGAATTGTTAACATTAAACATACCAGGGGGAGAGTCAGAATACTAGATTTACTTGGCGTGAGGGTGGGTGGAGATGTATTGAATGGCGTCCGCGGTCGACTGGATCTTCTCGGCCTCGACGTCGGGAATCTCAATCACGAACTCGTCCTCGAGCGCCATGACGAGCTCAACAGCGTCGAGCGAATCGATTCCGAGATCCTTCTGGAAATTGGACTCGGCGGTGACCTTGGAGGCGTCCACCTTGTCAAAGGCCTTCACAACGTTGAGGACACGCTCCTTCACGTCCTCGTACGAAAGCTGGTGGCCCTCGCTGTACCAGCGCGCAGTGGGCGCCACGGTCGCAGGGGCGAGCACTCGCACAGACACGGGCTTGCACACGGCGACAGCGCGGCCGGGGACGACGGCAGGCCGGGAGGAGGCGAGGCGAGCAGCCAAAGTGAAGGCACGACGGAACATTAGCGGATCGAGGGGCTTCTCACGAGAATGACTCGCCCCTCGGCTCTCGCCCATTTGCTACGTCCTCCCCTATGCGAAACAGCAGCAATTTCAGGAGGTGAGGCTGGTGAGCCCTTCTAAGTGAGCTGGCGATGGAGAAAAATCGCCACGTGAACAAAACCGCCGCCACCAATGGTCGAATCCTCTCTTAGTCTCTTTGACAAGGCCGAGACGAGCGGAAACAAATCACATTTTTTGAGCCCTAAAATCAATGAGATGAGCGTGGTGGAGGAGAGCGCGCTGCCGTCTTATGTCGACTTCTATCGTGACTGGGAGGACAAACCCCTCCGAGAGATCGACGCTTTTTACTTCTTCACCGAGCGCCCTGGCGAGGCTCTCAATTCGTTTGTCGATGTACACATTATTTTTATTGAGTTTGAGTGCCTCTTACCTGTGGCATGTGGCCTCTCTAGCAAGAGGAGAGTCGTCAACGGATTCTTTTTCTCTTTCCCTCCACCGCATTTCTCCCCCCACAGCCGACATTGTATGAAATTATCTATTTTTAGACAGAAATATGATGAGCGTATTTTTTTGACGAGGTCTCCAAGGCGTTATTTGGGGAATACGGTGTGATGCTTGGTCGAGCTCGACGATTATTTTCCCTCGTTTCCCTCCATTTTTCGTCTTGCTGCTTGAAAGAGTCTTTTGCCGAAATATATCATCCAAAGCTGAACCTCTTCATTGCGTTCATTTATTTATTTAGCCTTCTCGATTCATCAAGCTTGAGGACATTGCGTCATCGGACGCTGTCATCCTTGGCCGCGGCATCGTCAAGTCTCAGAACCTCACAGAAGGGCCGAGTACTTCAATCCCACTTCTTACCCTTCCCCCTTTTTCTCCCATCCTCGCTTTTTCGTGAACGGATACGGATTTTTATGTTGGTCACCCTAAAGCTTGTCTGATCAATAGACCTCTCAACGCAACTCGATCAAATTATCGAATGGTCAGTCGAATTCGGCGGCACGATCGAGGCCTGTGGCGTGTGGATCCGCACAGCGAGTGAGCAATGGTATAAGCTCTTGACAGCGTCAGAGCATTACGTTCCACTCTATCACGCCTTGCACGAGAGGTCCGACTCTTCTTCGCGTCACCACCAGTAATGTTCTTCATGCTGTTAACTTCAGATTCTCGCTCACGACGCGGCTGTTCTTCGTTATGTATGAGGATACTTCCTGTGACTTTGAAGAAGTTGTTCGCAAGGTGCGTTGAATCTCTCTGCATCTTCACGGTCTTGATGACCTCATTTTTTCGATTGGTCTTTCTTGTGTTATTCAATGATTGTAGAGCGGTCTCAGCGAAGAAACGCTCGT
>Ga0154020_10003666_pt1 | contig 18433 bp, 27 predicted proteins | sample Klosneuvirus_201_FD_109709 | JGI IMG/M metagenome (GOLD analysis project Ga0154020, IMG submission 109709) | Active sludge microbial communities from wastewater, Klosterneuburg, Austria - Klosneuvirus_20160825_MG | ecosystem: Engineered > WWTP > Aerobic digester > Activated sludge | place... | reverse complement strand
GCAGAAAGATCCACACAAATACGACCAATGCGAGCGGCGCGACAAGTTTGCGGCTATTGGCGTTGTGCACGATGCCCTTGGCCTGCGACTCGACCATTTCGACCAGAATTTCCACCGCGGCCTGGAACCGGCCTGGCACGCCGGAGGTGGCCCTGCGGGCAGCCAGCCAGAGCACCCAGCACATCAGGACGCCCAGCGTGGTCGAGAAAAACAGCGAATCGAGGTTGAACACCGAGAAGTCGACGACCGCCTTGGCAGGGGCGTTTTGCAGGTGCGTCAGGTGGTGAACGATGTATTCACCAGCGCTAGGTCCGTTTTCAGCAGCCATCTGTAATTACCCGATTTATCGTTGTCTGTACCGGGGCGCAAAAAGCAGCGCCACCCAATACACCTTCATCGTCAGCACCAGGCCTACCAGCAAAGCTGGCCAGCTCAATGCCACCACCAAATTCGGCGCAGCGATCAACATCGCCACGGTCAAGGCAAGCTTGACCATCTCCCACAAAAAAAACCCGAACATCGCAGTTGCGGCATTCAGGGACGCAAAACGTCCGGTCAGACCCCGCGCAAACAAGGCAGCGGGCAAGACCACGGCCAACGCGCCATAAGCGGTCGACCATCCAACATTCTGACTACCGGTAATGAGCCATGCAGCCAAGGCCACGACGATACCCACCACCGCCTGACCGACAACCACCTTCCAGGGCGGAACCGACGGATTGCGCTCCCGCAAGCTGCGTGCTTCTTCAGCACTCAGTGGCGTGAACACTTCAGGATTCTCTGCGTCGTCGGGGTCTGGGTAGGGCATGGATTTCATTTGAAATGGCGCCCGAGCATGTCCCTGGAGTTTCGCAAAGCCCCTGATTATAAGTAAAAACCCGCAGGCTCCCGCGCAACCAAGCGCTCTTGTTCGATTTCATTGACTTCGAGCAGGGTTTTTCGCGCGCGCACCACACGCCCGAGGGATTCAAGAACAACTACATCGCCGCCGCGGACAAGTCGCTCGGACGACCTCGGCATCACGAACGTGGTCGAACTCGACTGGTGGCAAAAGCACGAGACCGGCGGCGTGAATTTCCACCTGACACCGGTGCAGCACTGGTCGGCACGCGGCCTGACCGACAGGAACCGGACCGATGAGCCGCTGGACCAGCCGCCCCGGGATCTCGCGCTTGCACTGGCACAGCAATCCGCTACGCCGCAGGACTTCTTTCTGCTGAAGGTCGGCGAGATCCGTACGTTGCCGCGTCGCACGCCGACTTTGCCACCAACTGGCACGATAATGCGCCCATGAATTCTCTGCCTTCGACCCCTTGTTACCTCAATGGCGCATTTACGCCACTGTGCGACGCCAAGATCAGCGTCATGGATCGCGGTTTCATCTTTGGCGACGGTATCTACGAGGTAGTGCCCGTCTACAACGGACGCCCGTTCCGCTTTGCCCAGCACATGGCGCGCCTCGAACGCAGCCTGGTCGAGATGCGCATGGCCAATCCCCATACGCGCGAGCAATGGCTTGGCATTGCGATGGGCCTGATCGGACACGGCGCCAAGGCCGAAGGTGTCGCCCCCGACACGCTGAACCAGCTGGTCTACATCCAGGTGACCCGTGGCGTGGCCATGCGCGACCATGTCATGCCCACCGATATCGAGCCCACGGTGTTCGCCATGGCCAACGTGATGCGTCCGCCGACACAGGAGCAACTGGAGAACGGCGTTGCCTGCGTCACTGCCGACGACTTCCGCTGGGAAAAAGCCCATATCAAGAGCACCAGCCTGCTCGGCTCGGTATTCGCACGCCAGATCAGCTTTGATGCCGGCGCAATCGAGACCGTCATGTTCCGCCACGGTTTTCTCAGCGAAGCCGCCGCCAGCAACGTCTGGGTGGTCAAGGACGGTGTGGTTTATGGAACGCCCAAGGACAACCTGGTGCTCGAAGGCATCCGTTACGGGTTGATCGAGGAGTTGTGCAAGTCACTGGGTCGCGCGTACCGGCTCAAGCGCCTGAGCCGAGACGAGGTGCGTGACGCCGATGAGTTGCTGCTGACCAGTGCGACCAAGGAGGTGCTGGCCGTCACCACGCTGGACGGGCAAGCGGTCGGCAACCCGGCCCACAAAGGCCGTCCGGGGCCGGTGTGCCGGGAGCTGTATGCCGCCTACCAGGCTACCAAGCTGGTCGAAGCCGCCTGAGCGCGGCTGCCACCATTCCCCTTTTCACGCCCAAGGAACCATGGCCACCGACAAGGAATCCCTGATCGAATATCCGTCGCAGTTCCCGATCAAGGTGATGGGTGAACGGGTCGACGGGTTCGTGCATGCGGTCACCATGGTGGCCAGCAAGTTCGATCCGGATTTCGATGCATCTACCGTCGAATTGCGCGAGAGCAGCGGCGGAAAGTACCTTGGCGTCACCATCACGATTACCGCCACCAGCCGCGAGCAACTCGATGAGTTGTACCGGACGCTGTCCACGCACCCGATGGTCAAGATCGTGCTCTGACAGGTGGCGGCCATGCAAATGCGTGCGCTGGGCCGGGTGGCGTACCTGCCCACCTACCAGGCCATGCAGGACTTCACGGCTGCGCGCAACCCGCAGACCGACGATCAGTTGTGGGTCTGCGAACATCCAGCGGTGTACACCCAGGGCCTGGCCGGCAAGGCCGAGCATGTGCTCAACGCTGGCGAAATCCCGGTGGTGCCCACCAATCGCGGTGGCCAGATCACCTACCACGGGCCGGGCCAGGTGGTCGCCTATCCGATGATCGACCTGCGCCGGGCCGGCTATTTCGTCAAGGAGTATGTCTACCGGATCGAGGAGGCCGTCATCAGGACGCTGGCCCATTTTGGCGTGACCGGGCACAGGATCGGAGGTGCACCGGGCATCTACGTGCGGCCCGATGACCCAGGGTCGCATGCGATGCTGGCCCAGCGGCCGATGCGACGCGCGGGCACAGCCATTGATACCGGACCGGCTGCGGCTCCGATCGATTTCACCGGCCTCGGCAAGATCGCCGCGCTGGGCATCAAGGTCAGCCGCAATTGCACCTACCACGGCGTGGCGCTGAACGTGCAGATGGATCTGGAGCCCTTTGCCCGTATCAACCCTTGCGGCTACGCGGGGTTGCAGACGGTCGATCTTTCTACAATAGGCGTGTCCGTCGGCTGGTCCGAGGCCGCGGACCTGCTGAGCAAGAAGCTCTCGACCTACCTGGCACCGTGACCACGGACCTAACCATTTATGAGCAATCCCACATCCGACGTCGTCCGAGAGGCCCAATCCACCGAGACGTATGACGCGAGCGCCAAGCAGAAAGCGGGCGCCAAACTCTCGCGTATTCCGGTCAAGGTCGTGCAGGGCGAGATCCTGAAGAAGCCGTCGTGGATCCGGGTCCGAGCCGGCTCGCCAACGACACGCTTTTACGAGATCAAGGACATCCTGCGCAAGAACAAGCTGGTCACGGTCTGCGAGGAAGCCTCGTGTCCGAACATCGGCGAGTGTTTCGGCAAGGGAACGGCGACCTTCATGATCATGGGCGACAAATGCACGCGGCGTTGTCCGTTCTGCGATGTCGGTCATGGCCGGCCTGACCCGCTCGATGTCAACGAACCTCAGAACCTGGCCAACACCATCGCGGCGCTCAAACTCCAGTACGTGGTAATTACCAGCGTCGACCGCGACGACCTGCGCGACGGCGGTAGTGGCCATTTCGTCGAATGCATCCGTCAGATCCGGGCTTCATCACCGCAGACACGGATCGAGATCCTGGTGCCCGATTTCCGCGGCCGCGACGATCGCGCGCTGGAGATTCTGAAGGCAGCGCCGCCGGACGTGATGAACCACAACCTGGAAACCATTGCACGCCTGTACAAGGAAGCACGGCCCGGCTCCGACTATGCGTTCAGCCTGAACCTGCTGAAAAAGTTCAAGGCCTTGTTCCCCGAGGTGCCAACCAAGAGCGGCCTGATGGTCGGTCTGGGTGAAACCGACGACGAGATCCTGGCCGTGATGCGTGACATGCGTGCACACGGCATCAACATGCTGACGATCGGCCAGTACCTGGCGCCCAGCACCAGCCACCTGACCGTCAAGCGATATGTGCATCCGGACACCTTTGCGATGTTCGAGCGCGAGGCTTATGCCATGGGCTTCACGCATGCTGCCGTGGGCGCCATGGTGCGCTCGAGTTACCACGCCGATCAACAGGCGCACGGCGTCCTTAACCCGACCACCACCGCCTGACCGTCGTCGGTCCGAACGCCGGCGTCTGCGCAAACCGACAATCCTTCGCCCCTGCGCCGACCTGCCGTCACAGCACGTCGATAGTCCCGCGCTGACAAGACCCCTGCACGTGCAGCATTCCCGCTCCGCCACCCTGTACGCGCTTGGCGCCATCGCATCCTGGGCACTGCTGGCGGCCCTGGGCGTCGCACTCAAGCATGTACCGCCATTCCTGCTGACCGGTATCGCGCTGGTCGTGGGCAGCGTGCCGACCTGGCCGCTGGTGGCACGCCGCCCGGGCCTGTGGAAGATCCCGCTCGGCACATTGGCATTGGGTGTCACCGGGCTGTTCGGATTCCACTTTCTGCTGTTCCTCGCGCTGCGCTCGGCGCCACCGGTCCAGGCCAATCTGGTCAATTACCTTTGGCCATTGTTCATCGTCGTCCTGTCGCCGCTGCTGCTGCCGGGAATGGTGTTGCGACCGGTCCATCTGATCGCAGCACTGCTCGGATTTGCCGGCGCTGCGGTGGCCATCCTCGGCCGCAGCCAGGACGTGGGCGGCGGCTGGTCCTGGGGTTACCTGCTGGCGTTGGCGTCGGCGCTGGTCTGGGCCTGTTATTCGCTGCTGACCCGGCGCGTCAAGCCGTTCCCGACCGTCGCGGTCGGACTGTTCGGCTTGGTGTCGGGTGTGTTGTCGCTGTTATGCCACGCCCTGCTGGAACCCGCCACAACGCTGGGCAGCCGCGATTGGCTGCTGCTCGGGGTGGCCGGCCTGGGGCCTTTGGGCACAGCCTTCCTGTTGTGGGACAAGGCGCTGAAGCTGGGTGATCCACGCCAGATCGGCATTCTGAGTTATCTGACGCCGCTGTCGTCGACCGTCGTGCTGATGCTCACGGGTGCCGGGCCCTTGAGCTGGAGCATTGCACTGGCCGCAGCGATGATCATCGGTGCGGCCATCATCGGCGCCCGCGCCCGCTGACACGCCTCGAATTCACCTGGCGAACGTGGCAGCCGGGTCTTCCGATTCGAGCACGGATTGCGCCCAGGGCGTCAGTTTGTTCGCATCGGCGCGCAACACCTCGTGCTTGACAGCCAGAATCTGCGACGGATGCATCGAGAAGCTGCGTAACCCCAGCCCGAGCAACAAGCGTGTGAATGTCACGTCCCCCGCCATCTCGCCACAGACGCTGACATCCTTGGACTGTGCGTTGCACCGTGCGATGGTGTCGGCAACCATGTGCAACACTGCCGGGTGAAGCGGGTCGTACAAATGTGCGACCGCCTCGTCCGCGCGGTCGATCGCCAGTGTGTACTGGATCAGGTCGTTGGTGCCGATCGACAGAAAATCAAAATACTTCAGGAAAACATCGACCATCAGCGCTGCCGCGGGAATCTCGATCATGGCGCCCAGCTTGAGCGGGCCGTAGGCGAGGCCACGCTGATCGAGCTGGTTGCGGGCACGATCGAGCAAGTCCAGGGTCTGGCGGATTTCGCTGACGTGAGCGAGCATCGGAATCAGCAGATTGACCCGTCCGAACGCGGCGGCGCGCAATATCGCGCGCAGTTGGGTCAGGAACATGTCCGGGTCCGCCAGACACCAGCGGATCGCCCGCAATCCGAGCGCCGGATTCAGATGCGTCTCGTCCTTGGATGACTTGTCCAGCGGTTTGTCGGAACCGATGTCGACCGTGCGAATCGTGACGGGCAATCCGGCCATGCCGTCGAGCGCGTTGCGCTAGGCCTGGAATTGCTCGTTCTCATCGGGCAGGTGCCCATGGCGCCCCATGAAAAGGAATTCGCTGCGAAACAGCCCCACACCGACTGCGCCGGCACTGACTGCGGCCGCCGCGTCTTCCGGCATTTCGATATTGGCCAGCAACTCGACTTTCTGCCCGTCGAGCGTCAGCGCAGGCGTATGCCGCAGCCGGGTCAGCCGCCCGCGATCGATCTCGCCCTGGCGTTGCTTGAAGTCGTACTCTGCCAGCACGATCGCCGATGGGTCGACGATCACCACGCCGGCATCGCCGTCAACGATCACCCAGTCGTCCTGACGGATCAGGTGGCTGGACAAACGCGCACCCACGACCGCAGGAATGTCCATGCTGCGCGCAACAATCGCGGTGTGCGAGGTGCGCCCGCCGACATCGGTCACGAAGCCGGCAAACACACTTTGCTTGAACTGCAGCATGTCGGCCGGCGACAAGTCGTGGGCGACCAGAATCAAGGGTGTATCGGCCTTGCCATCATGGGCCGGATCGTGCGCAGTCGCCTTGCGCGTCGGGTGCAACCCGGCAGTCGCCATCGGCGAGGCCACGCCACTCATCACTGCCAGCACCTTCTCGGTGATCTGCTCGAGATCGGCCTTGCGTTCGCGCAGATACTCGTCCTCCATCTCGTCGAACTGGCGCGCGATCACCTCGAGCTGCGTCGTCAACGCCCATTCGGCGTTGTAAAGGCGATCCACGATCCAGTGCTTGACACCCAGGATCAGTTCCTCGTCCTGCAGCAACATCAGGTGCACGTCCATCAGCGCCGTCAACTCGTGTGGCGCCTCCTTCGGCCCCATCAGGCTGATCGTGCGCTGCAGTCGATGGATTTCGTCGATCACCGCATTGCGCCCTTCCCGGACGCGGTCGATTTCCGCTGGGACCTGGTCCGGGGTGATGAAATAGTGCGCCACGTTGACCCGACTGGACGCCACCAGCACGGCGCGACCGATCGCGATTCCACGCGCAACCGCCAGCCCGTGGATCGTGAAGCTCACTCCCCCTCTCCGAACTTGTCTGCAATCATCGCGACCAGGGCGTCGTTGGCTTCCTGCTCTGACTCTCCGTGGGTCTCGACTTCGATTTCGACGCCAATCCCGGCAGCCAGCATCATGACGCCCATGATGCTCTTGCCATTGACGCGGCGCTCGCCACGCGAAAGCCATACCTCGCACGGATAACTTCCGGCAAGTTTGGTCAGTTTGGCCGAGGCCCTTGCATGCAGACCCAGCCTATTGCTGATGGTCGCCTGGGTCTTGATCATGTTTCTTCCTGGCTTGATTCTGTGGAGCGGCTGTTGCCACCTGCATCACCCCTTGAACCCCTCCGGCCATGGCACGCGCAACCAGCGCTTCGATCGGTTCGCGCCGGTAGGTCATGGCGCGCAGCAACATCGGCAGGTTTACGCCGGCCACGAGTCGGCTGCGTACGCCGTCGACCAGCTTCTGCGCCACGTTGCACGGTGTGGCGCCGAACACGTCGGTCAGCACCAGGATGTGCGGCGTGTTCAGCCCGGCCATGGCCAGGCGCGACTGCTCCAGCAATTGGTCAAACGGCAGATCGCTGCGTATGTCGACCGCCACAACCGCATCTGCGCCGTCCGCAAACACGTGAAGCACACACTCGCGCAGCGCACTGGCCAGTGGTGAATGGGTGATGAGCAACAGGCCGACAGTCATGGGTTCAAGCTCTCTGATTATGTCTCGCGCCAAGCATGAAGTACACGTATGAGGCCACACAACAACTCAGGTATGCGGTGAATGCGAGACGATATGCCGCCTGCTGGCTCGCGCCGACCGCCATCAGGCCATCGATCAACAGGCCGATACCCCACTGGATCGCAAATACACCGAGGAAGATCACCAGGTTGAAAGCTGTAAGGGCACGCCCGGCCAGTTCGGACGGAAATGCCATGGCCACGGCGGGTTGCGACGGCGTCACGAAGCTGCACGCCATGCAATACAGCGCGAGCATGGCCCCGGTGTGCGGCACCAGCATGTCCGGCGCCGCGATGATCAGCGCCAGCACCAGGAAGCTGGCCGGCAAACCGCGGCTGATCAAGCGGTCGGCGCCCAACCCGTGATGGGCGAGCCTGGGACTGACCATGCCCCAGGTCCAGAAGGTGCACAACATCGTGATGTTGATCCAGAACAGCCCGGTCGCCGACGCCAGCGGCGAGTAGCCTGCCATCTTCTCCATCCAGGGTGCGGCCCACAATGTCTGCACCGCCAACAGTCCGCCATACCCAAAAAATCCCAGCGGGGCCATGCGCCGGAAGTAGGGGTCGCGCCAGACACGCGCGTAGCGATGCGCCGGTTCCGGCGTCGACAACGGCACGGCACCGGTCCGGTTCCAGCCAGGCACGCGCCAGATGATCAGCAACAAGGCCGTCACCAGCAGTACCGCCAGGCCCAGAAACATCGGGCGCCAACCCAGCGCCGGAAGCAACCACTGAACCGGCAACGTCGATGCGACCATGCCACAGGATCCGGTCATCAGCATCCAGGCGTTGGTACGGGTCTGGATGGCGGGCGCGAACCAGCGCCGGTAACCGGTCAGGGGCGCCATCAGGCAGGCGCTCAGCCCTGCGCCGCAAAGGAATCGCGCCATCAGCAAGCCGGAGAAACTGTTGGCGTACGCGAAGGCCACGCAACCCAGCGCGGCCACGCCCAGGAAACACGCGAGCATCCGCCCTGGTCCATAACGGTCCAGCCAGCTGCCCAATGGAAGCTGGGTGGCCGAGAAGCCCAGAAAATAGCCCCCGGCCAGCAGGCCCAGATCCCGCGCATGCAGATCGAATTCGAGCGTCAGCTGCGGCGAGAGTGTCGCCGTGATGGCCCGGATCAGCGCAGACAGGAAGTAGGCGAACGCAAAGGTCACGAAGACGGTAATGGCCGTCCGTTTGGCCAGTACCGTCATGGCATGCGCAAGCCGGCAAAAAAGGGCTCGGTCACCTCCCTGACCAGGGTCGGTGCGAACACCAGCGCTGCAAATACATCAGGCCCGCGGGCGAACCACAAGCCCTGCAGGCTCTGGACCGGCTCCCTGGTGGTGTCACGGGTGGCGCGAAGGCTCAACAGCATCGGCAGCGCCGGACTATCCGATGGAGGCTGCAGCGATACTGCGACCGGTTCAGGGCCCAGGCCGGCCAGAGTCGCGTCGCGCCACTGCGCCAGGGCAGTCGCGGCCAGTGCGGGATCCGACAGACGGGCATGCCCTACCGCGAATGTGGTGCCACCGGCACTGCAGCTGCGCATCGTCATCTGCTGCGCTGCGCCAGCCAGTGGCACGGTCCGTTCGGCATCGTCAGGTTTGCAGGGAAAGAGTGCGCGCAGCGGTGTTGCGCCAATCGTCACGTCACGCCAATTGAGGGTCGGCCCACAGCCAGAGAGCAGACCGATGGCGGCCACGGTGATGGCGATGGACAAGACACGCATGCGCGGATTATCGCGATGCGCGAAACCGGCCGGTCAGGCGACCGGAACAACAGTGACGGCTGCGTTACTTGAAGACGCCGAACACTTTCTTGAGAATGGCGCTGCCGGTGCCGACCGGGTCCTGGCGGATCTTGCGCTCCTCCTCGCCGATGACCAGATACAGGCCGTCGAGTGTCTTGCCAGTGACATATTTTTCGATATTGGCGTCGTCCTTGCTGACCAGACCCAACCCTGCCGCCTTGGACGCCACGCGGTTGTATTTGGATGCCAGAGACACCTTTTGCGTCGCTGTCGTCACGATAGGGAGGAACTTTCCAGCCAGTGGCTCGCGTGTTTTGCCGGCAAAGAAATTGGTGACCGACGTGTCACCCCCGGTGAGGATCTGCTTCGCATCGGTGACCGACATCGACTTGACGGCAGCCATCAAGATATCCTTGGCCATCGGCACTGCGGTTTCAGCTGCGCGGTTCATCGCGGTGACCAGTTCGTCCACACGTTTGCTCTGGCCAAAAGTCTTGAGCAATTTCGCTGCGTCATTCAGAAATCCGGGCAACGGAATCTTGACCTTCTCATTGCCCAGGAAACCATCCGGACGCCCGAGGAGGCTGATAGCTGCCTGTGCACCTTTTTCCAGAGCAGTCTTCAGTCCTTGGGAAGCTTCTCCTTCGGTCAGATCGCTCAGCGACAGGGCGTGTGCCTGGGCATACGCCAGCGCGACGAGAGAAGCCAGCGTACGGCTTGAGACGGTATTGAATTGGCGACGGTCCATGGTGTTTCCCTGTATTGATTTCCAAGGATACATCTTGCGCCGAACCCAGCGCGATTGGCAATGTCCGGCGGCGCCGGGACGCACATGCTTTACCTTTGGATATCGGTGTGGCGCTGATCTTTACGATCCGCAGCATGCATGCCAAACCGCGGTCCTGGCGACGCACGGCCTGATGGGGCTTGCCGTATCATTGCCTCGCACCCCAACTTCCAACCTCAACCCGTCAAGCACGATGCCTACGCAAACAGATTCGATCCGGGTGTGGGACCTTCCCACCCGTTTGTTCCACTGGTTGCTGGTGATGACCATCATCGGGTCGGTCGTCACATCGCAGATCGGTGGCAACGCCATGGTCTGGCATTTCCGCTGCGGATTCACGATTGCCACCCTGCTGCTGTTTCGTCTGGCTTGGGGTGTTGTGGGTGGGCGCTGGTCGCGTTTTGCCTCTTTCTTATACAGCCCCGCAACCGTGCTCCGATATCTCAAGGGGCAGGGCCGGCCCGAGCATGCGATCGGTCACAACCCGCTGGGTGCGGCGTCGGTTTTTGCCATGCTGGTCGTGCTGATTGCACAGGTATCGACTGGCGTGGTCAGTGATGACGAAATTGCCGCAGTCGGGCCATTTGCCAAGTTCGTCAGCAATGCCACTGTGTCAATGGCAACGACGTATCACAAGTCGTATGGCAAATTGCTGTTGCTGGCCCTGGTTGCGCTGCACCTGGGCGCCATCCTTTACTACTATCTGGCACAGCGCAAGAACCTGGTCAAGCCGATGCTGACAGGTGACAAGGCGCACGCTGGCGCCTTGCCCGGCTCGCGCGACGATGCTGTATCGCGCCTCGCTGCCGCCGTGGTATTCGCCGCCTGTGCTGCGTTGGTCGGGTGGGGCGTCTCGCTGGGTGGCTGACACTGGCAACGTCGCGGCGACATCAACGATTGACATGTCCGAGTTGCTGCTACCCGACTCCACCGCGGACTGGACGGACGTTCGACTGCTGATGCGGGAATATGCGCAAGGCTTGGGCGTGGATTTGTGTTTTCAAGGCTTTGACCGGGAACTCGCGCATTTGCCCGGCGCCTACGCTGCGCCTCGCGGAACCTTGCGCCTGGCACGGATCGACGGGCACGCTGCAGGGTGTTGCGGATTGCGCCCGATCGACTCGGTCGACTACCCGAACGCCTGCGAAATGAAGCGCCTGTATGTACGGCCGCAATTCCGTGGCCTGGGCCTGGGACGGCAGCTGGCCGAAGAGATCATGGAGGCCGCGCGGCTGGCCGGATATGCCAGCGTGTTGCTCGACACGCTGGACTCCATGGAAACCGCGCGGGCGATGTACCAGGATCTGGGTTTTGTCGAGATTCCGCCTTATTACTACAACCCGATTGCCGGGTCGCATTACCTGAAGGCAAATCTCTGAACGTCCGGTGTCAGCCCTTGGCCTGAGCCAGCATCGTCGCTGCGTCGCTGACCTCGAACTTGCCCGGTGCTTCGACGTTCAGCGAAGCAACCTTGCCATCCTTGACCAGCATCGAATAGCGGTTGCTGCGCAAACCCATACCCTTGCCGGTCAGGTCCAGCGTCAGCCCGGTTGCCTTGGTGAAGGCCGCATCGCCGTCGCCGAGCATGCGAACCTTGCCGCCCGCTTTAAGGTCACGGGCCCATGCACCCATCACGAAGGCATCGTTGACGCTGACGCACCAGATTTCGTCGACGCCGGCGGCCTTGAGCTCGGAGAACTTCTCCAGATATCCCGGCACGTGTTTGGCGGAGCAGGTGGGGGTGAATGCGCCTGGCAATGCGAAGAGGGCAATCGTCTTGCCAGCCGTTGCCGCTGCCACTGGAACCGGATTGGGGCCGATGCTGCAGCCATTGCCTTCGACCTCCGAGAATTCCATCAGTGTGGTTTGCGGCAGGGTGTCGCCAATTTTGATCATCAAGTACTCCTGATTATGGGGAAATAGACAGTGTCCGGATCGGGTGCCACCGCACACAAACGTGGCAATAACAACCCAAAGCAAAACGGCTCACATTGTGAGCCGTTTTGACAACAGACGCAGCCGAGCTGCGCAATACCATCAAACGATGGCTGCCTTCTGGACCAGACGGGTCGCAACCCAGTTCTTGGTCTTGGAGATCGGACGGCTCTCGGTGATCTCGACGGTGTCACCCATCTTGTACTCGCCATTTTCGTCATGGGCGTGGTACTTGCTGGATTTTCCGACGATCTTGCCGTACAGCTCGTGCTTGACACGACGCTCGATCAGAACGGTCACGGTCTTGGCGCGCTTGTCGCTGACAACCTTGCCTATCAGGGTGCGTTTGCGGGATACCTTGGCTTCGGTCGCTACGGTCGCTTCGGTCATTTGGCCGCTCCTTCGGTGGACTTGGCCGCATGCTGCTTCTCGACCAGGATGGTCTTGGCGCGGGCAATATCGCGGCGTGTCGAACGCAGCGTTGCGGTGTTGTTGAGTTGCTGGGTGGCCTTTTGCATACGCAGACCGAAATGGGCCTTTTGCAGCGACTTGACCTCCGCCTCGAGGGCGGTAACGTCTTTCTGACGCAGTTCTTTGGTGTTCACGAGGTTTCTCCGGGCAGGTGGCGCTTATTGGCCGATCATGCGCGCCACGAACGTGGTGCGCAGCGGCAGCTTGGCCGCTGCCAGACGGAACGCCTCACGTGCCAGTTCTTCCGGAACGCCGACGATCTCATAGAGGACCTTGCCGGGCTGGATCTCGGCAACGTAGTACTCAGGGTTGCCCTTGCCGTTACCCATGCGAACCTCAGCAGGTTTCTGCGAGATTGGCTTGTCCGGGAAGATGCGGATCCAGATGCGACCACCACGCTTGACGTGGCGAGAGATCGCCCGACGCGCGGATTCGATTTGCCGGGCCGTCAGGCGGCCACGGTCGGTGGATTTGAGACCGAAGTCGCCAAATGCCACGGTATTACCGCGCGTCGCAATGCCGGTATTACGGCCTTTTTGCTCCTTGCGGTACTTTCTGCGAGCTGGTTGCAGCATGTAATTCTCCGATTGCTAGACCGTGATCAGGTCTTGGTTCCGTCAGCTGCTGCAGCTGGCGCGCTTGCCTTGCGGACGCGCTTAACGGCGGGTTTGGTGGTATCAGGTGCTCCCGTGGCTTCAGCCGGCTTGTCGCTGCCGTCTGCAGGGGCCATATTGGCACCAGCAGGACGACGGGCGGCAGGACGCGAAGCGGGACGGTCGGAACCAGGACGTGCGTCACGACGCGGACCACGTGGGCGACGGTCGTCTTCGTTACGTGGCTCGACAACGGCCGGCAGGTCATTGCGACCGAGCGTGTCACCTTTGTAGACCCAGACCTTGACGCCGATGACGCCGTAGGTGGTCTTGGCTTCCGAAGTTCCGTAATCGATATCGGCACGCAGGGTATGCAATGGCACACGGCCTTCGCGGTACCACTCGCAACGTGCGATCTCGATGCCGTTCAGACGACCGGACGACATGATCTTGATGCCCAGGGCGCCCAGACGCATCGCGTTCTGCATGGCGCGTTTCATCGCGCGGCGGAACATGATGCGCTTTTCAAGCTGCTGCGTGATGCTGTCGGCGATGAGTTTGGCATCGATTTCGGGCTTGCGCACTTCTTCGATATTGACTGCCACCGGCACACCGAGCTGCTTGCCCAGTTCGCGCTTGAGGTTCTCGATGTCCTCGCCTTTCTTGCCGATCACCACACCCGGACGCGCCGAGAAGATGGTGATACGTGCGTTCTTGGCGGGGCGCTCGATCAGAACGCGCGATACCGACGCATTCTTGAGCTTCTTTTTCAGGTACTCGCGCACCTTGATGTCTTCGGCCAGCATGCCGGCGAAGTCACGGTCGCTCGCGTACCAACGCGACGACCAGTTGCGACTGACCGAAAGACGGAAGCCGGTGGGGTGGATTTTTTGTCCCATATGTTCCTGGCCTCTTTCAGTTACCAACCGTCACGTACACATGGCACGTGGGCTTGCGGATCTGGTTGCCGCGACCCTTGGCACGTGCCGTGAAACGACGCAGGGATGCGCCCTGTTCGACATAGATGGTCTTGACCTTCAATTCGTCGATGTCGGCACCATCGTTGTGCTCTGCGTTGGCGATTGCCGACTCCAGAACCTTCTTGATGATCACGGCAGCTTTTTTCTGCGTGAATTGCAGAACATTCAGCGCCTGGTCAACTTTCTTGCCGCGAATCATGTCGGCGACGAGACGACCCTTGTCGACAGACAAGCGTACGCCGCGCAATGTTGCTTTGGTTTCCATGGTATTGCCTTACTTTCGCACGACTTTTTTGTCGGCCGGATGACCCTTGAAGGTCCGCGTGAGCGCAAATTCGCCCAGCTTGTGGCCAACCATCTGGTCGGTGATGTAGACCGGAACGTGTTGCTTGCCGTTGTGCACGGCAATCGTCAGTCCGATGAATTCCGGAAGGACCATAGAGCGACGCGACCAGGTCTTGATGGGTTTCTTGTCCTTGTTGGTCACCGCCTTGTCGGCCTTCTGGGCCAGGTGGTGGTCGACGAAAGGACCTTTTTTGAGTGAACGTGTCATTGACGTGCCCCTTACTTCTTGCGACGCGACACGATCATGACCTGCGTGCGCTTGTTGTTGCGGGTGCGGTAACCCTTGGTCAGATTGCCCCATGGATCGACGGGATGACGACCTTCACCGGTCTTGCCTTCACCACCGCCGTGCGGGTGATCAACCGGGTTCATCACCACACCGCGAACCGTTGGACGAATACCCATCCAGCGCTTGACACCGGCCTTGCCCAGACGGCGCAGGCTGTGCTCTTCGTTGGCCACCTGGCCAATCGTTGCGCGGCAGTCGATGTGAATCTTGCGCACTTCGCCAGACCGCATGCGGACCTGGGCGTAGACGCCTTCGCGCGCCAGCAAGGTTGCGGACGTACCCGCCGAACGCACGATCTGTGCGCCCTTGCCGACCTGCAACTCGACGCAATGAATGATCGAACCCACCGGGATATTGCGAATCGGCAAGGTGTTGCCGACACGAATTGGCGCTTCTGCACCGTTCAGGATGGTTGCGCCAACCTCAAGGCCACGCGGGGCAATGATGTAACGGCGTTCGCCATCGGCGTAACAGACCAGGGCCAGATGCGCCGAACGGTTCGGGTCGTATTCGATACGCTCGACCTTGGCCGGAATGGCATCCTTGGCACGACGGAAATCGACCACGCGGTAATGGTGCTTGTGACCACCACCTTTGTGACGCGTCGTGATGTGGCCGTTGTTGTTGCGGCCGGCATGCTGGAACTGGGGCTCCAGCAATGGCGCGTAACCCTCACCTTTGTGCAGGTGGTCACGCGAGATCTTCACCATGCCACGACGGCCTGGTGAGGTTGGTTTCATCTTGATGACAGCCATGATTACGCAGCCTCCCCGCCAAGGTTCAGTTCCTGACCTGGCATGAGCGTGACGTACGCCTTGCGCACGTTGTCACGGCGTCCCATGGACTTGCCGAAACGCTTGGATTTTCCTTTGGTATTGACCACGGAAATGCCCTTGACCTCGACCTTGAACATCAGTTCAACGGCCGCCTTGATTTCATGTTTGGTGGCGTCCTGCAGCACCTTGAACGTCACCGCATTGCTCTTCTCGGCAATCATGGTGGCTTTCTCGGACACGATCGGCGCCACGAGGACCTGCATCAAACGGCCTTCATCGAATTTCACGGCGTTCATGCGAACATCTCCTTGAGCTTTTCCATCGCGGCGCGGGTCACCAGCACCTTGCGGTAATGGACCAGCGACACCGGATCGGCGTAACGCGGCTCGACAACCAGCACGTTGGCCAGGTTGCGGGAGGCGAGGTACAGATTTTCGTCGACCTGTTCGGAGATGAACAGGACGGAGTCCAGATTCATCGCCTTGAGGCGGGCCGCAAACGGCTTGGTCTTGGGCGAATCCACAGCCAGCGACTCGACGACAGCCAGACGGCCTTCACGCGCGAGTTGCGAGAAGATCGACGCCATGCCGGCGCGGTACATCTTCTTGTTGATCTTGTGGCTGAAGTTTTCGTCAGGCATGTTCGGGAAGATCCGGCCGCCTCCGCGCCACAACGGCGAGGACGTCATACCGGCGCGGGCACGGCCCGTTCCCTTTTGCTTGAACGGCTTCTTGGTCGAGTGGTGAACCTGCTCGCGGTCCTTCTGGGCACGGGTGCCCTGGCGCGCATTGGCCTGGAACGCGACGACCACCTGGTGCACCAGGTCTTCGTTGTACTGGCGACCGAAGACCGTCTCGGGCGCGTCGAATTTCGACGTCGCCTGGCCTTGTTCATTGAGGAGTTCGAGCTGCATCAGTTCGCTCCCTTTGCTGCTTCAGCGGCCGGCCTCGCCTTGACGGCGGGACGGACCGAGACAAAACCGCCTGACGCGCCGGGGATGGCACCGCGGATCAGCAACAGCTGGCGCGTTTCGTCGATGCGGAAGATATCGAGGTTCTGGGTTGTCACGGTGACATCACCCATATGACCGGTCATGCGCTTGCCTGGAAACACACGACCAGGATCCTGCGCCATGCCGATCGAGCCGGGCACATTGTGCGAACGGCTGTTACCGTGCGACGCGCGCTGCGACTTCATGTTGTGGCGCTTGATCGTGCCGGCGTAACCCTTGCCGATGGAAGTGCCCTGCACGTCGACCTTCTGGCCCACGGCGAACACGTCCAGCACTGGCACGGACGTGCCAGCAGGGTACTTGGCAGCGGCATCGGCCGGCACACGGAATTCCTGGATGATTTCGCCGGCCTCCACCCCTGCTTTTGCAAGGTGGCCCGCGGCGGGCTTGGTCACGCGCGAAGCGCGGCGTGCGCCAAACGTTACCTGCAAGGCAACGTAGCCGTCGTTCTCTTGGGTTTTCACCTGGGTCACGCGGTTGTTAGACACATCCACCACCGTGACAGGAACGGAGTCCCCATCGTCGGTGAATAGGCGCATCATGCCCACCTTGCGGCCCAGCAACCCGAGGGAGTTGCTAAGACTCATTGTTTTCTCCGTAACTTCCACCGCCACGACTGCAATTGGCCGGGACGTTTTGATGTGAAAGACTGTTAATAAAACTTCTGCCTCAATTGCAGAACAATCAAGGCGAAGCCAAAAATTATATGCCGGTTCCTTTGAACCGGCAACTCTTTTCTCACGATGGGACACGCAGCGGTGCTGCCCGTCCCATCAGAATCACGTCAACCCAGGCTTATTGCAGCTTGATCTCGACGTCGACACCTGCGGGCAGATCGAGCTTCATCAGCGCATCGACCGTCTTGTCGGTCGGGTCGACGATGTCCATCAGGCGCTGGTGGGTGCGGATCTCCAGCTGGTCGCGGCTGGTCTTGTTGACGTGTGGCGAACGCAGAATGTCGAAACGCTTCATGCGCGTAGGCAAGGGCACGGGGCCCTTGACGATGGCGCCGGTGCGCTTGGCGGTGTCGACAATCTCTGCTGCAGACTGATCGATCAGCTTGTAGTCGAATGCCTTGAGGCGGATGCGGATTTTCTGTTTGGTGGCCATGGTGTTACCTTGTTTTATTCAGTTGGGGACTGAGCAAAAAGTTGCGCTGGTCTGATCAGTCCCGCAAACATGCTGGTTACGCGATGATCTTGGCAACCACACCGGCGCCGACGGTCTTGCCGCCTTCGCGGATCGCGAAACGCAGGCCTTCTTCCATCGCGATCGGGTTGATCAGCTTGACCGTGATCGACACGTTGTCACCAGGCATCACCATCTCCTTGCCCTCTGGCAACTCGATCGCACCGGTCACATCCGTCGTGCGGAAGTAGAACTGCGGACGGTAGTTGTTGAAGAACGGCGTGTGACGGCCACCCTCATCCTTGGACAACACATAGATCTCGCCGGTGAAATGCGTATGCGGCTTGATCGAACCGGGCTTGCACAACACCTGACCGCGCTGCACATCCTCACGCTTGGTGCCGCGCAGCAAGATGCCCACGTTGTCGCCCGCCTGACCCTGGTCGAGCAGCTTGCGGAACATCTCCACACCGGTGCAGGTAGTCTTCTGCGTGTCGGCAATACCGACAATCTCGATCTCTTCGCCAACCTTGATGATGCCGCGCTCCACCCGACCGGTCACCACGGTGCCGCGACCCGAGATGGAGAACACGTCCTCCACCGGCATCAGGAACGCACCGTCGATGGCGCGCTCAGGCATCGGAATGTAGCTATCGAGCGCCTCGGCCAGCTTC
>Ga0154020_10003665_pt1 | contig 18438 bp, 20 predicted proteins | sample Klosneuvirus_201_FD_109709 | JGI IMG/M metagenome (GOLD analysis project Ga0154020, IMG submission 109709) | Active sludge microbial communities from wastewater, Klosterneuburg, Austria - Klosneuvirus_20160825_MG | ecosystem: Engineered > WWTP > Aerobic digester > Activated sludge | place... | reverse complement strand
TGTTCAATCTCGCCTCAACTGATTCAGCGACAACGACGCGGAGCGAGTGGTCCGAATTCCACTGTGAAAATATTCTGAGGTTAACCGGCCCTACATGATAATTAGAAAATCCCTCAGAGGCATTGATACCCTTCAACTCATTGCCCGCCCGAAGAAGCAACTGCCCATTCTTGTCCCAAAATTCGAAGACCAGCCTTTTCTCGAGTAAATCTCCGCGTTCCTGTAACTCGGAAATCCCGTAATCACTGCCCGCATGATCGTCGTCGTTTGCACTGGCGTTATCCTCAATGTCTCCGCGATTGACATCCAGAGGTTTTCTGTTTTCAGCGGGATTTTCATTGCCCCGCAATTCGCGCTCGCGCCATTCATGCGTCGCTTGCTTGAGCAATGCCGCGGCTGACTCCGTGAGGTGAGCGTCAAACAAGCGATCCACTTCTTTACGTGTATCCTGGTAACTATTAAAGGCCGCAATTGCCCAGGTGACCGAGGTGGCCACCAGGATTGAAATGAGCAAATTCAATCGGAGCGAGGCCATGGGGCTATGTCTTCTTTTCCATGAGGTATCCCACGCCGCGGATCGTTTTAATCAAGTCTGAACCGAGTTTTTTTCTTAAGTGATGCACGTGGACCTCAATAGCGTTGCTTTCTACTTCCGCGTTCCAGCCATAAAGACTCTGTTCCAATTGGGTACGTGTTAGCACTCTGCCCTGATTCTCGACGAAGTCTTCAAGTAACGAGAATTCACGATGTGGCAAATCGATCAGCAAACCATTTCTGGTAACCGTCCTTCCTTCGGGGTCAATCTCCAAATCACCATAACGAATCCTGGACAGGGTTCGACCATGGGATCGCCGTACCAAAGCACGAAGCCTGGCAATCAATTCATCCAACTCAAAGGGTTTAACCAAATAGTCATCTGCCCCCTTGCTAAAACCCATCATCTTGTCTTTAAGCGTGTCACGAGCCGTCAAAATCAAAACAGGGATCTTATGTTCTGCCAAACGAAGGTCCCGCAACAGATTGAGACCGGATTCGTCAGGAAGTCCAATATCAAGCACCAGAGCTTCGTAAAGGCCAGTCGACAATGCCAGACGGCCCTGATCACAGGTCTGAGCCCAATCAACCCCGAAGCCGGATTGTAAAAGACCGGATTTGATCCCGTCCCCCAAAATGGCGTCGTCTTCAACCAACAAAACACGCATTTTCCCACTGTCCTTCCGGCACGTTACCGGTCTGATTCTAACGTGGAATTTTAATTTCGTCCTCCGAAAACACCCCTTTTTCTGCACGAGGATGACATGCAGCGCAGTTGGCCGGGCTTCCGATCGACTTACGTAACCAGACTTTTCTTCCCACTTCATGATGCTGCCGCTTGAAATACAGAGTTTCAGTAATCCGCAACGGCGAGTCCCCCGGCGGAATCGACTTTGCTATCTTCCGAGATCGCCGCTGCAGGGACCGATCGGCTGCATGTTCAGTCAGAAATTTTTGGATATTGTCGGACGTCTCTTTATCCAGAGTGGCATTCTCACCAAAATGGTCCTTCAGACCAGTCATCATCTTCGCCCATGATCGTTCAGGCAATAACCCGGGCGGATATACCATATGGCAACTACCGCATTCAGCCCGATAAACCGGATCAGCTGGAGCTGCAACCGTTTGCCGCTCCTCACCATCGGCGCGCGCCATAGTGACACCCAATGCCGTTAAGACTATCGTTCCAATCACAAATTTGATGGCTGTCCGCATTGGCCTCACCTCGTTTTCGAGGCTTGATTCGCCATCGAATCAAGCCATCCGATCACCGACTCTGACTTTGCAGTTCCCCGGAAAAGATCGATTAAGCCGCAAACCACGAAGGCAATGCCCCCAAAGGTCAATGCCAATATCAAGGAAATCAGCCAAGGAATCAGAAACATAACTCACCTCCTTCGATTTGATAGCGGAGTATTTTCCACCATCAAACTGATTATCGGAGGCGAAGCTTAAGGAGACCTTACGGAGGTCATTTGGAGGAAAATGTACCAATTTTGGATTTTTGGAGCCCACGGTGGGACTTCTTCTTGTGCGGCAACTTACCGCTCTCCTTTTGCGACCATACTAAGGAGGCATCGGTGCCACAATGTGCGGTGAACTTCGTCTCCCTGCACTTTTCAAGATGTAACTTTATATAAGGGCTCATATCGTAGACCAGTCCATCCACGGCCATCCAGCAATCCGATTCCGAATTGTGCCTCTGCAGCTCATCCAGGGAAACCGCTTTATCCGCAGCGGCTAATGCGACGCGGGGCTCCACAAAAATCAATATCGCAAAAATGGTCGCGAGGATTTTCACGTCAAAAGACCCCTTCCAGAACAATCGCATCTCTCGCTACTCCTGCTGCCAATAGCCCCTTTCTAACTGAATTCTGGAAGCCTGGGTGTCCGCACACACGGAACAATTGGAACGATCTGGACCAAATGGGGAATTCATTCCTTAGCCGCTTCACCACATCCGGCCCTTCGCCAAAACTCTGCGTCCATGTGAACTGTTTCTTCGCAGCACTAATTTCATCAATCTCCTCAGCAAAAACAATGCGGCCCTCATTCTTTTCGCAGTATACCAGCCGCACCATAGATTGATACTGTTCAGGGATCGTTCTAGCCGCAGCCAGAAAAATGGCAATTCCAACACCGTAGGCAATCCAAATCTGCGGCACATCGGAAACCCAAAACTTCTCACCAAATGGTCCATTGATTCTCACGTGACATGGGAGGCTAACTTTGTTCAGAAGGTCAGTATCCCTGCCTCTGGCTTTGACCAGCAGTTCAAATGCTCCGGACTCAGAAAATCGCACGACCGTAAACGGATGCCACATCCTCGTAAACAACGGATCGCAATATCGCAGGAAAACAAATTCACCAGCCTTAAACTGCAGGACCCGGTGAGGATCTGCTGGTATCAGACTTTGTGAAAAGAGATCCGGCCCAAGACTATTCTGGCTGGAAATAACATAAGGTACGCCAAAAGCAGGTAATTGTGGCAGCCACAGACCCCACGCAATTCCTGCCCCGCCGATCAGGGCCGTAACTACCACCGCCCCCCACTCCAAAATAGTCCGCGGTTCAAATAGCAAAAAAGCATGCAATATCCCTGTGAGAAATCCTGCGATCAATACAAGGTGAATCCGTCGCCACTTCCTGTATGGTGTAGTGCGAAATTTAAAAGCGACTCCGGCGACTATCGTTGAACAAATAATAGCAATCCACCCGCTTAGAACCGCCAGATCTCCCCACTCAAACAACTCCCCAGGTGACGACGAGTAGTCAACGGCTAAAACACCCAAATGCAGGAACATAAATGCGATTGACGCTACCCCCATCCAATGATGGATTTGAAGCTGCAGGCGATAGCCGCCGATTAAGGCATTAACCTTGGGACTTCTCACAGGAGTACAGAAACCCAGCGCAAAGAGCGACAACGCCATCCATCCTGTAAATGCAGCTAAATTCACATGTTTTTCCTGTTAAATTGCACGTAGACACTGGCACAAATATACAAAATTAAATACACTTTGCACTGAAATGAACATCGCAGTACGCAATTTTCACTCTGCTTCATTATTTGCGATTGCGAAGCTTCGCGCCTCTGGCGAATGGTCCGAGACCGGAAAACTTCCAGACCTCGACGCCCTTAATGCCATGGCGAAATCTCTCAACATTCGCAACAGCAACGGCATCCCGATTACCTTTGTCCCGCAACCGCCACGCCGTCGCCGAAAATCCGCCGCAGGATCAGATCTTCCCGGGTATGAGGCACGCATTTTTACGGCCGGTGAGGTCCAGACGCGGAGCGCTAATCTGCACGACTACTTCAACGCACTGGTGTGGTTCACCTACCCTGCTGCGAAAGCTGCATTAAACTTTCGCCACCACCTTCAGAAGTCCCGGTCGGACGACGAGGCGTTGGTCGCCTGGAAAAACGGAAGGAGAACGCCCTGCCAGGATGCTTTGTCACTGTTTGACGAAGGAGGGATTCTGGTGATCAGCCCCCCCGGGAGCACAGGACCAGACACTTACAAAATATTTGGTCACGCACTGCTCGAGCTGATAGCGGCCCGTCCTCAAGACCACATGGAAAAGGTCGGTGGGCTTGGCCTCAGGATTGAATTGAAAGATGGCGCCCGCGCAACGGATGCCGAAATCGACCAGCGTCTTGCGGCCCTCATTTCATCGCCCGGTACCCTTGAAAATCCCTCGGAATATCCCACCATTCCGCTCAGACTCGCCCTGCCATAGCGATATATGATAAAATGGGAGTCAGACGACTTTCCACATCCCCATCGACCTAACATCGACAATTTGGATGACTCATATGCAACCAAAAATTGTGGCTACATTGATTTCTTTGCAGTTGTTTGCAGTGCCTGTTGTGTTCGGAGCTGAATGCACGCACCTTTGGAAAAAATCCCTGGACATCGCGCCCGCGACCCCCAAAAGCATGTCGGGTGATACCTATGCAGCCTACGGCCTCATCGGATTCTACGACGAACCCAATCTCCGCCTTGAATTAAAGGGCGAGTTCCCCCACGGCCGGTTTATGAGTTTGCAGAGCTACCGCGGCACACGGAAACGCACCGTCGCCAGCCTCTTCGACAAAGATCTTGTCGCCGACCCCGGGTCGGTAAACCCTTTTATTCCTGGAGCCGACCTTGGAGCCACATCTAGGTCGTACACCATCGACGTAGTGAAAAACCGCGACGACGCCGCCAGCCCAAATGCTTTGCGCCTGGATAGTCGCACCAACATCCACTCACTGTTTTTTCGCTACTACGTGCCGAGCTCCGGGTTTGTTCCCGCACCTGCCGACCTGCCACGCATCTTTGCCTTCGACACCCGCAACGGCGCGCCTCGCCCCTGCCCGCGTTACATTGACACCCAACTCGACCCCGGACCGATTACGATGATTCTAAATTTCGTTAAGAAAAAGTCTGTGCTTGAGTTCGAACGCAACAAAAGCTTCGATAACGGTGTCAACGCAGCCGTCCCGGGATACGTGACTGTTTTGAGCAAAATCGATCATGGAGATGTCAGCGTGATTCGCTTCAAAGCTCCAACTTTCACGAACACGCAGCCTGGAGCCGGTCCTTTCCCGGAAAGCGGTCAGGTTCGTTACTGGTCTTTTTGTACGCAGAACCTCAAAGAAAGTGAGACGCTGACCTGTCTTCCCGATTATCTGGCCACACCCGATGCACGTGGCTGGGTCACCGTGGTCGTTGGTAAAGGAGCCGCTGTCCAGGAGCGAGCGCTGCGCGAGGGACATAACTTTCTCGAAGACCGACGCCTGCCCAACCAGAAGGTTATGGGTTACTTCTACCGCAACTTGTTGCCCGGCAGCAGTTTTGCACCCTACGAAGGCGACTATCTGCCCTCGGGGGTGGTTTGCCCTTCCGAAGACTATCTTAAGGGTGAGTGTGGAATTTCAAGCCTGTGATTCCGGTTGGTTAGAGCCTGATCCGGGATAGATAGCGGCACTTAGGGCGGCACGAACGGCCTTTTTTGTAAATAACAAATAAATTACAGTCGGTTACACAAAACCCCCTCCGGATACTGTCAACCCGGCAGACGAACAGCACTGCAAAAAAACCTGACAGTCCCCCGCCAATCCGCCGTTACGTTTAGCAGCGCCATTCCACGCGCTGGCTGGCCTCGATGTTGCTAGCTCTTATATCAGCAACCACAAGAAAATTCGGGGGAGAGTCCAATGAACCCATCAGTCCACTCGGTCAGGCTTCACATCAAAACAACAAATTCCTTCATAGCAACGCTGTTCATCATCAGTGGGCTTTTTACGAGCTGCGGCGACGACCAGACCGTCGCGCCAAAAAATGCCCAGTACGCGGCAGCACGGGCAGACGCCAAATCCAGCGGCAAAAAAGGCGGCGAAGTGAGCGGGGAAACGGACATGGTCAACTCCGTAGAACCAAACGGTACCTCATCCAACTCCAGCTCCACGACTTCAGGATCCACAGGCATCAGCACGGATTCAGGGACTACGTCATCGATCACTTCTATCACCTCCACCACGACGACAAGCTCCACCTCAGCAACCGCCACATGGGAAGGTGGCCAGGCCTATCGCATGCGTGAAGATGCCGACATGGATATTCGCATCGACCTCATGGGAGACACTGGTAACGTTATTCGATCGATCACGCTTCGCGACCCGGATGAAAGGAAGTCCGAACAGCTCCCTGAAATGTGTCGCAAAGGCGGTACGACTAAATGGAAAGTGTCGTTTCTCAAAGGCCGCACCAAAGCCAAAGGAGATTCCTGCTATTTCGTGGTTACCAACAACGCTTCAAAGGTCCGCCTTGACGTAGACATGGTGGGCGACGACCTCGGCTGCAAGCCTGGCGAGGACGATCAATTCGAATTCACATGCAATAACAGCACAATAGAGCTCCAATAATGATACCCTTGCAATTGAGAACGGTTTTCAATATAAGATAGCCTGCGAGGATCGCGACTATCACCGAACTCAAGAGGCACCATTTGTTTATCGCAGATTTGTCCCCCGGAACCAGCGCAACCGTCGCTGGATTTGCGCCGGGAGCTTCCGTCGAGTCTATTTCCCGTTTTCGCGCACTTGGATTCGTCGTGGGGACCGCCATAGAGATCGAACGTCGGCTCCCCTTTGGCGGACCGATCGTGGTGAGGTTAGGCGGCGCCGCATTTGCTATAGAACCAGATGCAGCCCGTCAGGTTGCCATCAGCCTTGGGAGTCAAAGCTGATGGATCACGCTGCCGACCTACCCCGGATTCTTCTCGTTGGAAAACCCAATTCTGGCAAATCGCTGTTGTTCAACCGGCTCACTGGTCTCCGCCAGAAGGTTGCCAATTTCCCCGGTGTCACGGTCGAAGTAAAAAGCGGCACGGTCGATGGCCAGACTATTGTCGACTTGCCGGGGCTTTATTCCCTCAACGCCGTTAGCATCGATGAAAAAGTCGCGGTAGAGCAATTTCGTGCCGCCGTCGATTCCGGAAAGTGCAGCGTCGTCATGTGTATGCTCGATGGCACGCGCCTCGAACGCAGCCTCGTCCTCGGTCTAGAGGTCCGCGATGTGGCGCAGGCGGCAAAACTCCCACTTCTTTTCGCTATGAACATGGCCGATGAACTCCGCGCCGCCAAGCAGGTGATCGACGTCGCCGGGTTGTCCCAGGCCTTGAAGGCACCAGTTGTACCCATCTCCGCCAGGACCCGTGAAGGGCTGGAAGACCTAAAAAAACAGGTTCGCGCCTTATCCCGCGTCTCTGCACCCACTTTAGATCAGGATCGGGCGAACACATTACTGGCCTGGCAATCCTTCGATGGCCAAACCATCGACTACCCGCAGCAGGCTCGTGACCTCGCAAAAAAATTCGCGCCGGCGGTAGGCCCGCTTCTGAAGCGGCAGACGACGATTGATGGCTTCGCCCTCCATCCGGCGTTCGGTGTTATAGCTTTTCTGGTGACCATGGCGGTCCTCTTCCAGTCGGTGTTTACCTGGGCAGAACCCATGATGGATGCCGTGGAGGGTGCTCTCGGATACATCGGAGACCAGGGCGCGGCATTGATGCCAACACCTTTGCTTGCTGATCTCTTCAAAGATGGAATTTTGGGTGGCATGGCTGCCGTCGTCGTTTTTGTTCCCCAGATTTTTCTGCTCACCCTGTTAATCGGCCTGCTCGAAGACTCCGGATATCTGGCCCGTGCTGCGATGATCTGTCATCGCCCCCTCTCGATGATTGGGCTGTCGGGCAAGAGTTTTGTGCCCATGTTGACGGGGCATGCCTGCGCCATCCCCGCGATCATGGCGGCACGCACCATCGAGTCCCCGCGTGCCCGCTGGCTCACCTGGCTGACGATTCCTTTGATGTCCTGTTCGGCGCGCCTTCCGGTTTACGGTCTGCTGATCGCCGCTTTGATCCCTGACACGCAGTTCCTTGGAGGTGTTTTCGGTCTCAAGGGGTTGACCCTGCTTTCACTCTATCTTTTTGGAATCGCCGGCGGTCTGCTCACCGCAGCCATCATCAATCGTTTCGCTTCCCGCAAAACTCACCAGGCCATCCCCCTGGTGCTGGAGCTCCCCCCTTACCGGGCCCCGTCATTGAAACCACTTCTTTACCGGTCGATGACCGCTTCCTTTGCCTTTATCCGTCGCGCCGGATGGACCATTTTCCTGGTGTCCCTTGTGGTCTGGATTTTAGGGTATTTCCCCGATGGACCCGGCCATCTGGAGACCAGTTACCTCTCGTCGGTAGGAAGATCCGTTGCGCCAATATTTGATCCTATCGCACTGGATTGGAAGTTTGCTGTCGCCGTCATCACCTCGTTCCTGGCCCGCGAAGTGTTTGTGGGAACACTCGGCGTTCTGATGGGAATCGAAGGTGCCGATGAAAACGTCGGCGGATTGGCTGAAGCCATCCAGCAGCAGGGTATGTCGCTGGCTTCGGGGCTCGCACTGCTGGCCTTTTTTGCCATTGCTCTTCAATGCGTTTCAACAGTCGCGGTCCTGCAAAAAGAAACCGGTTCCAAGACCACCCCCTGGGTCATGGCCGGAGTCTATTCACTAGCGGCCTACGTCGTCGCCGTGATCGTCTATTGGCTCACCAATATGTTCACGACGGGTTAGCATCACCGGTGTTTATGTTTTGGCGATTCTTTACTGTTTTTCCAGCCGATCCTGCATCTTAACCAAAACACACCGGAACCTGATTCCCGGGCGTCCGGCGCCCCCTGCCGGACATTCGCTCAATGTTCCCTGCGATCGGTCGATACCCCCTGTTGAAGACGAGGAGGGACACCTTGAAAACAAAACTCTTTAATCCGCCCCGCATGGTGACTTTAGTAGCGGCTATGGTCATTGGCATCGTTGGGCTCCTGATGATGGACGCACTTTGGTTCAACAAATCCGGCGCAAACGGAACGGCTACAGCGATAGATATCGTCGCACCGTTTTCAGACCTGCAGCCCGATACACAGGTACTTAGCGCTGATTCCGTCAGGCAAAGCGGGCAGGGGCTGGAGAAGCTCCTCTCTCATCACATTCTGGTCTCCAAACCATTTGTCATCGTCATGGCGTTTCTAAACTTCCTCGCTCTGGCACTGGTCATATTAGCCCGCGCCTATGGACAACATCACGATCAGGAAGCGAGCGGTGAATATGAAAACGAAGTTCAGCAGCAACAGGAACCCGTCCAAAATATAGTCATGCACGCTGCAGCGCCGCACCATCCCTCCCTGACGGCCGAAACGCTGTCGTTTTTTACGGAGTTGGGTCGTGAGTTGAGATCCCTGGCAAACACTTCAACAGAAATAGCATCACATGCGGCCAGTTCACGATCGGAGTGGCAGACCTTAAGCGCCGACATCCGGCACATGCGCTCGAGCATGACCACTGCCTCCAATCAGGTCCGCAGAGTGGGAGAACGGGCCACCGTAATCGGCAAAAAGCTTGCGGATGCGGCTGGCGTAGAGGAAGGACTTGCCTCCCGGGTTTCGGAAATCAAAAGGCAACTCTGGCAGACCGCTGAGCATGCCCGCTCAAGTTCTGGAACTCTGAAAGACATGGGGTCTGCCGTTGAGATCTGCAAGGCAGATGTTACGAGTGCATCACAGCTGATCGCAACCCTTTCAACCAGAGCCAAAGAAATCGTCAATATCATCGACGTGATCGATGACATCGCCGAGCAAACGAATCTTCTGGCACTGAACGCCTCCATTGAAGCTGCCAGAGCCGGCGAGCAGGGACAGGGATTTGCCGTGGTCGCTGAAGAGGTTCGTAAACTCGCCGCCCGATCCAGCTCGGCAACACGCTCGATCACCGAGCTCCTTGTCACCATTCAGTCGGAAGCGGAGCAAGCGTCCACCCGCCTGATCAAAGGTAATGCATCCGTGACCCAGGCGAATACCCTCATCGCTGAGTTTGCAGAAAAATATGGTGAATCAGTTACGGAAACACTGCGCAACAGCACTGAGCTGGCTGAAGCACAGACTGAAATCGAGTCCACCATGAAACAAATTGCATCAGCACGCTCTGACGAAACCACCATTTCCGGAAGCATCGACAACCTGTCGTCGGCCATAGATGAGGCACTTAACGTCAACAGCCGGTTGTCAGCGCACATCAATAAAATCGCCTCCCAGACCGAGCGCATCACCAGATCCCTTGGGCGACAGTTCTTCGACATCAACCACTGCGAGCTGGTCTTGGATGCAGCGGAGAGAACGGTAACATGGCAATCTAAGAAACCCGGACCCTCCTGCGCACTGCCGGCGAGCGGTCCCGTCGTAAACGACCATCACGAGCCAGGAACCGATGGCCAGCGAGAGGTGGCATAGCGGTGGCGTTTAACGTCAGTGACAAATCCATCAATGCGATGCTTTCCCGCCATCTTAGTGCGGCGCAGAAGCAAAACACTGACTCACTGGAAAAATTGAGTTCGGGACAGGTTTTCACCAGAAATGACCCCCGCCCCTCGGAAAAAGCTCTGTCGGACGGACTTGAATTCAAATTGCGCAGCCTGTCGGCCGCAAAGAGAAATATCAACGATGCCGTCTCTCTGCTCCAGACTGGAGAATCCGGACTGCAGGACATTACCAACATGCTTTTGCGCATGAAGGAAATCAACGTCGCCGGCGCCAGCACGACCATAGGAGATCGGGACCGCCGCTACCTGCTGATTGAATATGAAGCGATTCATGATGAAATTAATCGCGTCGCCACGTCGACCACGTTTAACGGCATTCCCCTTTTGAACGGGCAAAGCAAAGAAGCGCCGGAGGCTCTCATTTTTCGCGTCGGCGATCCCCAAAAGTCTAATCTCAAGGGAAGCGCCGATGACGACGTCAACACCATCAGGTTCGACGGCCTCAAATCTGTCGTCGCGACGACGGAAGCATTGGGGATTAAAAGCGCTCGCAAATTGCTAGCTTCGAGCAATGAAACCGAGGGTATCAGCGCCCGTGATGTCGCAGACCTTCTGCCTTCGCGGGATTCGGATAACTTTGCCACGATCTACGACCAGGCACTTGGAACCTTGTCGATGAACCGATCCATTTTTGGCGCGCTGCAGTCTCGCCTCCAGCACGCGATGGATTATGTGGATGTTTATCAGGAGAACATCGCGGCGGCGAAATCTCAAATCGCCGATACCGACTACGCCAGCGAAGTCACCAAAATGGTGCAAAGCCGCATGCTCATGACCGCTGCCAGCTCGCTGCTGGCGCACGGCAATATCACCGCCCAACTGACCCAGGGTCTGCTCAACGCCATAACTTGATCATTTAGCCCTTTTTTCGGCGTGCCCGCATGTCTTCGGTGCCTTTATAAAGGCGCTCAGCGAGGTTCAGCAATTCACCTTCCGACAAACCGTCGACGGCGTTTTCCCGGGCAGACAGAGGATTGAACAGCGGTCGCGAGGGTACCTCGCCATAACGGGGCTTCAGAGCTTCGACCACCCGTCGCAGATCAGAACCAGCCGAGGAAGCATTGCCCAGCACCTGCAGGAATGCGGCAAGCTGGGAGCGGGGCAGATCAAACCGATTGTGAAGTTGCCTGACCATACGCGCCAAGGCTTCCGGCCGGCAGACGCCAGCAAGGGTGAAAAAAGCACCGGCCTCCAAAAAAGTATCAAAACGCGTGACGGTGTCCGTTAAAGGAGGAACATTGACGGCCGCGTATCCTTTGAGGTTGCGGATCAGTATTCCACCAACCCGCGACTTTTGAACCTGAGCTGCCCGCACCATCAAATCGGCGGCAACGGCGTCGTCCACACCGGCAATTTTCAGGTAGCGGCGGTAGCCGTCAGCGGTCAGTCTCCCCTCAACCAAAAGCTTAAATCCCAAGTAGATATAAGTGTCGGACTCGGCGTTATCGCCGATGAGAAAAAAGACCGAACCAGCCCCGCACTTTCGCGCAAGGTCAACGATCGCTCCTGATTTATACCCGACGTGGTGCTTCAGTAGATCCATGCGCCCACGCCGAATATTGTAGGCCTGATTTTTAAACGAGTCGGTCGTCCAATCGAGCCCATCCGCAGCGAGTTTCTCCTCCAGAACTTTTCTTAGCTGCGGGGGAGACGATGATACGAAATGAAGGTAGTTTGGTTCCGCCAGCCGCCACGCATCCTCAATTGAATTTGCACCGACAACGTTGGCCTCAGCCGTCCCCCATCGCGCCGCAAGCAGCACCGGGGTAGCACCGCTGACGGTGATTTTATCACCAGCGTCTTCAATCGCGACTTTGGCGATATCGAGGATGCTTTCAAATTCTGTTTCCAAATAGGTTTTGTCGATGTCGCAGATGATATGTGTGCCACCTTCTTCAGCAAAGGGCGCTAAAACCCGGCGGTCGATCAGTTTATCGATCCGATAGGGGGTAGAAGGGGTCAATTTGCTCCAAAATCCCAAGGGCACTCCGATAACAGGGACTGTAATCATTGCGGGAATTTCATAGTACGCCCCATTTTCGCACCCTCTTCAACACCTTAGAAGAAAATAGTTGTTTCAAGCAGCGGTTCGATGGGCTAAACTTTCAGCAAGACCTAGTTCACAAGGATTGCGCTGGATTTTATCCACTCATGCAGGGAGGCATGCCGCCATGACCATGACGTCTGTGCGCTTTTGCGAATATTGCAAAATTGAGAAACCTTGGATTTGGAACGGTAAGAAGCTCAAAGACGGATCACGCATCTACGTCAATGCGGACAATGCCCGGTGGGCCGGGCGCCGTTGCCCCGATTGCGAAAAGTCACGTGTTCAGGCCGCCGTTCGCTGTGACAGCTTTGAAAGAGACCTGGTTATCAAGCAATTACAGGAACGCGGCTTTGACATTGTGAGTCGTGCGCTGCCAATCAAAGTCAGCAAAGATGGATCTGTCTATTCCGTGGACATCAAACGTGCCTACACGGAAAACGGCAAGGTCGTCGTGGAGGCACCTGCCGACAAGTCGCGGGATATCGTCGTGTTGCTGTTTGAATCGATCCGTATTTGCGCACCAGAACAAATTCAACCGGGAATACCCGGCGTGTCTATCTATGCAGCGCCCGCTCCCCGTTCAAATGAAGTCACTGCGAGAGAACGGTATCGCGCACCTGGCCACTGGGATCTGACACCGGATAATCAAGCATAAAGTGGATCCCACGGGATTCCTTTCTGGACATCGCGCATCGGATCGTCAGCCACGCCACCAAGGCGAGGTTGCGGACCTCGATCAGGCTGTCGGTGAGCTTATGGTCCCAGTAGTAGGAGTCCAATTCGGTCCTGATCGCTGTGATCCGGTCCAGAGCGCGTTTTAAACGCCTTTCCGTGCGGACAATGCCGACGTAATGCCACATGAGGCGCCGGATTTCGTCCCAGGTATGGGACAGGATCACCAGCTCGTCTTCATTGACGGCATCCCCCTCCTGCCACGCCGGAGTCTTGATGCCCATCAGTCCTCTCTTCACCGGCGATGACGCCACGTCCGGATCCTCTTCAGCCGCCACATGGCCGGCGACCCGGTCGGCGAAGACCAGGGCCTCAAGAAGGCTGTTGGATGCGAGACGATTGGCTCCATGGAGGCCGGTGCAGGCGACTTCACCCACCGCAAACAGACCGGCGACGTTGGTGCGCCCAAAATCATCGACCACGACCCCACCGCACGAATAGTGGGCGGCCGGCACCACCGGGATCATTTCTTTGGCCATATCGATGCCGTATGACTTGAGGGTTTCATAAATATTGGGAAAATGACTTTTGATCTTCTCTTCGCCGAGGTGCCGGATATCAAGGTAGACGTTGGTTTCACCCGATTTTTTCAACTCCGTATCGATCGCCCGCGCAACGATGTCACGGGGAGCGAGGGACCCCTGCGGGTCGTAATCCTCCATAAAGGATCGCCCACGGGCATCCCGCAAAATACCGCCCTCTCCCCGGACAGCCTCAGAGATTAAAAATGTTTTAGCTTTGTGGTGATACAGACAGGTCGGGTGAAACTGCATAAACTCAAGGTTTGCCACCCGGCAGCCTGCACGCCAGGCCATGGCCACTCCGTCCCCTGTCGCCGAATCCGGATTGGATGTGTAGAGGTATATCTTTCCGTGGCCGCCGGTGCAAAGGTAGGTCCGTGAACTACGCACCTGATACACCTGTTTGCTGCTTCGATCCTGAACGTACGCTCCCAGACAGCGGTTGCGGCTGAATTCCGGTGCATATTTATCCGTGGTCAGTAAATCGACGGCGATCTGATTTTCCATGACCTTGATGTGAGGGTGCTGACGCACTTTAGCAGCTAGTGCTGTTAAAATCTCCTTGCCGGTCAGGTCGTCCGCATGAACAACCCGGCGATGAGAGTGGCCACCTTCACGGGTAAGGTGATAGCTGAAATCGGAATCAGTGTTTGCCGTTTCACCACCAACATGTTCAGTAAACCGAACTCCCATGCTGATCAGCTCGCGGACCAGGCGCGGACCATTTTCAACGACGGTCTGCACTACTTTAGTATGGCAAAGCCCTGCCCCTGCCTTTTCGGTATCCTGAATGTGGTTTCCGAAAGAATCTGCTGCAGAGAACACCGAGGCAATCCCACCCTGCGCATGCCAGGTGTTGGTGTCATCCAGGCTGCCTTTGGCTATCACCAAAACCTCGCCGGATCTGGCAAGCTTGAGGGCCAGCATCAATCCACCGATCCCTGACCCAATGACCAAATGGTCGGCCAAAACCGTTGAATCTGCAGATGGGGGTACCGGGTTGTTCAAAGGACGACTATTCATGGTGAGTTAATGAAATAACCAACTGTTTTTTGCAACAAAAAACCCGATTCCAGAAGACATTTGCCGCGCCCGGCTGCATGATATATTGATAAGCGGAACTTTTGGGTGCATCAACGCCGCTTTCTCCAGGAATCAACCAAAGACATGGAATCCTTACCCGCAAAAAAACACTGGCTGGGACAGCTCCCCAACCAACTGACGCTGGCTCGCATTGCGGCGATTCCTGTCCTCCTGGCCTTGTACCCAATCGGTTGGCAGCCAATTAAGGTCATCTGCGCGTTTATTTTTGCAATCGCCGCCCTGACCGATATCCTCGATGGATATCTGGCCCGGCGAAACAGTCAAGTCACGCCGATGGGAGCTCTGCTCGACCCGTTAGCCGATAAATTACTGACCACCGCAGCGTTGATTCTGATCGTTAATGAGGACACGCTTTGGACCTGGATGGCGGGAGTTCTCGTCTGCCGGGACATTGGCATCACGAGTCTGCGCATGGTCGCGCAGGAACAAGGCATCACTATTTCGGTCAGCGGGTACGGTAAACTGAAATCAATTTTTCAGGACATCATGATCTTTTGCCTCATGGTCAATGACAGCCTGCTGGATATCCCTCTCAAAGCGATCGGATGGGGGTGTGCCTGGGTCGCTCTGGCCCTCTCCGTTTACTCGGCCTACCTGTATGTTCTGGAATTTTGGGAAAAGACAAAACCTTCGGAAAGTCCCCGCTTCTAACGGCCGCTTAATTCGCTTCTCAACGCCACCGTTTTATCCACGTCCCCCCGTATCGCCCCGGGATATTTCAACTATTCGCCGAATCCTCCGATCACTCCTACAGACGACCTAGGGTTTTTATCTTAGGCAATGAAGGAGCAGGGGTTTGTCCAGATAATGTCCAGTAAGCTGTTTACATTGAAAGTTCTTTCGTCGTCCCCGGACGCCGGAATACGGTCGCTCCGCGGCTTTGCTGCGTCCATGGGCGGCACAGCTGAGCTCTTGCCCCCGCGCGAATTCGATCTTAACAGCATCACGCTCCCCTCGGAAAACGCTCAAAAAACAGTACTTTTGATCGATGCGACCCTTCCCGATGGCCAGGCTCTTGCGGCAAATTTCCCAGGCGGCATTCAGGAACAGATTCCGGAAAATATTAAGGTGTTTTTATTTGTTCCTGACTTCAGGCGAACTATACCGGATTGGGCGGCGACAAAAAACTTCACGGGTGTCATTGGTGGCAGCACCATAGCTGGAATGGACTACGCGGTTTTGCGCTGCATTTTCAGCTGTTTCATCAGTGGTCAATGCGAACCAGAAGCTTCTTCAATGCTGAGATGGGGATACGCCTCCAGCCTGTGGATGCCAGCCAGTAAGATCAGCGTTGCCCATGGGTTCACCGATTTCATGAAAAAAATCTCGCTGCCTCCTGCTGCCGAGAGAGCGCATGTTGCGTTTCTTGAAGCGACCGTCAGCCTCCTGCCCGCTCGCGGGTCAGTCAATGCGGGGCTTATTGCATGCGATGGCGTCAACAGCCTGTCGAGCCTGACACTTTCGGGGTGTGATGCTGTCTTCGGCGCGGACCTGCCGCGAGCGCTTGCGGACATCGACGCCCAAGCGGGAACGATCGTTCAGATTAATCACGGGTCGCAACTCATGGAGATTTCTTTGCTGCGCCCCGTAAACGGCTTATCCCGGGGCGACGGAAAATCGACGCTTGCGCGACCGGCAACTTTGATCCGCATGACCGCACCTAACTCCAATGCAGACGCCGCGCCATCGACGCGCATCGTCTGGACGGAGGCCGGCTAAGTCATGAAAAAAAGAACTGACAAAAATAGAGACAAAATAAAGCTGCGCTTCCTTGGTGTCAGAGGATCACGCCCATGCCACCGCCGGGACCTGTTGGTTCACGGGGGGAACTCCACCTCCCTTGAAATCGTCGTCGACGATGACTTCTATCTCTTTATCGACGGTGGGTCGGGTCTCGTCCACCGGGGGATCGAACTTTCAGAAGAATCCAAACATAAAAAATTCCATATCCTGGTCACCCATACGCACTGGGACCACATCCTCGGATTCCCATTCTTTGAACCTCTGTATAACCCGGAAAACCAGGTGAACTTCTACGCCTCAAATACCTCGCGCGCCACCTTCTACGATCTGTTTTTTGGGTTACAGCGTGCGCAAAATCTGCCGGTACCATCCAGTCAGTTCAAAGCAAAACTCAGATTTGAAACTATAAAACCCGCGCAGTGCTTCCAGGTGGAAAATAAAGTACGAGTCGAGACCTTTCAGTTAAACCATCAGGGCGTCACCCTCGCGTTTAAAATCAGCAGAGGGGAAGACTCCGTGGTGGTCGTAACAGACAATGCGCCCATGATTCCTGGAAACTGGATCGGCGAAGGCATGGAGGAGATCGCGAAACCCAATCCAGACGAATTCATGGCTGACTTTGAACAGCGGCTGGTCGACTTCCTTCGTGGTGCTCACACCGTCGTTTTTGACAGCCATTTTACTGAAAAAAATCTGAAGCCCGACTGGGGACACACCACGGCGGAGCGGGCCCTGGATTTCTGCATCAAAGCTGCCAGCAAGCGGCTCATTCTCTTCCATCACGCACCGGAAGATTCTGACACACAGGTCGACGCCAAAGTTCAGGGGATCTTCACCCGCGCCCTGCGGCACGGCATCGAGGTGGTTGCAGCCAGAGAGGGGGACGAGTGGGATCTCAGATGCGCGTAAAATTCTGGGGAACCCGTGGCATGATCTCGGCTCCTTCGGTCGAGACCACGTTGTTTGGTGGTAACACAGCCTGCATTCAGATCATTCACGGCGATACGCTGATTTTGGTCGACACCGGCTTTGGGGCCTCTCAATTTGGCGAAAAGCTCATGAAGCGGATTCTTAAAAACAAAGAATCCCTGAATGTGCATATTTTCTATACCCATTTCCACTGGGATCACATCCAGGGACTGCCGTTCTTTCATCCGATTTATTTCCCGTCGAGCACTCTCCACATCTATTCGCCGGAGTCCCCGGACACGATGATGGATAATCTGGATGTCCTCTTTGACGGCAGCTATTCGCCATTTTCCGGAATCAGTAAAATGCCCTCAAAGATCAATTTTAACCGCCTGGAAGGATCACTCTGCCTCGACAGCCTGACGGTGGACTATATTCCGGTCAATCACGGTGATGCCGACGTTTCCGGTCACCAGACCTATGCTTATAAATTCACCTGTCATAGTCCCGATGGCAGCAGCGAAAGCGTCGCCATCGTGACGGATCATGAGGCGGTTGCGTCCCCGGCCAACGACCGAATCGTCCAGTTCGCCAAAGGCTGCGACCTTCTGGTTCACGACGGACAATTCACCGACGCTGAGTATAAACGCAAACACACATGGGGACACTCCAGCATGCGACAGGCACTGCACAATGCATTGCGCATCGCGCCCGGCCGCACCCTTCTGACTCACCACGACCCGGCCCATACCGATCAAATGCTCCTTAAGCAATTTCACAAGCTTAAAGCGGAACGAAAGTTCAATCCTCTGGAGTTTGAATTTGCCCGCGAGGACTACGTCTATGAAGTGAAAGATACGGGTGACGTGCCGGATTTTGTCCCCGTTAAAAAGGTTGGCTGACTTTCCTGCCATCACGAGCTAGAACATA
>Ga0154020_10003662_pt1 | contig 18444 bp, 18 predicted proteins | sample Klosneuvirus_201_FD_109709 | JGI IMG/M metagenome (GOLD analysis project Ga0154020, IMG submission 109709) | Active sludge microbial communities from wastewater, Klosterneuburg, Austria - Klosneuvirus_20160825_MG | ecosystem: Engineered > WWTP > Aerobic digester > Activated sludge | place... | reverse complement strand
GGCGGCAGCACGGAGCGTTACCCCACCGGCAGCCGCGTTCGTTGGGACGTACCGGCCCGCGGCGACCTGCCGGCCTTGAAGGTTTATTGGTACGAAGGGCTGAAGTCCGACGCCAAAGGGCAACCCGACGGAAGATTACGGGCGGTCAAGGGCGAGGACCGCAACCTCCCGCCCCGGCTCCTTGATTTGGTCAAACAATTCCCCGATGAAGAACTGGACAGCGGCGACAGCGGCACAATTTACATTGGCGAGAAGGGGGTCATTTTCACCGGCATCTATGGGGACAAAATGCACATCCTGCCGTGGGAAAAAATGAAGGAAACCGCCGTGCCACCCCAAACGCTGCCGCGTCCCAAGGGCATCTTTGCCGATTTCCTCGACGCGGTTCGGGCGGGCAAGACCGAGACCTCCGTAAGTTTCGACTATGGCACACGACTGACGGAATTCGCCATCTTAGGCAATCTGGCCATGCGGGCCGGCGTCCAGAACAAAGTGATGTGGGACGGTCCCAACATGAAAGTGACCAATCTTCCCGAACTGAACCAATGGGTGAAGCCGGAGGCCCGCAAGGGCTGGCAGACTTGAGGGCGACGGATGATCGTGGTCCGGCAAGCGCGTCAGTCAGGACGCCAGCCGGACAATCGTCTCGTTCGATTGAAGTTCTTTGAGCCACGCTTCCACTGTTTTCGCGTGTCCGGGCAATACTACCTCCGGTGCGATTTCAGCAAGCGGCTGCAGCACAAACCGGCGCAAGTGCGCCCGCGGATGAGGCAATGTCAGTTCAGGCGTATTGCGCATCTCCCCGCCAAACGCAATCAGATCAAGGTCGAGGCTGCGCGGTTCATTGAGAATTTTCTTTGGCTGGCGCCCGAACTCTTTTTCCATCGCCTGCAACTTGACGAGCAGAGACTTCGGCGTTTCCCGTGCTCCCGCCACCAGCCCCACTACCGCGTTTACAAACGGCGGCGAACCGGGTGGGCAATCCACCGGCGAAGTCTGCCAGAGTGAGGATTTGACCAGCGGTTGACTGGAAAACGCCTGAAGTTGTTGCATCGCTGCGCGGAGAACCTCCCGCGAGGCACCCAGGTTGGAGCCGAGGGCGACAAATGCCAAACGGGAACATCTGGGATGACGGCTCATACCACAAAAATCAGGTCACGCTAACATTTCCAACCAACAGCTTCATCGTTCTTTGGAGGTCCATGCTTACAATTCAGTTATTGGAAGAAAAGGAAAACAAAACCTCCAATCTCCACTTACCTCTGGGAATTCAGGACTTCCCGCGCAACGGCCAAACCACCAACTGTCTCTCGTCTCCTACGATTATGCGTCGAACTGGTTTACATTGTGGCGGCTTGAAACACCGTGCGTCGCGGCTATTGTCAGACAGTGGCTTATGATTTTCTCGCACGTTCCGAAACTTGAAGCACTCATCTTTCCGTCGGCTAGCCTTACACTCTCAAAAAGAGCACCTGCGGAAACCGTCATCCATAGTTGATATCTATGGTATTTTATGATAATGACTTACGAAACACACCAATCCTACTTTAAGCGATTGGCATGGCGTCGGCTATGAGATGATTTGACCTAGATCATCTAGGAGGAGGAAAACAAACCAAGTCAGATAAAAGTAAAGACGTATGAAAATTAACAATAACGTATTGGGGGGAATCACAGCGTTAGCAATTGGAGCTTGCATGGCTTCAAGCGCTTATGCCACAAACATCGTTCTGGACTACGGGTCGGTTCATTCAGGAGTTGGAGGGGAGTTCGTCGTGAAAACCGACGGGACTGCCGCCAGCACAGCCTTCGTAAATGCTACAATGGCAAATTACAATTCCTTGGCGACATATCAAGGCGGCTTCGAGACATTCTGCATCGAGTACAATGAGCATTTCAGTCCGGGCTCGAGCTACACATATCAAGTGTCGCCCAACGCCATTTCAACGCCAAGCGATCCGGTCTCGGTCGGAACGGCCTATCTGTATAGTATGTTCGCCCAAGGCTCATTGAGCGGCTATAACTACAGCAGTACGACGTCGGCGGGAAATTTGCAGAATACGTTTTGGTTTCTCGAAGGCGACCAACCCAGCATGCCTAATACATTCCTTGCCCTCCTCACAACGGAGTTCGGTTCCGTCGCGGCTGCGCAAGGGGATTCCTTCACATACAACAATGGCAACGTAGTTAATGCGGCCTCCTTCGGGGTGGCGGCGTTGAACTTGGGCGGCATTGCAAACAACTGGCCGAATCAGGATCAGTTGGTCTATCAAGGCCGTCAGAATGTTCCGGATGGCGGAACTACCCTGATGCTTCTTGGCATGGCGATGGGTGGAATGTCGCTGCTGCGGCGCAAACTCTCCTAATCCGCGTTGAGGCGATTCCAGCAATCAATAAAATCAAAGGGCCAGCTCCGCTGGCCCTTTTTCTATCTCTGCTACCCGAATGCGCTTTCGGAGCGAGGTTACGCGACCTTTTCCACACCGGACCCGGGTTTGAGGCCTACGAAATAGCGCAAACGCTCATGAAATGATTGATTTCGTGAGGGAAAAACGGAAATACAAGGAGCGCCCCAGGGAGAATTCGAACCTCCGACCAATGGAGTCAGCGACCTCCAGTAAAACCCTGATCGTGTCCCACAACTTTTCTGCGAAACCGAAGCCGCTGCTCTTATACGAAGCTCCCCCGCCCGGAGCTATTGCCAGACGAATGCAATACCGCATCGATAATTACGCAGCCCAACCCCAACGCGGCGTCCCCACCGCCGCCTGCGTCAATCGCTGTCACCGTTGCCACCATCACCCCACCGCGGCGGAAACCAAACCGTTCCCCAAACGTTCCCCCATCATGACGCTGCGGCTGAAGCGGAACTTCAACTTCGTTCGCGCAATACGGGTCCAGCAAACATCCTCCCAGCGTCGCCAACAATCTTCTTCAAGAAGGGAACACAAACTCGCACCTTTCTTGGTGAAAGCGCCAATTTGCCCATTTCCCGGCGCGGCCAGCCGTCGACCGCCGAAATCCTCAAAGACCAGATCACTCCAAAATCACCTCCGTCAATTCGGTGTGTCTTTGCGGGGGGAAGCTCCCCTCACCCACGACCGTGCCCAAGCGTAGGCCGAGATAAGCCAAACGAAGAAGAAAACCTCCCTTTCCTCTGTCAACGCTTGTTCAAATCAAGTAGCTTCAGGGCTACAAAAACCAATTTGCCGAGCGCTGCCTGTGAACCAAGCCAGAAGCCAGAACAAAGATTATTCTCGCTACCGCGCTCGTGGGTTTTTGTCAGCCATAGCTACTATTTTTTGAACTAAAGAAGCCATGAAACTTCGTTTGCTATCCAGTTTGGCCGCTCTCGTTCTCGGTTTGTTGTCCTTCATCGCTGTTCCGCTCGCAACCAGGGCGGAGGAAAGCGGCGCAGTTTCCGTCGCCGACTTCGGCGCAAAGGCCGATGGCGTGACGGACGATACCGTGGCGATTCAAAAGACTCTGGACCTGGCGGCCAGAGTCGGCGGCAAAGTACTGCTACCACCCGCGCGCTATCTCGTAGCCGGCAGCTTGCGCATTCCGCCAGGAGTGACCTTGCAGGGCGTGATGGACTCGCCCGTTTGGTCTGAACCGTTGAAAGACTCGATCATCCTCGCGACCGGCGGAAGGGACCAGGAAGACGCCCCGGCATTGTTTGAGATGGGACATTCCTCGGCGGTGCGCGGCTTGACCGTTTACTATCCGGAGCAACAAACCACAAACATTCACGCCTACGCGTGGACGTTTCATCTCCAAGGCCACGACAACACGGTCGAAAACATCACGCTGATCAACAGCTACAACGGCATTCGCCTCGGTCCGGAAGGCAATGTGCGGCATCGCATCCGCAGCGTATATGGCTGCGTGTTGCGGCGCGGGATCTTGGTGGATGCGTGCAGCGACATCGGCCGGATCGAGAACGTCCAGTTCCATTGTCATTGGTGGACGGCGGCGGCGGTTGGCGGCGATTGGAAACCCGTTCATGAATTCATGTGGCGAAATCTCGAAGCATTCATTTTCGGGCGGACCGATTGGGAGTATGTGAACAACACGTTCGTGTTTCCCGTGAACATTGGCTACCGGTTCCTCAAGACGGCGGCCGGCGCCGCCAATGGCCAGTTCTCCGGCATCGGAGCGGACGAAGCGCAGGTGTGCGTGCAGGTCGAAGAAATCCAGCCTATGGGCCTGCTGATCGCGAACGGACAATTCGTATGCATGCACGGGGACATCCGGGTGCCGGTGCTGGTGGCGGCCACTTGTCACGGCTCGGTTCGGCTGGTGAACTGCGCGTTTTGGGGGCCGAACCGCCAGTGTGTCGTTTCGCACAGCCAAAGCTTCGTGTCACTCTCGGATTGTTACCTGAGCAGCAGTGGCCGCGTGAAAAATCCCGGCGTGGCGCTGGTGGAAGCCGACGGCGGCAAGCTTCAGGTGCGCGGATGCAGCTTTGGGACGGATGAACCGGGCATAGCCTTGAAGCCGGGGCTCCAGCACGCGATTGTCACCGAGAATAACGGCGGACGCGGCGTGGAAATCAAAAACGCGATTGGGGACAAGGCGATCATCGCCAATAACGAGCCGACGCCCAAATGAAGCGACACCACGGAGCTCTGCCATGCACAAACTGGTCGTCAATCCTGATACCGCAGACGCTTGGGAGATCGAGCTTAAGTCCGGGTTTAATTCCATAGGGCGAAACCCGGAGAACGATGTTTGGATAGCGCACGCATCCATTTCAAGCGTTCACTGCCAGATTGCAGTCACCGAACAGGGCGCTTCCATAAAAGACCTCGGCTCCACCGGCGGAACTTTCATCAATGACCTGCTGATGGAGGAAGCGCCGCTGGCGCCCGGCCAACTGATCCGGCTAGGGGAGGTCAACTTGCGCTTTGAACCCGACTTAAGCGAGTGGGCCGATCCCTTGACCGCCAACACCTCACCGGCTGCGGCTTCGCAGTCCGCCAGCAACGTTTGTAAATTCCACCCGAAAGCAGTCGCGCGATATTTGTGCCCTCAGTGCGAAGCCGTCTTTTGCGATCTCTGCATCACCCGCCGAAATGAACACGGTGCCCTGCGAAAATTTTGCCGGACCTGTGGCGGGGAATGTTCTGCGATAAAAGTACGATCCGCCGCCTCGGCGTCATCGCCAACCTTTGCCCGCCAGATTTCCGGAGCGTTTGCCTACCCGTTCAAGGCCGATGGCGTGATCCTGCTCGTTGCGGGAACGATTTTTTATGTGGTTTTAAGTTTCGTCGCCGCGCACGCGGCGATCCTTGGCCTGGGAGTCATGCTCTTCGGCACCGGCTATCTGATCAGTTACTACCAGCGCATTCTCCTGAGCTCCGCCACGGGCCAAGCCTCAATGCCCGATTGGCCGGACTTCACCAGCCTGGGAGATTTCGTAGCGCCAGTACTCCAATTCATCGTCACCGCCCTGTTCGCTTTCGGCCCCTTCCTTGCGCTCACCAACTTCGCACCGCCCGACGCCCCGTGGCGACTCTGGGGGATCGGCGGGGCAATAATCCTTGGCGGCCTGTATTTCCCGATGGCTTTTCTGGCGGTCACCATGGCCGATTCGCTCTCCGCCTTGAATCCGTTGATCATCCTTCCTGCCATCTTGAAAATTCCCGCCGGTTACCTGCTCATGGTGATTCTGACCGTGGCCATTGTTGGTGCGGGGTCGTTTGGGGAACTATTGTTGGCGCGTTGGCTGGCAGTCCCGATTCTTCCAAGTCTCATGAGTGAATTTCTCACATTGTATTTGGGTACCGTCGTGATGCGGTTACTTGGCCTGCTGCATTGGACAAACAAGGCGGATCTGGCCTGGTTCCGCCAGTGACCGACGCGGTAACGGTTTTGGAAAATGGGAAATGATCCGTTCGGGCGGGATAACTTCCTCCTTGAAAGGGCATCCTGATTTTCCCCGAAGGTGATGACGACACCCGAAACCCCACTTCGTTTTTCCGATCGCGACGATTGTTCAAATTATGTTGGTCGTGCATCCGCCTTCGCCCCCAATTCCGTCGATGTATCTGTTGATGTCGCTTTTCCCGTTAAACAGGAGTGCCCCCACGTTACCCCCAGCGAGACGAAGAATGGCAGTCCGATTGGTCCTCATCTTCGGAAATGGCAGGTATGGGCGGGAAACGGAGGAAATGAAATGGTGCCCCGGGGGGGATTCGAACCCACGACCAATTGATTAAGAGTCAACTGCTCTACCAACTGAGCTACCGAGGCGACCGACAAAGGTCGCACAACATCCCAACGCCCTGTCCGCTTGTCAATAACGCGGTCGAATTTTTTGCGCCGGATTTCGTCGCTGGGTCATTTGTTGGGATAAACTACCAGCACCCAGTCGCCGGCGCCTGGCGGCGTCATTTCCCAGCCCGTCGGATTGGCAACGGCGGAAAAGGCGGGGCGACTGGCTCCAGTGCGTGGATCAAACCACCTGGCCTTGGCGGTCGCCGACCATAAGCCCGAGGGTATTCTCAGGGTCTGTGCCTCCGGCACATACAGCAACACCACGTTGTCCACCTCAGAAACGCTGACCGTAACATGATCCCGGAACGAGCCAGCTCCAGCTTGGACGAATGCAGCCTTTGGGATTGGCGTTAATCGCCAGAACTCCATCGGGTCAAAAAGAACTGCCAATGAAGCCATCGCGCTCGCACCCGGCAAGCCCAACGCTTCCCGCCAGGGTTGCTCCGTAGAATGGGCTTTCGTGGTCAGCCAGTCCGCGATGTCCTTGGCTGAGTAGCTCACCCCAGCGGGCGTGTTGATCAACAGATTCCACCACAAGACGCGGCGGGCGAAACCGGCAGTGGAGGGATTCCCACCCTCCGCTAGCGGCGCGGCTTCGCCGGCAGGCGCGAGGGTAAGAAGCGGGCGGGCGGGGAGTTTACTTCGCTCCAACGACAAGGGACCTTGAAGCAGCCAAGGTAAAGCATCGTAGTCCGTAACCTGGGTCGTCTGAAAACCCAGCGCGTCCACCCAGGATTCCGAACGAAACTCGGAAAGCACCCAAGGGGCTTCGCCCGGCAACAGAATCACTGGACCGTGCGCGATGGGGTTGAACACCGCCCGCCCGATGCGTTGCCAGCGCGCCGCCTGCGCGCCGGTCCGGTCACTCTCAAAGGCCAAAATCCAAGCCGCCGGATTGCCCCCCCAGCGGGCAACCGCATAACGCAGCAAGGCGATGGCTTGATCCTCCGGCAAAGTCCGATCGGGTTCTGCGCCAATTTCCCAAAGGGGGGCGATGGCATTGAGCAATCCCGCACCAGTAAGAGCTGCCACCTTGGCGTCGAGTTGCTTGAAGAAAGCGAGGTTGAGTGTGATGCATTCCCGCCCTGTGAACGCGACCGGGGTCTGCCCTGCCTCGGCGGAGGCCAGCCGCCATTGCACGACGTTGAATTTTTGGGTCGCGCGCGTCTTCGCGTAATGTTCCCAATCCGAAATCGATGACCGGGCCGCCGCGTCCCACGCCGCGTCCCCAAGCCAGAGAAACGGCGTTCGGTCGGCATGTTCAAAATGTTCCTGATCCCGCGCCACCTGGATCGGGCCATGTTCACCAAAACGGTAACTGCCAGCCGCCGCACTGCACAAAAACTCACCCGCCTGCTCGTGCAAACCGGCATTCGCCGTATCCGAACACATGGTGTAAAACTTCCAGCGGCCGGGGAAATTCGGGGCAAAACGCACGCGCCACGTCTTGCCGCCATCCCAAAAGCCATAGGCACGATTTGTTTCTCCCAGCGGCGAAACAAACAGCACGCGTAGTTCGGCCTGCTGCAAAGCGTTCGTGTAGCCATGATGACTCTTGAGCGTGAGTTCGAAACGTTCCCACTTGGGGACGACCATCACTTTCGCTGCGCGGACTTCCGAACCAGAAACAACCAGAGCGAAGCCAATCGAACCCAGGATCCGCCAGAACCGTTTACGTTTTGCCATGCGGGGTTCATCTGAACGAAATCACGATGACGTGTCAATCTTAGGGGATGGAAAATTGCCTGCGCCACCGCCAATTAGAACGCATGTGCGTCGGGCCGGTCGCCGGGAGGCGCAATCAAAACGCAGCAGCGTTGAACAAATTCCGGTCATCCGATGTCAATGCTCGTGAACGGTTCGCAACCAGCTTAGAAGGCTGGTGTCATTATGAATCCCGAGCCGGGTAGAAAGTTGTTGCTATGAAAAATGTACTTCTCTCAATCGCACAGCGGGCCATGTTGTTCGCGGCCGTGGGAATCAGTTGTGTGAGTAGTCTAACGCTGGTGGCGCGAGAACCGCTAAATACGACCGTCTCAGATCGCACTGTGGACCGCACCGCCCGCGGCGCGAGTTACGCGCCAGTCATCAAACGCGTCACCCCCAGTGTCGTCACGATCTATTCCGCCCGCACGCGCCAATCGCGGAATGCGTTCATGGAGGATCCGGCTTTTCGCCGGTTCTTCGGAGAAGACTCCGAAGGCAATCCCCACCGGTCGCGGGGCCGGCGCGAAGAGAGCCAAGGCTCGGGCGTGATCGTGTCGGAGGACGGCTACATCCTCACGAATAATCACGTCATCGAGGGTGCGGACGCCGACAGCCTGAAGATCGCGCTGGCCGATGGCAAAACGAAATACGACGCGAAGATCGTCGGCACCGACCCGCGCACGGATCTGGCGGTGTTGAAAATTGAAGCCAAAAAACTCCCCGCCGTCACCTTGGCCGACAGTGACAAGCTCGAAGTGGGCGACGTGGTTCTGGCCATTGGCAATCCGTTTGGCATCGGCCAGAGTGTCTCCATGGGCATCATCAGCGCGGTGGGGCGGGCCGATTTGCCCTTCGGCAACATGGCTGAGTATGAGGATTTCATCCAGACCGACGCGGCGATCAACCCCGGAAACTCGGGCGGCGCGCTGGTGGATGCGGAAGGTCGTTTGATTGGCATCAATCAATCCATCGCCAGCCCCAGCGGCGGCAATGCAGGCGTGGGGTTTGCCGTGCCGGTTAACCTCGCGCGTTCAGTGCTGGAACGCATCGTCGCGGATGGCAAAGTCACCCGGGGCTATCTCGGGGTCGCGATGCAACCCGAAATCACCCCGGAGATCGCCCGGGAATTCAAACTGCCGGATACGAGCGGCGTCCTCGTAACCGACGTGCTCCCCAATAGCCCGGCGGAACGCGCCGGCATCCAGCGGGACGACGTCATCACCGAATTCAACGGCAAGAAAGTCTCCGACCGACCGCACCTCCGGCTGATGGTTTCACAGGTTTCGCCCAACGCAAAAGCCACGGTCAAAATCCTCCGGGAAGGCAAGGAGCAGAGTCTGAATGTGAGCCTGGCAGCCCAGCCGGAAAACTTCGGGCGCGGAGGGGGTCAGGAAGCCAATCCGGACAAGGCAACCCCAGAAGCAAACGCGCTGGAAGGCGTGGAAGTTGCGGACCTTGACGACCGCGCCCGTCAGCAATTCGAAATTCCCCAACGCATTCGCGGCGCCCTGGTCACCAAAGTGGAAGCTGATTCGAATGCCGCCGAGGCCCGGCTGCGGGCGGGTGATGTGATCGTGGAGATCAATCGCCGCCCGGTGCGCAGCGCCGACGACGCCGTGGAGTTGACCCGCAATGTGAAGGGCGACCGCATTTGGCTTCGCGTTTACAGTCCGGCTGGCGGCGGCTCGCGCTATCTTCCCGTGGAGACGAACAAGAAAAAGAAATAACCTGCAATCCTTCCGTTAGCATCCGGTCGAGAAAGCCACAGCTCGACCGGATTTTCTTGTACGTTCGATGGCAAAGTCGCAACCTTCTGCCCGGGTGATCGGCCCGCGACCCGGAGCCTCGCACAGCGCGCGATCGGTCAGGACAAAACAAAGGCGATTCGACGGGTTGCCCTCGGGATCGAAAGTTTAAGGTTGCCGGTGGCCAGGCCGGACTGATGCAACTTCCAACCCTGCCGAAGAACCCAGCTTTGACAATCGGCTCGCACCGGGCATGATTTTCCCGTCCGCCGCCCAATGCGCGGCCACAAGCCCGAAAAATGTCCCTCCAATACAAAGACTATTACGCGATGCTCGGCGTGCCGCGGACCGCGAGCGATGCCGACATCAAGAAGGCGTTTCGCAAACTCGCGCGCGAATTTCATCCTGACGTCGCAAAGGACAAGAAGCGAGCCGAGGAGAAGTTCAAGGAAATCAACGAGGCCTACGAAGTCCTGGGCGACGCCGCAAAACGTAAACGTTACGACGAACTGGGGGCGAATTGGAAATCCGGCTCGGACTTTAATCCGCCGCCCGGCTGGGATGGCTTCAACGGCGGTCGGTCCCGCACCCAAGGCGGCCCCGGCCAGGCGGATCATGAATTTCAATTCGGCGGAACTGGCTTCAGCGATTTCTTCGAGCAGCTGTTCGGTGCGCGCCAGGCGGGCCGAACCGGTCGGCACGGCCGGATGACGGAGGATGATTTCAGTGAGCGGGGCCGTGATGTTGAGGGCGACCTTATGGTTACGCTTGAAGAAGCGATGCGGGGTTCACAGCGTGCGGTAAACGTCCGGCATGCCATCGCCTGCGATGGCTGTGCCGGCACGGGCCGACGCGGTCAACGAGTTTGCCCGACCTGTGCGGGCGAAGGCCGCATGGCCAAGTCCGAAACGTATCAGGTGAAAATCCCGCCGGGCGTAGCAGAGGGTCAGCGCCTCCGGGTCGCCGGGCGCGGCGAAGCGGGCACGCGCGGCGGATCGGCCGGAGATTTGATCTTGCGCGTGCGGCTGGCCCGTCACCCTGACTTCGAGGTTGAGGAGCAGAATTTGGTTTATGAAGCCGCGCTCGCACCGTGGGAAGCGGTGTTGGGCGCGAACATCTCCGTGCCGACGCTCGACGGGCGGGTCAACATCAAGATTCCGCCGGGCACGCAAAACGGCCAAAAGTTGCGTCTGCGCGGTCGCGGACTACCCCAACGGGCCGCGAGCAACGGGGATCTGATCGTTGTGGCCCGCGTGGAGGTGCCGAGCCAGATCCCCGATGGCGAACGGACACTCTGGGAGAAACTGGCGCAGGAATCGAAGTTCAAGCCCCGCGAGTAACCGCGTGGAAAAATTCCTTTGAATCACCGGGCGGGTGCAACACAATCCAAGCGTGCCCAGCGGAGAACTCATTTTGATCACCGGTGTGACGCGCGGCTTGGGCCGCGCCATGGTGGACGAATTCGCCCGCCGCGATCATAAGATCGCGGGATGCGGTCGCTCGGTGCGGGAGATTGAACAACTCCGCGCGGCCATCGGCTCGCCGCACGAATTTTATGCCGTGGACGTCGCGGACGACGACGCGGTCAAAACCTGGGCCAGCGTGGTCTTGAACTCGCAAGGCGTACCGGATCTGGTGTTGAACAACGCTGGCGTCATCAATGCCAATGCGCGGCTCTGGGAAGTCAGCGCGCGCGAATTTTCCGAAGTGGTGGATGTCAACCTCAAAGGCGTGGCCAATGTGATCCGGCATTTCGCCCCGGAAATGGTCAAGCGCAAGCGGGGTGTGATCGTGAATTTCAGTTCCGGCTGGGGCCGGGCCACGGATGCGGAAGTCGCGCCGTACTGTGCGACAAAATGGGCGGTGGAAGGATTGACACAGGCCCTCGCGCAGGAACTGCCGTCCAGCATGGCGGCGCTGGCCTTGAATCCGGGGATCATCAACACCGACATGCTGCGCAGTTGTTTTGGCGACGCGGCAACGAATTATCCCTCTGCCCAGGAATGGGCAAGCGTCGCGGTGCCGTTTCTCCTGCAACTCGGCCCCGGCGACAACGGCAAACAGCGAACCGTGCCGTTCGCGAAGGCGGCGACTGAAATCCTTTGACCGTTTCCCACCCGCGTTCTAGCCTGACCGTATGGCGAATACGGGCCAGAAAAAGAAACGCAGCGGATTGTTGCTGGGCGTCGGTCTCGACACCGACGGGCACAAACGGGTGACCACCGGCCCCAACTTCGCGCTCGTCGGCGGCACGAAGGACACGCACGCGCACATGACCGAGCAGGCCATCAAGATCAATGAGAAGCTCAAAGCCCGGGGCAAACAACTCCATGAAATCAGCCATCAGGAGTTTGACGACATTGCCCACGAGGTGGGCTTGAAACGCGCCGATGCGAAGCAGAATTGACCTATGCCTGGCGAATATAACCCTTATCTTTTCATTGTCGTCATGGTGGTTGCCGCCATTGCGTTTGCCTTCACCCCATTACTGCTCGCGTGGCTGTGGGCCCGCAAGTTTTCCCCGCAGAAACCCGGACCGGACAAAAATGCCACCTATGAATGCGGGCTGGAATCGAAGGGCGACGCATGGATTCACTTCAAATCGGAATACTATCTCTACGGCATCATCTTCCTTATCTTTGACGTCGAAACAATTTTCCTGCTCCCATTCGCCGTCGCGTTCACCGGCTTGGGCGCAGGTGCGTTTATCGCGCTGGTGGTCTTCCTCCTCCTTTTGGTGTGGGGTCTGGCCTGGGCGTGGATGAAGGGGGTTCTGACGTGGCGGTGAATTGTCTCCCTTAATTCTGCGCTACCACATAAGCTTGATTGGAATTCGAGCAACGGGAGATCAAGCGCCCGATGACAATTGAGAAACCAAAGATGGACGAAGGACTAAGAAACGAATTGCAAAAGCAGGGCGTCTTTACGACGACCTTGGAGGGAATTTACAACTGGGGGCGCCAAAACTCCGTGTGGCCGCTGCAATTCGGTCTCGCCTGTTGCGCCATCGAAATGATTGCCGCGAGCATGGCGCGCTATGACCTCGCGCGGTTCGGGGCCGAGGTCTTTCGCCCCTCCCCCCGCCAGGCGGACCTGATGATCGTGGCTGGCACCGTCACCAAGAAGATGGCCCCGCAAGTCGTGCGGCTTTACAACCAGATGCCGGAACCCAAATACGTCATTGCCATGGGCGCTTGCGCCATTTCCGGCGGCCCGTTCAAGCAAGGGTACAACGTGCTCAAGGGCATTGATCGTTATATCCCGGTGGACGTCCACATACCCGGTTGCCCCCCGCGCCCCGAGGCGTTGCTGCACGCGTTCATGACACTGCAGAAGAAGATTGAGAACCAACCCCTCACCGGCGCAAATCGTCCGCGGCACTTGCAAGCCGACGCCCCGAGCGAGTTTCCGGTGCCGAAGTTTGGCGTGCACGATCTTGAACCGCCAAGCAATCCAACCGTCTGGCAGTCGCCCAAAATGGTTCGCGCATAGAAATGGAAACGCTCGAACAAATCAAATCCCGTATCACCCACGCGTTGCCTGGCGCGCGGATTGAAATCATCCCGAACGACAGTCCGGCGGGTCAGCGTTCCCTGCTTGTAGATGCCGACCACGGGGCCGCGATCGCGCAGTTCCTTCGCGACGATCCGGAATTGCGATTGGATTATTGCTCAAACGCGACGGGCGTGGACTGGCCGGAAGCAGTCGTCAAGACCAAGATCAAGAAGCAGGTAATCGTGGAGGGGGTGGAAAAGGAGATTGAAGAAACCCTCGAAACCCTGCGGTCAGGTTGCCTGGAAACCGTTTATCACCTGTACTCCATGGCCAAGAAACACGGCCCGGTCATTCTCAGGCTGCGAACCGAGAATCGGTCGGACAAGAATCATCTGCCATCCCTCACCCCGGTATGGCGCAGTTGTGAATTTCAGGAGCGCGAAATTTTTGATCTCTACGGCATCGTCTTCGACGGACATTCCGACCTACGTCGCATCCTGATGTGGGAAGGTTTCGTAGACCATCCGATGCGCAAGGATTACGTCGGGCCGGATGACTACGATTATGAACCCACGCCCCACGACGACGTGCTGGAAAAGACCAAACAGCACCAAGCTGCGGAGGTCAAAGCGTGAGCGCGATCCTCGAAATCCCTCCCCGAAATTACGAAATGTTGCCCAAGGATGCCGGGGACGGCGAATCATTGGAAGTGGCGATGGGGCCCCATCATCCATCCACCCACGGCGTATTTCGCATGGATGTGGTGCTGGATGGTGAACGGGTGGTAAAACTCAAGCCCGTGTTTGGCTATCTCCATCGCAATCACGAGAAGATCGCCGAAGGCACAACGTATCTCGCCGCGATGCCCTACACCGACCGGCTTGATTATTTCTGTTCGCTCACGAACAACTGGGCGTATGCCCTGGCCGTCGAGAAACTCGCTGGCTTACAGGTGCCGGAGCGCGCGGAATACATTCGCGTCATCACCGCCGAACTGACGCGCCTGCAAAATCACGCCTGCCTTATTGGCTTTCTCGCACAGGACATGGGCGCAAGCGGCACGCCCCTCATGTATGCCTTTCGCGAACGGGAAAAGATCCTCGACCTGTTCGAGGCGCTCAGCGGGGCGCGCATGATGTGCAACTACATGCGTTTTGGCGGTTGCCGTTGCGATTTACCGGACGGCTGGCTCACCCAAGCGCAAACGGTCGTGGCCGAGTTCCCGCGGTTCATTGACGAATTCGAGAACTTTCTGACTGGCAATGAAATCCTGATGTCGCGCACGCAGGGCATCGGCCGGATGTCACGCGAACTCGCCATCAATGCCGGCATTACCGGCCCCCTCTTGCGCGCCGCCGGGGTGGATTACGATCTCCGCAAGGTGGATAAATACGGCATCTACGACCGGTTCCAATTTCGGGTGCCCCTCGGCGACCACGGCGACACTTTCGATCGTTACATGATTCGCATCCTGGAAATGCGGGAATCGGTGAAGATTCTGGAGCAGGCGCTTCCGAAAATTCCAGCGGGGCCGATTGTTGACCCGAAGACCAAACTGCGTGGATTCCGCCCCAAGGCCGGCGAGGCTTACGGTCGCATCGAAGCCCCGAAAGGCGAACTGGGCTTCTACCTGATCAGCGACGGTGGACCGAATCCGTACCGGTATCGTGTGCGGCCTCCGAGCCTGATTAACCTGACCGTGCTTGAAGACATTTGCCTTGGCCAGATGATCGCCGACGTGGTGGTCATCCTCGGCAGCGTGGACATTGTCCTGGGTGAAGTGGATCGCTAGCTGGACCGGAAGCGCGGAGAAAACCGGATTTTTGCGATGTGAGCAAGTCACTCACGTACCCGACCGTAATCCGTCACCCCGCCCTGCCCTTTGTTTGCCATCGGCACTGGGCGACTCGCCGGTTCAGATGTTCAGCCCAGATTGATGGCCGCATCCACTGCCAGGACGTACGACATCGCACCGAACCCGGCGATTTGGCCGCGACAAACCGGAGCGATGAGGGACTTGTGCCGGAATTCTTCCCGCGCATGCGTATTCGAGAGGTGAATCTCGATCGTCGGCACCCCGACCGCGGCGACGGCATCGCGCAAGGCCACACTCGTGTGCGTGTACGCCGCAGCGTTCAGCACGATGACATCAAACGCGCCTTTCGCACCCTGAATCCAGTTGATGAGTTCGCCCTCGAGGTTCGTCTGGCGGAACTCAATTGCTGCGGTCACTTCGGCCGCCCGTTTCCGCACCCGGGCTTCGATTTCAGCCAGCGTCGTCCGGCCATAAACGGCGGGTTCGCGTTGACCGAGCAGATTCAAGTTCGGACCGTTAAGGAAAAGAATCTTCATGGCGGGCCAGCCTAGTCCGCCGTGATTGGCTTGTCGAATCGTTTCCCGGTCGTGCCCAGCAGCCAGCCCGCCAGCGCAAAGGCGGGCCAGGCCACAGACGGAACGTAGAGCGTGAATTCAACCAAGGCCTGAAGCGCCCAGGCGAAAAGTCCCAGCCACACCCCGAAGCGCAAGCGGGATGGCCCGTTGCCCAATGCCGAATACCCCACCCGCAACACGCCGATGATAAACGCCGTATAAAATATGAAACCCGGAAAGCCGGAATCCGATGCCTGCTGCAAATAATCATTGTGCGTCAATCGGGCCATTTCTGACTCCGGGCGTTTGACCTTCGCGTAAGCGACGCTAAAGGTTCCTGGGCCCGTGCCGAAAACAGGATTGGCCACCGCTGAATCCCAAGCCACCCGCCAATAATCAAACCGCGCCACCACACTCGTGGCACCCCGTTGGAAAAACCCGGCATATTTCCAGGCAAAGCCCGCGAGCCCGAGCGCGAGAACGACCCCGATGAGAATCACCTTTATCCGTTTGGAGAATTTGAATTGCATCAGGGCGACCAAGCTGGCCAGCAACGCCAGCAACCAGCCGCCCTTGGAGCCCGACCAATAGAGACAACCTAGGGCCCCGGTGGCCAGCAGTCCACCCAACAGCCACCGCGCCCCGATCGTAAATTGCTCCCGCGCCTGAAAAATCCATGCCAGCATGGGCGGCAGCAATAGCAGAATCGCACCGGCCAAGGAGTTGGGGTAGAATGACGTCGAAGAAATCCGGTCGCTGGCAATCCGCTTAAGCAAATCCGCCGGCACGGTTTTCAACGTCGGATAAATGTAGGTGAAGAAATACTGCCGTGTTTGTTCCAAGCCTCCAAAATGCTGGCTAAACCCAACCACCAGCATCGCCACGAAAGCCAACATGATCGGCCATAGGAACCAGGCCACCGCTTGATTCCGGTTCAAACCAAACAGTCCGAGATAAAAACAGACCACGCTGGCCGCGAAATGCTTGAAGGTCGCCCCCGAGAGTGCCGCATCAACGGACTGCGTGGCGGCGACGCATTGCCACATCAACCATGCGATCGGTAGTACGACCAGCAAGCGCGGCGCATGGGTTTGCCACCGGACGAACGCGAGCCCCAACAAACCCAGTCCGCCCACCAGCCAATAACCGATTACCGGCGGCCATTGCCCCAAAAGCCATTCAATACCACTCGTCGGCGGCGCGACCCATTCCGCAATCATGGAAGACACCGTGAACACGGGCGGGGTGCTGAACTTGAGCAGCGCCAGCCCGATGAAGGCGCCAAACAGGCAGGAAAAAATCCGTGGTCCCCAAGTCTGGAGTTGAGTTTCCGGCGGATTAAGTTGTGACACCATCTTTGTGGTTATTCGGGTGCGGCGAGGAGCGGTTACAGGTTTAATTTCAGCAAGCCCACCTCCAGTGTCAGAGCCTCCTGCACGTTGGTGTAGAGCAGGCGCTGAGTTTGCTCCACTACCTGCAAATTCTCCAGCGCCTTCGGCGACGTAATCCGCCCCGCCACCCGTTCCGCCCCGGCGACATTGGGAAAATTCAAGAACTCCCGCCCACCGGCCAAGGTGTGGAGCCACACATCCCGCAGCCACCATTGCACCAGCAGGAGCAGGTCGGACCGCTGCCGGCGATACTCCGCCTCGATGGCCGCCTTTAATTCATCCTCCCATCGCTCGCGCAATTCCTTCTCCACGTCATCATATTTTTCGAGCGGCGACCGCGCGGTCAGTTCCTCCTCAATGCGCTCCCGCATTTCGGCCAGGCGCCGGGCCATGACATCCATCAGCCGATATCGTCCCAGCAGGCTCTTTTGCTCCGTGCCCGCCAACGCACTGAACTGGGCCAGCCAGTCCAGCAATGCCGCGTCCCACTTCCGGGTTCCCTCGCCCGCGAAATTCAAACGCAGACAGCGTGACATGATGGTTTCCAAAATCCGCGCCGGCTCCGTGCTCAATAAAACCATGACTGATTTCGGCGGCGGCTCCTCCAGCGTCTTCAGAAACGCGTTGGCCGCCTCGGTTTTCAGCCGATCCGCCCCAACAATTACCGCCACCTTGAAACCCGCCTCCGTCGGTTTGAGTTGAATCTCGCGCATCAACTCGCGCATTTGATCCACCAGAATCACCCGCAGCCGGGATTCCGGTCGCACCCAATGCACATCCGCATGCGTCTGCCCGTCAATCTTGATGCACGTAGGACATTTATCGCAGCAATCCACTGCCACGCCGTCAACTTTCACCGGCTGCTGACAGTTCAAAGTTTTAGCCAGCGTGCGCGCGAGCGCTTCGAGTTCGTCGAGTTGCTGACCGAAGAACAAATAGCCATGCCCCAGCCGACCGCGCTGCAACGACCGTTGCAACAATGTCACGCCTTGCGCTTGTTCGGGAAAATCTTTGAACGCCATATCAAATTATCAGTGGCCGCAATCCGCTCGCCCGACCGTTGCCCATCCGCAGACCATGGTTGCTGCACTTCGCGCCCGCTGGCACGCCCACGGTCGGCAAGGGATTGAACTAAACGCCGCGCAAACTGGCCAAGGATGACGCGGCTGCATGCAAGCTGGACTTTGGTGGGTGGTTGGAAATGAGTCAAGATGAAGTGCGACAATACCATGTGGTGTTCATCACGAAATGCCGGAAGAAGACCTTGTATGGGCAAATCCGGCGCGAGTTGGAGCCAGTGTTCCGGGAACAGGCGCGGCAGAAGGAATGCGAGATTACTGAGGGGCATCTGATGCCCGATCATGTGCATATGCTGATCTCGATTCGGACGAAGTATTCGGTGGGGCAGGTGATGGGGTTCCTGAAAGGGAAAACGGCGATCCACATTGCGCGGG
>Ga0154020_10003661_pt1 | contig 18445 bp, 13 predicted proteins | sample Klosneuvirus_201_FD_109709 | JGI IMG/M metagenome (GOLD analysis project Ga0154020, IMG submission 109709) | Active sludge microbial communities from wastewater, Klosterneuburg, Austria - Klosneuvirus_20160825_MG | ecosystem: Engineered > WWTP > Aerobic digester > Activated sludge | place... | reverse complement strand
GCATTGTAGGTCCATCCTTCGATGACTGCTTCACTCGCCCCTTCAGCCATCGTAAAGACGATGAGATCTCGTCCACCAACGTCGAACCGGTCCTTATAGATCACACCATTCGTGATGCTGTCCATCTTTGTAAAGGCTGCAGTGCCCAATGCCTTGATCACGTCTCCGCGTGTAGAGATCATTGTGATGTTCTTGGAACGCAAGATTTCGAAACCCGGACGCTCCATTTCCCACCATCGCTGATAGATCTCAATGGCCTTGGTAGTATCACCCTTGATCTCCAGGATCTGTCCAAGCAGAACGAGAGGATCTGAATATTCAGGCTTGATCTCGAGGGCACGCTCAAGATTTGTTCGAGCATCACTAAGCCGTTGGGTATCATTTGCCTCAACATACTTATTGAAGTTTGTGATCCCTCCGTTGTATTGTCCTACCCAGAGGTTATAAAGGTTGACCGATATCATCGTTTGTTGCTCAGGCTTCACGCCCGGGCACAGACGAGCCTTGCCATATGCCTCTACCATTCCGTCCGTGTCCTTCAAGGCTTCGTTCACCTCGCCAAGCATCACCAATGCATCGCAGTCATTGGGATTTGTCACAAGTGCTTTATTGATAGCGGTCTTTGCCTTGACGTAGTCCTGGGCCTGCATGGCCTTACGAGCAGTGGCAAGTTCCGACGATGCACACTGGAAACCCTGTGTGAGGATGGCGAATGATGCAGCTATGATGTAGAAGACGAGGGTACGTTTCATCACGTAAGTCCAGTTCATGAATGCTAGACTGCGAAGATACGGCGAGCCCCCTCTTGAAACGGTCTATTTCCTGCCTCGTGCCTTGCGAAGTCTGTCCTCTACAGCGCGGCGAGATTCAAGTCCCCATGGTGAGAGAAGTTCTTGGGCCCGGTTCGTTGCCGACGCCACTCGTGCTCCTAGTGAAGAGGCCAAGGATTGCTGACTGCTCGTTGGACGACCGAGGAACCCATTCACCTCGCCATAGAGCGAAGACAGTCTCTCGCGCAGTTGTTCTTCGCCGGTGATCAATCCAACCTTTGTGTTCACGAGCTCCTTGTTCAATGCGTCGAGCGAATCGAACCCAGCCTTGATCCTTGCCTTGGCTGCCTGATCGGTAAGTGTTGAATCGGCAAGCCGACGCAACAACTCATCCCGACCAGCCTGTACCTGGGCAACAGTGATAGCCAGATCTTCATTGAGACTATACAATTGAGCCACAAGCTGTTGTTGTACTTCCCTGTCTGCGTCACTATGTCCGTAGATCGAGTCGGTCACAACGCGTATGGTTGTGGTAGCAATCGTCCCCGCCTTATTGAGTTCCACTGTATACGTCCCCTCAGCAAGAAGCGGACCGATAAGCGAGCCAAATGCTCCTCCTACCTCCGAACTCGCTGTTAACGGGGCTGGTTTACGCATTGCAAGTTCAACGCTGTTGAGCCCCTTTCTCGAGGACCCGGGAATGGATCGAATCACGGTTCCGGAACTGTCCTTGATCGTGATCGTAAAGGAGCCGCGGACATGACGATCCTTCAATACGTACCACACACGTGCTGACTCGGTTTTTGATTCTCCGACATAATCAGCGTCTCCGCCAAACCAACGTCCGGCTCCACCACCCTGCGTTCGTATTGCAGGAACAGTTGGTAGAAGTGTGATCTCATCACGGATCACGGATGGGTCGATCGCTCGGAGTACATCAAGCTCGTCGATCACATAGATCCCTCTTCCGTGTGTTGCGATCGCGAGGGCATAATCACGACGTTGAAACGCGATATCGCGAACAGCAGTTGTGGGAAGGTTGTTCTTGAATGCGATCCAGGTTGCACCAGTGTCTAGGGAGATCCACAAGCCGAATTCGGTACCGAGATAGAGGATCCTTGACTGCTCCGGATCTTGACGGATGACGTGGGCATAACCCCTTACATCTGTCATAGGAAGTATGGTCCATGTGGCACCGAGATCTGTTGTACGCGCCACATACGTTCTCATATCGCCACCCATGTGACCATCGAATGTTACGTAGCAGGTTGTTTCATCGTGCCAAGACGGTTCAACGGATGAAACCCACGTATTCTTCGGAAGTATTGAGGATGGAGGCGCTACCATTTTCCATGATGTGCCGCCATCGGTTGTGCGCTGCAGATTCCCATCATCTGTACCGACCCAGACGATCGACTCATTCAGCGGAGACTCAGCGATGGCAAAGATGGTGCAGTGATTCTCGGCCGACGAGTTGTCGACGGTGAGTCCGCCGCTTTCTTCTTGTGTGAGTTTCGTACTGTCATTCGTTGTGAGATCAGCGGAGATTCGCACCCAGGTATCGCCCTTGTCCGTGCTCTTGTGTAGGTATTGCGAACCCGCGTAGATCACACCGGCTCTTTTGCCGCGCACAATGGGAGTATTCCAGTTGTACCGAAGCTTGGAAGAACCGTCTTCCGGGGTTGGAGCGATGTTCTTTGTTTCCTTCGTTCGGAGGTTTGTGCGGTTCAGATTACCGCCTTGTGATTCCCAATAGACAATGGACGCATCGGCTCGTTCCGGAGCAACATTGAATCCATCTCCGCCCCCTACAAACTTCCATGTACCATTGGTGATACCACCATCTGCATCGGAAGGGCCGCGCCAAGAACCGTTGTCCTGCAGTCCGCCATACACGTTGAAGGGTGTGGCGTCATCGGTTGTAACATGATAGAATTGTGATATCGGAAGATTCTGGAAGAATCGAACGGACTTTCCTTGCTCATAGGACTCATACGCCCCACCGTCTGTGCCAAGGATAATGTGCTGGGTATTCGATGGGTCTATCCACACAGAATGATGATCACTGTGGGCCGCTTGGGCGATGGTTGTAAACGTCAGACCACCATCGTCACTGCGATACATCTGCATTCCGCACTTATAGACAACGTTCTTGTCCTTCGGATCGCAGACGAGTCGAGAGAAGTAGAAGGGGCGAATGTCAACAACAGAGCCAACGTACCGGCGTTCCCACGAGATACCTCCATCGGTGCTACGATACATCGCGGACTCCTTGGATTCCACGCTAGCATAGATAAGCTTTGGATCCTGTGGAGACATCGCGAGTGCAATTCTCCCCATCTCACTGGTGGGCAGCCCCTTCTGCACCCTAGTCCAAGTATTCCCGGCATCCGTACTCCGGAAGATCCCGGATCCGGGACCGCCGGAAACGAACGAATGTGGTGTTCGGCGGAACGACCACATGGCAGCGACCATGATCTTTGGGTTCTTCGGATCGATCACCACGTCTGAACATCCCGTTCGGGCATCACCACTCAGGATCTTTGACCACGTAGAGCCAAAGTCAGTTGACCTGTATAGGCCGCGATGTTCGCTGTCATTAAAGAGTGGACCGGGCGCAGCAACATAGATCGTCTTCGGATCCTTGGGGTGGATCATGATCTTCGAAATGCGTTCGGTGGAATCCAAACCGCACTTCGTCCACGTCTTCCCTTCGTCGGTGGTACGGTACACCCCTTCTCCAACGGATACACTGTTGCGCGTCCAAGATTCACCAGTTCCTACCCACACGGTATCCGGCCGTTTCTGATCGATCGTGATGGCACCGATCGACTGAGGATACTCATCAAATACCGATGAGAATGTCACACCGGCACTGGTAGTGCGCCATACTCCGCCCCCTGCAGCACCTACATAGAACCGTCGGGGTGCCGTATCCACAACCGCGATGTCACTGATGCGGCCGCTCATCACAGCCGGACCGAGCGATCTTGCTCTGAGTGGTCCAAGCATACCACCTGAGAAGGTGATCTGTGCATGAACACTGCCCGCGCAAAGCAGCAGAGCGATGAATACGTATTGGTGTGTGGTGAATCGCGTGATCATGGGTTCTCCCTCATACATACAGCTACCCCCGCTCGTGGCGGGGGTAGGAGTGTTTACGATCAGATTTCGATCAGTTCTTTTTTGCTGGAGTTTCGCCAGGGAAGGCGAATCGGGAATCCGGGATATCCGTATTCACCTTTGGATTGCTGTAGGACATCGAGAGAATTGTTTGTCCTTCGGAGCGCATCTCCATCAGCATCGGCATTTGAACACCACCAACTTCTTGGTAATTGGACATCATCATGTCCACATCGGCTTCTTGTCCCATCATGCTGATGCGCATGCTAAGCTTCACATCGAGCCACGTTGTAGCATCGATGTAGATGAACTTTACTTCCTTGTCTTTGTCCGTGATCTTGATCTTATACGCAGTTGCACCGTCGATATCTTCCGGTCCAACAAGTTCTAGCAGATAGCCCTTGTCCTTCCAATCAACCAACAATCCGTCCATGTCTGCTTGATCCGCCATACGTTTTGCTTCGCTCGCCGGCTGCTTTTCCGGCTTGTTGCCGGCCATTGGATTGATACCCCAGGCGGTAGTGCCGTCATAGGCCGTAACCATGGACATTCCTTGGAAGCTCATGTCCATCCGGAATTTCATCGGACGTTTTTGGGTCTGAGTGAAGTTCAATTCCATACCCTGAGACATGGACATCGTTCCGTCCATCACCAGGGTCTTTAGTGATTTGATCTTCGCGAGACCACCACGTGCTTCGATATTTTTGGCAATGATCTCGTCGAGTGTGATGGCAGAAGACGTCAGAACGCCCAAACACATAACAGTGAGGGCTAGAAGAAGTCGACGCATAGTACGATGCTCCGGTACGTTGAAAGTATTGACCCGACAAGATTTGTCGAGCCAGTTACGCAAATTAGGTGCAAGAGTTTCACGTCCACCTATCCTAGTGATAACAAATATGTTCCTTCGCGTGTTCCTGGCGGCCGTGTTTTCTCTCCTTTGCTGGCTGAACATTGCGGCACAGACCGACCCTGCAACGATGCTCCCAACAGTGGATTCCGTTCTATCTGGCGCTTGGTCGGGAGATGTAACAACGGTCTCCGGACTCCGGAACAGGGTCATCATCCATATCTCGGCCTATGTGAACGGCCCATGTGACGCCACGTGGGATAATCCCAACTCCGGGTATTTTGGCAATCAATTTTCGTCAGTGTCATGTTCAGACGGTAAACTCTTGTTTACAAGTGTCAATGACGACTTGGTCTTTGAGGGTCAGGCGAGTGCTCAGCCCCCTACCATCACCGGGGTTTGGAAACAGCGGAAGACGAACTCCCCTGTAGTGTTGAAGAAGATCATCATTCAGGAGCGGACGCAGGAACCGGGGCAGGCCCCACCCTATATCACGTCTGAGATCAGGTTCCCAAACCGCCCGGCCGGGATCATGCTTGCCGGAGAGCTCACGTTCCCGGATACGCTCGGAAGGTATCCTCTTGTGATACTTGCCGGTGACAGAGGTCAGACCGACCGAAATGCAAGGGGCTCGTCGGGACATGCCCCCTATTTGGTACTTGCATCGTTGTTCGCACAGAAGAATATCGCAACACTTCGGATCGATGACCGTGGAGTTGGCCAGTCCACCGGAACCGGAGATATTACGTCCATCGACGATGAGGCTTCGGATATGAGTGCTGCGCTTGAACGGATTCGAACCCATCCTCATATAGATACATCAAGGATCGTGATCATCGGTCACGGCGAAGGGGGCTTGGCTGCTGCCGTTGTCGCAAATCGTTATCCTGATCGTGTGTCGCGTGTCGTGTTCATGAGCACACCAGCGATGGATGGACGGAATACGCTGTTAACGCAGATCGCAGCTCGGGAACGACTCCGCGAAACGGACGAAGAGCTGATCTCGGTTGCTACCGGTATGGTCGATCAATGGTGCACCACCGTTTTGTTGGGAGGAGTTGATAGCGTGGTCGTTCCCCGGATACTCGAGTTAGCAGACTCAATCATTGATGAACGGCCGGATCTGCTCGTGCGATACCCTATGGCTGCTCAATTCAAGCGTGCCGGCAGAGAAGCTTATATTACCTCATCCCTTCTTCCTTGGCTAAGATCCTACCTTTGGTATCAACCATCGGAGTATTTCAGTGCAATGCGTCAACCGTTGCTAGCTCTCTATGCAGAGCGTGATACGGAGATCCCTGGCGAAGAACATGCTGCCGCCTTACGGAAAACGTCGTCTCAGCGCACTCGAACCGTGATCGAGGTTATCAAGGACGTGAACCACATGTTTCAAACCTGCGACGAATGCACGGATGAAGAAATGTCACGCCTCGGTGAAACGGTCAACCCTGAGGTTGTAAAGAGGATCGTTAAGTGGATCCTGCAAGGAAGCTAGTTATGCAGTTACGTAGTTACTCAGTTACGTAGTTACTGTTCGCTATTCGCTATTCGCTATTCGCTATTCGCTATTCGCTATTCGCTATTCGCTGTTCGCTATTCGCTATTCGCTATTCGCTATTCGCTATTCGCTATTCGCTATTCGCTATTCCCCCGCCATACAGGCGCGTGTATACGTAAGCCCCTTGGTGCCCGGACGAATGATCACATATTCGTTCTCGGACCGGTTCTTCATAACATTTGTAAGCGTTGTGGATGCAGCCAGGGTATCGAGCTTCGAGGTTCTGACCACGAGTGGCTTGAGATCCGGAGAGAAGACGAGGAACGTGCTGTCATTCTCTTCGTAGAATTCCGAGACGGCGGTCTTGGTGAGAGCGTCGATCTCTACGGGAGATACGGATACGCCGAGATCGCGGGCAGCGCCATAGGAGAGGTCGATTACACGCTTACGAATAAACGGGCCGCGGTCGGTGACCTCAACAAGGATAGCCTTGCCGGTCTTAGGGTTCTCTACTCGCAGGACGGTGCCGAACGGGAGTGTGCGGTGGGCTGCCGTGTACTCGTGCATGTCGAAGCGGGCTCCGCTCGCTGTTCGGCGGCCATGGAACTGTCCGCCATACCACGAGGCCAGTCCATCTATAGCGTCTGACATCTCGTACGAAACTGGCTCGGCTGTCACTGTCTCAGCTACTGGGGCCGGAGCGGCCATGAGAGTCTCGGTACCAACAGGCGCATCATGAGCCTGCAGTATGAAGCTGATGGACATCACTGCGATGAACACCGCCACGAATACTGCGACGCGAATTGCCTTCTTTGTGGAGAGTTGGGTTACCATGAGAAAAGCAAGTTAGGAGTTTTCCACATGAACCCAATGAATGTAGGATGAATTTTAATTCATTTACACAGAGCACTCCCGCAAGACGGCTACCTCGATTCTACGATTTTGACGACGTATTGCTTCGAGCTGATCCTTGCTCATCTTCTTGGATTGAGCCGGTGTTGGCTCCTTAACACGCGGCATAGCAGATCCGTATCCAACGGCTCCGCGAACCTTGTTTGGCGGTACACCCTGCTCCAAAAGCCACTGACGAACCTTCTGCGCTCGCAGATCTGATAGGTCCTTGTTTCGTTGGGCCGGACCATCGGCTGAGGCGTGTCCTTCAACCATCACCTGCAACTCCTCACACGACTCCTGCATATATGTTAAGAGCTCGTTCAGGTTCTTTGCTGTTTCGGGTTGGTCAAAATCGAACTCGTCCGTATTCACCTTGAATCGAATGTCCTTTGCAAACGACGTCCGCTTCTTTGCCGGGGCTGGAGCTGGCGTCGGCGCTACCGCTGGTTCTGGTGCAGGCTCTGGCGCCGGAGCGGGCGCTGGTACAGGTGCTGGAACAGGCGCCGGAGCGGGTGCTGGCACAGGCGCTGGAACTGGCGCTGGCACAGGCGCCGGAACGGGCGCTGGCACAGGCGCCGGAATGGGAGCTTGGCAACAACAATCGCCCGGTGTTCCGCATCCGCAGACAGGGCAGGCATGTTTTTGACGTTTTGCCTTCGGTTCTGGGTTGTTGAACCGATATGTGAGACCGATCGAGATATTCGTTAGTGCATCATTCGCACCAGCTTCTGTCAGATCGTCCAGATACTCAGAGAACACAAAACGATACTCGCCACGGAGGAGAAGTCCAACGCTTCTGGAGAATGGGATCCTGAGTCCTCCACCGAGAGGTATGGACGCAACGGTCTTTGGATAGATCCCTGCCTCGTTGTTGGGTAGAGCAGAATGTTCACCGCTGTTTGATGGGGCAAAGTTCACAAGACCTATGCCGGCGGTCAGAAACGGCACAGCGGGGATGTTGTCCACGAGTACGTAGCTGACGAGGAAGTCGGCCGTAGTCACGCGGCTCTCGTTCTCAGCTTCAATGGTCGTGAGTGAGCCCGGGTATTTATCGCCGATAACAGCCCCTTGACCAAAATATTGGGGGAAGCGGGCCATTTTGGCTTCCGTGATCTTCCATCGGTACTCACCGATCCCCAACCGAGCTTCGACCCATAGGCGGTCCATTGCAGCGAACTGGAGAGATATCGCCCCTGACGGACCAAAGTAGTCGTCTGATAGTTCGCCGTGATACTTGTAGATCCCCCCGCTGATCGTCCCTACCACGTCGCCCTGACGTGACTGAGCAGACACTGGGCTCGACAAGACCACGATAACGCCGGCGCTGAGGAAAAGGTGTTTGAGGAACGTTGTCATCGTTGATTCTCCCGGCGTTGTTTCTCTTTGCATTCTTTACACTCCGATGCCTCAAACGGCAGGAGCCCCTTTGTTACTCGAACTGTTCCGTCAGGCAGGATCTGCTTGCGGTACCATTTTCCGTCAACCTCACGCAAAAGACTTCCATCATCAAGGGGGCGAGCCAGTTCCCAAAGGATCGGCTCCGGACCCTTCGGCGGGTCGTCATCCACACATATACCATACCCCGGTGGACCATAACACTCCCGATGCTGTCCGGCCGGACACGGCACATCCATCGGCTCCGGTACCGGACCTGAAACTGGAGCTGAAACAGGCCCCGGACCAGGCGATGGAACGGTAGCGGGTGCGGGCGCAGGCGCCTCTACTGCAGGAGTCGCTGCTTTTCCACAGCAACAGCAGCAACAGTGTGCACAACAGCAACAGCAGTTCTTAGAACATTCTCTTAAGCACCTTTGATCGCAATCAGATACCTCGTCGCAGCACTCATCGCAATTATCCCCACAATTTTCACAATACTCGCATTCGTTGTCATAGCTCGGATCAGCTTCCTGTGCTTCAGGTTCATTAAAGCGATAGGTTAGGCCAATGGAGAAAGTGCTTAGCGCATCATTACTTCCGTTGAACGAAATGTCGTCGAGATAGGAAGAAAACACAAACCTGTGTTCTCCGCGCAAAAGGATGCCAACTCGCTCCGAGACCGGGATCTGGACTCCCCCGCCGAGGATGATACTGGCTACCGTGTGGGGGTAGTTCCCAGCGGCTGAGTTCGGCAATTGCGTGTGCGATTCACTTGTTGACGGTGCAAAGTTGACAACACCAACCCCCGCAGTGATGAAGGGGCTTGCCGGGATCCCGTCAACAAGCACGTAACTCACGGAGAGATCCCCAAGTGTTACGCGACTTTCGTTTTCTGGTTCGATCGTGGTGATGGACGCAGGGTAGAGGTCACCTATCTGCGCATTGGCTCCGAAGTAGTCAGGGTACCGAGCTAGCTTGGCGTCAGTGATCTTCCAGCGGTACTCGCCAAGTCCGAACCGGGCTTCGATCCAGAGTCGATCCATGGCAGCATATCTGAGCGAAAAGAACGCTCCCGGACCGAAGGAGTCATCGGAGAGTTCACCTTGGTACTTGACTACGCCTCCGGATAATGACCCTACCACATCACCCTGTTGAGACTGGGCAATGAGGATTCCCTGCGTCAGCAGGACCGATGTACAGAGGGCCAATAGAAGGCGCACACCAAACCGTAGGTCAATGTAACAAAGAGACCGAAGTGTGGAAACGTAATCAATTTTCATTCCACATCTGCATTCCCTCTTATTACGTCACTTTAACTTCTCATGCTATTCCTTTCCGCTTCATACTGTTACGCCAGTCATTAGATAACGATGGAGAGTGCAGGATATCCACAGAGCAATGTGGATATCGACAAGGTCAAAGGGTGCAATATATTTCGGAGTGGTTTGTCTTTAATCTGATGCAATTACCCAAAATCATACAAGGCGGGATGGGAGTTGGGGTTTCCGACTGGCGTCTTGCCCGTGCAGTTTCTACCGAAGGCGAGCTAGGAGTAGTATCCGGTACAGCCTTGAATTCCGTCATCGTCCGTAGGCTGCAGAACGGCGACCCAGGAGGGCATATCCGAAGGGCATTGGCCCATTTCGTTGACCCTGGGGTGGCTTCCGAGATCTTGGCAAGCTATTTCGTCGAGGGAGGGATAGCGCCAGGCGAACGGTTCAAGAGGAGTCCAGTGCCCTCGGTTACACCCACTCGCACACTGCAACGGCTCAACATCGCATCCGGTTTTGTAGAGGTTTGGCTTGCGAAGGAGGGTCACGATGGCATTGTTGGCATCAACTTTCTCGAGAAGCTCCAAACGTCGAACCTCGCGGCCACCTACGGAGCGATGCTCGCAGGCGTAGACTATGTTCTGATGGGTGCCGGGGTACCTAGGGAGATCCCGGGAGTGCTCGACAGGTTCTCTCTCCACGAGAATGCCTCGATCAAGATCACGTTGAGTGGGCCATCCGGCAATGCTGATGTGTCAACCACGGTCTCACCGAGAGAGTCCTTGGATGTGCTTCCCACTCAACCATTGAAGCGCCCTGCCTTCCTTGCCATCATTTCCTCAAGTACCCTTGCGTCGCACCTCGTGAAAAAGTCGACCGGGTCCGTGGAAGGTTTTGTGATCGAAGGTGTACTTGCAGGCGGACACAACGCCCCTCCTCGCGGCCCAATGAAGCTCAATGAGCGTGGTGAACCGATCTATGGTGAGAAGGATCACGCAGACCTTGAAGAGATACGGGAACTAGGACTCCCGTTCTGGTTGGCCGGCTCCTATGGATCTCCGGAGAAGCTAACAGAGGCCATCGAGCGTGGAGCAGCCGGAATTCAAGTCGGCACTGCCTTTGCCTTCTGTGAAGAATCCGGTGTGGCACCGCACCTTCGCGAGGCGGTGATATCGCGCATCTTGAGCCAACAGGTCGTTGAGGGCTCTGCGGTCTTCACGGATCCGAACGCTTCGCCTACGGGCTTCCCGTTCAAGGTGGTTCAGTTACCGGGCACGCAGTCTGAGCGGTCTGTGTATGAGGACCGACCTCGCAAATGTGACCTAGGATATCTCCGACAAGTTGCCGTCCGCGAGGATGGAGCCATCGTCTACCTGTGTGCATCTGAGCCCGTAGAGGACTACGTGCGCAAGGGCGGCAAGGTTGAGGATACGGTAGACCGAAAGTGCCTGTGCAATGCACTTCTGGCCAATGTTGGATTAGGGCAGGCGCAAGAAGACGGCTATCAAGAGTCGCCTCTGCTTACTGCAGGAGATGACCTCGTACAGGTAGGTCAGTTTCTCAGGTCCGGTCAGACGTCGTATCAGGCACGTGATGTGCTGTCACACCTGAAGAGGCAATAGCAGCAAGGATCCGCTCGTTCACGGTCTCTACTTCACCGATGCCATCAACGGAGGTGAGGAGCCCCTTATCTGAATAGAATTCCAGAAGCGGAGCTGTCTCATCGTTGTAGATGTCAAGTCGGTGACGGATGATGGATTCGGAGTCATCGGCGCGTCCGCGTTGAAGGAGTCGGCCGATGATGGTAGCATCATCAACATTGATATTGACAACCGATGAGATATTCAGACCCTTGGCGGCGAGCATACGATCGAGTGCATCTGCTTGTGGACGCGTGCGCGGGAAACCATCGAGGATGCAGCCTAGGGCAAATGATTCGCCTTCCATGGCTTCTTCGACGATGCGGGCCACGATCTCGTCAGGAACGAGTTTGCCTGCATCCACATACTCCTTGGCCAAGACACCAACCGGTGTCTGATTTTTGATCGCTGCACGAAATGCGTCGCCCGTGCTAAGATGGGCCACTCCAAGCTTTTCGGCGAGGATGACGGCCTGGGTGCCCTTCCCCACTCCGGGGGCTCCGAACAGTATGATGATCATCGTTTTCCTGCGACTAGAATAGGCGAAGATACGACCTGTTCCTCAGAAGAACTCAGCATCGAATGCTGATGCATATGGAGCTGCGTATTTCCGGAGAACCTGAATGGCCGCCGAGAAGTCCTTTGGGGGCTCGGCGGTAACGGTGATCCGTTCGCCCGAGACGGGGTGGTCAAAGCTCACTCTGCTTGCGTGCAGGGTGAGGCGTTCAATGACCGGACGTTCCTCGGCACCCTTGGCCAGGTTGTACCGGCGCTTGATGGTGGAGAGCAGAAACTGCTTGTTTTTGCCATAGTCCGGATCCACCAATAGTGGATGGCCTACAGCCGAACAATGCACACGGATCTGGTGTTGACGACCGGTGATCAGGTCGCACTCGACCAACGTAGCCAGACGAAAACGTTCCACAACCCGCATGATCGTGTGTGCTTCCTTGCCCTTGGCCGAAGGCTTCATTAGGCCCTTGCGTCGAGTATCTGAGGCTATCGGGATATCGATCTTTATCTCATCACGGTCTACGATACCGGAGACGATGGCGAGATAGGTCTTGGTGACAATGTGCTTCTCGAATTGTTCGTTCAAGGCCTTGTGCGCTTCTGGGGTGAGCGCCATGATCATCACGCCGGATGTATCCTTATCCAAGCGGTGCACGGTGAATGCACTTTCGAACTGCTCGCGGACCAAGGACTTCACACTTGGCAGGTTCGCATCGTACCGGTCCGGGATGGCAAGCAAACCGGCGGGCTTATTCACAACAACAAGATGTTCGTCCGAGTACAGTACCGGTAATTGCGAACGTTTCATCGGCCCCCTATCCTCTCTGCAGCGGTAACGGTATTGCGGAGCAACATCGCCCGCGTCATCGGTCCTACACCACCCGGAACAGGGGTGATGGCCGAGGCCTTTGCTGCAACCTCGTCAAAGAGGACATCTCCCGTCAGTTTCGTTGTTCCATCAGGCAGAGTGATGCGATTGATCCCTACGTCGATCACAACCGCCCCTTCCTTCACATGATCCGCAGTGATCACACCATTCACACCAACAGCGGAGATAAGGATATCTGCTCGTCGGGTATGTTCTGCAATATCCGGTGTGCCGGTGTGGCAGATCGTGACCGTTGCATTGCCTTGCGGACGTTTTTGTGCAAGAAGGATGGCAAGGGGCTTACCAACGATATTGCTCCGTCCAACAACTACGGCGTGTTTTCCTGATGTTTCGATGTTATAACGTTTGAGCATTTCCAAGACCCCATATGGAGTACACGGAATGAAGCCTTCGAGACCGATGAGGAGTCGGCCGGCATTCTCAGGATGAAAACCATCCACATCCTTGGCCGGATCGATCGATCGTATCACACGATGTTCATTGATGTGCTTTGGGATGGGCAGCTGAACCAGGATCCCATGTACGGCAGGGTCATTGTTCCACTGACGAACCTGCTCCACTACTTCTTCCTCGGTTGCCGTTGCCGGCATACGAACGATGGTGGAGTGAATGCCAACCTTCTCACAATCCTTGGACTTGTTTCGCACATAGACCGTGCTTGCAGGATCCTCACCAACGAGAAGAAGGTTAAGGCCGGGTACGATCCCCGTGGATGCCGTCAGACGTGCGACGTCTGCCGCTACCTCCGCTCGTATCTCCGCAGCCAGTGCGTTACCGTCGATGATCAGTGCCATATGGCGCAAAATACGGAGTTACTCAGTTACTCAGTTACGAGGTTACGAGGTTACGGGGTTACGGAGTTACGGAGTTACGGTGCTACAGAAGTTGAGAGGTAACTTCGTACCTGCGTAACTGAGTAACTACGTAACTGCCTTACTTAATGCTTCCATCGATTCGTACTGCGATCATTGTCGGGCTGGTATTGCGCCTGCTCGCGGCAGTGTTTTCTCCCGGATATGCCATGCACGACGATCACTTTGTGATCGAGGATGGTCCGTATCAGTGGTTTCTTGCTGATCATGGTGGTTGGTTCAACAGAGATGTGGTGCCCGGACATAGTGTGGTCTACCCGGGGATCCTCTATGGCATCTTGTCTGCCTGCATAGGCATTGGGATCACAGATCCTCAAACACAGATGTTGGTGATGAGGATCCTGCATGCATTGTTGGCAACGCTGGCAATACCTCTTGCCGCTGCTATCGCCCGCCGTATCGGCTCCGAAGAGTCAGCAAAAGCTGCGGCATTCCTCGTGGCTGTCTTTTGGGTTCTTCCCTTTCTTGGAGTCCGGAATCTCATCGAGGTAGTATGTATACCACCATTGATGACCGGCGTCTTCCTTGTCCTTCGGCGTGGATCGATGCGAGACATTGTCCTGGCCGGACTGGCATTTGCCGTGGCCTTTTTGTTCCGTTATCACACGGCCGTGATCCCTGCCACCATGACGATGGTGTTGATGGTACGTCGCGAATGGCGCATGGCTATAGGTCTTGTTGTTTCCTATGCGACCGTAATCTGCCTCACCCAAGGTATCGTCGACCTGCTTGTCTGGGGCCAATTCCTCATCGCGCCGATCACCTACTGGATGAACTTTGTAACGGGTTCAGATGAGTATGCGAACGGACCGTTGTATCAATATGTGTTGCTCCTCGTAGGCCTCTTGATACCTCCGACAAGTCTTGTATTACTGTGGCGCTTGTTCACGGACAAACGCTCATCACTCCGGTATGAAGTCCTCCTCCCGATCGTTGTCTTTGTTGTGGCCCATTCGTTCATTGCCAACAAACAGGAGCGGTTCATCATTCCGGTGGTTCCTCTTCTGCTGGTAGTTGTTGCCGTTGCGTGGATAGACAGGCCACAACGCTCATCAGGTCCCGTCCGTTGGACGTCGATCGCATTGGGTTGGTTCTGGGCAGTGAACACAGTGTTACTCACGTTGTTCACGTTCTCCTACTCAAAACGATCGCGCGTGGAATCTCTCAGCTACCTTCACGGTATTGCCGGCGCTGATCGAGTTGCAGTGATCGCCAAGCCGGGTGTCTTCGTTCCCTCATTCTATCTTGGTCATGAGATCAAGACGATAACTGTTCTCACGGATACAACATCCTCATCATGGGGCGAACTCTCTGCGTTTGCTCCTACGCATGTGGTCTTCTACGATATCACGAGCAGAGACGTCTTACTTCAGCGAGTGAACGATCTCATTCCCGGACACCTTACGCAACTTGTTGAGGTCGAACCCGGACTCCTCGATGCAACACTGCATTGGTTGAATCCAAGAGGAAACAAGAATGAAACGAGCATCGTTTATGAAGTAACCAGTAACTAGTAACTAGTAACTCGTAACTAGTAACCAGTAACTAGCAACTCGATCTCTGTTATCGGCAACGCACACGTATAGTCTGTGCAGATGAGGACCGAGTTCTCTGGTGAGACATCGAAGGGGTATGATGCTTCGCGGAGAAGAGAAGCCCCTTGTTCATCAGACGGACGATGGATGAAATAGGCTCTCGGACGATACACGGATGAGATGTATGTGCGTGCTTGGGTGATAAAGGGGCTATCCATTGCCCCATTGAACACGATCTCTGTTGACCCAACGGCAAGAGTATCCCATGCACAGAGCAGCATACAAAAGCCGGGTGCATATTTCGCTAGTTGGGTACCGTAGGTGTTGATGCACGCTTGAGCTGCTTCCCGGTAGCGACGATTGTTGGTGATCGCACCGAGGCCTGCGAAGAGAAGTGCTGCCATGCTGTTTCCACATGGATAGGCACTATCATATCCTTGCTTTTGGCGGACGGGTACATCGGTCACATCGCGTGATATGAGGTACAGGGCTCCGTTGTCGTCTGCAAATCGTTCGAGGATGATATCGGCATTCTCGAGGGCATCACGGAGATAGGACACTGCGCCGGTTGTCTGATACAACTCCATTCCTGCCCAGCCCATCATCGCATGATCATCCAGCATGCTTGGTACTGCTGAATGTCCGTTGCGCGTTCGATGAAACACTACGGGATGCGTGAACGCGGAATACGCCCGTTCGGCCATCGACGTCAATGTTGGATCGCTGAATGCGCGTCCGGCGCGAGCAAGAGCGCCGATCATCAGCCCATTCCAATCCGCAAGGATCTTATCATCGGTGAGAGGCGGAATACGCTGAGCTCGTCGTTCCAGAAGTGCTACGCGGAATGAGGTCCACTCTTCGTTTGACATCAGCTCGCGAAGTCTTCCGATCTCCACGTGCGGGATATTGTCTTCACTCGGATTTCCTGTTGCTTCATCATGGAAATTCCCGTCGGCTCGTACGTTCAAGAGCGACTGCAACTCCGGAGATGCATCACTCCACTCATTCGCATTCCATACATAGAACTTCCCTTCTACACCCTCGCTATCGGCATCCTGCGCAGAGAAGAACGCGCCTGATTCGCTCGTCATCTCTCGTCTGAGGTACTCGGCGATCTCCACCACTACCGATCGATACAATTCATCGCGAGTTATCTGCCACGCATCGGTATAGGCCATCATCATCATGGCCTGATCATAGAGCATCTTTTCGAAATGTGGCACCAACCACTGTCGGTCCGTGCTGTACCGATGGAACCCATATCCCACCTGATCATAGATCCCGCCGGCTCGCATCGCATCAAGTGTTGTACAGACCATGCTGAGGAGCCCCTTATCATCGAGGGTCACGGCACTGCGAAGAAGAAGAAGGAGATGATGCGGTGACGGGAACTTGGGCTTCACCGAGAATCCACCATAGACGTCGTCATACATCCGCTTATGGTGGTCAACAGCGATCTCGATCACATCCGGCGGTACATTGCCGCGGAAATCGGCTTCGGCCTGCTTCGTGAGCGACTCTGTGATCTCCCGTGCCGTATCGATGACACGGGCGTGATCCAGAACCCAGACCTCCTTCAGTCGCTGCAACAGATCGAGAAATCCGAGTCGATTCCCAAACGAGTATCGCGGGAAATAGGTCCCGGCGAAAAAGGGGCGCCTGTCTGCATCCATCATGATCGTGAGCGGCCAGCCGCCGTGACCGGTGAGTGACTGACAGACATCCATGCAAATGGCATCGACATCCGGACGTTCTTCTCGGTCGACCTTGATACAGATGTAATGTTCGTTGAGGTAGGCCGCTACCGTCTCGTCCTCAAACGACTCATGTGCCATAACGTGACACCAGTGGCACGTGGCATAGCCGATACTGACGAAAACAGGTTTGTTCTCCGCACGAGCTTGTTCGAATGCTTCGTTACTCCATGGGTACCATGCTACCGGATTGGAAGCGTGTTGAAGGAGGTACGGCGATTGTTCGTGTGCAAGCCGGTTCGTGTGGGGTTCAATCGGCATAGACGCCGGAGATCGTCGGGATCAGGTATTCGTCAAAGGCACGTTGCATATCGTAGTCCGGCTTCCATCCCCAATCACGTCTCGCAGCTTCGTCGTTCACATCCGCGCACCATGAATCGATGATGGCCTGACGTTTCGGATGTGGTGCATAGGTGATCTCTGCGCCCGGGAATGCTTCCTTTACCTTGACGGCGATCTCTTCCGCAGATGGTGAGAATGCTCCAATGTTGTACACGCGTTGTGTGAGGTTCTCTGCAGGTGCTGCAGCCAGATCGAGAAGTGCCTTCACTCCGTCCGGCATTGCCATGAACGGAATGCGTGCATCAGGTCGAACAAAACACGCATAGGCCTTTCCTTGGGCTGCGGCGTGGATCATCTCCGGCGCATAGTCACTCGTTCCGCCCGTTGGAACCGTTGTTGCCGAGATGAGTCCGGGGAAACGCAGTGCTCGGAAATCCAGCACCTTCTTCCCTGCTTCATCCGTGAGTTGACCAAAACGGTCACTCATGTAGCCGCCCAACTGTTCGCAGTAGACCTTGTTGATGCCATACATCGTTGTTGGCTGCAGGTATTCGAACTCCGTAACAGCTCCGGCCGCATTCTTCGTTTCGAGAGACGGCATTCCGTACACTGCGATCGTGCTTGGGAACAAGAACGTCACAACCCTGCCCGTGCGCGTACCGATACGTCGTGCCATGAGCAGAAGCCCCATCGTCCCATTCACATTCACATGATGCGCAAGAGCCGGATTCTTCTCCGAACTCGTTGAGAGCAACGCCGCAAGGTGGTATATCTCTTCTACGTCGTGCTTCTCGATCTCTGCAACCATGGCAGGATCCGAAACATCACCCTGAAGTGCAACCGACACCATGGGGCGCAGGTCATCAGCCAGCGGAGCAAGATCCAATGCAATGATCTTCCGATCACCACTCGCCGCAAGTGTTTCAAGAAGACTGTGGCCAATTTCTCCATTGGCGCCGGTGACGAGTGTAATTCTCATAGAGTTTCGAGTTACCAGTTACGAGTTTCAAGTGACGTAATAGCTCGCAATTTACAAAGCATGTACATCCGTAATCCCGTAACTGCGTAACTCTGTAACTACGTAACTCAGCATCTGACTACCCATATCTCCTCAACCACTCTAACATTCCCTGTTGTTGCCAGACGTATGCTTGGTCCTGATCCGGGAAGCGACGTG
>Ga0154020_10003660_pt1 | contig 18446 bp, 10 predicted proteins | sample Klosneuvirus_201_FD_109709 | JGI IMG/M metagenome (GOLD analysis project Ga0154020, IMG submission 109709) | Active sludge microbial communities from wastewater, Klosterneuburg, Austria - Klosneuvirus_20160825_MG | ecosystem: Engineered > WWTP > Aerobic digester > Activated sludge | place... | reverse complement strand
TAAATTCCACTGCTCGCGATGGAGTTGCCGCCCCCACCGGCAGTTCTGTTCAGCCCGAAGATATTCTCGGCGAACTCGTACGAATGAACGACCAGGCCGTACCGGAGCTGCTCGCGCGCCAAGAACGACGCCCTGGCCACCGCTGGTTAGGCGGACTCTACGATCGGAGCGGAATTCATAACGTCCGGGCGACGGCCGGGCTGATCTCCACGCTGACCTGTGCCGCGAGCACACCCGGTTCCAAGTATTTCGGAACAACCGAGTTCAACGAGCCGCTCCGCCTCGCCGTGGCGGACCTGCTCAAATCCCAGCACGAAGACGGCACCATCGACTTCGAGTCGACGAACTTTCATTCCACTCCTGATACGGCGTTCGTCGTTGAATTCGTGGCATCGGCGTGTGAAATCCTTCGTGCCAGCTCGCTCCCAGGCTTCCCTCAGTTCGGGGAGGATCTGCGCAGGATCATCGTCAAAGCCGGGGACGGCCTCGTGACGGGCGGCGTTCACACGCCCAATCACCGCTGGGCCGTTTGCTCTGCCTTGGCGGTGGCGCATTCCCTGTCGCCCAACCCCCGCTATCTCGCGCGGATCGATGAATGGTTTGCTGAAGGACTCGATATCGATCCAGACGGCCAATACGACGAGCGGAGCACGAGTGTCTATTCACCCGTGATCGACCGCTCGCTCATCACCCTTGCCCTTTACCTTGATCGACCCGAGTTCCTCGAACCCGTGCGGCGCAACCTCGAGATGACCCTGTATTACGTCCACCCCGACGGCGAGGTCGCGACCGAGGCTTCTCGCCGCCAGGATCGATATGAACGCGGCAGCATGGCGCGATATTACATGTCTTATCGGTACCTTGCCATAAAGGATGGCAATGGACGTTTCGCTGCCATGACCCGGTGGATTGAGCGAGTTGCGCTTCCTCAGCTCGGCGGCATCGGCACTGCAGGCTGGCTCGAGCTGGCGGCGTTTCTCACCATTCCTCTGCTCCGTCAACCCCTGCCGCCGGATAGTCCGCTCCCCACCGACTACGCAAAAGTTTTCGCCTGGTCCCAACTCGTGCGCATTCGCCGCAGCGAGATGAGCGCCACCATTCTCGCCCAAAACTCGACGATCGCCTCGTTCCATAAGGGTCCCTCCATTCTCGAGGTCGTGCGGTTCGCCAGCGCGTTCTTCGGCAAAGGCCAGTTCCTCGCTGAAAGGCTTGAAGTGAACGGGAACCGTTACACGCTGCGCCAAAAGCTCGACGGTCCTTACTACCAGCCGTTGACGAAGGAGCAACTAACGCAGGGGATGCTGCCGACGCTGTCCACCACAACGGGCGCGCTGGCGATCGAGCATCGCCGCCAAAGCGAAATCCAACACTTGGAGTCCGTCGCCGAGTTCACCGAGGAAAACGGGAAGATCACCGTCAAGATCGACATCCGAGGTACGGACAATGTCCCCCTTGCGATAGAATTCGGATTTCGCCACGGCGGAAAGCTGGAAGGAGTGGAGCCCGTCGCCAGAACTCCGGATACGTTCCTCCTTCAATCCGGAGCCATGGGCCGCTACACTTTCGAGGGACAAACCATCGAGTTTGGCCCCGGTCATGCCGAGCACACCAATACCCGTATCCGAGGATCGCTGCCGAAATGGGATGGTCTCAGCGTGTATCTGACCGGATCCACTCCATTTACCGCAACTCTCACGATCTCCTGACCCTGATGGTGACTTTGCCTGCGCCCACCGACACCCCCTTTTCCCCTTCGACTTTCTTCCTTGCTCTCCCCCAGGACACGTCAAGGGGTCGCGGAACGAGTGTGATCCGCAGATGCCGGATAAGGAACGCAAGATGCTATGATCCGGCGAGATAGGTAACACATTTTCCGGTTCCCCAAGAAACGACGTCAAGGCTCGACATGTGACTCACCCGCAAAGCCCTCCGCCGGTTTCGCGTCATCCTCGCACCGGACTCTGGTGCTGGCCGAACTCCGCAAGTGACCTACAGTCTGAGAGGGACCCGCGCCGGGCGTTGTCTGAATGCTCCAGGTGGCTCCCTCCGATTTTGGACGAAGCCGGCGGATTCTCATGTCATTTTCGATCTCTACCAATGGTCGCCCACAGGTCCATGTTTCCCGCCGATGGGATCTCCCGTCGGCAGCGGCACCTGTGCGATTCTTCGGTCCGCCTGCGGGCGCTCCCCCGATGTTCCCTTCATGAGGTCTGCCTTTTGATCTTTTGGGTATCCGCCGACCACCTGAAAATTCGGACTGCTGCCAAGGTTCTGATGACCGGTGCCTGCCGGCAGGATGAGCATGTCCCCGGCCTCGACGCTGAGGGTGGCGCCGGTTTTTCCTCCTAGGCGGAGAGTCGCCTGGCCGGAAAAGACGCCGAGGACTTCGTGGGCGGTGCTGTGGTAGTGGGGAAACTCATATACACCCCAGCGCCAGGCGGGGATCCAGCCGTGATTGGGCCAAGTCTCCTCAAAGAACCGGGCTAATTCCTCGGGTTTGCCAGCCTGAATCACTTTCTTGAGCACAAGGACAGGCAGGGTGGGATTGTTGGGAATGTCCCCGGCGTCGGAGAATCGGAGAACCAGTAGATTTGATTTATCTGGCATTGGATGAAGACACTTGAGCACACACGTGGGACGCGTGGAAAGCGTAGTCGGCCGCCACTGCGGCGCTGCCAGGACGCAACGCCCTAGGAAAAAACGAGTTGAGAATACACAGCCCCCATCCTCCTCTGCCCATAGGAATTGAGGCGATTCAATTTCGTTGTAACTTTCGCACCACCCAGCGGGTTATCCCAGTCATGTCTTCGCCCACCGACACTCATTGGGGATCTGCCAGCCTCCTGTCCGGCGTCGCCGCGGATCTCCGTCACGCCTTCCGTCTGCTTTGGAAGGGCAAGGGCATGACGACCATTACGCTCCTGACTCTGGCCCTGTGCATCGGTGCCACCACGGCGATCTTCTCGACGGTCTATTCGCTGATGTTGAAGCCCCTTCCGTTCCACGATCCGGAGCCGGTGGTTGAGCTCTACAGCTCCGCAGCCAAAGCCGGTCTGAACAAGATGCCGGCGAACGTGCCCATCTACCTCGATTACTCCAAGAATGCCTCGTCCTACGAAACGATCGGCCTGTGGTCGTTCGGCCAACAGATGTTCGGCCCCGACGAGTCGCAGGTTCGCCTCGACATGGCCCGCGCGACGGCGGAAATCTTCACGATCTTGCGCGTGCAGCCGCTGCTCGGTGCGTTCTTCGTCAAGGAGCAGAACCAGCCGGGCGCCGACAAGGTCGTCGTGCTGACCCAGTCCTTCTGGCAGACCCAGTTTGCGGAGGACCCGGGCGTAATTGGCAAGGAAGTGCGCATCAATGGTGAGACTTTCAAGGTCATCGGAGTCGCACCGCGTGTATTTGAGGCCTGGGACGCCAGGGTGAAATTCGTCGTGCCGCTTTCGTGGCCGCCGGCCGCGGAGAATCCACAGGGGCGTTACGGCGTCGGCCTCCAACTGTTCGGTCGGCTCAAACCGGGAGTAAGTGCCAGCCAAGCGGACGCCGAGGCGAAGATACTCGAACAACGCTACGTGGAATCCTCGCCACCTCCGGTCAGGGCCTTCGCCGAGCGCTCGGGCATGACCATGAATGTCGGAGGTGTGCAGGAACAGCGGGTGAAACCGGTGCGCACTGTACTCCTGCTGCTGCAGGGCGGCGTCGCCTTCGTACTTTTGATCGGCTGCGTCAACGTCGCGAACCTCCTGTTGGTGCGCGCCAATGCACGCCAGTCGGAGCTCGCTATCCGCTCCGCGCTGGGCGCCAGCCGCGCCACCATCGCCCGCCAGCTTTTGTTGGAGAGCCTGCTCCTTACCTCTCTGGGGGCGGTGCTCGGGATCGGCCTGGCGTGGGGAGCGCTGCGCGCGAGCAATTTCTACGTGGCCAAGATGCTGCCGGAGTCACTGCCGGCGACGCTGGACCTGCGCGTCCTGGGGTTTGCCGTGGGCCTGACCCTCATCATCGGGGTGCTGATCGGCTTGATCCCGGTGTTTCACATCCTGCGAACAAACCTCGCTGAGGTTATCCAAAGCAGTTCGCGCGGCGCCTCTTCCGGACGCGGGGTCCGCGCGCTGAGCAGCTTTCTCGTCATAGCCCAGGTGGCGGTGGCCCTGGTGCTGCTCACGGGTGCGGGCTTGCTGGTTCATAGCTTTGCCAAAGCGCTCGGGGTTGATCCCGGGTTTAGTCCCAAGGGCGTGGTGACCGCCCGCATCGTCATTCCCCAAGCGCAGCGTTCCACGCCCGAGGCTGCGGACAAATTCCTGGAGCTGCTGCGGCAGACGCTGATGGAACTCCCCGGCGTGACCTCGCTCGCTTTGTCGGCGTCGACGCCGTTTCAAGGCGGTCTGCCCATCAACGCCTTTACGCTGGAGCAGGATACGTTGCCGCCAGGGGCGCCCCAACCGGGCGCCTACCGGGTGCAGGTCACGCCCGGCTACCAGGAGACCCTCGGGCTGAAGCTGCTGGAGGGGCGTTTCTATGAGGAGGCCGACCGCGACCCCAAGCGCCGCCTGTTTGTCGTGGACGAAAGCTTTGCGAAGAAGTACTTCCCGGGCCGGTCCGCGCTCGGCGGCCGTTTTTCCTTCGGACAGCGACCGGAAAAACCCGAGGATTGGCCGACAATCATCGGTGTGGTGAAGGACATTCCGCATAACGGCGTGGAGGAAAAGAGCGGTAATCCGTTCATCTACCAGATCGTCCCTCAGGGGGCCCGTCCCGGCGGGGCGACGATGTTCCTGCGGACCAGCCGGCCAGCGGATGAGTTCGTGCCAGCGCTGCGGGCCAAGATGAAAGCCCTCGATCCGACGATTTTTCTCTATGATGCCGGCCCACTCGAGAAGGCGGTGGGTTCGTCCTTCGACAATCGGCGGGCCGTCATGTTGCTGCTCGCGGCCTTTGCTGGACTGGCGCTGTTCCTGTCCTCGCTCGGTATCTACGGCGTGCTGGCCTACGACGTATCGCAGCGCACCCGCGAGATCGGCGTGCGCGGTGCGATTGGAGCTTCGCACGGCCAGATCGTTGGCCTGATCCTCCGGCAAGGTCTCTGGAAAACCTGCATCGGAATTGTGCTCGGCCTCGCCGGAGCATTCGCGCTCAGCCGCTCCATGACGACCTTGCTCTTCGGCGTGAAGCCGACCGACCCGCTCGTCTATGCGGTGGTGCCGCTCGTCCTCGTCGTGGTTGCGACCCTGGCAAGCTATCTGCCCGCCCGCCGCGCGGCCAAGATCGACCCGCTCGTCGCCCTGCGCGACGAGTGACGCTCAGGCCAGCCGCGATGAAGAGGGGATGAGCTTGAGGTTGAACACCAGCCGGCGACTCAGGGCTGAAACTGGACTGGACTGGTGACCATCGCATCGCGCACATCGGTGAGCGAAATGAACCAAGTGTTTGCATCGATGGGCGGTTTCGGCGCAATAATCGTCCCCGGGCCGATGTCCGCGGGTACGGTCTTCCAATTTCGTTTGGAGCGCAGGCCCGTGTCAGTCGTATAATGCAGCGCGGCAGATTTGAGAGGTAGATCACTGCGGAAAGTCAGTCGAACCGCATCATCGTTGGTCGAGAGTGCGCCCACCACCGGCAGCGATTTGCCATCCAGGCAAAAAGAATCGATAAACAGACCGATCTCCTTTGGCGCCCAGCCGTGAATGTGGCTATGGCGCATGTTCACCTCGATGCGCATCTGCTTCCGGCCGGGCACGACATCAAAGCTCTTCTGATGGCTGTCGAGCGGATAGTGGACGTCTCCCGTGCCGTTCAGAAAGAGGATCGGCACGCGGCAACGCTGCAGCAGGCTGGACGGATCGTACGCCTTGATCCATGCCTCGCGCCGGTCGCCGAGTTTGTCGATTGAAGGCTTCTGAACCGACTCGCCCTCGTAGAGAAACCCACATCCATAAACCGGCACCGCCGCCTTGAAACGATCATCGAGCGACGCCACGAGGCACGTCGTGTATCCACCCCAACTGATTCCGGTAACCGCCGTGCGGTCCGGAAGAACTTCGGGAAAGGACCGCAGGAGCGAGTGCGCGCGGATCGCGCTCGACGCCGCGTGAAAGGGCCAGTCGTCGGAGATGTCGTCGCCGATATTGTCGAATTTCTCCTGACTCCCGTGATTGGGCCCGCCGTTCGCAAGACGCGTGCGCGTGTCGGGCTTTGCGGCCTGATTCAGCACAGGGGAGCCACTCGCCTCGTACACCGGATCGATCGGCCGACTGCCGGACAAATCCATCGCGATGGCGGCGTAACCACGACTCGCCCACAGATGCACCCACTCGGCGAAGGCAGTCCCGCCGCCGCCGTGAATCAGCACTACGCCGGGAAACTTCGCGCCAGGCTCCGCCGTCCCGAGGGTGACTGGCGACGCGTAAAAGGCGAACACCTCCGTGTCGCGCCCTTGAAACTTTTCGCCAGCATACAACAGCGAATGCACCGCACCGGTCTGCGCGAGCCAGCGCATCGTCGGCGTGCGCTTTAACTCCGTGAGATTCCACACGCCGACCGTCTCAGCGGCATAGGCTTTGAATCCCACGGGGTGAATAAGCACCGCGAGGGTGAACAGCAGTCGAATCAAGGCTCTCATTCGAGGAAGGGAAACGGTTCGGAAGCGGGTTGGCCCCCACAATTAGTCAGGTCAGCAACAGTGGCCAAGAGCATGCCAGCCCAGATTGCGCAGAGATTCAAGATCTGCTGTGCTAGGCCGGCTCGTGCCCGATCGCGATTCAGTAAAAAAACCGGCTGCGATTTCAAGGGAATGCCCCTGATAAAAGGGGGCCCGGACGGACCGCTGCTAGCGACCTCAGATAGGGCTTCCGGTACGACCACCTTCAGTCTCAGTCTGACCGGAAAGCTTGATTGACATGCCGTCTGCGGCTGGAGGATCTCACGCCCGGGACGGGTGCGGGTGAGCGGTTTCGGGGCGATCGGAGGTATTCACTAAGTGGGCCGCGCGATACTCGCGTGGGGTGCAACCGCAGGCGCGGCGGAACGCCTCGTTGAATCGGCTGATCGAATTGAAGCCCGAGGCAAAGGCGATCTCGACGATTTTCTCATTCGTCATGGCGAGCAGGCGTTGCGCGTGCGAGACCCGATGGTGAACAAGATATTCAATCAGGGTGGTGCCAAACGTCTTCTTGAAGAGATGCATCGCATAGTTGGGGTGCAGCTTCACCCCCTCGCTGATTTCGGCGACCGTGAGCGGTTCCGTATACCGCTGAGCAACGAAGCAGGCCATTTGCTCGACTCGGTTGAGTCCGCCGGTTTGGAGCGAGAGGTGCTGCACTCGCCGCTTTTGTACGGTCGGGGGTGGCAGCCTCGCGGCCAAACGACGGAGCCGGGCCTCCATCTCAAGCATGACGGTATCCTTCGCCACGGGTTTGCCCATGCCAAGATCGGCCTCCCATTGCTTAAATAAAACCTGGTCCATCGACGTACGCGAAACGTCGATATCCATGATCACTTCACCCCGCATCAGCGGTTGCGTGAGACGCTCCGGCAGTTCGCAATGCAAAAACCATGAAAGCGGTATGGTCGCGACGAAGTATTTGGTGTCATGAGCGTAATCGATGATCTGATGGGGAATCGCAGCCCAGAAGAGACCAAGTTTGCCGACCTCGAATCGCACCTTTTCTCCACCGAGGAAATACGTCACCCACCCGGAATAGAGCAAATTGAGCTCGATCTCGTTATGGTGATCTGGACGGCGCATCGGCGACGGGGTCCAGCGGACGCAGGTAAAGCCATAGGGCGTGAAGTCCGGCCGGGCCGGATCGAATTGATGCATACTTATGATTCAGGCTTGGGGCCCGAGTTGATCCGGTCGGATAGGGAAAGAAGCGCGCAACCGAGACCTGCCGCTCGGCGCAGTCCCCAAATGAGGGGACGCCGGGACCGAGAAGTGCCGGGAGCTGCTCCGCGTCCCTTCAGGTGGGCATGTGCAACCTAGCCGTTCAGAGATCGTACTTGGCGGCGAACATCCAAGCGATGCCTGTATCCTGCTGGGTATTCCGGATGATGCCCATCTCTGAAAACTTTGGCCGCTCGGAGAAAATATTGCGACCCACGGCGGTCACCCGGAGCTGGTCGTTGATGCGGTAGCTCAAGTCCATGTTCCAGAACTGATATTCTTCCTGATAGGGAGCTCGCTGGGCAGCCGCGGCCCTTCCCGGCAGGTTCTGGGTGGGTTTCTTGGTTTGGAAGTTTGTCGAAAGGTTGAACTCGATCCTGCCGCGGGGGGAACGATATTTGAAGCCCGCATTATAGAGTTCAGGCACCACATTGGCCAGCTCGGTGATGAGAGCTCCAGGGGTTCCGAAATCGCCCTCCATCTTGGCGATCCTGGTGTAGTTCCCCCAGAGTGTGATTCCGTGGATGACTTTGGGGAGGAACGGGAATTCGCGGAGCGATTGCGTGAACTTGAACTCGTATCCGCTCCACGTGGCATTGCCGAGGTTGATCTTGGTCGAGACCTGCCAATTGGCGAACGAAGAGTCGAGGTTTAGCTCGTCCAGCAATTCCGGCGTCATGGGCACGGTGGTCGTGGAGATGTAGTCATCCACATCCCGCTGGAATGCGCCGAAGGTCCACTGGCCGCTGGTCTTGGTATAGTATTCGATGCTGACATCCAAGTTCTTCGAGGTCTGCGGCAACAGGCCGGCGCGATTGTTGGCAGTGATGATCTGGTTACCGTCGTTCTGCGATTGGCCACTGGGAATGAGGTCCGAGAGGTTCGGCCGGCCAATGGCGTCGGTGTAGCTCGCACGGGCCTGGAGGGCCGGCGTGAATTCGTAACGGAGGTGGAGATACTTGAAGGGGTCAGTGCGGTAGCTCGACCGGCTGACGGTGCGGCGATAAGAGGCGCGAATGCCGTCCACGGAATTGGCATCTACTCCGGCGGGAAGGACCGACGTGGCGCCGGAGGTCGGCAGTACCCTGTAACCGTTCACCACGATGTCGGTCTCCTCGATCCGCACGCCCCCGAGGATGTTGAGCTTATTAATCGTGGTGCTCCCCATGAAGTAGTACCCCCGCACCTGCTCGTTGACTTTCTGACGGCCGACGAATTCCTGCTGGAGACGGTAGGCCGTGTTTTCCTGCAGGACCTGCGGATTCGCCTGCCAGTACTTCCAGAGTTCGTGGGTACTGAAGTAGGTGGGTTCCCGCAGATTCCAACCGGGGATGCCCTGCGTGACGGCCACGGGTTCGGCGAATCGGCCCAACTGGGCGCCGGCGGCGGTGAGGTCATCCGCCGTGGCAACACCATCCTGGCCCATCCAATACCAACGGCGTTGATCCTGCTGTTTGTCGAAGATCGTCTCGTTGTAGGCGAGACCGGCCTTTAAATAGAAGGGAAAGCGGGCATGGAAGTCACGTTGCACGTCGAAGCGACCGGAATACTTCATGTTCCGGGAGTCCCGCTTGTTGTTGGAAACAAAACCATTGTGGTTGGCGCGGTGCTGCCCATTGGTCGAGGCAAGGTTGCCCTGGCTGGGAGCGTAGTTGTTGAGGTTGTAGAAGTCAGCGCCGCTGTTCTGCGTGATGGCCGTAGGCACATCGGTGTCACGCGGAGTCGTCATCGTCCAGCCGAGGCCGGTGAGGCTGGTGCCGATGGCGGTGAAGTTGTCGTCATTGCGGTAGTGATTGGTGGATTTCGAGAAACCGCCCACCAGCTCCGCTTTCCAATCCCCCGAGTTGAACCGCGCACCGGGATTGAGCTGCCAGGACTTGGTGAGTTTGTTGAAAACGCTCACCCCTTGCCCGGCCGAGCCGCTGGTGGTCGTGTAGGTCTCGATCGTGGCACCGGGCGCCAAGGCGCCCGGGGTCAGGGTAAAGCCGTGATTGCGATTCGTGCTCTCATAGTCGGAAAAGGTGGTTTTGAGAAAGAGCACGATGGCATCATTGAGCTTGAAGTCCGTGTTCAGCGAAAGGTCCCAGCGGTTGCGCAACTGGCGGTTGGGCGCGAAGGACATCGCGCCGCGGCGGATCACGACATTGTTCTCGTCATAAAGCGTGGGCGCTGCGGGCAGACTGCCGCCGGGGAGGGCGGTGACGTTGAGGTTTTGGGTGGTGCTGGAAGCCAGTTGGTTCGTCATGTCCAAACCGGCGGAAGCGACGATGCCCAGCCGGTTGTCGAGAAAACTGTTGGAATACTCCAGCCGGCCCGCGGGAAACAGATACCGCTCCCGCCCGACATCCCCATGGCCGGGTCGCACATATTTCCCACCAAACTCATGCGAATCCAGATTCGCGCCGATCTGGGCAAAAATGCGACGACCCCTCTGGTCAAAGGCACTCTTGGTGATGAAGTTCACGGCGCCGCCAATGGCGTTGGCGGACATGGAGGGAATCGGAGATTTGTAGACCTCCACGCTCTCGATGCTGGCAATGGACAACTGGTCGATTTGCACCGCACGATTGGCCGAGGACGAGGCGGCTGAGGCGATCTCGTTGCCATCCATCGTGACGATGGTAAGGTTGGGGTCGAAACCGCGGACGCGGATGGTTTGCGGCTCGTTTTGAGAATAGTCCATCTGGATACCCTCGACGTTTTTCAGGAACTCTCCAGGGTTGCCGGTGGCCTGGTCAATGAAAGCGTCAATTGAGGTCACGCTGCGGGCGGACTCGGCGCGACGCTGCTGGTTCACGGCGTAAGCGCTGCCCTCCACCGTGGATGTGACAACGACTGTATCTAGTTTGTAGATTTCCGAGGTGAGCTCAAAGCTGACGGTGGCCGGGGTTTCCTCGGTGACCGTCACGGTCAGAGACTGGGTTTCGAGGTCGGTGTATCCAGCGGTGACCGTATGGGTACCGGCGGGCACACCCGCGAGGCGGAAACTGCCGTCGGATTGTGTCAGGGTCTGCAGCTGTGTTCCTTGGATTTCGATGATCGCACGTTCGAGGAATCGCTGCGTGTTCTTGTTCAGGACCTTGCCGGTGATGACTGCGGCGAAGCTCGCTGCTGGGGCCAGCAAAGAAAAAAAGAGGAGCACCAACAGATTCGTCCGGAGGGTAAAGCGACTCGCCAAATCATGTCGCGGCGGAGTGACGGTCACAGACGACCGCGTTGCGTTTTGTGTCTTCATGGTAGGGGCTGGGTAAAGCAGCGAAGCGCACTTCGATTTAACTCGGCGGGGGTGCGCCCAAGCTACAACGGTTTGAGCTGACTAGCCGCAGTCTAGACGAAATGCCCCCGACTATCTTCCGGCCCTGTGCAAAATACTTCCGGGATAGTAGTAAGGCGGATGGCGCACTCCAACCGGGCCGAAAGCTGCGTACTTTCCCATTCGGATTACAGGACCGGAGAGTATTTTCACTCTCCGCTACACTCTCACGTGTGTGCTACATTAGGAAAGAGCTAGAATTTGGCGTAAGGCCGGAAGAAATTCTTGCCTTCACGGTGTAGGGTGCAGGGGCGTCTTAGTTCCAGCGCTGGTCACGGCCAAATAGTTTTTCTCTGTGTTTCTCCTTTGCCCCATTCCGGCCATCTCCCTCGGTGACCGACCAGGTCATGCGCCTCGTCACCCACCACCCCTTCGCTGCGAACGAAGGAGAGGTGTCTGTCAGCCTTCTCCCTCAAACACCGTCAGCCTGTACACACTTCTGCCATGCCCCCCTTCTTCGCCCGCGTCCTGACCCTCGGCGGATTGCTTGCGACCCTGCTGCTTCCCGCCTGCAAACCGTCTGCCGGCCGAGGCACCGCTCCGGTCTCCGCTGCCAAGCGCGTCGCCATCGTGGTCTCGACCCTGAACAACCCTTGGTTTGTCGTCCTCGCCGAGACTGCCCACGGCCGTGCCAAGGAACTCGGCTACGACGCCGTGATCTTCGATTCGCAGAACGACCCGGCAAAGGAGGCCCAGCACTTCGACAACCTCATCGCTTCGGGCTACGGCGCAGTGCTCTTCAATTGCACGGACGCCAAGGGCTCCATTGCCAACGTCCGCCGCGCCAAAGCCGCTGACATTCCGGTCTTCTGCATGGATCGTGAGATCGAGGCCAACGACGCCGCCGTATCCCAGGTCCTCTCCGACAACTACTCGGGTTGCGTCGCCCTCGGCCAATACTTCGTAGAAGTGGTGGGCGAACAGGGCAAATACGTCGAGCTCCTCGGCCTCGTCGCCGACACCAATACCTGGAACCGCTCCAAGGGATTCCACAGTGTCGTGGACCGATATCCCGGCCTGCAGATGGTCGCCCAGCAAAGCGCCGACTTCGACCGCACCAAGGCACTTGAAGTGCTTGAGGCCATTCTCCAAGCCAACCCCGGCATCAACGCGGTTTTCTGCGGTAACGATGCGATGGCCATGGGCGCCTACCAAGCTCTCCTGGCCGCCGGCAAGGCCGACAAGGTCAAGGTCTTCGGCTTCGATGGTGCCGACGATGTCGTTCGCGCCGTGGCCGAGGGCAAGATCGCGGCGACGGTCATGCAGTTCCCCAAGACGATGGCCCGTACCGCCGCCGAGAACGCTGACCGCTACATCAAAGGGGAACGCAACTTTCCCCAGCGCACGCCAGTTGCCGTCGAACTCGTGAGCCGCGACACCGTCCACAAGTTCGGTGACTACGGCCGGAAACCGTGAGCGAAGGCCCGCCCTCACAGTCCACGTGCCCACTGATCCGCCACCTGCATCCGTCCGTTCCGCGCCCCGCGTACCTTGGCTGGGACTGGCTGCTGCCGCCTTGGTCGTGATCCTGCTCGCCGTCTATCCCCCTTTCCGTGTCGTCTCGAGAAGCACCGTGGCGCAGTCCGCGGTCGCGGCGACCGCCTCCGCCTTCGACCCCGCCACGTTCGTAGCCAGTTTCTGGAGCGATCGATTGTTGCCCGCCGCCACCCGAGCGACTTCCGTCGGTCCTCTGCTCGCGGACCTCCGGCACAACCCCGCCGCCGCCCTGCAGACACACGGCCGCCGCGTCGGCCTCGGCAACGCCGTGTATTATCTCGCCCGGGGCACGGGTCGCGTGACGGCCGTGGAACCCAGCCGACTGATCGTCGATATCGACGGCTCGCTCATCGCTGTCCGAACGGGTCCCGTTTTCGGCAACGTCGTCCGCGACGGTTGCGGCCTCCTCGAAGTCAATCAGGTCCCCGGCCTCGCCGAATTCGACGCCCTCTCCGCCGAACTAAACCGTCTTGTCGAGCAAAAGGTCCAGCCGCCGCTCAAGGTGGGCGTCGTCGGTGCCACCCTGTCGTTTGCCGGCTGTGCCGAGGCGCCGGAGTCGCTGCCTGCCGCCGGCGCGCCGCTGCTGATGTTCATCCCGATTCAAGCCGAGGTTACGCCATGAATGGCAAGCTTGGTTCTTCTCCGGGCTCAGGGACCGGTTCCCTGGACCCCGCCTCAATCCAGGGGGGATTCGGCGATCCCGAACCAAACTCTACAGATGTCATTCTCGAGGCCAAAGGAATCGAGAAGGCGTTTCCGGGCGTGCGGGCACTGAGTGGCGTTAGCCTCCGTGTGCGCGCAGGCCGACTCGTCGCGCTGTTAGGGGAAAACGGCGCCGGCAAGTCGACGCTCATGAACATCCTCTCAGGCGTCCTTCCGCCCGACGCCGGCACGGTCTGCCTCGACGGCCACGTTGTGCGCTTTGCCAACCCGCAGCAGGCTCAGGCTGCGGGCATCGGCATCGTCTTCCAAGAACTGAGCCTCATCCCTTACCTGACCGTGGCGGAAAACGTCTACCTTGGCCGCGAGCCGCGCAACGCCATCGGCCTGATCGATTATGCGCGCCTCCATGCCGACACCGCCGGGGTGCTTCTCCGGCTCGACCTCGCAGTCGAACCCACCGCCCTTGTCGCCGACCTCCGGTTGGGCCAGCAGCAGCTGGTCGAGATCGCCCGCGCCCTTTCCGCGAATGCCAGGGTGCTCATCCTCGACGAACCGACCTCGTCACTCTCCGCTCACGAGGTTGAGGTGCTTTACGGCGTCATCGCCGACCTGAAGCGCGACGGCGTCGGCCTCGTCTACATCACCCACAAGCTCGAGGAACTGGCCAACCTGTGCGAGGACGTCACCGTCTTCCGCGACGGCCGCGTGGTGGGCGAAGCGCCATTTGCCGACCTCAGCCGCGACACCATTATCCGGCTCATGGCCGGGCGCGAGGCCAAGGAACTCTTTCAGAAGGCACCGGGCACACCCGGCGTGGAGATCCTCCGCGCCGACCGGCTTTCGCTGCCGGGCGCCGCTGTCGGGCGGTCATTCCTCGTTGATCAGGTCTCCTTCACGCTCCGCCGCGGTGAAGTGCTCGGTCTATTCGGTCTGGTTGGGGCCGGCCGCACCGAGCTCCTTGAGACCCTCTTCGGCCTGCATCCCGATCGAGCTACCGGCACAATCGCCGTCGACGGCCAGACAGTGAATTTTACCTCACCCGCCGAAGCCATCGCCGCCGGCCTTGCCCTTGCGCCCGAGGATCGCAAGCGCGACGGCCTTGTCCTCCCCATGAGCGTCGCCGCGAACGCCAGCCTCGCGAGCCTCCAGCGTACCCTGCGCGCCGGTTTCGTGAGCGAATCGCGCGAGTCCGCCTACCTCACACCCTACATCGAGCGCTTTCGGGTGAAGACGCCTTCGCTCGAACAACTCATCGTCAACCTCTCCGGCGGCAACCAGCAGAAAGTCATTCTCGCCAAGTGGCTCGCCACCGCGCCGAAGATCCTGCTGCTCGACGAGCCGACGCGCGGCATCGACGTCAATGCCAAGCGCGAGATCTACGCATTCATTGATGAACTTGCCCGGGCCGGCCTCGGCCTGATCGTCGTCTCCTCCGAGCTGCCCGAGGTGCTCGCCCTGGCCGATCGCGTGATGGTCATGTGTGAAGGCCGCAAGTCTGCGGAATTCACCCGTTCCGAGGCTACGCCTGAGCGCGTCCTCCTCGCCGCGCTGCCCGACCGCAACGGCGCTCTCGCATCCTGACATGGCCGCCCCTGACTACAAAACGTTCTTCGCCCGTTTCCGTTCACTGCTCGCGCTCGCATTGATGGTGCTCGCCCTCAGCCTGCTCTCCGACCGGTTTCTCACGCCCGACAATGGCTGGAACATCCTCCGGCAGATATCCGTCAACCTGTGCCTCTCGATCGGCATGACGCCGGTCATCCTCAGTGGGGGCATCGACCTGTCGGTCGGCGCCATTCTCGCCTTGGCCGGCGCCGTTGCCGCCGGCTTGCTGAAGAACGGTATCGCCATCCCTGGTACTGATGTGCTGATCCAATTCACGGTCTCGGGTGCCATCCTTGCCGGTCTCTTCGTCGGAGGTGCCGCGGGCTGGGCCAACGGGTTCGCAATCACCCGCTTCAGGCTCCCGCCTTTCGTTGCGACCCTCGGCATGTTCAGCATCGCGCGCGGCCTTACCATGCTTTGGACCGGTGGGTTTCCCATCACCGGGCTCGGCGGCGGCTTCGGCCATCTCGGGACCGGCACGTTCCTTGGCATGCCCATGCCGGTCTGGATCATGCTCTCTTTGACCGCCGTATTCGTGGTGGTGACCAAGCGGACGCGCTTCGGCCGCCACCTGTACGCCGTCGGCGGCAACGAGCGCGCCGCCCGCCTGACCGGACTTAACGTCGGGAATATCAAGCTTGCCGTCTACACGCTCGCCGGGGCGCTGGCGGGGGTCGCGGGTCTGATCGTCACTGCCCGTCTCGACTCGGCCCAGCCAAACGCCGGACTCGGCTACGAGCTCGATTCCATCGCCGCCGTTGTCATTGGCGGCACATCGCTCGCCGGCGGCCGGGGCTCCGTCGCCGGCACCGTGCTTGGCTGTCTCATCATCGGGGTGCTGAACAACGGACTCTTTCTCCTCAACGTCTCGCCATTCTGGCAGCAGGTCATCAAGGGCCTGGTCATTCTCTTCGCCGTGGCGCTCGACAAAATGAACCGTAACCACCGCGACACCGCATGAGCTTCCTCCGACTATTCCTCTTGGTTCTGTCCACGGCTGTCCTGCCGTCAGCGCACGCCGACCTTGGAGCACTCGCAGGCACACGTTACCGGGTGATTGTTTCCACTGACATTGGTGGAACCGATTTCGATGACTTCCAGTCGCTGGTGCACGTTCTCGTCTATGCCGATGTGCTGGACCTCGAGGGCCTCATCTCGTCGCCCTACGGTCCGGGCCGCAAAGAACACCTACTCCAAGTCCTCGCGCACTACGAACACGACTATCCGACGCTGCGCACACACTCCGACCGTTACCCGACACCCGCTGCGCTCCGCGCGATCACCAAGCAGGGCGAAACCGAGGTGGCTCCTTACGCTGGCGTGCGCCGCAGCACCGAAGGCTCCGCCTGGATTGTCCAATGCGCCCGACGGGACGATCCGCGTCCGCTGCACGTGCTGATCTGGGGCGGCATCGAAGACCTCGCCCAAGCGTTGCACGACGCGCCGGACATTTCCCCAAAGCTGCGAGTACACTTCATTGGCGGACCCAACAAAAAGTGGAGCCCGGACGCCTACCACTACATCGCAACCCAGCATCCTTCCATCTGGATGATCGAGTCCAACTCGACCTACCGCGGCTGGTTCATGGGCGGGTATCAGCAAGGGGACTTCGCGGCCGAGGCCTTTGCCGAGAAGCGAGCAGCAGGACGTGGCGCACTCGGCGAATTCTTCGCCCACGGGATTCACTTCGAAGGACAGAAGCGGACCTCATTAAAAATGGGAGACACGCCGACCTTCAGCTGGCTGCTTCGCGGCAACCCCGAGATGCCGTTTCAACCGGGTTGGGGTGGCCGCTACGTGCGCGCCTGGACGCGACCTTACGTGCAGTTTGACCGCATCACGACGGCCGCAGACCGCATGGAGCACTTCGGCATCCTCGAACTCGTGCTGCCTCTTGGACCGAACTGCCCCGCCGCACCGGAGGCGGTGATGGTGATCGAGAATCAACGCCTCGCCGGGCACGTCGACGGCACGGGCTCGATTCGCTTCCGTTTCTGTCCGAAGGACGCCAAGGTGTACCGCTACACGATGTCAGGCAATATGCCCGCCCTCGAAGGTCTCCGTGGCGAAATCACCGTCGTAGCCCCTTCCTCCGTCGCGGCCCTCACGCCGGACCCCCATTGGTCGAATTGGTGGACGGACGACCCATCCCCCGAAGCGTCCGAAGGTCCACACCAGGGCGCCCGCACCATCAACGCATGGCGGAAAGACTTTCTCGCTGACTTCGCTTTTCGTCTGGAGCGGTGCCGCACCCCTGCTACGCCGCCCGCCAAATTCCCCGCAGCGTCTTCGTCACGTTAGGTTGCGTCAGCCTCCGCGCGTATGCCTTTCCCTCCCTTCCCCCCCGGTTTGCTGTTCGGATCTGCCGCCGTGCTCGCCACTGCTGCCAGCGCCATTCCTGCCGCGAGCCCCACTGCTCCTGTTGGCCGTCGCCACACTCACCGTGTCGATGTCCGCCCAAGCCACCCCAACCTCCGCCCCCGACCAGCCCCCGTCATCTCTCTTTAATTTGTCCACTCCATGAAAAGCCACCTCCTCCTCATCACGTTTATCCTTGCCGTGCTGAACTTGTCCGCCGCCGCTCCGTGGGACCACGGTCCCCTGCGCGTTTCCGCCGACGGCCGGCGGCTGCAGCACGCCGACGGCACGCCCTTCTTCTGGTTGGGTGACACCGCTTGGCTCATGCCCCAACGGCTCAACCGCGAGGAGATCAAGGACTACTTCGAGAATCGCCAGGCCAAGGGCTTTAATGTGATCCAGTGCTGCCTCGTCCAATTTTTCCACGACAAGAGCTTCAACGGTAACCCGGCCCTGGTTGCCGAAGATCTCTCGAAGCTCAGGATCACCCCCGGCAGCGATCCAACCGACCCCGCTGAATACGACTACTGGGACCATGTGGATTACATGGTCCAAACCGCGAAGGCCAACGGCCTCTACCTCGCCCTGACCCCGATGTGGCGCTACGCCAAGAAGCCCGCGCCGGAGGCGGCAGCCGCGTTCGTTACGCAACTCGCTGCCCGTTACGGCAAGCTCCCCAACATCGTCTGGGTAAACGGCGGCTCCGCCCGCGGGAACGAGACGCTTGAATTCTGGCATGCCGCCGGCACCGCCCTCAAGCAGCACGCGCCCGGCCAGCTCATCACCTTCCATCCCTTCGGTCGCACCCAATCCTCCACCTGGTTCCAGGATGCCGCCTGGCTCGACTTTAACATGTTCGTCTCCGGCCACCGCCGCTACGACCAGGACACCCAAGACAAGGCCTTCGGCGAGGACAACTGGCGCTACGTCCTTGAGGACCTTGCCAGGACCCCCCGCAAGCCCACGATCGACGGCGAGCCCGCGTACGAGAACACGCCCCAAGGACTGCACGATGCGAAGCAGCCGTATTGGAACGCCGCCGACGTGCGCCGCTACGCCTGGTGGTCAGTCTTCGCCGGCGCGGCCGGCCACAACTACGGCGAAAATTCCGTCCGCCAGGTCTACCTC